>Ga0335084_10000222_pt1 | contig 44265 bp, 41 predicted proteins | sample Lox_Sample_44_FD_206721 | JGI IMG/M metagenome (GOLD analysis project Ga0335084, IMG submission 206721) | Soil microbial communities from Loxahatchee National Wildlife Refuge, Florida, United States - Lox_Sample_4.4 | ecosystem: Environmental > Terrestrial > Soil > Wetlands | place: USA...
CCCTTGGATTGTCGGATAAACGGGAACAAAGTGGTGCGCAACAGTATAAACGGATTGTCCGGCCGCCGGATGCCGACAGTCGTACGCCGCGGAAGATGACGAAGGATAATGAAAAAAGCCGGGATCTCGCGATCCCGGCTGCAGTTGGCTAGTTCGCCCGGATAAGTTGAGGCGCTTGCGCGGCGTGAGCGAAGCGGGAGTCGCGCGCCGAAATCCCGAGCGCAGCGAGGGATCTCACGCCGTATGGCTTACGCGCTTCTTCTCGGCCGCACCGTCAGGTCGCGCACCTGGGTCAGAATGCTCGACATCTGCATCCCGTTTAGCTGGGTCACGAAGGGCAGCAGTTCCGCGATAAACGAGTCCTGCATCAACTCGCGGACCTCCTCCTGCCGGTTGCGTTCGCCACCGCTGAGCAGATCGGGCACCGTTGCCTCCAGCGCCTTCGCCAGCCGTTCCAGGGAGGAGAGAGTGGGCGTGGCCTTTTCATTTTCAATCTTAGAAACGTAGGTCCGCGGTACTGACATGCGGGCGGCCAGTTGCCGTTGGCTGAGCCCGTTGCGCAAGCGCATGGAACGGATCGATGCCGCCAGGTTCAGATGCCCGTGGCCATTGCCGTTTGTGGGCATCAATTGCGGCGGCGGGGGAGCCGCTACCATTTCCGGTTCGTCCTCATCTAACGACGCGTGGCAGCGCCGGCAAAGGTTGTTGATGGTACGGAATTGAACCAGAAGGCAATGATCGCAGCGGACGACTTCCCTAGAATCAACTGGGGCAAGAGTCGTGGCCATGTAGGTGTGGGAGGGGCCAGAGCGGGCTTCCCTTGGAACCGGAAACGAACCAAACTAGGTACTTGGTTCCCGACCTGAGGCGTAATCTGCGGGAGAACCACTGTGGATGTCAAGAAAAAACTGGTCGCGACGGCGGAACAACGCCGTGCAAAACCTAAGTCAACAGGCGAAGGATAGGAGAAAGCTGGGATTCGTCAGGCACCGTCACGTTCGTGGAGTCTGTGGAACAGTGCCGTCGGGGCTGGCGCGGCGGAACCTTCGCCAAATCTGGGTGTTCAGCTCGTAGAATTCAAAGATAGGGCTCGTGCACTCAGCTGATCGGGGAAACTATGAAGGGTCGAGAAGAAGCTTGGTGTTTACTAACTGAGTTCACCCAGTCGGAAAGCCTGCGCAAGCACGCCCTGGCGGTCGAGGCGTGTATGCGCGCCTATGCGCGAAAGCTAGGTGGTGACGAGGAGCTTTGGGGCGTGGTGGGGCTGATCCACGATTTCGATTACGAAAAGTACCCGAGCCAGGAGGAACACCCCTACAAGGGCAATGCGATCCTGAAAGAACGCGGCTGGTCGGACGAAATCCGCCGCGCGATCATGTCGCATGCCGAATACTCGGGCGTGACGCGGGAGAGCGCCATGGAGAAGACGCTGTTCGCCTGCGACGAGTTGGCCGGCTTCATTACTGCGTGCGCGCTGGTCAAGCCGGGCAAGTCGCTGGCTGAAGTGGAGGCCCCGTCAGTACGAAAAAAGATGAAAGACAAAGCCTTCGCCCGCAGCGTGAATCGCAACGACATCGTAAACGGCGCGGCGGAACTTGGCGTGGAGTTGGAGGAACACATCGCGTTCTGCATTGAGGCGATGAAGGGGATTGCGGGCGAGCTGGGATTGGATGGGAGTGCGGCGAAAGCATCCTAAGGAAAAACTAGGGCATTGAGCAGGGCAGGAGTTCCCGTGGATACGTCAAGACACTTTCCCTTGAGTCCTGCAATTGGGTCACTTCCAATTTCCATTCAGTGGGCTTGCGGATGAGCGGTTTCGATTCGAGAGTTAGAAGGTAAAACCCCTCGGTTTGACGATCGAGCATTGCTGCGGCCGCTTTGATTTCGGTCAGCATGGCATCATCAAAACGGTATAAGGGAGGCGGTGGCGTCAGCTGCGGGTTCAGGGTGGATTGAAGATTTCCGGTTTTTGGCGCAATGCTGATCTGATATCCGCCGGAGTGAAGCGTGATTTCGGAAACCTCGCCGCTGTGCTCGTATTCCTCAAGAAAGTGGTGCGGCTCCTTAAGCAGAATAGTGAAGAGGCGTGTACCGGACGCCTGCAATGCTCGGTACACATGGGCGGGGGATATATTGCTGGCATTCTCGCCGCCGTCGGTTACCACATAGATTGCATCCCCGGCCTGGGCAGGCTCCATTTGCTTTGCAGCCTGCAAGATCGCTGCATGCAAGGCTGTTCTTCCATGGAGTTCGTTGGGTTTCCGTCGTGCATTACTATCGATCCAACGCAAGATCTCCGTGTTGTCCGAAGATGGTAAGAGCCGGTCATAGATCTTGTCCGCGAAAGTCATCATGGAGAAGTTGGTTCCCGCGGCGGCAGTTGTAACCACGCCAGCAACCACGGCCAGCGCGACTCTCCATTTGTCTCCTTCTACAGGAGACCTGAGCTTCTCTGGCCCCCTCATGCTTCCACTGATGTCGAGAAGAATCGCGATCCGGCGCGCCTTTTCACTGTAGGTAGCGTCGACAATATTCAAAGGGGTTCCCTTGTAGGTTGCCTTGAAAACTCCCTTCGGCAAGCCTTTAACGGGTATGCCACGTCTGTCGAGTACGTTGGCAAGAACCGTGATGTTTGAGCACGTATTCTGCGATTCGAGGTTACCGGGCGCGAATAACAGCGTCCCAGCTAATAGAGCAATTCGAAGGCCAGCAAACTTGGACACGGCTAATCCTGTTGGTATTTGCGACAAACTGCCTCAGTTCAGCGCCTCCGCCACCTTCCCGCTGGCAATCAACTCCGCGAGCCGCGCGAAATCCTGATACATCACCCGGTCCTTCTCCATCGTCGCACACACCGATCGAATGGCCGCATGGGCTGCCTGCCCGCGTTTGGAGGGTTTCAGCGGGGCGAGAAAATCCAGTGCTTGGGCCGCTGCCATGGCCTCGATCGCCAGAACGTTGTTGGTGTTCGCCACGATACGCTTCAGCTTCAGCGCTGCGGTCATCCCCATAGAGACATAATCTTCCTTGTTGCCCGACGTGGTAATCGAATCCACGGATGCGGGATGTGCCAAGATCTTGTTTTCGCTGACCAGTGCTGCCGCCGTCACTTGCGGCATCATGAAACCAGAATTCAGCCCAGCGCCCGGAGCGAGAAACGGCGGCAGACCTTCGCTGAGCGCGGGATTCACCAGACGCTCGATTCTGCGTTCGGAAATGCCGGCCAGCGCACTCAGCGCGATTCCGAGAAAGTCCAGGGCAAACGCCACCGGTTCCCCGTGAAAATTACCGCCGGAAATTACATCGCCTTGGCCATCGGCCTGCTTGGTGTTCTGCACGAAGACCAGCGGATTGTCCACCGCGGAGTTGACTTCGGTCTCCATAATTCCGCGGCAATGGGCCAGGGTATCGCGTACCGCGCCGTGCACCTGGGGAATGCAACGCAGGGAGTACGCGTCTTGCACCCGCCCGCAATCGCGGTGCGACTCCCGAAGCTTGCTGCCTTCGAGCATACGCCGCAGATTTTCTGCCGTCTTTAATTGTCCAGGGTGAGGGCGGGCCCGATGAATGCGTTCGTCGAACGCCACGTCGGTGCCGTGCAGCGCGTCGAGGGTCAGGGAACCGATGACATCCGCAGAATCCACCAGCGTTTCCGCCGCCAGCAGCGCCAGAATTCCGACCGCCAGCATCCCCTGCGTGCCATTGATCAGCGAAACCGCTTCCTTTGCCTCGAGCACCAGCGGCTTGACCTGCGCCTGACGCAGCGCTTCAGCTGTAGGGATTCGCGCACCCTTGTCGCCTAGACATTCACCCTCGCCAATCAATGCTAGGGCGAGATGGGCCAACGGCGCCAGATCGCCGCTGGCGCCGACACTGCCCTGCGACGGTACGAATGGGGTGACGCCGCGATTCAGCATCTCACAAAGCGTATCGATCGTAGTCGCACGCACCCCGGAGTGTCCTTTGGAGAGGGAATTGGCCCTCAGCAGCATCATGGCGCGAACCTCGGCAGGAGGAAGCGGCTCGCCGACTCCCACGGCGTGGGAACGCACCAGGTTGACCTGCATCTCGCGAATCTGGTCCCCGGCGATGCGAACGTCGCTCAGCTTGCCGACGCCAGTGGTGATCGCATAGGAAACCTTGTTCTGGGCGATCAATGCATCCACGACGGCGCGGGCCCGGTTGACGGCCTCACGCGCGTCAGGATCAAGCAGCGCGGGCCGGCGCTCGACTGCGACCTCGCGCACTGCTTCCAAGCTCAAGTCGTTGCCGTTAATGTGCAGAGCTTTCAAAAAGATTTTCCAGTTTTCCGGTGAATCATTAGGACTTGTCACTCCGAGCGGACTTTAGTCCCGAAGAATCTGCTGTTGGAAGGCCGAAGCAGATTCCTCACCACTAAAGCGGATTCGGAATGACAAAACGCATCACTTTCCCATCGCCGCCCGGAATGCTCTCAAGTACTTCTCCGGGATTGCCACTTTCTTCATCTCCGAATCGACTACGATATGAGTCGTATCGCCCTCTGCCAGCAGTTCGCCGTCAGCGACGCGCAGCAACTCGTAGCCGAACTGTATCAGGGATTCGCGAACGTACTCCACATGGGTACGCACAATAATCTCGTCGTCATAGAGCGCGGGGGCCTTGTAGCGGCAGCGTGCGTCGATCACGGCAATGCGGCAGCCGTCCTGTTCCTCCATGTCGCGGTAGGAAAACCCGAGCTGGCGCAACAATTCCACCCGGCCCACCTCGAACCATATGAAATGGTTGGAGTGGTAAACGATACCCATCCGATCGGTCTCAGCATAGCGCACCCGCAACCGGCTCTCATTGACCACTACATGGTCGGTGTTTCCTCGCGCGCTCACTTGCCACTCCACTGCGGTTTCCGTTTTTCCAGAAACGACGAAACCCCCTCGCGGAAGTCATGAGTAGCACGAATCGAAGCGTTTTCCTTGACGGCGGATCGTATCTGCGAATCCAGATCTGCTCGGGCATGTTCGCTGAGCAGGCGTTTGGTGTAAGCCAGTGACGCCGGACTATTTTCCATGAGTTGGGCCGCTAATTGTTGGGCCCGGTCCAGCAATCGTTCTGGCGCCACGATTTCATTGATCAACCCCATGCGAACTGCTTCTTCTGCGCCGATGATTCTTCCCGTGAGCAACAGGTCCCGCGCATGTTTTTCTCCGACCTGCCGCAGCAGAAACGTCGAGACGATGGCGGGGACAAACCCAATCCGCACCTCGGTGTATCCGAACTTGGCCTCAGGCACGGCGAGCGTGAAATCGCACAAGGTAGCCAGCCCGCAGCCGCCGGCGATGGCGGCTCCGTTGACCGCGGCAATCGTCGGTTTGGGGAAGTCGTAGAGGGTGCGAAACAGGCGAGCCATGGTTTCGGAATCTCGCAGGCTCTGCTCGGATGAGCGTCCGGTCAAAGCCTTCAAGTTTTCCAGGTCCATGCCCGAGCAAAATGCCTTGCCGGCGCCAGTGAGGACCAGCACGAGTGCGGACGACTTGACGACCTCATCCAATACCGCGAGGAGATCGTCAATCAGTTCGTAGCTGATGGCGTTGCGCTTGTCCGGACGATTCAGTGTGACCGTTGCCACGCCGGACTCGATTGCGAGTTGGATCGTCCTATATGTCATTCAGTCTTCAATCGCTGCGTGCGAATTCGTATACCTGGCCCCGATCTCGGCAGTTGCCCGCAGCAAGACGTCGAGCGGCTTGAGCTGTGGCAAGGCAGCACCACGGCCCGCTAAGGCTTCGATCACCCTCTCGGTGGGAATGTTGCCAACCAACGCATCCTGTGCAAAGGGACATCCACCCAGGCCGCCGATCGCCGAGTCAAATCGGCGGCAACCCGCATCATAGGCGGCCACAACCTTTTCTGCCGCGTGGTCAGGACGACTGTGCAGGTGCAAGCCAATCTCCAGGTAGGCGTATTTGTCCATCACTGCGGAGACCAGTTCAGAAATGTGTTGCGGTCCGGCCAGGCCAACTGTGTCCGCGAGCGAGATGACACGAATGCCGTAGGACTCAAGAACATCGATCGCATCCACTACCTCGGTGATACTCCAGGGATCGCCATACGGGTTCCCGAATGCCATCGAAATATACACCACCGTCTCCAGCCCAGCTTCCTCCCCTTTGTTCTTTATCTTCTCCAACTCATCAATGGCTTCCTCCAGGGTCTGGCGCTGATTGTTCTGCAGGAACGCCGGAGAAACCGAGTAGGGAAATCCCAGGGTACGCACGGCATTGCTGTTGATTGCCCGCTGCGCGCCCTTTTCGTTCACCACTATGGCGATGATCTCGACGTCATCCGGAGGATCGAGTTCCTTCAAGATCTCCTCGGAATCTGCCATCTGAGGCACAGCCTTTGGAGACACGAACGAGGCCGCGTCAATGTGCTTGAATCCGGCGCTGATCAGGGCTTTCAGATAATCTACCTTGAGATGCGCAGGAATCTGCCCCTTCAGCCCTTGCCAGGCATCGCGTGGACACTCGATAAGCTTTACCGTATCGGACATTTCTAAACTTCTTTGCCGCTGATCAACGCGGATAACGCAGATTTCCCAAGGTGCCTCACGTGGAGAATCAGAAGATCCTTTACTCCATCAATCCGCCAGACCTGAAAGTTCTTTTCGATCAGCGTGCATCGGCGTGAATCTGCGGCTCGAAAAGAAGATCAGGTTTGCAGCACTCCCACCTTGAACTCAGGCACGTCAGGGTTCAGGGCGGTTGCTTCCAAGGCCTGGGCAATGGCGTCTCGAGTCTCAATCGGGTCGATGATCTTGTCGATCCACAGCCGGGCCGCACCGTAGCGAGGGTCGGTCTGCTCGTCGTAGGTGCGCTTCACCGACTCGTATAGTTCTTTCTTCTCTTCATCACTCAGTTTCTTGCCGCCCCGTTCCAGTTGCCGGATCTTGATTTCCACCAGCGTACCCGCCGCGGAATCCCCGCTCATGACCGCATAGCGCGCCGTCGGCCAGGCGAACACAAAGCGCGGATCGTAGGCCTTGCCGCACATGGCATAGTGTCCCGCGCCGAACGATCCACCGACAATCATCGTAATCTTGGGCACCACAGAATTCGAGACAGCGTTCACCATCTTCGCGCCGGCTTTGATAATGCCGCTCCACTCCGCATCCCGGCCCACCATAAACCCATTAACGTCGTGGAAGAACACCAGGGGGACCAGGTTCTGATTGCAATCCATGATAAAGCGCGCCGCCTTTTCTGCCGACTCCGTATAGATGACGCCGCCAAACTCAATTCGCTTGTGGCCTTCATGGTCGATCTGCTGGGCGTGCAGCTTTTGGTTGGCGACGATGCCCACGGCAAAACCGCCGATGCGGGCATAGCCGCAGAGAACGGTCTTGCCATACTCCGGCTTGTACTCGTCAAAGCGGCTGCCGTCGACGATGCGGGCAAGAATCTCCTTCATATCGTAAGGGCGGGCGGGAGAGGAGTCGTAAATGCCATAGATCTCCTCCGCAGCAAGGGCCGGGGCTTCCGGCTTCTTCCGGTCCCAGGGGGACTGGCGGCGATACCCCCACTTTTCAACGATGGCACGAATGCGAGCGATGCAGGTTTCGTCATTGGGCTCGCGGAAATCGACTGTGCCACTGATCGCGGAATGCATCGCCGCGCCACCCAGTTCGTCAGCGGAGACTTTTTGTCCGATCGCGGCTTGCACCAGAGCAGGACCGGCCAGAAACAAGCCGCTGCCATCGGTCATCAGCACGTGGTCGCACATCACCGGGAGGTATCCGCCACCCGCAACGCACATGCCCATGATTGCCGCAATCTGCGCGATTCCCATGGCCGACATGACTGCATTGTTCCGGAAGACGCGGCCAAAGTCGTCGGTGTCAGGGAAAACATCTTCTTGCAGGGGAAGAAACACACCCGCTGAGTCGACCAGATAAATGGTTGGGATACGATTTTCGATCGCTATGTTCTGCGCACGGATGACCTTCTTCGAGGTCATCGGAAAGAAAGCCCCAGCTTTCACGGTTGCGTCGTTGGCGATGATCATGACCAGACGAGTGTGAATACGCCCGAGTCCAGTGATCACCCCCGCAGCTGGGGCTCCGCTCCACTCTTCATACATTCCGAAAGCTGCGTAGGACCCCAATTCGAAAAAGCTTCCAGCGTCGACCAGCAGGTTGATCCTCTCCCGGGCCGTGAGACGCCCCTTGCCATGCTGGCTCTCGATGGCCTTCGCTCCTCCCCCTTCGCGGATCTTTTCTTCTTCATTTCGGACCTGCGAAACCATGTCGGCAAGGAAGCGCATGTTGGCTTCAAAGCGAGGCGAGGTAGGATCCACCCGCGTGGTGAGTACATTGGAGCCCTGGGCAGTTCTGGAATCGATACGATCGGCCATGAAGGAAGAACCGGAAACTGTTTACGGTATAACAGCGAAGCGTGGACGTGCAAACCAAACACCTACCCCGCAGGATCCGAGCTGCGTAAAAGGGTAATTCGGCGCATTGCCTCGGCCAACGGATCCTCCCTCACTTCATCGACCAGCCCAATCTTTGCCGCCTGCTGGGCGTGAAGCTTTTCGGCAGCCACAAACATTTGAAGAGCCTTCGCCCTTCCGATGAGCCGCGGCAAGCGCTGCGTCCCGCCCCAGCCGGTGATCAGTCCTAGAGCCGCGCCGCGGTGGCCGAAAACCGCATGGGGGGAGGCGAAACGACGATGACAAGCCAATGCCAGATCTAGGCCGCCCCCCATACAGTAACCCCAAATCGCGGCATAGACTGGAGCAGGGAACCGCTCTACCAGATTCATCAGGGTTTGCCCCATTTCGGAGAATTTGTGAGCTGATGGCCCGGTCAGCGCGGCAATTTCTCCGAGATCGGCTCCTGCCGAGAAGAATCTTTCATTTCCTGCAATAACCAGCGGCTCCGGGGCATGTCTCAAATCCTCCAGCACGTCGATCAGGGCGAGTACACAAGGAGACGTCAGGCGATTGGTGCCATCTTCGGACTGCAGCCGCAGAACGCGAACTCCATCGGCGCGCTCGATCTGGAGGAACGCGCGCATTTCACCCAGCATTGGCACTCTGCATTCGTCGATACTGCCACAGGGCAATTCTTCGCACAATCTCCAAGGGGCAATGCCGTGCTAGTGGTTCACTATTGATCGCGTCTTTCGACCCACCGCTCCAGTCGGCAGCCATCGTCGTCCAACAGAAAGATCCCAACGCCAAAGCACTCGCCCACTATGCGTTGCGATTCAGGGTCGCGGACGGCGCGGGTAATCCACCGATATCCGACATCGTACTGGCTTCTGGTAAACCACTTCTGTGGAAGGACCTCCACTAGTCCTGCCCGTAAATACAGAATGTATAACGCGAACGCAGGATCGTTATCGTCCTTGGTTGGATAGCTAGCCGGGACGATCAGTTCATCCACACTCTGGAATTCCAGAGGAACCTCGATATTGTGGGTTGATTCCTTCAGCGGCGGGAGTTCGAACTCGGCGATCGGTGCGGCTCTCGCATAGATGCGGTCCGAAGATTGTTTGAACCAGCCAGCGATTTCAGCAGGGTCGAAGGCTTTGAGTTGCTCGAGATCAAAACAAACCAAACGAATGCTGCGGCCTTCCGGACACCAGACTCCCAATCGCCCTGGCGCAACCGGAAAAGGACGGCAGTAAGTGTTGAGAGCTAGTCGCGGTTTCTCAGATTCTGGTTCCGGCCCTAAAGAGACCACATACTTCAATGCGCCGTGTTCTCCGTGGTAGCTCCACACGAGACGCTGGCCACTGACGGTGTGAACCTCAGGGAATGTATTCCAATACCAGGGGGCTGGTCCGATCGTGCCTGAAACAAGATCGCGGAGACGGGAGGTGCTGATTTCGGCCATTAACCGGCCGTCGGAACGGTGCGAGGTTTGATATTTGCCTTGATGAACTGCACGATAGAATCCATTGCGGTGCCAGGCTGGAAGATAGCGGCTACCCCTATCTTCTTCAGGTTTTCCACGTCCTGGTCGGGGATGATGCCACCCACGATGACGATCACATCATCCATTTTGTTTTGCTTGAGCAGATCCATCACGCGTGGGACGATGGCGTTGTGAGCACCCGACAGAATCGAGAGGCCGATTACGTTTACGTCCTCCTGCACAGCGGCGTTGACAATCATCTCCGGCGTCTGGCGGAGTCCGGTGTAAATCACTTCCATGCCGGCGTCGCGCAGGGCGCGGGCAATCACTTTGGCACCACGGTCGTGCCCGTCCAGACCGGGCTTGGCGACCAGCACGCGGATTTTCTGCTCAACCATGGTTTTATTTAACCACAAGGACGCAGGGGAGCACAGGGCAAAGCACGCAAGACCTTGTGATTCTCCTGCGCTGCTGACTACTACATGGTCTTCATATCCAGACTCTTCCACAAGTACCAGCAAGCGATGCTGCGGTAGGGTTCCCACGGCTTGGCGATCTTTTCCATCTGCGCAGGCTTTGGCATCTTGCGTTTGTTGTAGTGCTTCTTGATGGCCATCTGAATACCAAAGTCTCCCGTAGGCAGTACATTGGGACGCTTCAGAGTGAACATCAGAAACATCTGTGCTGTCCATACGCCTACACCCTTCACTTGGGTGAGGTGCTGGATCACTTCCGTATCGGGGAGACCGGGGAGCCTACCGAAATCGAGGTCGCCCTTTATGGCACGTCCTGCCATATCGCGCAAGTAAGATGACTTCTGTTTGGAAAGGCCCACCGAACGCAGTTGCTGGTCGCTCAGCTTCGAGATTCCCTCGGGGGTGACCGGCTCCCCCGCCAGCGCGGTGAAGCGCTTGAAGATCGTCACTGCGGCTTTGCCATTCAACTGTTGATAGACAATCGCCTCCGCTAGGCTATGAAACTCGGGTGGCCCATACTCAATACGGCATGGGCCCACACGTTCGATGATAGTCGCCATGACGGGATCGCATTTTCGAAGATGATTAATCGCTTTGCGCATGCAGGAGCTTTTGACGGAGTCAAGAAAGACAGGATAGCAAAGTGTACGGTGGCGACAGGATTGTTTGAGAAGGCGGCTCGACGCTATGCGATCGCGCTCGCAGCCGGGAGAGAGAACCCGATCTTCCGTCGCGGAGCCTTGGGAGGAGTCATAAGGTTCCGGAGAGCTTCGATGAGGTCCAGGATTGTCTCATCGTGGCTCTCCAACCGCTGCTCAAGTTCGCTGATCTTCGCGGCGATCTGCCGGTTCGTGGCCAACATTTCACGCAGTCGAACGAACGCACGGACTACAAAAACGCTGATTTCGACAGCCCGTTTTGAATTCAGCACGGTCGCCGCCATGATCGCGCCGTGCTCAGTAAATGCGTGGGGAAGGTAGCGCCTGCCGCCACGCCTCGCGTTTGAGGTCGCAAATTGCGACCTCAAACTCTCGTACTCTCGGCGGTTCAGTTGAAACAAGAAGTCAGATGGAAATCGGGCCTGATTCCGCTTTACCTGCTCGTTCAGGCGTTTGACCGGAACGCGATAAAGTTCCGCGAGATCTCGATCAAGAATGACCTTCTGACGGCGCAATATCAAGATCCTGGACTCGATGGGGATGACGAGGGCCCTTCGGCGGGTTCGCATGACGAATACAGTTTACTTTGGCATGGACGGTTTGAGGTCGCAAATTGCGACCTCAAAGAATCCAAGAGACCATTGTGGGAATGGAAGCATTCAACTCGTTCAGCCAACTTGCCGGCCAAAAATGCCCGATTCTAGGTAATGCTTGCTTCCGTATAGGTGCCGTAGACCTCCCGCAAGGCCTGGCAGATTTCGCCTACGGTCGCGTATGCCCGGACGGCATCGACGATGTAAGGCATGGTGTTGGCGGAAGAAACATTTCCGTTGGAGCCGGACTCGGGCGTTCGGGCCGCCGCTTTTCGAAGGGCCTCCAGCGTACGCCGGACTTCGTCATTCGAGCGACGGTTCCGCAGGTCCTCCAGCTTCGCGCTTTGACGGCGCGCTACGCTTTCATCGATGTAGAGAATGCTTGGGGGCTCTTCTTCAATCACAAACTCGTTCGCGCCTACCGTGATCTTTTCTTTGGCTTCCGTTGCCCGTTGATACTGGTATGCAGCCTCGGCGATCTCTCTCTGGGGATAGCCCCGCTCGATAGCTTTCACCATGCCACCCATGGCATCGAGCTTGCCGAAGTAATCGAACGCACCCTTTTCCATTTGGAGAGTGAGGGTCTCAAGAAAATATGAGCCGCCCAACGGATCCACGGTCTGCGCCACGCCGGATTCGAAGCCGATGATTTGCTGTGTGCGCAATGCGATTCGTGCCGCTTCTTCCGTGGGCAAGGCCAGAGCTTCATCGAAACCATCGATGTGCAGTGACTGGGTACCGCCCAACACCGCTGCCAGTGCTTGCAGGGCCGCACGCGCGATGTTGTTCATCGGTTGCTGCGCGGTGAGGGAAACGCCAGCGGTCTGAGAGTGGAAACGCAGCAGCCAGGTGCGCTGGTTCTTGGCCTGGAATCGGTCCTTCATCACCTGGTACCAAATCTTGCGCGCCGCGCGGTACTTGGCGATCTCTTCAAAAAAATCGTTGTGGGCGTTGAAGAAGAAGCTTAGCCGTGGGCCGAACTCGTCTACGTCCAAGCCCCGCCGCCGTGCCCACTCCACATACTCCACGCCGTCATAGAGCGTAAACGCCAGCTCCTGCAGTGCAGTCGATCCCGCTTCCCGGATGTGGTATCCGCTGATCGAGATGGTGTTGAACCTTGGTGTGAACTTCGAGCCGAACTCGAACGTGTCCACAACAAGCCGCATCGATGGTTCCGGCGGATAGATGTACTCCTTCTGTGCAATGTATTCCTTGAGAATGTCGTTCTGAATGGTGCCGGAGATCTTCTTCCAGTCTGCGCCCTGTTTCTCCGCTACCACCAGATACATCGCCCACAACACCGAGGCCGGCGAGTTGATGGTCATCGAAACGGTGGTTTTCTCGAGGTCGATTCCGCCGAAAAGAATCTCCATGTCTTCGAGCGAGTCGATGGCGACCCCACACTTGCCCACCTCGCCTTCACTCGCAGGATGATCAGAGTCGTAGCCCATCAGCGTGGGCAAATCGAACGCGACCGAAAGGCCGCCACCGCCGTGCTCGAGCAGATACTTGTAACGCTGGTTGGTCTCCTCCGGCGAAGCAAAGCCGGAGAACTGGCGCATGGTAAAGAGCTTGCCGCGATATCCCGTAGCGTGAATGCCGCGGGTATAGGGCGCTTGACCGGGATAGCCGAGGTAATGCTCGTAATTCCAATCGGCCGGTAGGTCAGCCTGGGTGTAGAGGCGGCGAATGGGTACACCGGAAATTGTGGTAAAGCGGGCGCTGCCATTTTCGTCGAGGTTTACGCCTGTGGGCGCGCCTATAGGCCGCTCTGGGGCCTTCTCCAAGGTCGGCGCTAGCGTCTTTTCGGCCCACTGCGTCTCGGATTCGGAAGGATGACGCCCTTCGAAGACGTCTGCGAGCGGATTGTCGACGACCTGTGGCGGTTTCTGTTCAGCCATGCTCACCCCTACGGCTTTTATGATATGGGGAGTTGGGGAGACGTAGCAAGCTACGTCTCTACGGCCGTATTTTCGCAGAGACGTTGCCTGGAACATCTTCGATCTGCCTGCGCGCCAACTCCCACGCTTTCGCGTACTTCCATGAGACATAGACTGCGTGGTAGAGGTGCAGGAGCAATCCCTCGCGCCCATCGAGGAAGCCGAGACGGATGAAATAGTTGTAAATAAACGTCAAAGTGGGCCGGACGACAATATTGATCAAACTGAAGCCACCATGACCCTTCGCGACGGCGACCTCTGCGCCCGATGACGAATAGCTGTTCATGTGGTCGATATAGCCGCGCAGCGTGGGATAGGCGTTGTGCACAAGGGCGTGCTTCAACCGGCCGGTCGGTCCGTTTACTTTGATGGTCGGATGCGCTCCGTACTCCTCAAAACGACCAGCGCCGCGACGGATCAGGCGCAATTTAGGATCGGGATAGAAACCGCCACGGCGAATCCAGCGGCCAAGAAAGAAGTTCTTGCGGGGGATCCAAAACCCTTGGAACTGCGGGTTCGAGGCGAGGGCAGCTTGCATCTCAGCCGCCAGTCCCGCCTCCAGCGGTTCATCGGCATCCAGTTGCAGCGCCCAGTCGCACGATGCTTTGTCCAGCGCCGAGTTCTTCTGCGCGGCGAAGCCTTTCCACGGCTCGATGAAGACTTTGGCGCCGAACGAACGCGCGATCTCCAGGGTGCGGTCCGTCGAACCCGAGTCCACCACGATGATTTCGCCGTGGCCATCCCGCACCAGTGGCTTCACGCTTTCGAGTGTCGCCGGGAGGTTCGCTTCTTCGTTGAGGGTGATGAGTACGACGGAGAGCGTCACGCGCCAAGCATACCCCGGACCGAAGAAAAAAGGCAGTTCTTGCGACTGGCAAGAACTGCCGTCTATCTGTGGGAAGCAATTACTGTGGTGGTTGCGCCACCGGCGGCTGCGGTTGGGCCCCCGGCATGAGCGACGCCGGATTTTCGCGCGGCGCAACATAAGGCACGCCTGGCATGCGTGTGACTTGGCCGCGCTCGGCATCGGCCATGATGATGCCAGAGTGGTCCAGCAGCAGACCGGTAGCTCGATCCAGTTCCAGGCGGGATTTCTCATACGCTGCCATGGACGAAACCAAGGTGGATTCTGCGGTCGCCAGGGCAGACTGGTTCTGCAGCACCAATGTGCTGGTGGAAGCGCCCAGGGCAAACTTCTTTTGTTCCGCGTCCAGGGACTCGCGAGCGAGCCGTACTGCCGCCTGGGCGGACTCGACGCTTGCGCGGTTTTGCTGGACTGAGAATTGGGCGTTGCGGACTTCGATTCGAACCTGGTTCTCAATCTGCTGCAATCGCATCTGGGCCTGACGGTATTCCAGTTCGGACCGCACCTGCGCCGCCTGGCCAGCGCGGTTGCGTAACGGAATATTTAGTGTGACTCCGACGCCCTTGTCGGGAGCGGTGGAGTCCACCAGCTGATTCAAGGTGCTGCCGTAGCTTACTGCGCTGGCGCCCTGGTTATTGGAAGTGCAAAAACCTGAAGCCTGCAGTTCCGGCGGCACATTAGAGCAGAGGTTGGCCGGGTTTTGAGCGCCTCCCAGGCCGGAACCGCCATAGTAGGCAAACAGATCGAGGCTGGGCAGCAGCGCGCTGCGAACCGCCTTGTTGCTGATCTCGGTGTTGGACAGATTGATGCGGGCCTCCGCCAGTTCCGCACGATGGCTGAGCGCGTCGTTCACCAGGTCCTGGGTAGGAATGATTTCCTCTTGCTCGGGGAGGCGGACGGTCGAAGTGGGGATCACTTCGGCATCGGCCAGCCTGGGATCGACCAGAGTCCGGCTGAGTGCGTTCTTCATCAGCAATTGCTGCAGTTGAAGGTTGGTCTCAGCCACGGTGAGGGCTTGCTGGTCGCTGGCCACGGTGCTCTGGGCGCGAACAACCTCAATGGGTGCCAGGCTGCCGATCTGTACCTGTTTTTGATTGTCAGACAGGGTCTTTTGCGCGAATGCCAGCGACTCCCGCTGTACTCGTACATTTTCGTAGGCCGATACCAGGTCCCAGTAAATGCTCTCGATCTGGTTCACCGTAGTGATCACCTGCAGGCGAAACGCCACATCCGTGATCTCGCGATTGTTCTTCGCAATGCGGATAAAACGGGTATTCGGCGCAGGTCCCAGCCCTTGGAGCAGATGTTGAGTCAAGCGAAACTGGAACCCAGAATTCAGCAACGGGCTCAGGCTGGTGAACGGGCTGTTGGTGGTGGCGCGGGAGTTGTTGAACCCCACCGAGAGATTCGTGCCCCACTGAAATCCCTGGGTATAGGAGAAGTTGTAGGTGCTGAGGTTCTGCGCGAGTACTGGCACACCGACGAAGGAATTGCTGGCAATCGAATTCGAATGGTCCCACTGCAGCGAGCCGGTGAAAATGGGGTCGAAGCTGGTAATGCTTGGACCCAGGCCGAGAGTGGATCCAACCAGGCCGCCTAAGCCTGCACCAGCGCCTCCGGCGCCCGCGCTGGTTCCGCCCGTGCCCGGGCCGACCTGTCCCCCGAGACCGCCCGCACCGCCGCCCGGTGTCCCCTGGACGACGCCGGCGTTTACGCCCAAGATGTTTGCTCCGGCTTTGGCGCGCAGCACGTCGGTGTCCGCGATATTGATGTTGTACCGCGCAATGGCGATGTCAAGATTGTTTTCCAGGGCCAGGGCGACCGCGTCATCGATGGACAGCATGAGCTTCCCGTCGTGCAGCAATTCGTTGATGCGCGCAGTATTGCTGAGGTTCGGGGGGGCCACGTGGCTTGGCATGTAGGGAGCGATGGGGTTGGGAAAATGCGACTGCGGCTTGGAATAATCCTTCAACACGAACTGTTGCGCTGGAGCTGTTTGCACCGCTGTGCTGGGCGCAGCGTCTTGGGCCAAACCACCCATCGAAAGTGTGCCAGCCAGCAGGAAGGCAGCAATCAGCCGGTCAACCGAATTCAAAGTAGGCAAAGGCATGCGCGTATCTCCGTTAGATTAGGGCTGTTGTAAAGATGACAGTGGCTCTTCCAAGGTCAAGGTTTATTTACGCAAAACGAGCGGCCCAGGTTTCAATTTTGTTCTCCTCGGCAGATGGTGTTCGGCCCTGGACCGCGGTTGGAATGCAATAGTATAGCTGACATGGGACGGCCGATTCCGCCCGAACTCGTGTCACGAACCGACGGCAGCGGCGACGTGCCAGTGCTTGCTGGTGCGAAGTAGGTACTCAGGCGATCCCTATGCGCAATCTCAAGATTGTTCTCGCCTACGACGGCTCGGAGTTCTTCGGCTGGCAAGTCCAGCCGGAATCCGCCACGATCCAAGGCACGCTGGCCTCTGCTATTGGACGGGTGACCGGGGAAAAGGTGTTGCCGCAGGGCTCCGGACGCACCGACGCGGGGGTCCATGCCCTGGCCCAGGTGGCCACCTTCGCCACCGCGTCTTCCATCCCCGCCGGGAATCTGATGAAAGCTCTGAACGACGTGCTGCCTGACTCGATCCGCGTCCTTGAGGCCAGCGAAGCACTGCCGGAGTTTCATGCCCGTAAGTCAGCACGGGCTAAAACTTACCGCTATCGGATTTTGCGAACCCCTATATGTTCGCCATTCCTGGCACGCTATGTCTGGCATTACCCGTACCCCTTGGATGAGAGCGCCATGTGCCAGGCTGCCGGCCGGCTGACCGGCGAACACGACTTCACCTCGTTTGCCGCCGTCGATCCAGAACGCGGCCGCGAGGACGAGGTGTCGAATGTGCGGCGGATTTTCGATTCGACATGGGAACGATCGGGGGATGAATTCGTGTACGTCGTCCGGGGCAACGGATTCCTGCATCACATGGTGCGCAACCTGGTCGGGACCTATGTGCTGGTGGGCAAGGGTACGCTGAAGCCGGAAGACATGAAACGTATTCTCGAAGCCCGTGACCGCTCGGCTGCAGGTGCCACCGCTCCGGCCAGCGGGTTGTACCTGGTGAGCGTGGAGTACTGATACCCGTGTAGCGCAGGTGCCTTTGCGCGCGTAAACTTGCTGATGATGGCCACGGATGTTCACGTCGCGGTACGCAAGGTGGTTTCGCTGAACCCGGCCACCGGCGAGTCTCTGCGCGAGTTTGAACCTGCCTGCGAAGAAGATGTCCGGGCGGCGGTCGCCCGGGCACGGGCGGCTCAGCCCGGCTGGAACGACGCTGGAGTGCAGCGAAGGATTGCGGTCCTGCGCAGTTTTCAGGGCCTGCTGCATCAGAACAAGTCCGAAGTCGCCCAGGTGATCACCAGCGAAGTCGGCAAGCCGCAGGTCGAAGCGCTGCTCACCGAAGTTCTGGTCGTGCTGGACGCTACCCGGTTCTGCATCGAAACCGCCTACAGCTTCTTGCGGGATCAGCCGGTGCCGCACGGCAACTTGGCGATGAAAACCAAGTCGGGCCGCATCCTGCGCCAACCCTACGGGGTCGTTGGGATCATCTCGCCGTGGAATTATCCGTTTTCTATTCCCGCGACCGAGACGTTAGCCGCGCTGGTTACCGGAAACACGGTGGTGCTGAAGCCATCAGAATTCACTTCGCTGGCTGCCCTGGAATTGGCCAGACTGCTGTGGGCTGCAGGCGTCCCCAAAGATGTTTTCCAGGTGGTGGTCGGTGATGGAATTGCGGGCTCTGCCTTGCTCAACGCAAGTATCGACAAATTGATCTTCACCGGCAGTGTGGCGACGGGAAAGCGCATTGCCCAGGCCGCGGCTGCTCGAATCCTGCCGGCGGTGCTGGAGCTAGGCGGCAAAGACCCGATGCTGGTGCTGGACGACGCTGACGTGGAGGTCGCTTCCAGCGGCGCAATCTGGGGAGCTTTCATGAATGCCGGGCAGGCGTGTCTTTCTGTGGAGCGTTGCTACGTGCATCGCAGCCTGTATGAGCAGTTTGTCGAGGCCTGCGCCCAGAAAGCCAAGGGGTTGAGGGTGGGAAACGGAATGACCCCGGAAACCGATGTGGGGCCGATGATCCATGAGCGCCAGCTGAGGATTGTGGAATCGCAGGTGGAGGATGCCATCTCCCGTGGGGCGCGTGTGTTGTGCGGTGGCTCGCGGTTGGAGAAACTCGGTCCCAACTTCTATGCTCCCACGGTACTTGCCGACGTCACCCACGACATGCAGATCATGCGCGAGGAGACGTTTGGGCCGGTGCTCCCCATCATGCCTTTTGAGAGCGACCAAGAGGCAGTTCGCCTGGCGAATGACTCCGACTACGGTCTCGGGGCCAGCGTCTGGACGCGTGATCGCACCCGTGGCGAGGCGCTTGCCAAGCGCATTCAGGCAGGGACGGTGATGGTCAACGATGCAGTCTCCTGTTTTGGTATCAGCGAGGCCTTGCATGGCGGCGTGAAGGCGAGCGGACTGGGCCGCTCCCACGGACGCTTCGGACTGGAAGAGATGGTCCGAGTGAAATACCTCGACGTGGATCGTCTGGGTGGCGTCAAGAAGGCATGGTGGTACGGGTATGGAGAAAAGTTTAAGCGGCAAATGGAAGGGCTTGTCGACATGATGTTCGCCCGTAAGTGGACCGAGCGCCTGCGAGGCGCTCTGCTTACTGCGGGAACGTTTAGGCTAAGAGGAAAACTCTAGAATGGCGACTGATGCAAAACGTGAATTGCTGCGGCACACGCTGGCGACGCTGGCTTACCGTGGCGCAAAAACCGTGCACAATGCTCCGGCAAGCTTTGCGGAATTCAACGGTGCCGGGCGGACTCCGGCGCAGATTCTGGCACACCTTGGCGACCTGCTGGAGTGGGCGCTTTCCATGGCGGACGGAAGCCGTCAGTGGCACGACTCGAACCCGCTTCCCTGGGAGCAGGAACGAGCGCGCTTCTTCGCCGCGCTCAAGAAGTTCGATGACTACCTGGCTTCCGAGCAACCGCTCCAGGCCCCGATCGACAGACTGTTTCAGGGGCCGGTGGCCGATGCTCTGACCCATGTCGGGCAGCTGGCCATGTTGCGGCGGCTCGCCGGTGCGCCGATTGTCGGCGAAAACTATTTTGTTGCCGACATCGCGGTTGGCCGCGTGGGCGCAGAACAATCGCCGCCGAAGAAGCCGTTTGCCTGAGGAGTAGTGTCCTAAACTAACCACGAAGGGTACAAAGCCGCACAAAGAGAATCCTCAGCGACCCAACCCTTTGTGTGCCTTCGTGCCCTTTGTGGTTGATGAATCTAGCACGCTGCCTCCGGCCTTCACTGGTAGCGTCTTGCAAAACCCTCAAGTAGAATGGGGGTTCGCAGCGAATCCGGCGGCTACGCAGCCGCTCCGACGAGGGTAGATGCTTTGGCCACAACCGCAACCTCTGGGATCCAAACTCCTCCGCAACTGCCCAAGCACAAGGTCAAGATCAAGAAGCCGGGGCAGCGTGCCTGCAACGAGAAGGACGCCAAAGGGAAATTTTGCGGCGGGCATCTCAAACGCTGGTTCTACACCACCGACGTGCTGGAGCAGGCATGCGGTGACGTGGAGAAGGCTTGGGGAAAAGACGCTGAAGTCTATCGTTGCGAGCATTGCAAAACGCTCTATCTGCCGAACCCCGAGGCGGCGGGCGGTTTGAACGTGGCTGGGCCGGGGCAAACATCGGTGTTTGGGCTGACGATACCGGGGAAAGAGAAATAGCTTACGACTGCCGAGCTGCGCGCTCGGCCTGGACGGGCGAGACCCCCTCCCCACACAAGCAGAAAAGTGAAACCCTCCGAACTCATCTACGACTGGAACCGGGTTCATCCCGCATCGTTGCGGCCCACAGGCCATGTGTCGCTCAACGATGAGACCTTGCGCGACGGCCTGCAGTCGCCCTCGGTGCGCGATCCATCGATTGAGGAGAAACTTGAAATCCTGCATCTGATGGAAGCCCTGGGTATCAACTCGCTCGACCTCGGCTTGCCTGGGGCGGGGGCACGGGCCGTGGAGTCCACCGAGGCTCTGGCCCGAGAGATTGTGCAGCACAAGATGAAGATCGCGGCCAACTGTGCGGCGCGTACTCATCAGAACGACATTAGGCCAATCGCAGACATCGTGCAGCGCACCGGGCTGAACATCGAAGTTGCGATGTTCCTCGGATCAAGCCCCATTCGCCGCTATACCGAGGGTTGGACCGACGACTTCTTGCTGCAGACCACGGAAAGCGCCGTGAAGTACGGGGTGTCGCTGGGGCTTAGTGTCATGTATGTCACCGAGGACACGACCCGCTGCGATCCGGAGATGGTACGCCGCTTGTATTCGACCGCGATCAATTGCGGTGCCCGCGCCATCGTTCTTTGCGACACCGCCGGCCATGCTACGCCAATGGGAACCTTTGCGTTGGTGAAGTTCGTCATGGACGAGGTGGTAAAGGCCTCCGGCGAGAAGGTCCGCGTGGATTGGCACGGCCACTGTGACCGCGGCCTCGCGATTGCCAACTCAATGGCGGCGCTGGTAGCGGGCGCCGAGTGTGTGCATGCCACCGCACTGGGGATCGGAGAGCGAGTGGGCAACACGCAGATGGACCAGATGCTGGTGAACCTCAAGCTGATGGGCATTCCACCCTGGGGCGAGCAGGATTTGACCAAGTTGAAAGACTATTGCCAGGCAGTCTCCCGCGCCACCGGTGTGCCCATACCGGTCAACTATCCTGTAGTCGGCGAAGATGCGTTCCGCACAGCCACGGGTGTGCATGCCGCGGCGGTAATCAAAGCTTACAAGAAAGACGACATCGAACTGGCCAACACCGTGTACTCGGGGGTGCCGTCGCACGTGTTTGGCCTGCAACAGGTCATCGACATCGGCCCTATGAGTGGCAAGTCAAACGTTTTCTTCTGGCTGGAGCGCCGCGGCATCCCCGCTTCCGATGACGTGGTTGAGCGCATCTACAGCCGCGCCAAGTCTTCCGACCACACCCTGAGCGAAGCCGAAATTCTGGAGTGCGTAGAGAAGGCCAAGGCGCACTAAGCTCCCTGTCATCCTGAGCGCAGCAGATCGATTCGCTCGCGAATCGATCTACGAAGTCGAAGGATCCCTACCGGCCGAACCGCTCCCGCGCCGATTCCGGGAGTTCGCACGATGCACCTTGGGTGGAGGGAATTCCTCGTGAGGCCATGGAACCGGTCGAGGGGCATGGGGTCCTTCGACTCGCGGACATCGCGCGAGCGCGTTACCCGCTTCGCTCAGGATGACAGTGGGTTTAAGCGGTCACGGACACAATCCGTCAGCTTGCGTTACACTTACCCGTTATTTTTCCGGAGGCAATCATGCGCCGTCTCTTATGTCTTGCTGTTGTCTTGTGTCTGGCTTCCCCCCTCTTTGCTCAGACTAAACATCCCTTCACTTTCGAAGACATGATGTCGCTCAAGCGCGTGGGCGAACCTGAGGTCTCACCGGATGGCAAGTGGGTGCTGTTCAGCGTGGTTGATGTCGATCTGGCGGCGAACACGAAGATACCGCATGTCTGGGTCGTACCGGTGGCGGGCGGACAGGAGCGAGAAATTATCTCCAGTCAGGACGCCGATCGTCCGCGCTGGGCCCCGGACGGCAAGCGCTTCGCGATCTTGTCGAACAAAGAAGGCGGCTCGCAGATCTGGATTGCCGATTTCGACGGCGCCACCGGAACTGTCACCGGAGTTCACAGGCTGACCTCCATCGCGACCGAAGCCGATGGCGAGTTGTGGTCTCCGGATGGCAAGAATATTCTCTTCGTTTCGAATGTCTATCCCGAGTGCCCGGACGAGGGCTGCAATGCCAGGAAGCTGGAAGAAGCGGACAAATCGAAAGTCAAAGCACAGATCTTCACTCGCCTGCTCTACCGGCATTGGAATGCCTACAAGGAAGGGAAGCGCAATCACTTGCTGGTTGTTCCTGTGGATGGCGGGGCGAGCCGCGACATCACCCCCGGCGACTACGACGCGCCTGTTTTTTCACTTGGTGGTCAGGATGACTATGCTTTCTCGCCGGACGGGCAGGAGATTTGCTACACCTCGAACCACGACAAGAACGAGGCCGCATCCACCAACAACGATTTGTGGATCGTCTCGGTCAATGGAGGAGCGGCCAAGAACATTACTGCCGACAATCCAGCCAGCGACTCGTCGCCGCTGTATTCGCCGGATGGAAAGTACATCGCCTATCGCGCGCAGCAGCGCCCAGGATATGAGAGCGATCGGTTCCGGCTGATGTTGTACGACCGCAAGACGGGGAAGAAGAATGATCTGGCGCAGCACGTCTTTGATCGCTGGGTCGGATCGTTCGCTTGGGCGCCTGACTCATCGGGCCTCTATTTCGTGGCCGAAGATAAGGGCCAGTCACCAATCTATTGGCTAGGCATCTCAAGAACAGATGTTGAGGGAGCAGCGGGTGGAGATGTAACGATCCATAACATGGCCATCGACATTAAGACATTCGTTCCCGACAGCTTTAATGATGACTTGGCAGTTACACGGGACAGCGCACTGCTGTTCACGCGAATGTCCTTGCAAGCGCCGAATCAGATTTTCTCGGTGGCGCAGTTTTCGGGTTGTCTCGGTAAGTGCCGAGACGTGATCGTTCCCACTCAACTTACTCATCTCAACGATGTCGTCCTCTCCCAAGTCGCCATGTCTCCCCTCGAATCCTTCTGGTTCACCGGCGCGCACAACGACAAGGTTCAAGGCTTTTTGGTCAAGCCGCCGAACTTCGATGCCAGCAGGAAATACCCGCTGAAGTTCCTTATCCACGGCGGCCCCCAGGGCGCCTGGGGAAACGACTGGAGCTACCGCTGGAATCCCGAGCTATTCGCCGCCAACGGCTATGTCGTTGTCATGATCAACTTCCACGGCTCAACCGGCTACGGGCAGAAGTTCATTGACGCCATCAACGGCGACTGGGGCGGCGCGCCCTACGAAGACCTGATGAAGGGCCTCGACTACGCTGAGGAGCATTACGGGTTCATTGACAAAGACCGCGAGTGCGCGCTGGGCGCGAGCTACGGCGGCTACGCCATAGACTGGATTTTGGGCCATACCGACCGCTTCAAGTGCCTGGTTTCGCACGATGGCCAGTACAACACCGAGTCAGCGTGGGGCTCGACCGAAGAACTGTGGTTTCCCGATTGGGAGTTCAAAGGCACGCTGCTCGAAAATCGCGAAGAGTACCGCAAGTGGTCGCCGCATCTTTTTGCGAAGAATTTCAAGACGCCGACGCTGGTGGTCCACGGCCAGCGCGATTACCGGCTTGACGTCAGCGAAGGGTTCCAGCTTTTCACCACGCTGCAAATGCTGGGGGTGCCGTCGAAGATGCTCTATTTTCCCGATGAAGGCCACTGGGTGCTCAAGCCGCAGAACGCCCAGCTCTGGTACAAGACAGTGAATGACTGGGTGGACCAGTGGACGAAGAAGTAAGTCTGTAGAGAGGTTGCTTGCAACGTCTCACAGTTCGAAAACGAGGCGTAGCGATCAGACGTAGCAAGCAGACGCAGCAAGCAGACACAGCAAGACGTAGCAAGCTGCGTCTCTACCGCGCGCCAACGTTACGCTACCGCCACTTCCTCCCGCACGTGGACGCTCTCGTACCCAGCGGCCAAGTAGAACAGGGCTTTGTCGAAGAACTGGTCGAGCAGCCGGAACAGCTCCATCTCGGCGAACAACTCCACCGGTTTCGTGACCACACCTTCGTCTTGCAGAAAAATCCAGAGGTGCTCTTTGGTGGCCGTGATCGCATACAGCAGGTGGCTGAATGCAACTTGTTGCCGCGCCCGCCGGATGCCTATCTCTGTGTAAACATGCTCGATATCGTGCTCGGTTTTGTACAACAGCCAGTCGCTCAGGTTACGGTAAATTTCGTGGCTCCTGGCGGCCAACTCTTGCCTCGGTACCTTCCGCATATCCGCGCAATGAGGGTCGTTCTCCAATCTGTGGGTTAGTCCCTGAGACAGCCGATCGGCGTGAGATTCAATGAGACGTACCAGTCGCAGCGCCAGCATGACGCACCTCCGGTCAACCTGGTCTCTATTTTCGATCATGACGAGCAACAAAGCTGTGATACACCTCACCTGCGGGTGCCCATACCGCGGATCTTCAGTCATTCCCCGACTTGTTGGGCCTCACTCCTTTGGTGGTAACGACTTCAATTTAAACGGCTGTTTGGCCGTTCCGCCCGAGGCTGTGCCCAGAATGTCCAAAGCCCCGTCGAACCCGCCGGCGGTGGGTCGAAAACTCGCCAGGCCATCCCCATCTGAAACCACAACCCCTTGCGAAGAGTAGAGGATGACCGGGGCTGGATCCCGGCCAATCTCCGTGTCTCCACCTGACTCGTCTCTAGAATTTTCGCCGGCCCGCTCCACCACGTACTGAAAGAGCATGTCCGCCCCGAGCACGGGATGTGGCGGTGTCGACAAGTCTGTGGCCCGAACCGTTACTGGCTGGAAGCTCTGTCCCGCGGCCACGGCCTGACTGCTGCCAGCGACCGGTTGCAGTTGCATTCCGGAGGCAGGAACAGGGGTCCCGTAGAACGCCAGACACGGGCTGTTCAGCGGGCCGACACAGGCACTCACCTGGACGTCCCTTGCAAAGGATGTCAGCTCCAGCGTGCTGCTCGCGTATCCGTTACTGTTCGTGGGAACGCTGGGCGGGTTGAGAGTGCCCGATCCATTCACGACCTGAAAGTTGACGATCTTGCCGTTGAGCGGCACGCCGTTGGAAAGCACACGCGCGGTGAGCGTGAGGTTGACGGCTGCGCCTTGGGCAATCCATGCCTGCTGTGGCGCCAAAGCGATGTCGAGTGAAGACGACGTACCCCGCAGTGTGCTTTGCACCTGCTTAGGGGATGGGTAAGAGGCAGGCGCGAGCTGTGCGGTGACCGTGGTGGTGCCTGTCGCCAGCAAGGTGACGAAAGTGGAAACTAGACCGCTCTGGTCGGTGAGCACCGTGCAGCTGCCGCTCCCGGAACACGCGGACAACCCGGCGGCTGGCGATGCGGTGAAAAACACACTCGCTCCCTGCACAGAAGTTGTCCCGTCGGGGGCGAATACCTGCACGCGAACAGGATAGGGCGCTTGTCCGCCAACCGGAGCGGAAGGAGTCGTACCTGGAAGCAATCGCAGAATGTCCTCCGGGCCAGCGCCGTAGGTCACCACGCCGGTCAGAATCGAGCTTGCGAGCGTAGGTGGATCGACCAGCGTGATGTCTTGCACTCCGTCCGCCAGCGGCGGTGCGGAGATCAGGGCCTGACTAGCAGTCACCGACAAGGCTGGCGCGGGCGACTTCGCCACGGAGATGCGTGTGTTCGCCTGAAAGCCCAGGCCAGTGATGGTGAGCGGTGTGCCACCTGCCACGCTGGCCCGCGCCGGACTGACGTCGTCGCCATACAACACGCGTGCGTGGTAGCGGTAGTCCGGGCGGCCATCGCCCCGGATGTCGGAAATCCCAATGCGGAAGCCCGTCGTCTGCAGCAACTCCGCGTTCAGCATCGTCATACCAAAATAAGAAGTCTTGAATGCAGACGGTGTATTGGCCGGGGCGGGGGAATGCTCCGGCTCCGATAGCCTCCACATCCCGATCACCGGCCGGGCCTTGTCTTCCGATGCGGCTCCGGAGCCGCCCAAGGCGGTCACGAACACCGACATGGTGCGGTTTGACCGTCCAGTAAACCAGAAGTAGTCGAGATCGCCGTAAGGACCCAGTGATCCCCTCCAGTCACCACCGAGCGGGAGGGCGGCCGGCGTGTCGTAGGTTGTCAGTGGAAAAGGGTCCGCGCTTTGGGTGCCACTACCTTGCATCAGGATGTCTTGCTCGAAGTCTCCGCCTCGGCTCACGTTTACCAGGATCGGCTGCGTCGATCCGGAAGACTGCACCTGCAGCGGCCCGTAGGGTCCGACATCCATTGACCAAAAGGGATCGACGGCTTCGATCGTAAGCTGGTAACGCCCGCTGGTCCCACCATTCGGAATCTGCAATCCGGCCAGATCGAAAAACCCTTCGAGGGCTATGTCATTTGAACCGTAGCGGTTGAACGGTCGCTCCAGGCCGTCGTCGAAACCGGTGACGGTGTTTCCAGCATTTCCGCAGAACAAGAATCCCGAGACGGAAGCGGCAGCGTAACTCCGCGACGGCAAGCCACTGTCGGGGTCAATCCAGCGGGCTACCACATTGACGCCCTGCATGCCCTGGCCCGCCAAACCGCCGGTATCGGTGAAGACCACGCTGCCATGAATACGAACTGTCTCATCGGAGAAAACCTTTTTCCCGGGGAAGTTGGACACATTGTCCGCGGTCACAGGGTACAAGCGCGACAGTGCCGCCTGATCGTCCATCGTGGGCTGGTCGGGACTGGGATAGCACAATGTGATCGGGATGCAGTTCGGCGGATCGATGGCGTGCATCACGGGAAAGCCGGCGTAGTCGTCCTGGGTTGGGGGCGGATTATGGGTCAGCACGTTAATGTTGACCTGGGACCAGTCGAGTCCCAGAACCCGCCCTAGTACTCGCACCAGCCTGTATTTCACGTCGGGCAACTGGTTGGAAATCTGCACACAATTCCCGTTGACAATGACCAGGGCATGCAGGAAATGGGCATCGGTCGTGAAGTTGTCGATGCCACCGAATGCCGCGTTGTAAAAACACTCTGACGAGTCTCCCGCTCCCCGTCCGAGAAGTGCACTCGTGACCGAGCCATCGGCGTCGTACACAATTCCCACCGGCGTGCTGGTCGCGGTCGGCAGAATGTCAGAGGGCATAGTCAGTGTGCCATCGGGATTAACGAAGACGTTGTCACCGCTAACGTTTTCGTCAAGTTGTCCGGCGCGGGTGGCCGACACTGCAGCCGTGGGGATGGCAATCCACTGGCTGAAGGCGTCGGCCACGAAAGCATCCGCGCTGGTCCCGGGCAAAGTCGGACTGAGATCGCCTTGATCGGTGTAGTAGTTGATCTGACCTTGGCCCCAGGTCAGAGGCGTTCCGGCTGTGCCCGGATCGAAGTAGCTAACTCCCGCGATGTACTTGGGCCCACCCGCGTGCGCAACTTGCCCGGAGAGGCTCAACAACGCTGCGGCAAGTAGAGCAAGATGCAACGGCTGGAGCAGCTGGCTGAGTCGGGCGCAAAACTTGGCTCTCAATGGCATAACTACTCCAGTTCCCTGTCCCGCAGGAGGAGAAAAAGCTTCCGGGGAGGGATTCGTTGTTTCGGGAAAGAATCGACGTCCTTACCCAAGCCGGGCCGATCCGCGTGCTGTGGCTCCACGACAATGTTCCCTTGCGGATCGACCCGGAAGCGGCCTGTCTCACCTCCGACCGGGCTGGTTAGCCCCACCTTGCTCGGCGGATACAAGAACAGCATCACTCGTTCGCCGGGCCGATAGCGTTCTCCCGCCTGCCATAGTCCAGCCCACTCGTGAATGACCAGAAGCTGCCCCTTGCGCACGCCGCGCAACGCCTCTTCGACCTGAAAGGTGATGCGCACCACGGCAACGCTGTCCTTTGTCTGCGGAGAGATCCGCTCTACGGCCTTCACGGTGCCGGAAAAGATGAACCCGGAGTTGCGCACCAAAGCCTGGCGGGTAGGCATTCCCTGCTCGTCGCGTGACTGGAAGGGGCGCACTGCCCCTGCAGGAAGTGCCGCAAGAAGGATCAAACTGGAGAGGACGGACTTCCAAGCTGACGAGAACATCGCAAGCCTCGCAATGAGGCCAGCCTCGAACGGGAGTGCAACGATGCTAGATAACCGAAGGAGGAAGGGCAGTGCGCGGAGTCACCGGCCTGGGTGACGGATGGACATTTCCACAGCGAACCAGGCTGCGTTTGCCCAGCCGTCCCCGTCTGGGCAGCCAAGCGCCTCGGCAGGCACTCGCTTGGCGACGGCGGCAGGTTGGAGTATCGTTACACGACCGGGGAGGTTCCAGGATGGCACAGAATCGCGCTGCGCTGGATCGCCGTGAGGCTCTCGAACGATGTCTTGCGCTCGGCGCTCTGACCCTCGTTTCGGCGGCCTCGCCGCTTTCAATGCTCAAGGCGTTCGCGCAAGGCGGAACCCAGTATCGCAAACCCACGCCGCCCAATGAACTCGGTCCTTTCTATAAGAAGAAGGCTCCGAACAGCGCCATGCTCCGGGCCCCGGGCGACCCCGGCATGCCCTTGAATGTTTCGGGCAAGGTCTTCAATACGCGTGGCGACGCACTTTCGAACGCCGCCGTCGAAGTCTGGCAAACCGATCACCTCGGGCACTACGACCTCGATGGATACCGCTACCGCGCGCAGCTGCCCGCGGACGCGTCCGCTGCCTACAAGTTCGATTCCGTCCTCCCCGGCCACTACCCGGACCGGGTCTGCCAGCACGTTCACTATCTGGTTACGGCTCCTGGGCACAAGCCGTTGGTCACCCAGTTGTACTTCGCCACGGACCCAGTATTCGAGGGCGACCCGGACCGCAACTTCGGCCGCGATCCGCTCATCCACAGCCGTGAACTGGTTCGACCGGTGCTGCTCAAGGGTGATCCGCAAGACGTGCAGGCGGTGGTGAATTTTGACGTTGTGCTGGAGTTACTCTGATGCGGCGGCTCGCGGTTTGCCTGCTGCCGTTGCTGCTCATCTCTCCCGCAGCACTGGGACAAAACCTCAAGCTGGAAAAGAGCATTCCGTTCTCCGATGCCGAGGCGGTGCAATTCACTGCGATCTCGCCGAAGGGAACTTTTCTGGCTGCCGCCTGTAAGGACGCCCGGGTGCGGCTGTGGACCTATCCTGCGCTGGAACTGAAACAGAGTTTCGATCTCGTGGATGAGCGCATCGCAGGTCTCTGGTTCTCGCGCGACGGATCTCTGTTGGCGGTTGGTGGGAACCGGGGCAAGGTCAGGATCTGGAGCTTGCCTTCGGGAAAAATGAAAGTGGAATTTTCTGCCGGAGCCGATGTCAACGCTTTGGCCATTTCACCTGATTTGAGCATGCTGGCCGTGGGGCCCTCGGAGCGTCCGGCACAACTCTGGGACCTCAGTCTAGGGAAGTTGGCAGCCAGTCTTCCGACGAAATTCTCCGGATCGCTGGCGCTAGACTTCTCGCCCGACGGCAAGTGGCTGGCCTCGGCGGACGCGGATACAGAAATCAGAATCTATGAGGGCCAGATCGGCGCGCCGAGAGTGAGTAACAGCGATTTTCTGCTGGAAACATTCACCGCGGCCTTTTCCGCGGACAGCAAGTATCTCTACGTCGGCGGTGCCGACAAGACGATCTCAGTGCTCGACGTGCTGACGGGAAAAGTGGTGCGGAGCTTTCCCAAGCAGTCGTTTGTTGTTCGCGGGCTGCAGGCGTCTCCTGATGGAAAATTTCTGGCAGCGGCGTACGCGGATGAGCGCTCCTTCGATAATCCTGCGCCGGTGATGGTGTGGGATTTGGCCACGCAGGCGGTGCGCACCACCATTCTCCAACCCGGCTTCACCGCCAACGGCGGCGGTTTCTTGCCGGACGGACGGCTGCTGCTGACGAGCAACGGGGCGGGGAGGCTGGAGGTGTGGTCGGTGAAGTAATGAGCATCAGGATTTTCACTCTCACAAACCTGCTTTGATTCAGCGGAGGCCCCTCCGCCCGTGCCGCTCCGCCGACAGATACGCCCCCGTCAACAGCAGCAAGCCCGACAGGAACGCCCAGAACATCAGGCTCACCGACAGCGCGAACGGCCCGTACACTTCCTGAAAGTTCAGCCGTGGCAGCGCCAGGATGTAGCCGTACTTGAGAACCTCAGACAGTAGGCCCATGATCACCGCCGCCGGCAGCACCACCCGCGCCGGAACCTTGCCGTTGGGCAGTAGCCAATAGATCAGAAAGAAAATCGTAATGCTGGTGGCAATCGCAAAAATCTTCATGGTGATGAAGCCGACCAGCCGCACCAAGAAGATGTCGTGTCCAAAGGTAAAGGCCCGCAACACCGCAACGTTGCCTGCCGTCATGCCCACCGACAGCAAGGCGAGCACGCCGCAGCCGAACGTCAGCCCCAGAGAGATCATCTGATTGCCCAGATAAGAGCGGTTGTTGCGGAAATGCCAGATACGGTTCAGCGCCACCTCGAGCGGCATGAAGATTCCCGTCGAAGTCACCAGCAGAATAAGCAGCGACAAGATTTCAGTGCGATGACGTGCTCCTACCAGCGCGTTCAGGTTGCGGATTACGAAGTCCTGGCCGGCGGGTAAGTTGTCGCGCAGCAACTGCACCACGACTTCATACATGACGTTGGAATGAAATACCCGCCGGATGAGCGTCAGCAGCAACAGCACGAACGGAAAAAACGAGAGGATGGCGTTGGCCGCGACAGAAAAAGCAAAGGTGTGGACTTCAGTGCGCAGCAAGTATTTCGCGGTCGAGAACAGCAAGCCGGAATAGCGATCCGGGGACGGGCCTGGGAGGGCTTCCTTGACCGCAGCGGAAGGCGCAATGGAGGTAGGCTCGGTCAATGTTTGATCCAATATTATCAGAGAGTTGCGGGGAATCCAGCAGTCGCAGGAATCAAGCAGAAGCCGTCTAGCCAGTTGGCATCGCGCCCTCCGAACCCCGGGTCACATTTTAAATCGTTTCACTGCCCAGAATTCTCCTCTTGCCAGAAAGAAAGTTCCTGATATTATCTTTTGCTCGTTGCCACAATCTAGTGCAATGACGCTTGCTAGTTTGGGTTGATGTTCGTGTCCTGCGGTCAAAACTCGCGCCACCACGACAGGCTCCGAAGCTTTGTGCCGTGCTTTCCCCCGACGGCGCAGTACTTGGGAGCCTTTCTTGTTGAACGCAAGTGCGGCGGCTCACACGAGTGGTAGTCCACTTCCTGAGGGGGGAGTGAGGAAGCGTACGCTTCACGACGGAAGTGGGATTTTAATCTCAGCAGAGGCGAAAGGAGTATTTTGTGAGAGAGAAGGGCACAGTCAAGTGGTTTAACGGGGCTAAAGGATATGGTTTCATCCAGCGGTCCACGGGGGAGGATGTCTTCGTTCATTTCTCCGCGATCCAAGAGAACGGTTACCGTACGCTGAACGAGGGCGAGACCGTAGAGTTCGACCTGCTGAAGGGACCCAAGGGGTTCCAGGCGGCAAACGTCGTCCGCGCATAACAGCCTCGATCATCCGACATCGCCAACCCTCGCAGTAACCGCTGCGAGGGTTTGTTGTCTCCGTCCTAAATATCTGATTTGTCTTGCGCTTACATGATGACTTTTTCTTGACTCCGGTTTTATCCGGGGTGCATTGCCAGTTTCTTCGATTCCGGTCAAATTGGTCCGGTACGGAGGAGCAACTCATGTCGAGCACGACCATTTCCGAGCAAGAGACGGCGTCTATTGGATTCGCTGCTGCCGACCGTATCCAGCAAAGCTTGGTCGCCGCTGCCGAGAAGCGTGTCCTGATCTGGCTGGCGGAACGCACCCCGGCCTGGATCAACTCTGACCATCTCACCATCCTGGGATTTGTCTCCCAGTGCCTGGCTGGAGCCTGCTACGCGCTGGCGAGGTTCCATCCCGACGCCCTGCTGCTGGGAATCGTCTTCATCGTCCTGAACTGGCTGGGCGATAGCCTCGACGGCACTCTCGCCCGCGTGCGCAACCGGCAGCGGCTACGCTATGGCTTTTACGTGGACCACATCACCGACAGCATCGCGGCATTCTTTCTCATGGGCGGAATGGCACTGTCGGGATATGTGCATCCCGGCATCGCGCTCGGCATGCTGGTTGCCTTCCTGATGCTCTCCATTGAGGCCTATCTCGCGACTTACACCTTGGGCAAGTTCCGGCTCTCGCACTGGAAGTTCGGACCGACGGAGATTCGCATCCTGCTGGCGGCAGGGAACCTGGCTTTGCTGTGGCATCCCCGGATAAGGATTCTGGGCAGAGAAGTCCTCTTGTTCGACCTCGGCGGGATCGTCGCCATTGTCGGCATGGGCCTCATCCTGATCGTGTCGGCGATCCGGCACACCGCCCAACTCTATAACGAGGAGAGGCTGGCGTGACCCGGACCTCGCATCTGTTCCGATTCTCGCTGGTGGGGGCTCTGGGAATTGGAGTCCAGTTGGGCGTCCTCGCAGCGCTCGTTGCCTGCAAGGTGAACTACTTGCTGGCTACACCTTTGGCAGTCGAGTCGGCGGTGCTGCACAACTTTGTGTGGCACCAGCGCTTCACCTGGGTGGATCGCCCCGGCACCGGCAGTCAGGCTGTGTTTCAGCGGCTGCTCCGCTTTCACCTGAGCAATGGCCTGGTCTCGCTCTTCGGCAACTTGTTGCTGATGCGGCTACTGGTCGGCGGGCTCCGGATGTCCGTGATCCTTGCCAACATCGTGACTATCGCGGCCTGCTTTGCGGCGAATTTCTTGTCCAGTGATCGCTGGGTGTTTGCGGGCTTTACCGGGGTGCCCGCTCCCGCATCAGCAGCAACGTGCGCTGAGCGAAGGGCACATAGATGAGTGCAGCTGTGACACCTAACGCCAGCCCCAGCCCGATCTGTGGGGCCAGCAGGAACGGTGAGAGTGCCCACAGTTCATCGAGCACGAAGGTTGCCGGAAACAGCTTGAGAAACTTGCGGCTCAGGCCCTTGACATCAAACGAGACCGCGGTCAGAAGATACAGGCGGATGGGAATCCCAATGGCCGCAGTCACGATCAGGACTGTTGTGATCCACGCCGGCCGTCCGAAGATCTGCTCCAGCAGGTCCTCGACCCGGGACAAGCGGGCCAAAGCAACAATGTAGAAGCTGAGATACATGACCTGGATCAGCAGAAAGAGAACTCGGACGTAGCCGTGCGGCACCGCTGGAACTTCTTCAGGGTGGGTCAGGAATGAATTGGATGATGACGAACTCTGTGCTGGTGCACTCAGATCTGCCGCGGGAACGCTGGCAACACCGCTCTGGTTGCGCGGACTGGCAACCACCTCTACCGGGACCAGGAAACGATAGCCTCGTTTGGCGAGAGTCTCAATGAAACGCGGATTCGAAGCCGAATCGTTCAGCACTTCGCGCAGCTTATTGATGATGGTGTTCAAGCTGTGGTCAAAATCGACGAACATGTCTGCCGGCCACAGTTTCTGCCGCAGTTCTTCTCGTGTGACCACATCTCCGGTGCGCTCCAGGAGCACGAGCAGCACCTGGAACGGCTGGTCTTGCAATCGCAGCCGCACGCCGGCCTTGCGCAACTCGCCGCTGGCGGCGTCGGCTTCGAAGACCCCGAACCGGAACACATGTTTCACCTGCTCGGCCATCGCTCGCCATCATAACGTAGTCGGGACAGTTGCTCTCTGTCATGCTGAGCGGAGAACGAGGTCTGCGAAGCAGAGCTCGTTCGGAGTCGAAGCATCCCCACCCGCGCGTGCATTGCTGGGTATAGGGATTCCTCGCTTCACTCGGAATGACAGGGCTGTTGTGAGTGCGATTCTCTGGTTCACCCTGGTCGCCATCATATTCCTACCTACGCGGTCCCTCGCCGAGCAACTCAAACCCGAAACCGTGGCAGCGTTCGATCACTGCGTCCAACTCAGCGAGCAGAAGATGGCCTCCAAGCCCTTCCTCTCCATTGACGGCCTTTCGCCACATGAACGCGATGCCGCTATAGACCAGCTGAAAAGAGGCGAGGTCATCACTGAACGCTTGCAGACTTTGGAGCAAGGCAAGGCAGTCCCCATTCCTGGCGGCCTGCTTCACCGCTGGATTGGGACTGTCTTTATTCCCGGAGTGAATCTGGGGCAAACCCTGGCCTTCCTCGAGGATTACGACAACCAGTCAAAGTTCTACGCGCCCGAGGTGCAGCGCTCAAAGCTGATTAGCCGGAACGGAGATGACTTCAAAATATTCCTGCGATTGCGAAAGACCAAGATCGTCACCGTGATCCTGAACACTGAGTACGACGTACACTACGCGCTTCTCGACGCTGACCGAGCTAGCTCTATCTCCCGGAGCACACGGATCGCAGAAGTCGAAAATGCCGGCAAGTCCAACGAGACTGAAAAGCCGGTGGGCGATGACAGTGGATTCCTATGGCGCCTGAATTCCTACTGGCGCTTTCTGCAGCGCGACGGCGGCGTCTACGTTCAGCTCGAAGCCATTTCTCTTACCCGCGACATACCGATGGGTCTTCACTGGTTGATCGGTCCGTTTGTTACGAGTATCCCGAAGGAATCGCTGGTGTTTACGCTCACGCGTACGCGGGAGGGCTTGCTTCTCCGTGGCCCAGGTTCGCGCCGGTCTTGGGCGATAACCTGGGAGCGAATGCTGATCGCTGGACGTGGCCCATGTCTCGCCGTTTTTGCGAGACATGGGGAGTAGAGCAAACATGTGCTCCCGCAAGGATTCCACGTCTCGCAAAAGCGGCGAGACGCGGGCCACCCTCTCCAGAAGAACCTGAGATGAGCGAGGGGGTTATACTTCGGGTCTGGGCCACCGGCCCGTAAGCCAGCCCTGTGATCATGAACCTTCTCCTAGTTACAGTACTGACGATGCTCGTGTTCTTTGCGGTGGCTCTGTGTGTCGGGCAGATGATGTTCCGTAAACACCGCGGTCTGTCGCGCGAGGACTTCATCAAGGCGTTCTCCGAGACTGAAATGCCCGCAGAGATTCCCGGAACGGTGTATGACTTCTACAAGAAAGGCACCATATTCAAGGACTTCAGCATCGCTCCCGAGGACACTTATGATGAAGCGTTACACGAGTGCGAAGAGGACATCGAGGATGATGCTCGATTCTTGATGAAAGAGCTTGATCTCAAGCCACCGTCCCTCGAGTTGCAACAGCAGTGGAGCGAACAGGTCTTACATTCGCGGGCTAAATCGCGGTTGACGCCGAAGTCCTCGGTTGACTCAACGAAGTTGCTGCAGCCAATTCAAACCGTGCGTGACATGGTGCTTTGGCTGAACTGGGTACGGCAACACCAACGTACAAACACTGACTGATGTGCTGGCCCATGTCTTGCCGCTTTGCGAGACATGGGCACCCACGGGACGTCTTCACGCCTAAAGAAACGGCTGCCACTGCGTCCCATGCTTAGGCGCCACGAACTCATCCACCGGCGCAGTCGTTTTCTCAATCACCGTCAGAAAAGGATAAGAATGAATCGAATGCACCGCCGCCTGGAACGGCGTTGCCGTGGACGCAAGCTGCTCAACACTCCCTGCTTTCTTGGTGATGCTCGTTGCATTCAGGCTGTGGACTAGTCCACTGACGTAGTCCGCAAACCGCTGGCTGATGCCCTGCACATCCTCGCAAACGTAAACTCCGCCCGACCGGAGATGCGGCAGCAGCTCTTCCAGGCTGACGATCTGCTGGTGCGGTTTGTGACCGCCGTCGTCAATCACGATGTCGAGCAACGGAACTTCTTGTTTGACCCTCTTCCAGAAGCTTCGGTCCGCCTGATCGCCGAGGAAGATCCGGACCGACTCGTCCGCGTACACCTCGCATGCAGGTTCAAGGTCAACGCCGTAGATCTTGCACTGCGGCCCGAAGTAGTGCTTCCACATCTCCAGGCTGCCGCCGCTGTATACCCCAATTTCAAGAATGTGGACTTCCCGCCCCACGAACTTGCTCAAGTGCCCGTGATACGCCTCGAAATAATGCCTCCACTTCCAGATGCCTCTGCCTTCGACATGGGCCTCGAAGTACTCCAGCAACGGGTTCGGGGAACTGGGAACAGAGGGTTGCTCCGCAGGTCGCGCCGACGCAGAGGTCTGCCATCCTGCAGCCATTCGTACTGCCCCTGCTAGAGTGGGGGCCCGTTTCCACGCCAGCAGGTAAGCCGTCAGTGAGTTCCAGAAAGGGGACTGTTTGCGCTTTGCCATGATTGGAGGGCGGCCGCCTTGTCCAAAATCAGAGGGTCAGTATACGCTCTGGTTCTAGCGGGTATCCTCAGCGTGCTCTGCGGCCGTTCTCCGCGCTCTCAGCGTTTCAAGGTTTTGATAACACTCGGCGTGCCCCAAGTCTTTAATGGCAGAGGTCGCGGAGAACCCCGGCAGAGGCGCGGAGAACCCTAGCGCATCTCCAGCGATACCAGATCTCCGTCTGTCGTTCCGCCGGCTTTGTAGTTCACAAAAACGGCTCGATCTCTCCAAGCGCAGGAGAACTGGTCTTCTCCGACCAGGGTGAGTGATTTGTAGTCCGGCGTGCGCAACTTCAGAGTCTTCGTCCCGGAGGAAACGGTCAGGACCGCCGCGGGAGGCTGCGAGCAATCCACTGCGATCAGTTTCGCTTTGAGATATTGGATCGGCCGCTTGTCAATCTGCGGTTGGGCGGGAGATTCGTCTGAGCTGTCGTCAGCGGCCTCCGCAGGCGACTGGGGCGGGGGAGGCTTCTTTACACCTGCCTGCGGACTGGCAGGAAGTGGAGTCGAAGCGGTAGCTGTCGCCGGCTTTGCCTCCGCCTGTGACGCCGCTCCCGACTGGGCCACCACGCCATACCTCCGCAACGTGGGAAGGTCCTGCAGATACCCGCGAGCTGCGCTTGCCAGTTGCGCATCCGCGCCGGCGGCAAGACGTTCCAACACTGCGGTGGCCGCGTCCCAATTCTTCCCTGCGAGATAGACACGCGCCATTTCCAGCAGATAACTCTGGTCCCGAGGGTTGAGCTGCATAGCGGCGCGAATCGAGTCCGTTGCCGCGTGAACACCGCCGCCTTCGCGCTGCGCCCATCCCAGCATGCGGTAGGCCTCGGCGAATTCCGGTTTCCACTCGAGGACCGTGTGCAGTTCGGGCATCATGTTCGCCAGGCCCCTTACTTGCTGCCCGCCACCGTGGAATTCTTGATACTTCGTCAAGGCCAGGTAGTAGTAGGGCCACGGATCCTTGGGATCGAGTTCCATCGCCTTGCTGAACTCCTCTCGGGCCGGGTCGAACTCCTTCTTCTCCATGTCGTCCCAGCCCAAGGCACGGTGAGCGATGGCGGTCTCGGTCCGGGTTTCGCCCACTAGAGACTCAAGCTCCTGCCGTGCCGCGTCGCGGTGCTCGGGCAGTCGCAGGCTCATCTCTGCCAGTAACGCCCGGGCGTAGAATGCCAGAACTTCACGAGTGCTGGTCCCGATGACATCCCCCGAGGCAGGACTAAGGGGTTGGCTGAATGGAGTGGAAGTGCCCGCGGCTGCTCTGCCGGCAGATTGCTTCTGGGAAGGGGAACTCAGGGAGCGGAAGTAGTCCTTCACCGCTTGCCCAAGCTGTACCGAGCTCATCCCGAACGCTTTTTGAATGGCCTCTTCAACCGGGACCTTCTCGATTTGTACCAGTCCGAAATAGGTGCCGGTTTCCGGCAGTTTGTTGTTGTTGATCAAGTAGTGCATCACGATCCAGGCCTGAGCGTCGAACGGCGTATGGCGTGCGGCCCCTGGAGCGAAAGGCACATCCATCGGGGCAGTGAACAGTTCCGGCAGGGTTACCCAGGTCCCGTTTAACAGCTCCACAAATGACTTGGGCGTCGTGCTACCCGCCGTCGCTGCTTGGGGAAGACCTGGCCCGGGGGACGTCTCTTGTGGGTCGCCACCAACCTGGGCCTTGGTGTTGTCCAGGCGCAAGCTCGAGAAGAACTCAGCAAACCCCTCGTCAAACCACGCCTGGGTCGGAGGGTAGTTGTAATTCAGCAGGAAGCGCGCAAAGTCGTAGGAGATGGCACGCCAGCTCTCGTTCTTGGAGAGATTCAGCACGAAATAAACGCGGTCTGCGCCGGGGACAAAGAAGCCGCCTCGCGCAATGCCTTCATCCGGCCGGGTGGGGCAGACCTTGGAGAACTGCTCGTCGCTTTTCAGCGCGATAATGTCAACCGGCTCAGACAGGTTCACCCGGCTCCTTAGCAAGAGTTGCGCGAAGATGTCACGCATTTGTTCGAAGCGGACTGCGACGTCGCGGCCGCTGGCTTCGTCTGCGTCAGTGAGCACAGAGAAGTGACTGGAATCGATGCGCTGCCAGTGCGGTTCCGCGGCATGCGCCGGCAGGCACGTTACTGCCAGCCAGACCAAGGTGAGAACGCGATGCAGACGCAACCCTGAGCACATGATGCAATGATGGATGCGAAATCGGACTGTTCAGGATGCTACCACGCTCTTGCGGGACGGCGCCGGGTACGATGAATTGAAAAACCAGTTGCCCGTTGCCGGTTCTCAGTTCTCAGATTTGAGCTTGGTTAGGGCCCACCGGGCGTGCTCGGCCACCAGTTCATCTTCGTCGTCGGCCAGCTTTTCGAGAACCGGCACAAGGCGCCGATCACCGCTGTTTCCCATGGCGATGACGGCATTCCTGCGCAGGCCGTTGCGTTTGGCGCGACGGATGGGTGAGCGATGGAACTTCTCCCGGAATTCTTCTGGGCTCATCTCGGCCAGCCACTCCAGTGCCGGATTCACTAGGCCTTCCCGCGGCTGAAACTCGCCAGCGCCGGTCGCGGGAGCCTTGCGGTTCCAGGGGCACACGTCCTGACAGATGTCGCATCCGAATACGTGCCTGCCCATGCCTTCCCGCATTTCTTGCGGAATCACGCCGCGCTTTTCGATGGTGAGATACGAAATGCATCTGTTGGAGTCGAGTTGGTAGGGTGCAACCAGTGCATCCGTCGGGCAGGCGTCAATGCAGCGGGTGCAGGTGCCACAGCGGTCGGGAGCAGGCAAGTCAGGCTCGAGTTCGAGCGAGGTCAGGATCACGCCGAGGAACAGCCACGAGCCCATCTTTTGATTCAGGATGCAGGTGTTTTTTCCAATCCACCCTACGCCTGCGTGCTTGGCGTAGACGCGTTCAACCAGCGGGCCGGTGTCGACGTAGCAGCGGGTCTGGATGTTGTCCGGGCAATCCCCTTGTCGGGAGGCAGACTGTTTCAACTCGCTCTCGATTAAACGCAGCCTGCGCATGACGGCTTCGTGGTAATCCTCCTGGCTCCACGCATAGCGGGAAATCCAACCTCGATCCGGATCTTGCGTCTGGGTCGAGTAAGGCTGTGCCGTGTTGTAGTTAATGGCGCAGACAATCACGCTTCGTGCCCAGGGTGCGACCGACTGAAGCGAAGCGCGCTTCAGGCTGCCGGTCTCGTCGCGCGCTTCCATGTACTTCATTTCCCCGGCACGACCGGCGGCGATCCACTCCGAGAAGCGCTGCAGTTCGGAGAACTCCCGCACCGGAGCGATACCGGCGAGTTCAAAGCCGGCCTCTCGGGCTGCCTGTTTCACGAGGTCTGTGATGGTACTGGCCTTCAGGGTTCCGCCTCCGTGGCAAGGATACCGCGTTGCCGCGGACCGCGTAGCCCAGACGCCTCGTCGGGGGTTTCAGTTGTGAAGGAGAGGGGCGGCTCACCCCACCAGCACCGAACGCAGTGACTCGAGGCGCTTGTGGAACTCGGCGGTATCTTGTTTATCGGCGGCCAGGGCTGCCTCCTCCTCCGCCCATTGTTGAGACTCGGTGCATTCCAGGGTCTTCAGAAACCGCGAGGCGCACGGCTCACAGCAGAACCCCTTGAGACGGTACGGCTCTCCCTCTCCTTCGTCGCTCTGAAATTCGTACTGAAAGATGGGAAGACGTACACCGCACCCGCTGCAGGTCTCCGGCGTGTCTTGAAGAGGATCAAAAGTCGTGAACAGAATACTATTGCGCATATTGCCTCCTGGGTAACGGGTCATAACTTGGGAGAGGGTTGAGAGAACGTCTAGCTCGGAATGCTCTTGCACCACAAGCACCCGACCGTAAACCGCGTGCCGTCAGGTGCCGAAAGAAGTCGCTTCACGCCGCCGGTCCGACTACTCTTTCGGGCTTCGGCTGAAGACCAACCGCTGTGGGTTCCAACTGTGCACTTCTTTTTCGAAGTCCCGTGGTCCGGACTCCTGCGCACACACCGTCGCGGGCTCCTTGGCTTCCGCTTCCAGATGCTGGGCGAGACATTTCTCCAGCTTCTCCCGCAAGTTGCTGTCGTTGACCAGTCCCAGCAACTCGGCCCGGTGCATAGCGTCGAGCCCCTGAAGCAATGGGCACTTTAAGAGATCTTCATCTTTCATAGTTTCCCCCACCATGGCCATTACACTGGCCAATTCTGATTACAGTTCCTGCACCGACCTCCCGGCAGTGACCTTTGCCACAACCTCTTGTGAGCAGCGTCACAAGCAGCACGTTAATGGAGGAGGACGTCCCCGCCCGTCTCCGCTGGGCCTCACCAGTTCCCGGTAGTCAGGTACTCGTGGATCGACTTCGCAGCACGGCGCCCTGCGCCCATTGCGAGAATCACCGTCGCGCTGCCGGTCACGATGTCGCCGCCGGCAAACACGCCCCTGCGGGACGTGCGCTGGGTCATGACATCAGCTTCGATGTAGTTCCGCTTATTCGTTGCCAGACCGGGCGTCGTGCTCTGGATCAGCGGATTGGCGCTGGTTCCGATGGCAATCACCGCAACTGACAAAGGCAGGTCGAACTCCGAGCCAGCAATCGTCACCGGCCGCCGGCGGCCGGAAGCGTCGGGTTCGCCTAACTCCATGCGCACGCAGCGAGCGCCGTTGAGCCAACCCTTGCCGTCGGACAAGAACTCGACCGGAGCGGTCAGCATGTGAAACTCGATGCCTTCCTGCTGGGCATGTTTCACCTCTTCCTTGCGGGCGGGCATCTCGGCTTCACTGCGTCGATATAGAACGTAGGCCTTGCGGGCGCCCAAACGCAGTGCCGAGCGGATCGCATCCAGCGCCGTGTTGCCGCCGCCGATCACCGCTACGTCCTTGCCGCGAAAATCAACCATAGGCTCGTCATACTTGGGGAATTCGTAGGCATGCATCAGGTTGATTCGGGTGAGAAACTCGTTCGCGGAATAGACCCCGTTGAAGTGTTCGCCGGGGATCCCCATGAATTGCGGCAACCCCGCACCTGTGCCAATGAAAACTGCGTCGTAGCCCTCTTCCTCCATGAGTTCGTTGATGGTGACCGTCTTGCCGACCACGACGTTGGTCTCGAACTGCACGCCCATGGCGCGCATGTAGTCGATCTGTTCGCGGATGATCTGCTTGGGTAGCCGAAACTCCGGGATGCCATAGACCAATACCCCACCCAGTTCGTGCAGCGCCTCGAACACGTGGACTTCGTGGCCCTTCTGCACCAGGTCGCCGGCCGCGGTGAGCCCGGATGGGCCGCTGCCCACGATGGCAACTTTCTTTCCGCTGGGCGGCGCCTTCTTGATGTCTTTGGGATCCATGTGCTGCTGCTCGTAGTCGGCCACGAAGCGCTCGAGATACCCGATGCCCAGCGGCGTAACCTTCTTGCCCATCAGGCAACCACCCTCGCAATGATCTTCCTGGGGACACACCCGCCCGGTGATGGCGGGCAGCACGTTATCTTCGCGAATCTTGGCTGCGGCTCCCATGAAGTCCCCGGCAATGATCAACTGCACGAACTCTTTGACCTTGACCCCAACCGGACAGTCATTGACGCAGGCCGGCTTAGCGCACTCCAGGCAGCGCGCCGCTTCCTTGCGGGCCAGTTCTTCCGAATAGCCGAGGTTCACTTCTTTGAAATTGGCGGCGCGCAGCAACGGAGGCTGTTCGGGCATGTGTTGCCGCGGCACCTTCATGCGCTCTTTCAGGGGCAGCGGGTTCAGCGACTTGTTCACCGTCTGGGTCATCGTCCGCCTCCTTGCAGCGCGCACTCGGCCTCTTGTTGTTCGGCACGGATCTTTGCCAGCAGAGAATCGTGCTCACGCTGGAAGTCTTCCATTGATTGCTGCTCGGCAGCTCGATACATGGAAGTGCGTTGTACCAGTACGGCGAAATCGACGCGGTGCGCATCGAAATCCGGACCGTCTACACACGCGAATTCGCTCTTGCCATCGACCAGCACGCGACAGCCGCCGCACATGCCGGTGCCGTCGATCATGATTGGATTCAAGCTGACGATGGTCCGGATATGTTCCTTGCGCGTCATCTCGGCAACGGCGCGCATCATAGGGATGGGTCCGATCGCCAGCACTAGGTCAATGCGCGTGCCGTTTTCGATCAACTGCCGCAGCTTGTCGGTGACGAAGCCCTTGTCGGCATAGGTCCCGTCGTCGGTCGTGATCATCAGCGCGTCACTGACTTCGCGCATCTCGCGCTCTTCGATGACGAGATCCTTGCTACGCGCCCCAACGATCGAGATGACCCGGTTGCCCGCCTTCTTCAGGGCCGCTGCCGTTGGGTAAGCCATGGCTGTTCCCACCCCGCCGCCCATGACGACAACCGTGCCGAACTTCTCGATTTCCGACGGCTTGCCCAGCGGCCCGACAATGTCCAGAATGTTGTCGCCGGTTTCGAGCGAATTCAGCAGGTTGGTGGTCTTGCCGATCGACTGCACCACGATGTTGACGGTGCCGCGCTCTGGGTCCGACCTCTCGATGGTCAGCGGGATACGTTCGCCCTGCTCATAAAGCCGCAGGATGACGAACTGCCCGGGTTGCTGTTTGCGTGCGATACGGGGTGCCTCAATCACAAACCGCTTGATTCCGGGCGCAATGAACTCAGCGTGAAGGATTTTGAACATAGATTCCCCAGAACTGCGAACACCCTATTGTTCCGGGAAGGACGGGCAAGGGGCTGTGATGCGGGTCACAAAAGGGGGAGGTGGAGATCACGCGCGGGTAACCCCCAACCGCACAGGCTCTACGTGCTTCTTGTCGGCTCGAAGACGGAAATCACCACAGACCGCGTAGGCCCAGACGTCCTATCCGGGCGATGAAGCGAAGCCCAACAACGGCGATTGAGTCGGGCAAAGCCGCACCGTTGCCTGGCCGGGCAGACCAGGTCGCCTGCCCCTACCCAAGCGTTTCCGGCTTGAACACCATCCCTCGGCTGGTCTTTCCGTTCATCACAACCACCAGTGGCTCGCGAAACTGCAGGTGCCGCACGCAGCCCCGTTCTTCGACAGCGGGTTGAGCGCCCAGCCACTGCCAGTCCACGAAGCCCTCGCCCGCGTCCGGGTTCACCGTGAAATATCCCACTTGAAAAGCCGTGAGGTTCTGGAAGAAATGGCTGCCTTGGGACGGGGTGACGCGGAAATCCTTGAATCCAGCCTCCACGATCGCCCGAGCTCCCGCAATCTCGTCCCACTCCACCGGAATCCCCAGCCAGGGATCGTTCGAACCCCAGCGGCCCACTCCGATCAAAAGGTAGGGTGTACCGCTGTCGCTCAGCTTGGCATTGAGGTGGGCAACGCCCTCTGCGACTTCTTGGCTGCGCACGCGTTCAAAACGGTGGAAGTCCACTACCACGACGTCGCGCAGGTCCTCGAATCGTCCATTACCCAGGACCTTGGTGCTTTGGCAAACCAGGCGCTCGGGATTGACGTCCTCCATCCGCAACTCTTCGCCCTCACGGGAGAGCACCAGAGGACGGATCTGCAGGAATCCGAAATCGGCAGGACCATTCGGCCCTCGCGGCAAGCGCACGGCAAATTCGATCTCCACTGGACGCCCGAATGCGTCTTCTCCAATCTTCGTGAGCTGTTCGAGAATCTCGGCCAGGGGAAAGACGCCATGCTTCAATACCGGCGCGAAACTCACGATGCGCGTGCCGGGGCGGCTCAGCCCGTCGTATACGGCATGGTTGTCGACTGAGTAGGTCGAGCCCACATTGTGTAGCGTCTCGTCCCCCTCGGCCACCTCCAGCCCAAACCGTACTTCACGCAGCTCAGCAACCGGATCCGGTTGGCGACCGGCGTGATCGAGGTCCAGCGCCCAGAAGTCCCGCTGCGAGTTCGCCAGAATGTCCTCCACCGACGAGAACTGGAGCAGGTTTCTCGGATACCGCGGACAAAAAGTCAGGCACTTCCCGCCATCC
>Ga0335084_10000223_pt1 | contig 44259 bp, 54 predicted proteins | sample Lox_Sample_44_FD_206721 | JGI IMG/M metagenome (GOLD analysis project Ga0335084, IMG submission 206721) | Soil microbial communities from Loxahatchee National Wildlife Refuge, Florida, United States - Lox_Sample_4.4 | ecosystem: Environmental > Terrestrial > Soil > Wetlands | place: USA...
TCCACTGGCACTGGGAGATCGTCCCGCTCCTCGGTCACGAGCTCGGGATCGAGTGGGCGACCGGGATCTACTCGAATCCCGTGCCGCCCGAGGCGGCGGCCGATGCGCTGCGGCGTGCCGGCACCGAGCCGGCGCGCTGACGCTCACGCCTCGCCGGTGCCCTCGTCCTGCTCGTGCAGGGTGACGAGCACCATGATCTGGTAGGTGCGCTTGCCGCTCGGCGTCTGCACCTCGACCTCGTCACCCTCGGTCTTGCTCATGAGGGCGCGGCCAATCGGCGACGACAGGGAGATGTGCCCGCGCGCCGCGTCGACCTCTTCCGGAAAGACGATGCGGTAGAGCACCTCGTCGCCCGTATCGACGTCGGCGACGGTGACGCGGCTCCCGTAGGCCACCACACCACGCGGAATCGACGCGACGTTGTACATCGCCAGCTCGCGGATGCGACTCTCGAGCTGCGCGATGCGCGAGCGGACGAAGTCCTGGCGGTGCTTGGCCGCCTCGTATTCGGCGTTCTCCGAGAGATCGCCGTGCGCGGCCGCGGTTTGAAGCTCCTTCGGCAGCTTGAACGTGAGCTCGTGCCTCAGGTCCGCGAGCTCCTTCTTGAGCTTCGCCAGGATCGGCAGTTCCATGTCGTCGTCTCTCAGGCGCCGCCGGCTCCGGCGATCACGCGACGTGCCACGTCGCTGGCGAGCTTCCCGTCGAATCGTCCCGCGTGCCGCTCACGCAGCGCGCTCATGACCGCGCCGATGGTCGGGCTCGGCAGCTCGCCGGCGATCGCGCGCACGATGCGCTCGAGCTCCTCGGGCGCGAGCAGCGCGGGCACGTACACCTCGAGCAACTGCCGCTCGGCGCGGTTCTGCTCGACCACGTCGGTGCGCCCGGCCTTGGTCGCGAACTCCTCGGCTTCCTCGCGCTTGCGCATCTCCTTGCGGACGAGCTGCACGAGGTCGGCTTCGGCGAGCGCCGCGCCCCGGCGCTCGACCTTCAGGTTCTTGGCCGCCGTGATCAGCCCGCGCAGCACGTAGACGCGCGGCATGTCGCGCGCCTTCATCGCGGCCGTGAGATCCGCGCCCAGCCCTTCCTCGGTGAGAGGCACCGACGTACGGTAAGCAGAAGCATTCCTATTGTAAAGTCGTGGCGTGCGGGGCCGACGCGCGATACCACCAGCCCCGGAAGTGCTCGACGATCGGGCCGAAGCCCATGAGGTTCAGATACATCCCGATCGCTCCCACCGCTATGCCGAACAGAAACGCTCGCATCGTCCCATCCTCCTCATCGCATCCGTTGCATCAGATCGCTCGGGTCGCCACATCCGGCCGTCGTCATGGGCGGAGTCGGCACGATCGTGGCGGACGTCCTGTTTCCGCGGGACTGTGCCGCGTGCGATGCACCGCTGCCCGTCGGGCACGAGCGAGCCCTGTGCGACGCGTGCTGGGCGAGCCTCCGCATGCCCACCCACGCCCTCTGCCCTCGCTGCGGCATTCCCACACCCCCTGCGTCGCGGACCTGCTCCGGATGCGCGACCCATCCCCCCGTCTTCGATGCGGCCTGCGCACTCGGATTGTACATCGCGGACGATACCCGTCTCAATCCGCTCGCGGTGGCCGTGCGAGCCTTGAAGTACCGCGGGGCGCGGCCGGTCGCCCGCTGTCTCGGAGCCGAGCTCGGCCGGCGCCACCCCGCTCCGCCTGGTGCGGTCGTGGTGCCGGTCCCGCTCCACCGGAGCCGCCTCCGCGAGCGCGGCTACAACCAAGCGGCGTTGCTCGCCCGCGCACTCGCGCGGGCGAGCGCCCTGCCCGTCGCCGTGCGCGCGCTCGCCCGCGTGCGTCCGACCCCGCCGCAGGCGGGCCTCGACGCCCACACGCGACGCATGAATCTGCGCAGCGCCTTCGCGGTCCGCCAGCCCGGGGCGGTGTGGGACCGCGAGATCGTGCTCGTCGACGACGTCCTCACCACCGGCGCGACGGCCGACGCGTGCGCCGCGGCGCTGCACGCCGCCGGCGCCACGCGCGTCGTCCTCTACACGGTTGGACGCACCCCCTGAGGCGCGGTAGAGCGGCGCCGTGATCACCCTGGGCGTGCTCATCTCGGGCAGTGGGACGAACCTGCAGGCGATCATCGATCGCATCGCCGACCGCTCGCTGGATGCCCGCATCGGCGTGGTCATCTCGAACCGCCCGGACGTGCGGGGCCTTGAGCGTGCCCGCGCCGCCGGGATTGCCGCCGAGGTGATCGACCACCGCGCCTTCGCGGACCGCGCGAGCTTCGAGACGGCTCTCGCGACGCGGCTGAGGGCGGCCGGCATCGAGCTGGTCGTCCTGGCCGGCTTCGACCGGCTGGTGACCCAGGTCCTTCTGGCCGCGTTTCCCGGGCGGATCATCAACATCCACCCCGCCCTGCTGCCGGCGTTCAAGGGCCTCCACGCCCAGCGGCAGGCGGTCGAGTACGGCGTGCGTGTGGCGGGCGCCACCGTCCACTTCGTCGACGCCGACGTCGACCACGGACCCATCATTTTGCAGGCCGCCGTCCCGGTGGACCAGGACGACACGCCCGAGACGCTGACGGCGCGCATCCTCGCGGTCGAGCACCAGATCTACCCGGCCGCGATCCAGCTCTTCGCCGAGGGCCGGCTCACCGTCGAGGGGCGCCACGTGCGCATCGGCGGCACCCGGCCTCCCCTGCCCCCGCCGCTCGTCCGCCGCGCCTGAGCCGGACCGGCGCTTGCTCGCAACATAACCTGTTGGTACACGGCTTATCAGTCGGGGAATTGGCTGAGCACCGGGTGAGGTGGTTGAGGGCCGGTCGCGGGGGCGCGGGCAGTGTGGCCTCGCGGCGGGGAGGAGGCCGAGGAGATGGGGGACATCGATCGGATGCTCGCCGAGATCCGTGCCTTGGCGAGCCGAGGCGATCATCACACGATCGTCGCCCGCTACGGGCACCTCGACGATCTGCCCGAAGAGGAGACCTGGAGCTCGACCGAGCTGCTCTACGAGATCGGCCGGGCCTTCGGGATGCTCGGCAACGAGGACAAGGTCGAGCGCTACCTGCTGCGCTGTGCCGACCTGGCGCCGCGCCGCGCCGCCGTCTTCCACTGCGCCATCGGCTGGTACTTCCAGCGCAAGAAGAAGTGGACCAAGGCGCTGCGCTGGTACGATCGCGCGCTCCAGTCCTTCCCCACCTACCACCTCTGTCTGTTCCGGCGCGGCTACTGCCTCGAGAAGCTCCACCGCCCGCGGGAAGCGGTCGAAGCGCTCGCCCGAGCCCGCGGGGTCTGGGAGGAGGCGGGCCCGGACCAGCGTGCACGCGGGCGCGGCGTCCAGGTTCAGGTGCTGTTCCACCTCTCGCGCGTGCTTCGCGATCTCGGCGACTTCGACGCGGCGCACGAAGCGCTCGACGTCTGCCGGACGCTCGACGGCGAGACCGAGCCGCCGGCGATCCGTCCGGAGCACCTGCTCGCATGCCATGGGGAGCTGCTCCTGCGCCGCGGCGATCAGGAAGGCGCCTGCAACCTCTTCGAGCAGGCGAAGGAGCTCGACCCCACCTCCAGCTACGTCTGGGAACGGCTCGGACGAGTCCACGAGCTGCTCGGCGAGCGCGACGCCGCCGAGGCGGCCTACCGGCGCGCGATCTCGCTACCGCGCGGGGCGTTCGCCTACCTCTCGCTGGGGCGCTTCCACACCCACGTGACGCACGACTACCACGCCGCCGCCCTCTCCCTCGCCGAAGCGCTCCGCCAGGTTCAGAGCGCCGAGCCCATCGTCCGGCTCGAGATCGCGCGTCTCCAGGTCGCCTGCAACCGTCCCTTCGCCGCCTACGAGCAGGTCCAGCAGGCGCTCGCGTGCCGGCACGAGGGCGGCTTCGCCGACGGGCTGCGCCTGGCCGCCGATCTGGCCGAGCGTCTGGGCCGTCCCACCGAGGCGGCCGCCCATCTGCGGCAGCTCGGACGCCTGCTCTCCGACGATTCGACGCTGCTGGGTCGCGCCGAAGCACTCGAGGGCCAGGTGGCGAGCGTTCTGACCCCGCCCGCCGACCCGCCCCTGCCCGAAGCGCTGGCACCGCTCAATGACGCGCGCGTCGACATGCGCGTGCGCGACCGCGTGAGCGGCGTCGTCGATCGGTTCTTCGCCGAGAAGGGCTTCGGGTTCGTGCGCTACGGCGACGGGCAGACGCTCTTCTTCCACGTGACGCAGTGTCCGGACGGCGTGACGCGCATCGAGCCCGGCACGTCGGTCAGCTTCATCGTCGGGCACAACCCGAAGAAGGGGAAGCCCCAGGCCGAAGCCATCCGCCTCGGCGAGTGAGGCCGAGCCGCCGCAGGGCGGCGCGCGTGGCGGGAAACTCGTGCGGCCGGCGCGCGATCAATCGCGCGAGGGCCCGCAGGTCGTGCTCGTCGTCGACGTCGAACGAGGGCGCGACCTCGACGAGGCGAAGGCCGAGCGCGCGACAGCGACGGCGGGTCGCCCCGAGCACCCGGTCGGTGCTCCACGGGATCCCCTCGAACGCGGCACGCGCCGGACGGCGAACGCCGATCAGGTAGTAGCCCCCGTCGCGCGCAGGCCCGAGCACGACGTCGCCACCGGCGGCGAGGGCGCGCGACGCCCGCGCCAGCGCTCGCAGCGGAACATGCGGCGCGTCGGCGCCGAGGGCGATGGCCGGCGCGCCGGTTTCGCGCGCCACGTGCGCGAGCGCGTGGTGGATGCGCGCGCCGAGGTCGCGGCCGCGCTGCGGGAAGCAGCGGGGCGTCGCCACCAGCGACCGGAACGGCGCGCGGGCGGGCGTGAACGCCCACCAGACACCGAATCCCCCCTTGCCGAGGCGTCGTGCGAGATCGCGCACGAAGGCTCGGTAGAGGCGGCACGCCGCCACGGCCCCGATCGCGGCGGCGAGACGCGTCTTCACGCGGCCCGGGGTGGGATGCTTCGCCAGAACGACGATCGCTGCGGACGTGGTCGGCCGCCGCGATCGTCGCGCCCGGGTCGCGGACGTCGTCAGCTCGCGCCGGTGAGCCCGCCGAGCTCACCCGCCGCGTCGAGCGCCGCCAGCTCCTCGAACCCCCCGATCGACCGGCCGTCGATGAATATCTGCGGCACCGTCCGCCGCCCGCTGCGCTCCATCATGCCTGCTCGCAGCTCGGCGTCGCCGGCGACGTCGAACTCCTCGTACGGGATCCCGCGCTCGGCGAGCAGGCGCTTCGCTTGTACGCAATACGGACACGACGGGGCCGTGTAGATCTCGACGCGAGCCATCCCGCCCAGGGTTAATCACTGGCCGTCCGTGACGCAAGGCGAGCGGCGTTGACTCCAGCCCGGTCGGCCGATAGCGCGGGCGCATGGCCGATGCCACGACGACACGCGCGCTGGGCCGACTGGTCGACATCATGGCGCGCCTGCGCGCGCCCGGGGGTTGTCCCTGGGATCGCGAGCAGACGCCGCAGACCCTGCGCCCCTACCTCCTCGAGGAGACGTACGAGGTGCTCGACGCGATCGAGCACGGCAGCCCCGCGGCACTGCGCGACGAGCTCGGCGATCTCCTCCTCCAGATCGTCTTCCACGCCGAGATCGCGCGCGAGGCGGGGCAGTTCACGATCGCCGACGTGGCGACGGCGATCGCCGACAAGCTCGAGCGCCGCCACCCGCACGTCTTCGGCGACGTCCGGGTCGGGGGCGCAGACGACGTGATGCGGAACTGGCAGACGATCAAGGCCGAGGAGCGCCGCGCGGGCGGCGGCGACGCCGGCGTGCTGGGCGGCGTGCCGCGCGCGCTACCGGCCCTCGCCCGCGCGCAGAAGGTGGGCGACCGCCTCTCGCACGTGGGCTTCGACTGGCGCGACGTCGGTGCCGTGCTGGAAGTCCTCGACGACGAGCGGGCCGAGCTGGCCGCGGCCCTGGCGGCGGGCGACACGGTCGCGGCGCGGCGCGAGGTGGGCGATCTCCTGCTGACGCTCGCGAGCGTGGCGCGTCACCTCGACGTGTCCGCCGAGCTGGCGCTCGGCGAGGCGACCGACCGGCTGGCAGCCCGCGTGCGCCATGTCGAGCAGGCCGCGGCCGCCGCCGGCCGGACGCTCGCCGCGCTCGATCCGGACGAGCGGGATCGCTTGTGGCGTGACGCGAAGACGGCGACCGATGCCGTGTCGCGAAAGTCCGCGTCGCAAGTTTGACCGGTCCGTACCTGCGTGGTAGGTCGCGCCCCCGTGGCTCAGCATGCATCTGCATTGAAGCGGCACCGCCAGAGCGAAAAGCGGCGGGTCCGGAACAAGGCCCTCAAGACCCGGCTCCGGCACGAGGTCCGCTCCGCGCGCGAGCTGGTCGACCAGAAGGCCGCCGCTGCGCGCGACGCCGTCGCCGCAGCGACGCGGGCCCTCGACAAGGCCGTCAGCAAGGGGCTGATCCACCGCAACACCGCCGCGCGCAAGATCTCGCGTCTCGCGCGCGCGGCCCACGCCCTGAAGGGCTGATCCGCTCAGGCCGCGCCGGCGATCGCCAGCAGGCTCCGCTCGAAAACCGCGGCCTCCGGTCGTGACGACTTGAGGGCGGCGTCCAGCTCGAGCAGCACGTCGAGCGCACGTTCCAGGTCCGCCGGCGCGCCGCGCCGCGCGTTGCGGCCGACGAGCCAGGCGGGCATGCCGAGACGGGCCGCGATCTCCTCCTCGCGGAGCCCCATGGCCATCAGCTCCGCCACGTGGAGCGCGCGACGCAGGTTCGCGGCCAGGAACGCGAGGACACGGATCGGCGGTTCGCCGGAGGCGACGAGCCCGCGCAGCGTGCGAATGGCGCCTGCGGCATCACGTCGCGCGAGGCGATCGGTCAGCTCCTCGATCGCGTGGGCCCGGCTCGCGGCGACGAGGTCTTCCACGTGGCGCTGCTCGATCGTCGCACGCGGGCCGACGTGGAGGGAGAGCTTCTCGATCTCGTCGTCGAGACGCGCGCAATCGACGCCGACGCGCGCGAGCAGCATCTCGATCGCGGGCGCCGCGATCGCGTGACCGCGCTCGCGCGCCAGCGCCGTCACCCAGCCGCCCGCGGCTCGCAGGTCCGGCAAGCGCGAAAACCCGAGCGCGGCTCCGCCCTTCGCACAGGTCGCGTGCAGACGTCGGCGCTGATCGAGCGCCTTCGCGACGAGCACCAGGCGCGCCCCGTCGCCGAGGCGTGGGAGCAACGCCAGCACCTCGTCGTCCTGCGCGGCCGCCAGGGCTTCGGCCCGCCGCACGACGAGGAGCGAGACGCCGCCGAAGAGCGACGGCGACGCGAGGTCGACGAGCGCCGCGGACACCCGCTCGTCCGGGTCGTCGCCCCACACGACGGCGACGGCGTCGGTGCGGCCGGACCCGACCACGCGCGCGCGCAGGCGATCGAGGCCGCGCTCGAGCAGGAACGTCTCCTCGCCGTGCAGGAGATAGAAGGGTCGGAGGGGCTCGCGCTCGATCGCGACCGCCGGATCGGGGCCCGCGGCGGCCGCACCGCGCCGAAAGGCGCTCAGAACCCCTCCATGCTCTGGAGGTAGATGTCGCGCGCCAGCAGCTCGAGCAGATCGTCGAGCGTCTCGCGGCGGCGGGTCTCGCCCAGCTGCACGTTCGTCATCTGGGCGAGGTCGCGCGAGTCGATCGTGCCGCGCTGGAAGCGCGGCGAGCTGGTCACGACCACGGTGTTGACCGCTCCGAAGTCGAGGCTCTCCTGCAGCAGCTTGTTCTCGTAGAGCAGGCGGCCCGTCGTACGCTCCGTCAGGCGGAAGCTGATCTGGATGACGCCCTGGAACTGCACGGCCTCCGAGTTGGCGGTCGACGCCACCGGAATGGTGGAGAAGTGCCGGATGGTGCCCGCGAGGAGGACGTCGCCGTCGCGATCCGATACGAGCTCCAGCGGCCCGCGGCGACGGAACTCCTCGGCGAGCTTGCGGCGGAGGTTCACCTCGAGCCCGTGCTCGCGCGTCCGGTTGCCGAAGAGCGCGATGCTGAGCGTGCGCGCGCCGCTCGGGACGGTCGTGCCGGCGCCGGCGAAGTGGTAGCCGCACCCGCTCACGAGCAGCCACACGGCCAGTACGCCCCGGCGTGTCACGGCGTCCTCCCGGCCCGATCCTTTGCGCCCACGACGCCCGCGATCTGATCGAGCACGCCGTTGACGAAGGCGGGCGAGTCCTCGCTCCCGAATCGCCGCGCCACTTCGATCGCCTCGTCGATCGTGACGGCGGCCGGAATGTCGGGGCGCTCCATCAGCTCGAACGTCGCCACGCGCAGGAGATTGAGGTCCACCCGCGACAGGCGCGGCAGCTGCCAGTGCTCCGCGGCCGCCGCGATCAGCTCGTCGATCCGCTCGCGATGGGCCAGCACTCCCTCGACGAGCTCGCGTGCGAACGTCTCGCTCTCGCCGCCGCGCGCGGCGTCCTCCGGAACCAGGTGCTCCCAGAAGAGGCCGAGCGACCCCGGCCCGGCCGCGTCGCCCAGCATGTCGAGCTTGTAGAGCGCCTGCAGCGCGAGCTCGCGTCCGAACCGACGGCCCCCCATGGCTCAGTACCGGTTCAGGAGGCGCAGCACCTGCGCCATCTCGAGCGCCGTGACGGCCGCGTCGTGCCCCTTGTTGCCGTGATCGCCCCCGGCGCGCGCGAGCGCCTGGTCCATCGTGTCGGTCGTGAGGACGCCGAACGCCACCGGGAGATCGAAGCGCCGCGCCACCTCGCCGATCCCGAGGGTCGCCGCCGAGGCAACGTAGTCGAAGTGCGGTGTGCCGCCGCGCACGACCGCACCCAGGCAGACGATTGCGTCGTACCGCCCCGTCGATGCGAGGCGCTGCGCGCCGAGCGGCAGCTCGTAGGCGCCGGGCACGACGGTCACGTCGATGGCGTCGTCGGCGACGCCCGCAGCCGTGAGCGCGCCGACCGCGCCGTGGAGGAGCGCGTCGGTCACCGCCTGGTTGAAGCGGGCAACCACGATCCCGATCCGGAGCCCGTGGCCCTTGGGCTCGGCGTGGAACGTTCGGGGCACCGCTCGACCGTCAGCCGCGCGGCGCCAGGCCGGAGAGGAGGTGGCCGAGCTTCGCCTGCTTGGTGCGCAGGTACTCGATGTTGCCGGCGTGCGGCGCCACCTCGAGCGGCGTCCGCGCGACCACCGTCGCGCCGTACGCCTCGAGACCCGCGATCTTCTGCGGGTTGTTGGTGAGCAGGCGCACGCGCTCGACGCCGAGGTCGCGCAGGATCTGTGCACCGATGCCATAGTCGCGCAGGTCCTCGCGGAAGCCGAGCTCGAGGTTCGCTTCGACCGTGTCGCGACCGCGGTCCTGCAGGGCGTAGGCGCGGATCTTGTTCGCGAGGCCGATGCCGCGTCCCTCCTGATGGAGGTACACGAGCACGCCGCGCCCTTCGGCGACGATGAGGTCGATCGCCTGCTGGAGCTGGTCGCCGCAATCGCAGCGCTCGGAGCCGAACACGTCGCCGGTGAGACACTCCGAGTGCAGGCGGACCAGCACATCGTCGCCGTCGCGCACGTCGCCCAGGACGAGCGCCATGTGCTGGTGCTGATCGATGCTGTTGTCGTAGACGATGGCGCGGAACGTCGGTCCGTCACCCATGGGCAGCATCGCCTCGGCGACGCGGCGCACGAGCGTGTCGGAGCGCAAGCGCATCTGGATCACGTCGGTCACCGTGACGAGCGGCAGCTCCTGCTCGCGCGCGAGCGCCGCCAGCTCGGCCTCGCCCGCGAGGTCGCCGTCGCGCCCGAGCACCTCGCACAGGACGGCCTCGACCCCGGCGCCGGCGAGGCGCGTGAGATCGCTCGCGGCCTCGGCGGTGGCCGCACGCACCAGCGAGCCGCCCGCGGTGAGCTGGATCGGCGTCACGTGCCCCGGCATGACGAGCTCGGCCGGGGTCGCGTCGCGCGCCACGGCGGCGAGGATCGTCGTGGCGCGATCGGCGGCGCTGATGCCGGTCGACACGCCCCGCCGCGCCTCGATCGACGCGCCGTAGCGCACCGGCCCGTGGCTGAGCTCCGACGTCATCAGGGGGATCCCGAGCTGGCGCATCCGCTCGCGTGCCATCGTGAGACAGACGAGCCCGCGCCCGTGCGTCGCCATGAAGTTGATGGCGGACGGCGTCACGCGAGCCGCCGCGCACACGAGCGACGCCTGCGCCGGATCGGTCGCGTCGTCGACGATCAGCACGACACCACCGGTGCGCAACCGCTCGAGCGTCGCTCGGCTGCGATCCGCCGCGGTCATCGGCGCGAGCCTACCGCGGTGGCCACGAGGAGGCAAAGGGTCGCCGCCCGTTCCGGCCGGCCACCGAGGCCGTGAGCACGAGGTCGCCGCCGAGGCGCGCCACGCGGGCGTCGACCAGGCGCACGGCATCGCGCGCCCGATCGATGCCGAGCCCGGCGACGGCCGGCACCGCGTCGCCCCCGAGCAGCGCCGGCGCCAGGAACCACACGACGCGATCGACGACGCCGGCGCGTAGCGCATCGCGCGCGACGACCGCGCCGCCCTCGACCAGCACCGAGGTGATCCCGCGCGCGCCGAGCGCCCCCACGACGTCACCGAACGCCATCCGCCCCCGCCGCGCGGGGATGAGGATCACCTGGGCCGCTCGCCGTCGCAGGCGCTCGACGCGCGACGGGCTCGCGCCGCGCGGCGCCACGATCCACGTGGGCGCGCCGCCGCGAGCGAGCACCTGGGCCTTCGCCGGCAACGACACCCCCGCGCCGCACAGGACGACCCGGATCGGGTCGCGCCCGCCGGCGATGCGACACGTGAGGCGGGGGTCGTCGGCGCGCACCGTCCCCGCGCCGACCACGACCGCGTCGTGCACGTCGCGCAGGACGTGGGCCCGGCGTCGCGCGGCGGGTCCCGTGATCCAGCGCGCGTCGCCCGAGCGCGCGGCGATGCGCCCGTCGAGCGAGGTCGCGAGCTTCAGCGTCACGAGCGGACGACCGCGCAGGAGGCGCGACCGGTACCCGGCGGTGAGCGCATCCGCCTCGTCCCTCCCGATCCCGACGGTGACGCGCACGCCGGCCGCGCGCAGGCGGCGGATGCTGCGGCCCCGAACCCGCGGGTTGGGATCGACGGCCGCGATGACGACGCGTCGCAGGCCGAGCGGCAGCAGCGCATCGACGCACGGCGGCGTCCGTCCGACGTGCGCGCACGGCTCGAGCGTGACGTAGAGATCGGCACCGCGGGCGCGAGCGCCGGCGCGACGGAGCGCGGCGATCTCGGCGTGCGGGCCGCCCGCCGGCGCCGTCCAGCCCTCGCCCACGACGCGCCCGCGCTTCACGAACACCGCGCCGACCGGGGGGTTGGGAAACGTCCGTCCGAGCGCGCGCCCTGCGAGCGCGACCGCGCGCGCCATCCAGCGCGCGTCGGTGTCGCGCGACCTCGTCCGCGGGCTCACGCGCGCGACCGCGAGCGCCGCTGCGTGGTCGGCGACGTTCGCCCCGCTTTGGGTCGCCGCGCGCCGGCGCTGCGGGCTGCGATCAGCTCTTCGAGCTCGTGCATGAACTCGTGCACGTCGCGGAACTCGCGATAGACCGACGCGAAGCGCACGTAGGCGACGGCGTCGAGGTCGTGCAGGGCGGCCATCACCGCCTCGCCGATCTGCCGGCTCGTGACCTCGCTCTCGCCGCGCTCGAGCGTCTGGCGTTCGATCTGGCTCGCGACCTCCTCGATCGTGTCGACCGAGACCGGCCGCTTCTCGCAGGCCCGCCGGAGGCCCGAGACGATGCGCCCGCGGTCGAACGGCTGCCGGCGGCCGTCCTTCTTCACCACCATCGGGAGCGCGACCTCGACGCGCTCGTAGGTCGTGAAGCGATGCCCACAGCCGTCGCAGTGCCGCCGGCGACGGATCATGTCGCCTTCCTTCCCCAGGCGCGAGTCGATCACGCGGCTGTCCGGAGCCCGGCACATCGGGCACTGCATGGCGCGTCAGGCGAGGCGGCGGCGGTAGATCGGGAAGCGGTTGCAGAGGTCGCGCACCTCGGCGGCGATGGCGGCGAGCTTCCCGTCGTCCCCGACCACGCCGAAGGCACGCACCATGAGGTCGGCGATGACGTCCATCTCCGCCTCCTTCATGCCGCGCGTGGTCACCGCCGGCGTCCCGATGCGCACGCCGCTGGTGACGAACGGCGAACGGGGGTCGAACGGCACGGTGTTCTTGTTGACCGTCATGTGCGCCTTGTCGAGCGACTCCTGGACGAGCTTGCCGGTGAGCTCGGTGCCGCGCAGGTCGATCAGCATGAGGTGGTTGTCGGTCCCGCCGGAGCACAGGCGCAGGCCGCGCTTCATGAGCCCCTCGGCGAGGGCCTTGGCGTTCTTCACGATCTGGCGCTGGTAGGCCGCGAACTCCGGGCGCAGGGCCTCGCCGAAGGCGACCGCCTTGGCGGCGATCACGTGCATGAGCGGCCCACCCTGGTTGCCGGGGAAGACCGACGCGTTGACGGCCTTCATCTTCGCCTCGCTCCCCATGATCATGCCGCCGCGCGGGCCGCGCAGCGTCTTGTGGGTCGTGGTGGTCGTGAACTCGCAGTGGGGGATGGGCGACGGATGGAGGCCGGCCGCCACCAACCCCGCGAAGTGGGCGACGTCCGCCATGATCTGCGCGCCGACCTCGTCGGCGATCTTGCGGAAGGCGGCGAAGTCGAGCTGGCGCGGATAGGCCGAGTACCCGACGACGATCATCTTCGGCCGCTCGGTGCGCGCGAGGTGGGCGACCTGCTCCATGTCGATGCGGCCGTCGGACTCGCGCACGCCGTACGGCACGACCTTGAAGAACTTACCCGAGAAGTTGGCCGGGTTGCCGTGCGTCAAGTGCCCGCCGTGCTGCAGGTTCATGGCGAGGATCGTGTCGCCCGGCTGGAGCTGGGAGAAGTACACGGCCATGTTCGCCTGCGAGCCCGAGTGGGGCTGGACGTTCACGGCCTCGCAGGCAAAGAGCTGCTTCGCGCGATCCTGCGCGAGGACCTCGACGTCGTCGACGAACTCGCATCCGCCGTAGTAGCGCTTGCCGGGATAGCCCTCGGCGTACTTGTTCGTGAGCACCGAGCCCTGGGCTTCGAGCACGGCCTCGCTCACGTAGTTCTCGGACGCGATCAGCTCGAGGCCGTACTCCTGCCGCTCGGTTTCCTTGCGGATCGCGTCGAAGACGGCCGGGTCGGCGGCGGCGAGCGGTGAGGTCACTTGTGGCTCTCGATGTAGTTCACGACGTCCTGGACGGTGCGGATCTTCTCCGCCTCCTCGTCCGAGATCTCCATGTCGTACTCTTCCTCGAGCGCCATCACCAGCTCGACGATGTCGAGCGAGTCGGCGCCCAGGTCTTCGATGAACGACGCCTGCGGGGTCACCTGATCTTCGCTCACTCCGAGCTGCTCACAGATGATCTCCTTGACCCGCTGCTCCACGCTGGTTGCCATCCCGTTCCTCCTTCACATGTACAAGCCGCCGTTCACGTCCAGGACGTGCCCGGTCACGTATCCCGCCTCCGGCGAGGCGAGGAAAGCCACCGCCGCCGCCACGTCGTCTACCGCCCCCAGCCGGCCGGCCGGGATCAGGGTCGTGTAGGCTGCGCGCTGTGGGTCCGTCAACGCCGCCGTCATGTCGGTCTCGATGAAGCCGGGGGAGACTGCGTTGACGGTGATGCCGCGGGAGCCGACCTCGCGCGCCACCGAGCGCGTGAACCCGACGACCCCGGCCTTGGCGGCCGCATAGGCCGCCTGCCCCGCGTTGCCCATCTCGGCGACGACGGACGTGAGGTTGACGATGCGCCCGTAACGCGCCCGGACCATGCCGCGCAGGGCCGCCTTCGTGCACAAGAACACCCCCGTGAGGTTCGTATCGAGCACGCGGCGCCAGTCGGCCTCCTTGCAGCGCAGGACGAGCCCGTCGCCGGTGACTCCCGCATTGTTGACCAGCACGTTGAGGCGCCCGAAGCGCTGGACGACGGCGTCGACGCCTGCCGCGACCGCATCGGCCTGCGTCACGTCGAAGCCGAAGGCCGCCGCCGTACCGCCCGCGGCCTCGATCGCGCGAACGGCGTCCGCGGCGGCGGCCTCCTGCGCGACGTACGTGAGCGCGACCGCCGCACCGTCGCGCGCGAGGCGCGCCGCGATCGCCCGCCCGATGCCGCGCGAGCCGCCGGTCACGAGCGCCACCTGGCCCGCGAGCGGCGTGCTCACGCGAGCGCCTCCTTGGCCATCGCGAGGCCTTCGAGGTCGCCGGCCGGAATGCCGCGCATGTCGGGCACGATGCGCTTCATGAGCCCCGAGAGGGTTCGCCCGGGCCCCACCTCGAGCGCGATCGGCGCCCCGTAGCTGGCGAGGGTTCGCGCCGTCTCCTCCCAGCGCACCGGCGCGGTCACCTGGCGCTCGAGCAGCTCCGGAAGCTCCGCCGCCGAGGTCACCGCGCGCGCGTCGACGCTCGACACGACCGGCATCTCGGGCTCCGTGAACCGGCAGCGCGCGAGCACCGGACGGAGCCCCTCGCCCGCGGGACGCATGAGCGCGCAGTGGAACGGCGCGCTCACGGCGAGCCGCTGCGCGCGCGCCTTGCGCGTCGCGGCCAGCGCCACCATGCGCTCCACCGCCGCCGCGTGGCCGGCGACCACGATCTGTCCCCCGCCGTTCAGGTTCGCCGGCGCGAGGACCTCGCCCTCGGCCGCCTCGGCGCAGAGCTCCTCGACGACCGGGAGCGCGAGCCCCATGACGGCGGCCATCGCGCCGACGCCGACCGGTACCGCCTCCTGCATGAGACGGCCGCGCGCGCGGACCCCCTCGGCCGCGTCGCCGAGCTGGAGCGCGCCGGCGGCGACGAGGGCGCTCCACTCCCCGAGGCTGTGGCCGGCGACCGCGACCGGCCGCACGCCGGTCGTCTCGCCGAGGACCCGCCACGCGGCGATGCTCACCGCGAGGATCGCCGGCTGCGCATGCTCGGTGAGCGCCAGCGTCTCGGCCGGCCCCTCGAAGCACAGCCGCGAGAGCACGAAGCCGAGGCGCTCGTCCACCTCGTCGAACACCGACCGCGCGCAGGCAAAGCCCTCCGCGAGATCGCGGCCCATCCCTACCCGCTGTGCTCCCTGGCCAGGGAATACGCAGACCGCGGGCACGCCCAGGGTCAGGCTTCCTTCGCAGCGATCACTTGGCGGCCGCGATACGTCCCGCAGTGGGCGCAGGCGCGATGCCGCAGGGTGCGTTCGCCGCATTGCGAGCACGTGATCACGTGCGGCGCCACGAGCGCATCGTGTGCGCGCCGCTTGTCCCGCTTCGTCGACGACGTTCGGCGCTTGGGGAGACCCATTTACCTTCCTCCTCGTACGTCGGTGACCTTCAGATTCGCGAGCGCCGCGAGCCCGCCGATGCGGGGGCTCGTCTCCGTCGCGCAGGTGCACGGACGCAGGTTGTGATTGACACCACAGTGCGGGCAGAGCCCGCGACAGTCTTCCCGGCAGAGCGGGATCGTCGGCAGCGCGAGAATCGCATGCTCGACGACGAGCCCGGTCACGTCGATCTCCTCGCCGTCGTAGAAGCCGAGGCCGAGATCGTCGTCGCCCTCACCCTCCCCGGCGCTGGCGCGAGGCGCGAGCACGACCCGCAGCGGTGCATCGAACGGCAGCCGGTACGCTTCGAGACAGCGACCGCACGTGCCCTCGGCCTCGCCGCGCAGCCGCCCTTCGAACACGACGTCGAGCCCCGCGCGATAGTGACGGAGGTCGGCGCCGAGGCCGGCGGGAAACCGGAAGTCGTCGGTACCGCCGCCCTCGTGCAGGCGCGCGTTCAGCGACTCGGCGTCCTCCCGGTACACGAGCGGCGTCGACACGGCCGTGATCTTGTCGAGAGCGATCTTCATGGCGGGGTCGGGAAGAAAGCGGGAGTATAACTACGGGGATGGGCGGGGCAAACCCGCCTCGGCCCTCATTCGTCGTCGATGCCGGCCTTGCGCTCGAGGCGGCGGACGCGGCGGAGCAGCTCGGCCAGACGCGTCAGCGCCGTCATGCCGCGACGCCACTGCCGGATCTCGATCGCGGGAATGCCGCCGTACGTGCCACCCGCGCCGAGGTCGCCGTGGATGCCCGACTTGGCCGCGACCTTCGCACCGTCGCCGATCGTGAGATGCCCTGCCGATCCGACCTGGCCGCCGAGCATGACGCCGGTCCCGAGCGTCGTCCCTCCGGCCAGGCCCGTCTGCGCAGCCAGCAGGCAGTACGGGCCTATCTGACAGCCGTGCGCGACCATGACGAGGTTGTCGATCTTGGTGCCGCGGCCGATCGTGGTCGCACCCAGCGCGGCCCGATCGATCGTGGCGTTGGCGCCGATCTCGACGTCGTCCTCGATCACGACCGTTCCCACCTGCGGGATCTTGCGGATGCCGTCGGGTGCCGGGACGTAGCCGAAGCCGTCGCTCCCGACGACGGCGCCCGCGTGGATCGTGACGCCGGAGCCGATGCGCACGTCCTCGCGCACGACGACGCGCGCGAAGGCAGTGAAGCGGCGGCCCGCCTGCACGCGCGGGTAGAGGACCACGCCGGCGTGCAGCACGGCGTCGTCGCCGAGCACGACGCCGTCGCCGACGATCGCGTGCGGTCCGATCGACGCGTTCGCGCCGAGGCGAGCGCTCGGCGCGACGACGGCCGTCGGATGGATGCCAGGCGCCGGCCGCTCGGCGGGATGGAAGAGCTCCACGACCTCGGCGAACGCGAGCTGCGGATTCGGCACGCGCACCGATGGGACGCCGGGCCGCGGGGCATCGGGTGGCAGGAGCACCGCCGCGGCCGTCGTCGAGCGCAGGAGCGGCGCGTGCTTCGGGTCGGCGAGGAACGTGAGCGTCCCCGGGCGGGGCTCCTCGATCGACGAGACGCCGCGCACCTCGACGTCGCCGTCACCGTCGAGCGTACCGCCGACGCGCGCCGCGATGTCGGCGAGCCGCATGCGCGGACGTTTAGCCCACCCCCTCCGAGGCGTCCAACTCCGCGCCCGCGCTCGCCTTGCTCCGGGGCGCATGCTAACGAACCGCGTCATGCCGCAGCCCGACTTCGCCAAGCGTGGCGGCCTCGTGACGGCGATCGCGCAGGATGCCACGAACGGCGAGATCCTCATGGTCGCCTACATGAACGAGCAGGCGTGGCGGCATACGCTCGAGACCGGCCGGGCGACCTACTGGAGCACGTCGCGGAACGCCCTGTGGGTGAAGGGCGAGAGCTCCGGCCACGTGCAGCACGTGAAGGAGATCTACGTCGACTGCGACGCCGACTGCGTGCTCTTGAAGGTGGAGCAGACGAGCGCCGCCTGCCACGAGGGATATCGGAACTGCTTCTTCCGTCGCGTCGAGAACGGCGAGTGGCGGGTCGTCGCCGAGCGGATCGCGGAGCCGAACCGTGGCTGAGCGCATCCTCCAGCTCGGCGTCCCGAAGGGCAGCCTCCAGGACGCGACGGTCGAGCTCTTCCGCCGCTCGGGGTGGAAGATCAGCGTCGACGAGCGCAGCTACTTCCCGCGCGTCGACGATCCGGCGCTGCGCTGCCTGCTCGTGCGCGCGCAGGAGATGGCACGCTACGTCGAGGGCGGCACGCTCGACGCCGGCATCACCGGACGCGACTGGGTGCTCGAGTACGACGCGCAGGTCGAGGTCGCGCAGGAGCTGGTCTACTCCAAGACGAGCCTCCGCCCGACGCGCTGGGTGCTGGTCGTGGCCGGCGATTCGCCGGTGAAGAAACCCGAGGATCTGCGCGGCAAGCGGATCGCCACCGAGCTCGTCGGCTACACGAAGCGCTGGTTCGCCCAGCGCAACATCGACGTGCACATCGAGTTCTCGTGGGGCGCGACGGAGGCGAAGGTGGCCGAGGGGCTCGTCGACGCCATCGTCGAGGTGACGGAGACCGGCTCGACGATCCGCGCCCACGGCCTGCGCATCGTCGCCGAGCTCTTCGAGTCGGTGCCGCAGTTGATCGCGAACAAGAGCGCGTGGAAGACGGCGTGGAAGCGGGAGAAGATCGAGCAGATCGGCCTCCTCCTGCAGGGCGCCCTGCGCGCCGAGGCCCAGGTCGGCCTCAAGATGAACGTGCCGACCGCGAAGCTGCAGACGGTGATCGCGCTCCTACCGGCGATCACGTCGCCGACGGTCTCGAACCTCTATGGAACGGACTGGTGCGCGGTCGAGAGCGTGATCGCCGAGGCGACGGTCCGCGATTTGATCCCCCAGCTCCTGCGCGCCGGGGCCGTCGGCATCATCGAGTACCCGCTCAACAAGATCGTCGGCTGACGTCCGCGGGGCGCTACGCGGCGTCGGAGTCGCCGGCGTCGGGGGCAGCGTCGTATCCGAGGGAGGCGAGGAACGCCTCCTTCTCCTTGCCGGGCATGATGTAGATGCCCTCCCAGCCGCAGACCTCCTCGCACAGCTTGCAGCCGACGCAGGTCTTCTCGTCGACCTCGACGCGCCCGAGGTAGTTCGCCTGGTTGCCGGGCGACGGGTAGATGCAGTCGAACGGACACACGTCGACGCAGACGCCGCAGCCGTTGCAATTGTCCGGGTGGACGATCGCGATCGGCCGCTCCTGGCGCTTCAGGACCTTGGTGACGTTGCCGTAGGTGTCGAGGATCGCCTCGTCGGGGCAAATGACACCGCAGGCCCCGCAGTCGATGCACAGGGTGTGCTCGATCAGGAACGCCTTCTTGGGCTCGCCGCTGATGGCACGCGTCGGGCACCGCTTCTCGCAGGCGGTGCACCCGGTGCAGTTCTCGGCGACGATCGTGAAGGGCATGGAGGAAACCGTACCAGAGGGGTGCGGGTGCGACAAACCCCGTGGGTCTAGCGCTGCATCTCCTTCAGGATCTCGTCCTCACGCCCCTGCTCGATCAGGCGGTCGTTGCGGAGCGCCTGCTTGAAGCCGAGCCAGGTGAAGAACAGCACGAGCACCATCATGAAGACGATCGGAATGTTGTCCGGCTTCACGAGGATGTCGACGAACTGCCAGAAGGCCTCCATGACCGATGCGTACCGAAGGCCCACCGGGCTGTCAACGCCGCACGGTCATTGCTTGCACCGGCCGCACCCTTCGCGCTAAGAGCCTTCCGCTTTAGGTGTCGGGCTTTTCGAACATGCAGCCCGCTTCGATGTCGCGAACGCGCGGAGCGGCGAGGAAAGTAGGCGGATCCGAGCCATGATGGGTTGGTTGCCTCCGGGCGTCTCGACGTACTCGGGACAGATCGACTGGCTGTTCTACCTCATCTACTACATCACCACGTTCACGTTCTTCGCGGTCCAGATCACGCTGCTCTGGTTCGCGTTCAAGTATCGCTACAACCCGAACCGGCGCGCGACCTATACCCACGGCAACACGACGCTCGAGATCGTCTGGACGGTCATCCCGGCGCTCATGCTCGCGGCCCTCGCCATCATGAGCCGGACGACCTGGGCCGACATCAAGTGGCGCATGCCGCCGAGCGACTACACGATCTGGGTGACCGCGAAGCAGTTCAACTGGGAGATCACGTACCCCGGTCCGGACGGGAAGCTCGGAACCGAGGACGACGTCTCCATGGACAACGACTTCCACGTGCCGGTCAACAAGACCGTGCGCATCACGCTGCGATCGAAGGACGTGATCCACAGCTTCTTCGTCCCGGTGTTCCGCCTGAAGCAGGACGCGGTTCCCGGCCGCGAGATTCCGGTGTGGTTCAAGGCGACGGCGGCGGGGAAGTACGAGGTCCCGTGCGCCGAGCTCTGCGGGTTCGGTCACTCGGGCATGCAGGGCTCAGTCTACGTCGACGAGCAGACCGCGTACGACGCCTGGGCCAAGGAGCGGGGCGTCGGCGCCGCGGTCAGCACCCCAGCCTACAATTGATCACACCGAAGGGATTGAGGAGTCGGGTATGAGCAAGCCCATGGTTCACGCGGAAGCCCACCAGCACGTGGAACACCACGAGGCGGGCTTCTGGTCGACGTACGTCTTCTCGCGCGATCACAAGGTGATCGGAAAGCAGTTCCTGGGCATGGGACTCTCGATGCTGGTCCTGGGTGGCATCCTGGCGCTGCTCGTGCGCTGGGAGCTCGCCTGGCCCGAGACGGCGGTCCCCGGCATGAAGTGGGTCCCCGAGCCGCTCATGTTCGACGGCGTGATCCCGCCCGACACCTACAACGCGTTCTTCACCATGCACGCGACGATCATGATCTTCTTCGCGGTCATGCCGATCCTGGTCGGGTGCTTCGGGAACTTCCTCATCCCGCTCATGATCGGGGCGCGCGACATGGCGTTCCCGTTCCTCAACATGCTCTCGTTCTGGACTTCCGTCCCCGCCGGCATCCTCATGCTGGCGAGCTTCGCCGTGACCGGCGGTGCCGCCTCCGCGGGCTGGACGTCATATCCGCCGCTGTCCGCGAACCCCGCCTACAGCGGCGTCGACATGGGCCAGAACCTCTGGTGCATCAGCCTCATCATCCTCGGCGCCTCGTCGCTCATGGGCTCGGTCAACTACATCACCACGATCATCAACATGCGCGCCCCCGGCATGACCTGGTTCCGGATGCCGCTCGTCATCTGGTCGCTCTTCATCACCGCGATCCTCTTGCTGCTCGCCCTGCCCGTCCTCACGGCCGCGCTCGGCATGCTGCTCTTCGACCGGATGGCCGGCACCCACTTCTTCAACCCCGCCCTCGGCGGCGAGCCGCTCCTGTGGCAGCACCTCTTCTGGTTCTTCGGCCACCCCGAGGTCTACATCCTGATCCTTCCCGCCATGGGCATCTCGTCCGACATCCTGTCGGTGTTCTCGCGCAAGCCCATCTTCGGCTACCACGCCATGGCGTTCTCGATGATCGCGATCGCGTTCCTGTCGTGGATCGTGTGGGGCCACCACATGTTCCAGAGCGGCATGAACCCGATGCTCGGGATGAGCTTCATGATGACGACCATGGTCATCGGCGTCCCCTCGGCCATCAAGACGTTCAACTGGCTCGGCACGATCTGGGGCGGCAACCTCCAGTTCCGGACGCCGATGCTGTTCGCGCTCGGTTTCGTGTCGATGTTCGTGATCGGCGGCCTCTCGGGCATCTTCATGGCGTCGACGCCCGTCGACATCTTCATCCACGACACGTACTACATCGTCGCGCACATCCACTACGTCGTCTTCGGCGGGAGCATCTTCGGCATCTTCGCGGGGATCTACTACTGGTTCCCGAAGATGTTCGGCCGCATGCTGAACGAGGGGCTCGGCAAGGTGCACTTCTGGCTGACGCTCATCTTCTTCAACATGACGTTCTTCCCCATGCACATCCTCGGCGTCGGCGGCCACATGCGGCGCATCTACAACCCGACGCAGTACGACTTCCTGAAGCCGCTGCAGCCGATCAACGTGTTCATCACCATCGGCGCGATCTGCCTCGGGATCTCGCAGCTCATCTTCTTCGCGAACGTCTTCTGGACGCTCATCGCGGGGCCGAAGGCCGAGAAGAACCCGTGGAAGGCGAACACGCTCGAGTGGGAGGCTCCGACGCCGCCCCCGCACGGCAACTTCCCCGGACCGCTGCCGACCGTCTATCGCGGGCCGTACGAGTATTCCTCGCCGCTGGTCGAGGAGGACTACCTGCCGCAGGCGCGGCGGCTCGATCCGCAGGTGGCCGGCTCGGCACACTGAACGATGGCGGAGGCCTCGAGCATCGGGCGGCATCGTTTCGCGGTCGCGACCGCGGCGGCGACGTACGTCCTCTTGTTCATCGGCGGCCTCGTCACGAGCACCGGCTCCGGCCTCGCGGTGCCCGACTGGCCGCTGTCGTTCGGCCAGGTGTTCCCGGCCATGGTGGGCGGCGTCCTCTTCGAGCACGGACATCGTCTGGCGGCGTCGACGGTCGGCCTCCTCACCGTGATCCTCACCGTCTGGACGGTGATGCGCGAGACGCGCCCGGGCGTGCGCCTGCTGGCGATGCTGATGATGCTCGCCGTCATCCTCCAGGGCGTGCTCGGTGGCGTCACCGTCCTCTACAAGCTGCCGCTAGCCGTCTCGGTCACGCACGCGTGCCTGGCGCAGATCTTCTTCTGCCTCTCGGTGACGATGGCCGTGGTGACGGCCCCGGCGTGGGGTGCGCCCCGCCGTCGCCCGCTCGAGCTCGGCGCGCCGCTGCCCGCGCTCGCGGCGTGCACGACGGCCGCCATCTTCGTGCAGCTGGTCCTGGGCGCGCTCGTCCGCCACTCCGGCGCCGGGCTCGCGATTCCGGACTTCCCGCTCGCGTTCGGGCGACTCGTGCCGCCCTTCGACACCTCGCTCATCGCGATCCACTTCGCGCATCGGGTGGGCGCCGCGGTGGTGTCCGCGCTCGTGATCACCCTGGCGATCGCGGCCGTTCGGCATCGTCCCGCGGACGACCGCCTCGTTCGCCTCGCCGTGCTCTCGCTCGGGCTGCTCGCCGCGCAGGTGACGCTCGGCGCGCTCATCGTCTGGACGCGTCGCGCGGTCGTGCCGACCACCACCCATCTCGTGATCGGTGCCGGCCTCCTCGCGACGTGCCTCGTCGTGACGCTGCGGGCAGGCCGCTCGGCGGTCGCGACATCCATGGCGCCGGGTCTCCGGCACGCGGTGCCCGCATGACGCCGTCCGCGCCGATCACCGCGCAGGGCATGGTCGTCCGGCAACGTCTGTCGGACTACCTCGCGCTCACCAAGCCGCGCGTCGTGCTGATGGTCCTCATCACGACCCTGGTCGGCTACTACCTCGGCTCGACGAGCACGTTCGACACCGCACAGCTCCTGCACACGCTCGTCGGCACGGCACTCGCCGCCGGCGGTACCATGACGCTCAACCAGTTCATGGAGCGCCGTCGCGACGCCCGGATGCTGCGCACGCGCCACCGTCCGCTTCCCGACGGCCGCCTCGCGCCGGTGGAAGCCCTCGTCTTCGGCCTCGCCCTCGCGAGCACCGGCCTCGCCTACCTGTTCGCGTTCGTGGGCCCGCTCGCGGGCGCGCTCACGGCGACGATCGCCGTCACCTACCTGCTCGTCTACACGCCGCTGAAGCCGGTGACGTCGCTCTGCTCCCTGGTCGGCGCCATTCCGGGCGCGCTGCCGCCCGTCGTCGGCTGGGCTGCCGCCCGTGGCGAGGTCGGCTTCGAGGCCTGGCTGCTCTTCACCATCATGTTCCTGTGGCAGGTGCCGCACACGCTGGCGATCGGGACGCTGTATCGCGACGACTATGCGCGCGCCGGCATCCGGGTGCTGCCGGTCGTCGACTGGAGTGGCGCCAGCACCGGTACGCACTCGGTCGTCAACTGTCTCGCCCTGCTGCCCGTGGCGCTCATGCCGACGCTCGTGGGCATGGCGGGCGCGGTCTACTTCGTCGCGGCGCTCGTCCTCTCCCTCGCCTTCCTGTGGGCGGCGTTCGCGCTCAAGCGCTCCGGTGCGCCCGCCGATGCGCGGCGACTGATGCTGACCTCGCTCGTCTACCTGCCGGTTCTCCTCGCCGTCATGGCGTTCGACAAGCTGCCGACGCTCCCATGAACACTGGAAGCCTCACGATGCCGCAGCGCCAGCCGGTCGAACGCGTGCCGCCCGTCGCGAGCACGCGGATCGCGATGATCGCCCTCGTCACGTCCGAGCTGATGCTGTTCGCGGGCCTCGTCGGCATGTACGTCGTCGTGCGGCTCTCGCACGCGGTCTGGCCGCCGGCCGATCAGCCGCGGCTTCCCCTGCTGGTGACGACCATCAATTCGCTCGTCCTGTTCGCGAGTGTCGTTCCGATGACCGCCGCGCTGCGTGCGATCCGACGCGACGACCGCCCGCGCGCGGCCGCCGCGCTCGGGGTCACCACGCTCCTCGGCATCGTCTTCCTCGCCGTCCAGGGTGGAGAGTGGACCCGCCTCGTTCACCACGGCCTCACGCTCGGCAGCTCCATCTACGGCGCCGCCTTCTACGTCCTCATCGGCTGCCACGCCGTGCACGTGCTCGGGGCCGTCGTGTGGCTCGTGGTCGTGACCCTGCTCGCGCGCCGCGGGCGCTTCCGTGCGGAGGCCTACGCCGGGCTCGAGATGTGCGCCATCTACTGGTTCTTCGTCGCGGGGCTGTGGGCGTTCCTGTTCCCGCTGGTGTATCTATACTGAGACCATGAGGACGCGCGCCATCATCGTGCTCGTGCTCGCTGCCCTCGCCGGATGGGCGCCCTACGCGCTCGCCCAGTGCGCCATGTGCGGGAACTCGTTCGGCCAGAACGACCCGACCGTCACCGCCTTCAACACGAGCGTGCTCTTCCTCATGGCCGCCCCGTATTCGATCTTCTTCGCCGGCGCCGCCTGCGTCGTGCTGCTCTATCGGCGCGCCATGGCTGGACGTCGCGCCACCATCATTCCGTTGTCGCGCCGGCGCACCGACGCGCCGGCCGACGGTCCCAAGGAGGTCACCCCGTGAGCACCGCCGTCGCAGAGCACCACCTGGTCGAACCGGCCGAGTCGCCGCTCACCCCGGAGAGCTGGGGCAAGCTCGGCATGTGGAACTTCCTGGCCGCCGACGCGATGAGCTTCGGCGGGCTGCTCGCCGCCTACGGCGCGCTCCGCTACGGCGATCCCCACTGGCCGCGCCCGTCGTCGATCCTCGGCATCCAGCTCACTGCCGCGATGACGTTCCTGCTCGTGTGCAGCAGCGTGACCATGGTCGAGGCGCTCGCCGGCTTCCGCGCCGGCAATCAGGCGAAGATCCGCAAATTCCTCGGCCTCACCATCCTGGGCGGCGTCCTCTTCCTGTCCTGCCAGGCCTACGAGTGGACGCATCTCATCGAGCACGGTCAGTCGATCCGGAAGGACAACTTCGGCGCGACGTTCTTCATCCTGACCGGCTTCCACGGCATGCACGTCTTCTCGGGCGTCGTCTACCTCTCGGTGATCCTCGCCCGCGCGCTCCTGGGGAAGTACACCGACCCGCACAACAACGAGATCGAGATCGCCGCGCTCTACTGGCACTTCGTCGACCTGATCTGGATTCTCGTGTTCACCTTCGTCTATCTGCTCTGACGAGCGATCGAGGAGATTCTCCGATGGCACACCACGATCCCGAAGCGCTCGCGCACGAAGAGCGCCGCTACCTGCAGATCTTCCTCATCCTCGGCATCCTCACGGTGGTCGAGATCGGCGTCATCTACATGCCGATCCCGCACTTCCTGATCGCGATGGCGCTCGTGATCTTCGCGGCGACCAAGGCCGCGCTCGTCGCGCTCTACTACATGCACCTCGCGAACGAGCGGAACACGCTCACCTGGATCGCGCTCACGCCCGCCATCCTCTGCGTCTTCCTCCTGCTCATGCTGACGCCCGACCTGGGCGCGCTGACGCGCATCCTGACCCACGCGGTGGTCGACGCGCCGGCGGCGGCGGAGCACTGACGGCGGCGATTCGCTCGCTTCGGCGGCGCCGGCTCGTCGCCCTCGCGGTCGCCCTCGCAGCCTGCGGGACGCCCGCGCTCCCGGTGCTCGGCACCGTCCCCGCGTTCCACATGACCGAGCGCGCGGGGACCCCGCTCACGCAGGACGATCTCCGCGGCAAGGTCTGGATCGCCGACTTCATCTTCACCCGCTGTCCGGACGTGTGTCCGCTGCTGACGTCGCGGATGCGCGATCTCCAGCAGACCCTCGCTGCGTCCGCCGCACCCGTGACGCTGGTCTCGTTCAGCGTCGATCCGGGGTACGACACACCGGAGGTCCTGCGCGGCTACGCCACGGCCCACCACGCGGGCCCCGGCTGGCAGTTCGCGACCGGGCCGCGCGACGACGTCTCGACGCTCCTGAAGGACGGCTTCCACGTCGCGTTCGCGGACGACGGGCCGCCGTCGGGGCCGATCACCCACAGCGATCGCTTCGTCCTGGTCGACGCCGACCTGCGAATCCGCGGCTACTACCACGGCTCCGATCCCGACGATCTGCGGCGTCTCGCCGACGACGCCACACGACTCGCCACCGGCCCCGGCCGCTGAGCGCCGCGTCCTGGCACCTGCTGTGCGGCGATACCGGTCGCGCTTCGCGCCGGCTGCCGATCGCGCCCAGAACCGCCCCGCCTGCGCGCTGGCACTACCGTTGACGGCCCCGCGGTGCGAGCGTAGTGGTCGACCCAGGCTCGATGACCGGCGCCCCGCCGGGGCGCCTGAAAGGAGTCGCCCGATGGCCACGCAGACCGGTGCGCTCGATCCCGTCACGATCGAAGTCCGGGACCGGGAGTTCGTCACCGCCTACTCCGAAGGCATTCGCGCGGGCCTGATCGGCGCCGCGACGATCGCCCTCTGGTTCGCCCTCCTCGACGGCTTGAGCGGCCGCTGGCTCTACACGCCGACGGTGCTCGGGATGGTCATCTTCCGCGGCGGCGCGGGGCTCGAGAATCCCGCGACGCTCGCGCCGTCGCTGGAGGTCGTCCTCAGCTTCACCTGGATCCACATGCTGGTGTTCCTGTGCGTCGGCATGGTGGCCGCGCGCCTGCTGCTCCTCGCCGAGCACAACTCGCACGCCGGCTTCGGTATCCTCCTCCTCTTCTTCGTCTTCGAGTTCGGCTTCGTCGGCGCCTGCATGCTGTTCGCCGAGCCCGTCCTCCAGGCCGTCGCCTGGCCCGCCATCGTGGTCGGCAACCTGCTCGCGGCGGGCGCGATGGCCATGACGTTCTGGCGCGGGCATCGTCACCTGGCGATCCAGCCGTAGTGTCTTCGCTTGGCCGCGGGCGTGGAGCGCGGGGCGGGCGGCGAGGGCTCCGCTTAATTCGCCGCGCGGCGATCCCAGCCTGCCGAGCATCGCCACGACGGAGCGCCGGCGCGGCTCAAGGGCGCTCCGCCCTCGCCGCCCGCCCCGCGCACCGCCGGCCCGGCCGACGTCACGTTGGGCGTCGCCGCTGGCTCGCCCGCGTCACCGTTGAGGGAGAGCAGTCGTGGCGGGCGTCGTTTGTCGCGAGGTTGGGGGCGAGGCGGAGGCGCCTGCGAAGCGGCGCGACGAAGTGCAAGGGCCGTGACGACGCAATTGTCTTGTCGCGCGGCGGAGCCGAAGCCGAAGCCTCGCCCCCAGCCTCGCGGCACCGACGCTGCGCTGCTACGAAGACGTTCCTCAGAGCGTGGCGCTGCGCTCGGCCACCGCCGTCGCCGCCACGAAGGTGACGAGCCCGAACGCCGCGGTGATCGCGAGCGAGACGCCGAGCCCCGGCAGCTCCCCGAAGCCGGCGTCGCCGCCGAGGTACATGCACGAGCGCACCGCCGCGACGCCGTACGTCAGCGGGTCGAGCTGCATCAGCCAGCGCAGGATCGTCGGTGCGTTGGTGGCCGGGAAGAACGCGCCGGAGAGGAACCAGATCGGAAGCAGGATGAGGTTCATGATGGCGTGGAATCCCTGCGTCGATTCCATGCGCCACGCGATCAGGAGGCCGAGGTTCGTGAGCCCGAAGGCGACGAGGGCCATCGTGCCGGTCGTCGCGAGCACGCGGAGCGCCGTGAGCGGCATGCCGGCCAGCGGCGCGATCGCGAGGAAGAGGAGCCCCTGCACCACCGCCAGCGTCGTACCGCCCAGCGTCTGGCCGAGGACGATGCTGCGCCGGGGGACCGGCGCGACGAGTACGCCCTGCAGGAACCCCGATCGCCGGTCCTCGACGACGGCGATGGTCGCGAAGATGGCCGTGAAGAGGAGCACCAGCGCGATCGTCCCCGGAAAGAAGTACTCGAGGTAGCCCGTCCCCGCGGGTGTCCCGGGCGGGCGGAACGACGCCGAGAGCCCGCCGCCGAGGAGGATCCAGAACACGATCGGCTGCACGAGCGCCCCGACGACGCGGCTGCGCTGCCGCACGAAGCGCACGATCTCCCGCTGCCAGAGCGTCATCACCGCGAGCATTGCTACGCCTCCGCCTCGTCGGCGAACAGCCGGCGGCCGGTGAGCCGCACGAACACGTCCTCGAGCGTCGGCTTGCCGAACGTGATGCTGTGGACGTCGTCCGGAAAGGCGTTCACCAGATCGCGTACCAGCTCGTGGCCGTGCGCGTGCTCCAGGCGCAACGTGCCGTCGACGCGCACGCCCTCGAGGCCGAAGCGCGCCCGCACCTTGTCGCGGAGCGCGTCGACGTCGGTCGGCTGCACGACGACGACGTCGCCGCCGACGGCGGCCGTCAGCGCCGTCGGCGTGTCGAGGGCGACCAGCCGGCCCCGATCGATGACGCCGACCCGATCGCAGCGCTCGGCCTCCTCGAGGTAGTGCGTCGTGATCACGACGGTCATGCCGTCCTCGTCCCGCAGGCGGCGCAGGTACTGCAGCAGGTCGCGGCGCGCGCCCGGATCGAGGCCGGTGCTGGGCTCGTCGAGGAGCAGCACCGACGGGCGCGGCAGGAGCCCCTTCGCGAGCTCGCAGCGGCGGGCGAGACCGCCCGAGAGCCGATCCACCAGCTCACCGCGCCGCTCGGTCAGTCCAAAGCGATCGAGCAGCGTTTCGATGCGTTGTGCGAGGTCGTGGCCGCGCATGCCGTAGAGGTGACCCTGGTGGCGGAGGTTCTCCTCGACCGTGAGCTTGCCGTCGACGCTCGGGTGCTGGAAGACGACGCCGATGTGTCGGCGCACCTCCTGCGGATGGGTACGGACGTCGTGGCCGAGCACGCGCGCCGTGCCGTTGCTCGGCGGCAGGATCGTGGCGAGGATGCGGAAAAGCGTGCTCTTGCCCCCGCCGTTCGGCCCCAGGAGCGCGAACAGCTCGCCGCGCCGCACCTCGAAGCTGACGCCGGCGAGGGCCTCTCGCTCGCCGTAGCTGCGGCGAAGCCCCTCCACCTGGATGGCGGCGGTCGTCAGGGCGCCCGCCTGCTGCGCCGCTCCGCCGACTCGTCCGCCGCCGTCACGAAGTGGTCGATCCCCAGCCACAGGCTCCTGGAATAGCGAAAGAACACGACTGGGACCAGCACGGCGAGCGAGAACGCGACGGCGAGCTGCGCCCACACGGGGAGGCCGAACAGCACGTCGAGGAGAATGGCCCCGCCGAGGGACAGGACCGCCGTGAGCGCGTAGTTCACGTAGATGGCGCCGACGAAGTAGCCCTGCTCGCGCTCGAAGCGCAGCTCGCAGCGCGGGCACGCCTCGCGCATCGCGAACCACCCCGAGAAGATCTCGCCCTGCCCGCAGCGCGGGCAGCGAAGCAGGAGGGCGCGCCGGAGCGTCTCCGGGATCGACACCCGGGTCGGGAGATGACGCGTCGCCACCAGCGGACCGTACCAGGCACGGCGCGTGCGGTCGATCAGGCGCCGGCGACGAGCGCGACGGTCCGGCGCGCGTTCGTGTGCTGATCGTGCTGGCGCTCGACCAGCGCGCGCGCCGCCACCCCGAGACGGGCGCGCAGCGCGGCATCGCTCGCCAGCCGCGCGATCGCGTCGGCCAGCGCCGGTGGATCGTCGGGAGGAACGAGGAGTCCGGTCTCGCCGTCCCGCACGAGCTCCGGGATTCCGGAGACGGCGCAGCTGACGACCGGGCGGCCCGTGGCCATCGCCTCCATGAAGACGGTGGGGATCCCGTCCATGTCGCCGTGCCGATCGCGGCGGCACGGCAGCACGAAGGCGTGGCAGGCGCGCATCTGGCGCGCGATCTCCTCCTGCGGCACCGCCCCGCCGAAGCGCACCGCGGCGCCGAGCCCGAGGCGCTCGGCCTGCGCGACGAGCGCTCCTCGCAGCGGGCCGTCGCCGAAGACGGCCAGCTCGACGGCGACCCGCCGATCGCGCAGCAGCGCACAGGCCGACAGGAGCGTGTCGATGCCCTTCTTCTCGCACAGGCGCGCGACCGCCAGCAGGCGCAACGGCTCACGTTCGGGCGACGGCGGCTCGGCACGGAAGAGCTCCATCGGGATCCCCACGTACGCCACCTGCACCCGGTCGGCGGCATCGGGCGGCAGATGCGCGCGCATGAGGCGCGCTCCGTACTCGCTGACCGCGACGGCGCGCGCGGCGTGCCGGAGCTTCCAGCCGAGCGTCTCGTTCCGCTGCTGCGACGTCGTCGAGTAGATGTCGTAGGCGTGGGCCGTGAACGAGAACGGAATCCCCGCGACCTCGCCGGCGATCGCCGCGCAGTCCGCCATCTGGTTCGCGAAGTGGGCGTGGATGTGCTCGACGCCGAGGCGCGAGAGTCGCCACGCCGCCGAGAGCGCCTTCGGCGTCACGGCGAAGAGCTTCGCGTGGGCCCACGGGTTGAGGCCCGCCGCACGGTGCAGGCCGCCCAGCGTCCGCACGGTGCGCACGGGATGGATGAGCGCGACCCACAGCGCGAGGAGAAGGCTCACGGGGTCGACCAGGGCCGGCGGCAGGACGTGCGCGGGACGCAGCCGGGCGAACGTGGCGTGCGGGACCGCCTCCGCCGGACGGCTGTAGAGCGCCACGATCGTCAGCTCGTGTCCCGCGTCCTGCACTTCCACCATCTCGTTCACGACGAACGGTTGCGACGGCAGCGGCGGATACGCGGGGATCACGTAGGCGATGCGCACGTCGTCCGCCTCACGCCGCGCGCCGGACCGGCGCGCCCGCGCCGGCCGCCCGCAGCAGCTCGTCGTAGGCCGCGCTCGTGTCGCGCACCATGGCCTCGACCGTGAATCCGGCCTCGATCCGCCGCCGGGCGGCGACCGCCATCGCGCGCGCCCGCTCCGGATCCGCGAGCACGGCCGTCGTGGCGGAGGCCACGGCTTCGACGTCGCGCGCCGGCACGACGTAGCCGGTCTCGCCCGACGCGACCAGCTCGCGCGCGCCGCCCACGTCGGTCGCGACCGCCACGGCTCCCGTCGCCATCGCCTCGATCACGACGTTCGGGAGGCCCTCGTAGAGCGAGGTCAGCGTGCACACGTCGCAGCCCGCGAGCAGCGCCGGGACGTCGTGCCGGACGCCGGTGAAGCGCACGCGCTCGGCGATCCCGAGCCCGCGCGCCACGCCCTCGAGGTCGGCGCGCAGCCCCCCCTCGCCGACGACCAGGAAGTCGACGTCCGGGAAGCGCGCCGCGACGCGGGCGGCGGCGGCGAGGAACGTCGGATAGTCCTTCTGCGCCTCCAGCCGGCCCACCTGCACCACCAGCCGGCGCACCGGGTCGAAGCCGAGCGCCGCGCGGGCAACGCGCCGGTCGGGATCGAACGCGGGCAGCCGGCCGAGATCGATGCCGTTGTGGATCACCTGCATCTTGCGGCGCGGGAGCCGGCCGTGGTCCACCAGCTCGCCGACGATCGCCTGCGAGTTCACGAGGTAGCGATCGGTGACGACATCGAGCGCACGCTCGAAGACGATCTGCCAGGCCGGGCGCCGTACGACGTTTCGCTCGGCGGTGATGACGACCGGAATCCGGAGCCCGACCGATGCCAGGCGTCCGTATGCGTTGCCGGACCAGAGCACGGTATGCAGGATCTGCGGGGCGAACTCCGCGAGACCGCGTCGCAGCGTCAGGAGGCGCGAGAGATCCGCCGAGCGCACGTGGCGAAGCTCCCGCACGTCGACGCCGAGCTCGCGCAGCCGGGCCGCCCAGTATCCGCCGGTCGCGAGCGCGAACACGCGCGGCAGATAGCGGCGGCGATCGAGGCCGCGCACGAGCTCGTAGAGCTGGTACTCGGCGCCGCCCGTGCCGAGCTCGCCGATGACGTACGCGATGCGGACCGGGTCGCCCGCCACGCGCCTCAGCCCTGCTTCTCGAGCGCCCCCTTGAGCGCCCGCAGCGCCTGGAGGTCCGACGCCATGCGGACGAGGGTCTCGATCAGTCCCTGCGCCTGGTCGAGCGCCCACTGGATCTCCTGTGCGCTGACGGCGTCCAGGGCGCGCTTCAACTGCTCGTAGAGCCCCAGGAGATCGGGGACGTCGCGCACGCCGGCCTGCGAGAGCCGCCGGCCGAGCTCGCTGTAGTAGCGCCAGAGCTCGTCTGCTTCGCGGTGGATGTCGACGCTCATGTCCGTCCCCCCACGGCGCGCCGCGCGCGCTCTGCTAGGCGGCCGCTCCGGTGCCGAAGCGCTGAACGAAGTAGGTGCAGGTGCGGTGCATCCCCTCCGCGAAGTCGACCGTCGGCTTGTAGCCGAGCAGGCGCTCCGCCTTGGAGATGTCCGCGAGGGTGTGCTTCACGTCGCCCGCCCGCGCGGCGACGTGCTTGCGCTCGAGGGTGCGGCCGAGGAAGCGTCCGATCTCGTCGGCGATGTCGATGAGCGAGTGCCGGGTGTTGCACGCGATGTTGAACACCTCGCCCGAGACGCCCGCGGCGGGCGCCTGCATGGCGCGGAGGTTCCCCTGCACGACGTTGTCGATGTACGTGAAGTCGCGCGACTGGAGGCCGTCGCCGTGGACTTCGAGGGGCTCGCGCTTGAGCGCCTGCTCGAGGAAACGCGGGATCACCGCGGAGTAGATAGACTCCGGGTTCTGGCGCGGCCCGAAGACGTTGAAGTAGCGCAGGCTCACCGTCTCGAGGCCGTACAGCCGCGCGAAGGTGCGGCAGTAGTTCTCGGCCCCGAGCTTCGAGACGGCGTACGGCGAGATGGGATTGGTCGGCAGCGTCTCGACCTTCGGCAGCGCCGGGTCGTCGCCATAGACCGACGAGGACGACGCGTACACGACGCGCCCAACCTTCGCCTCGCGACACGCCATGAGGAGGTTCAGCGTGCCGGTGATGTTGACCTCGTTCGAGCTGGTGGGGTCGTCGACCGAGCGCGGCACCGAGCGCAACGCGGCCTCGTGGAAGACGCCGTCGACGCCTGCGACGGCGCGCCGGACCGCGACCGGGTCGCGCAGGTCGCCCTCGATCAGCTCGACGCGACCCGCGGCCTCGAGGTTCTCGCGGCGGCCGGTCACGAAGTTGTCGAACACACGGACGCGATCGCCTCGCTTCACGAGCGCTTCCGCGATGTTCGATCCGATGAAGCCCGCGCCGCCGGTGACGAGGTATACCTTTTCCTGGCTCACCCGCCGGACTCTATGCAAGGCCGACGTGAGCCGCAAGCTCAGACGGTTTGCCGAGGAGCATGGTGAGTGGCACGCTGCCGTCTCGTGCGCGCGCTCCGCTTCGCCGTCGCCCTGCTCCTGCTGTGCGCTTGGCGGGGAACGGCCGCGCCGCTCCGGGTACCGCTCGCGATCGCCGAGCCGGCCGGCGTCGCGCGCAAGGCCGAGCCGGTGACCGTCGGCGTGCCGCTGCCCGCGGGGCGCGTGCGCACGACCGCCGGCCTCTGGATCGCGGACCCGAGCGACCATCCGGCGCTCTCGCAGACGCACATCCTCGAGCGTTGGCCCGATGGATCGATACGCTGGCTCCTGCTGGACTTCCTCGCCAGTGCCGGCGCGGACGAGACCGTCACCTACACGCTGCGGGACGGTGGCGGGAAGGCCGCCGCCTTCCCCGACGCCGTGCGGACGGCCCGGACCGCGACCGACATCGTCCTCACGAGCGGGCCGCTCGAGCTCACCGTCCCGCGCGACGCGACCGCCACGCTTCGCTCGGCTCGCCTGAAGGGCCGTCCGGCGCTGGGCGAAGTGCCCGTCCCCGACCCGGCGGTCGCCGAGCAATCCCCCGGCGCTCTGCGTGACCTGCGTTCCGGCATCGAGACCGAGGGTCCGGTGCGCACGGAGGTCCTCCTGCAGGGCCGCTACCCGAGCGACCTCACCTTCGAGCTCCGCATCGCCGCCTTCGCGGGCCAACCGTGGGTCCGCGTGCAGCTCACGCTGACGAGCTTCTCGTCGCGCTCCTACAGCCGCATCACGTCGTTCCCGTTCACCGTTCGCGGGCGCTTTGCGAGCGGCGCCGTCGGCGTCGGCGGGGGCGCGCGGCGCTTCGAGGACCTGAAGGAGGCACACACGCTCGCACAGTGGGACGCGGGCGCGCCGGCGCTCGACGGCACCCCGCTCGCGCAGCAGGCCGACGGATGGCTGCGCGCCGCCGGCGACGGCGTGGCGGTGACGCTCGTCCGTCGCTACCTGCGCGAGGAGTGGCCGCAGGCGCTTCGTGTCGGCCCGGGAGAGCTGACGGTCGATCTCCTCGCCGGACACGGCGACGAGACGGTGGACCTCGGCATCGGCGCCGCCAAGACCTTCGACCTCTGGATCGCGATCGAGGATCCCGCGCACGCCGCCGACCCCGCCGCACTCGCAACCCGGCTGCAGCATCCGCTGGTCGCGCGGCCGGATGCCGCCTGGATCGTCGCGTCGCGCGCGCTCCCGAACGCGCTCGCCGCCGCCTCGCCGGGCGCCGCGAGTTTCTTCTCCCGCCTCCAGATCGGGATCGGTCGCTACCTCGCCCGCGGCCGCGCCGAGCGATGGGACGACGGGCCGCCCGTGCCGTGCGATCAGCGCACGAGCGAGCGCGAACGCGTCGGGACCTACGGCGCGCTCAACTGGGGCGACTGGAACTTTCCCGGCTATCGCGATCGGAGCGAGGGATGCGACGCCTGGGGCAACCTCGAATACGACCTGACCCAGGTCCTGGGCCTCGCCTGGGCGGGAACCGGAGCGCGCGAGGACTGGGACGCGTTCATCGCCGCCGGGCGCCACTATCGCGACGTCGACATCATCCACTTCGCGCCCGGCCACGAAGACGTGGTCGGCATCAACCACCCGCACAAGGTGAAGCACTTCGCCGTCGAATCGCCGAACACGATCGACCTCGGCCACACGTGGCTCGAAGGGCTCGTGACGCACTATCGGCTCACGGGCGAGGTGCGCTCGCTCGACGCCGCGCGCGGCATCGCGGACGTGCTCGTGCGGCGCCGCTACAAGGCCGGCAACCCGCGCCAGTTCGGCTGGCCCATGATCGCGCTCGCGGCCGCCTACGACGCCACGGGCGACGGGCGCTACCGCGATGCCGCGAAGAGCTATGCCGACACGGCGCTCGGCGCCCACCAGGCGACCCCGGCGGCCGGCGACTGGAAGATGGGCATCCTCGCCGACGGGCTCGCGGCGGTGCACGCGATCACGGGCGAGCCACGGATCCGCGACTGGCTCGTACGGTACGCCGACGCGCTGGTCGCCGAGGCGTCGCGCTTCGAAGATCCGCGCTACGCGCTGCCCCTCGGCTACCTCGCCGTGCTCACGAAGAACGCGTCCTATCGGCGGCTCGGGCTCGCCACGGTCGACCGGATGGAGATCGGCGACTGGGGCAAGACCCTCGCCATCTCGGGGCGGTGCGGATTCCGCATCCTGGGCCCGCTCGCGGTCGAGCCCGCGCCGGCGCCTACACCCGCCCGCGCCGCTCCTCCTCGGGGGTCGGCATCCGGACGGCGACCACGGTGACGGTGGCCAAGAGGGCCTGACCCGCGAACGGCGGGTTGAAGTCGGCGCGCACCGCCCCGCCGGCGATCTCGACGACGCGGAAGCGCAGCGGCTTTCCGTCCGGGCTCTTCAACCGGTACTCCTCGCCGACCACCAGCTCGAGGTCCGGCGGCAGGAGATCGCGCGGGATCGTCCGCACCAGCTCGTCGTGGCCGACGCCGTATGCCTCCTCGGGCGGGATGCGGAGCTCGCGCGTCTCGCCCGGCCGCATGCCGATGATGCGATCCTCGAGCGCCGCAAAGAGCTGCCCCGCGCCGACCATGATCGCGATCGGACCGCAGTGCCCCGTCGAGTCGAGCAGGCGCCCGTTCTCCAGGTGGACGGTGTACTCGACCGTCACCACGCGGTCGGGAGCGACGGTGAGGTCGTCGCTCACGCCGTCAACTCCCGGATGAGATCCGCGACGCGCTCGGGTGGCCCGCTCGACCCGCCCTTGGTCACGACGGCGAGTCCCGCGCGTGCGCCGCTCGCGACGTGGCCGCGCACGCACAGCGGCGCCGGTGCGGCGTCGACCGCGAGCCATCGAACACCCATCGCCACCAGCGTGCGGAAGGCGGTCTCGCCGCCGACGAGCACGAGCCCCGCCGGAAGCGCCGCGGCGAGCGCCATCTCCGCCGCCGCGGCGACCGGGAGCACGGCGCCGGGTTTCGCGCGCTCGTTGGGCGTCACGAGCGCGACGTTGCCGCCCGTCGCGATCGCGGCCGCAGCCGCCGTCGCCGCGCCGGACACGTCCGCGTCCTTGGCCACCACGATCACACGGAGCCAGGCCAGCGCCTCGGCACGCGCGAGCTGGACGCGCGCCACGGGGTGTGCGCTGCCGACGACCACGAGCACGCCACCCTTCCCGGGCGCGGGCGTGCGGTTGCCGGGCGCTGCGCCCTCCGCCGGCGCGCCGAGCACTCGACGAAGCGCGTGGGCGAGGCCGGTCGAACCCGCGAGCACGAGCGGCCGTGCGCGTGCCGCCAGCACCTGCAGCGTCCGTTCGAGATCCTGCTCGGTCTCGGCGTCGCACACGACGACCTGGGTGCCCTCGGCCCGCAGGCGGTCGACGGCCGCCGCCACCGCGCCCCGGCGCACGTGGGTCAACTCGAGGATGCCCGTGCGGCGGCGGCTCGTCACCTCGATCGCCGCGCCGACCCGCGCGTCGCGCACCGGGTTCTCGGGATCGGTCGCGAAGGCCGTCTGATCGACCGGCACGCCGTCGATGCGCTGGATTCCGCCGACCGTCGTCCGCCCAGTGTCGGGGATCGCCGGGAGCACGAACGCTTCGGCGGCGCCGACGGCTTCGATGGCGGCGTCGAGCTCGGCCCCGAGCGAGCCGCGCAGCCCCGTGTCGATCTTCTTGACGAGGATGCCCTTCCACGGCCGCGGCAGCGTCCGCAGCACGCTCGTCACGGCCTTGGCGGCGCGCGGTGCGGGCAGCGCGCGGCTCTGCGTGTTGCGAACGTGAAGCCCGGGCACGGGCGGGCGCACCGGGTCGCCGGTCCCCACGTCGACCAGGACGGACTCGGGCCACGGCAGCAGCGCGGCGCCGACATCGCACGCCCCGGTCAGATCGTCGGCGATGACGCAGAGGGGCTCCATGCCCCGTCAGTACTCCAGCAGCACCGCGCGCGCAGGCGCGCCGTCGAGGTCGGGGAACTTGAGCGGCAGGCACACGAGATAGTAGCGGCCCGGCGCGACCCGGCGCAGATCGAGTCCTTCGATGACGAAGATCCCCGCCCCGAGGAGGCGATGGTGCACCGGGAAGTCCGGGCTGCCGAACTCCTCGATCGAGAGGTAGTCCATGCCGACCGCGCGCACGCCGCGCTCGACCATCAGATCGGCGGCATCGCGCGTGATGAACGTGAAGTCGCGCTGGAAGCTCGGCGCGCTCCAGCGCGCCGAGTTGTCGGTGAGGCAGACGAGGATGTCGCCGCGTTCGAGCGGCACGCCCGCGAGCGACGCCGCGTCGACGGCGCGCCGCCCCCGCAGATCGGCCACCAGACACGGGCCCACCATGCGATCGAGCGGGACCTCGCCGAGGCGCGGGCCGTCGGCCAGGAAGTGGTACGGGGCGTCGACGTGCGTGCCCGTGTGGCTCCCCATGCCGAGGAGCGAGAGGTTGCACGGGTCGCCGTTCGCGATCCGGCGCACCGGCTCGACGCGCGGCTCGGGATCGCCCGGATACACGTGCTGGCCGGGCCCGTTCGGCACCGACACGTCGATCACGCGGCGCGGGCTCGTCATGCGATCCTCAGGCCGCCTTGCGCCCGTACGCCGCGGCGAGACCGCGCTCGCCCGAGCCTGCTTTGCCACGCGCGACCTCCGCCGCCACCCGGATCGCTTCGAGCAGGTTCACGTGGTCGGCGACGTTCTTGCCGGCGATGTCGAACGCCGTGCCATGTCCGGTGGACGTCCGGATGAGTGGCAGGCCGATGAGGAGCGTCACGACGCGCCCGAAGCCCACCAGCTTGACCGCCATGAGACCCTGATCGTGATAGAGCGCGATGGTCATGTCGTAGACGCCGTCGCGCGACTTCAAGAAGACCGTATCGGCAGGGAACGGGCCCTGCGCGTCGATGCCGCGCGAGCGCGCCGCCTCGATGGCGGGCGCCACGTGGTCGACCTCCTCGAGCCCGAACACGCCGGCCTCGCCGGCGTGGGGGTTGAGGCCCGCCACGGCGATCTTCGGCTTCGCGATCCCCATGTCGCGCAGCGCCGCATCCGCCAGCACGATGCGGTCGAGCATCCGCTCCTTGGTGACGTAGTCGCACACCGCGCGCAGCGCCATGTGATTCGTGAACAGCATGAGGCGCATCTTGTCGACGACCATCACCATCGCCGGCCGGCTGTGCGTCAGCTCGCCCAGGATCTCCGTCTGTCCCTCGTACGGATGGCCCGCCTCGTGCATGGCTTCCTTGTTGAGGGGCGCCGACACCATGGCGTCGATCGCGCCCGAGAGGCACATCGCGCCGGCATCCTTCGTGTAGCGCACGGCCGCGTCGCCGAAGCTGGGCTTCACCTCGCCCCAGCGGTGGAGGCCCATGTCGATGTTCGCGTAGTCGATCACCTCGATCGTGCCGGGCGTGCCCTGCGCGTCGGCGGGGCCCGCGATGCGCCGGATGGGCAGCCGCACGGCGGTTGCGTCCATCGCTTTCTCGAGCACGCGGGCATCGCCGAGCACGAGCGGGACGCACCACTCGGTCGCGCGCGGGTCGGCGAGCGACTTCACGGTGATCTCGGGGCCGATGCCGGCGGCGTCGCCCATCGTGATGCCGACGCGGGGTCGTTGGGTCATGGTCGTACTCCCGTGACGGGTGCGTGGGCCGGCCGCACGCCGGCCCGGCTGACCACCCGGTGATAGACGGCTTCGAGCCGATCGAGCACGTTCTCCCACGCGCGCGTGTCCTCGACGCTGGCGCGCGCGGCGCGTCCGAGGCGGGCGCGACCTTCGGGGTCGGCGAGCAGCGCGACGACGGCGCGCGCGAACGCGTCCGCGTCCCCGTCGGGGACGACGCGTCCCGTGACGCCGTCGACGAGCCCCTTGGCCGAGCCTGCCGAGGCGACGATCGCCTTTCCTTCGGCCATGTAGTTGAGGAGCTTCATCGGGAAGCCGGAGCGCTCGGTGCGGGGACAGACCGCGACGGCCGCCCGCCCGAGTCGCGCCCGGACCTCATCGTAGGACGCCGCGTGGACGATCTCCACCCCGCTCTCGGCCACCCCCGACGCGAGGCGTGCCGCGCCGGCCTGCGCGTCCGCATGGGTCACGAGGACCAGGCGGGCGCGCGGCTCCGCCGCCCGCACCTGGCGGAAGGCGCCCAGCAGGAACTCGAGGTTCTGGTAGCCGTCGAGGTTGCCGGCGTAGCACACCAGCGGCTCCTCGCCGGGACGGGCCGCCATGGGCCGTAGCTCGCCTGGAACGGCGACCGGCTCGATGCACGCGAGCGCCTCCTCGCGCACGCCTACCTGCCGGAGCCGCGCGCCGAGCTCGTCGGTGACGGCGATGCAGAAGTCGGCACGCCGCGGGACGTGTGCGTCGAGTGCACGGCCGATCCGTGCGGCCAGCCGCCGCATTTGCGGCGAGCGGGCGTACGTCGGCAGCTCGTCGGCCAGGGCGCTGTGGCCGTGATAGACGACTGGGCGGCCCGTGAGACGTCCGGCGGCGAGTCCCGCGATCGCCGCCTCGTAGTTGTGCGCGTGGACGACGTCGATGCCGTCGCGCCACACGATCCACGCGAGCCGCGCGACGAGGGCGGCGTCGAGGACGATGCGTGCCGGATGCACGCCCGGTCGATGCGCGAGCCACGTGCCGTAGGTGACGAGCCGGACCTCGTGGCCGCGGCTGCGCAGGCCGTCGGCCACGTGCCCCACGAGCACCTGCGACCCGCGGAAGGCCGGATACGGGCCGGCGACGACGAGCGCGACCCGCATCAGCGCGCCGCCTCCACGTAGCCGAGCGCCGCCAGGCGATCGGCCACCTCGCGGGCAGCAGCGGCGTCGTAGGGCGCCCGCTCACCCGTCGGCGGCGGCACCGTGTCCTCCTCGTACAAGGGCGTTCGCACGAGGGCGGCCGTCCGGACCGTGCCGTCGAGGCCGTGCGGGATCGGAACGCCGGCTGCGGCGAGCAGCGTCGGCACGGCGTCGGTGACGTGACACCGCGCGAGGGCGCCCGCGCGGACGCCGTCCCCCGCGAGCACGAAGAGCCCGTCGGGCCGATGGGCGCCGTTCATGCCCGCGCCCTTCCCCGCGCCGTGCCCGCGGCGATCGAGGGTCCGAATCGCGGGCCCCGCGCCGCCGCTGCGCAGACACGAGGGGCTGTAGCCCTCGACGAGCGCGAGATCGACGAGGACGTCGGGCGCCCGGTCGACGAACGGGCCGGAGAGGATTTCCTCCCGACGCCACGCGCGCGCCACGACCGGCCTGCCGTCGTCGTATCGCCAGCTCGTGAGCGCCGAGAGCACGTCGTCGCGCACGCGTTCGTAGTCGCCGCGAGCGACCGTGCCCTCCGGCTCGCGGCCGCGGACGTTCAGCCACACGCTCGGGTGGTAATCGAGCTCGTCCGAGAACGCCTGCGTGCGGTCCCATGCGATGCCGCCGAAGCGCGCCATCGACTCCACGCGGCCCGCCGCGACCGGCAGTCGTCGCAGCACGGCGCCCTGGAGCGACGGGGGCACGATGCCGACGGCCGCGCGACGGAGCCACGGTCCGAGGCGCGACGGCGCGCGCTCGAACCCGAGCAGCCCGCAGGCGGCGAGGCGGCGATTCAGATGCACGACCCGATCGCTCGCGCCGCCGCTGCCGTGGTCCGACACGATCGCGACCGTCGCCTCCTCCGGCGCTGCGGCCAGGATCTCCCCGAGCGCGGCGTCGAGCGCGCGGTACACGCGCTCGATCGCGCCCGCGAACGGGCTCGGCACGAAGCGTGGCGATGCCGGGTCGCAGAAGCGCCAGAAATGGTGCGCGACCGTGTCCGACTCGCCGAAGACGACCATCAGGAGGTCCCAGCGCTCCCGTCCGAGGAGATGGCGCACGAGGCGCGTGCGGCGATCGATGCCGTCCAGGAGGCTCGCGAGTGCCCGCTCGTGCCAGCCCGGCCCGGTGGTCACCTCCTGGAAGTCCGCGAACGGGAGGCGCCCGACGACCCTCCGCATCTCGTCGTAGAACGAGCGCGGGTGCACGAACGAGCCGTCGACCGCGGTCGTGAGGGGGCTGTCCCACCCGCTCACCATGACGCCGCACGGCTCCGGCGGATACGTGCCGGGCACCGTCACGACGGCGGTCCGGGCGCCGCGCGCCGCGAGCCGCGTCCAGAGGGCGGGGACCTGCCGGTGGCTGCCGTTCACGAAGCGCACCCGATACGTCCCCGGCACGCGCTCGGTGAAGTCGAGCACGCCGTGGCGCCCGGGATTCATGCCGGTCGTGAGCGAGGTCCAGGCGGGGAACGTCGCGGGCGGCGTCGTCGAGCGCAGGCGGCCGCAGGCGCCGCGCCGCATGAGGCCCTCCAGCACGGGGAGCTTCCCCGCGACCGCCCAGGGCGCCACGAGATCGAGGGTCGCCCCGTCGAGCCCGACGACGAGGAGCGGCGCGCGCACCCGGCCTACTCCGTCACGTAGCCGAGCGCCTTCAACCGCGCCTTGGTGGCGGCGTCGACGTCGGTGGTTGCTCCGCTTCCGGCGTGGGCCTTGGCCTCGAGCGTCATCCGCCCGAGCAGCGCGCGCATCACCTCGCGCTGTGTCGCGTCCTCGGGTGCGACGTTCTTCGTCTCCTTCGGATCGCGCGCGAGGTCATAGAGCTCCTCGGGCGCGAGGCCACGCGGATTGCCGGGGTTCGCGTCGATGAGCTTCCAGGTCTTCGTGCGCACCGCCGAGAGCACATTACCCTCGAAGTCCTCCTCGGCGAACACACTCTCGCGCTCGGGCGCCGGTGCCTCGTCGAGCGGCAGCACGTGCCCCTGCATCACGACCGGGGGAGCGAGGCCGGCGGTTCGGAGGATCGTCGGCGCGATGTCGAGGCTGGTCGCGAAGGCGTCGACGACGCGGCCGGAGGCCCCGCCCTTGGGCGGCTTCACGATCAGCGGGACGCCGATCTGCTCGTCGTAGAGCGTCGTCCCGTGCCACCAGCCGCCGTGCTCGTGGAACTCCTCGCCGTGGTCGGCGGTGAAGACGATGAGCGCCTCGTCGTAGAGGCCGCGGCGCTTGAGATCGGCCACGAGCTTCCCGACGTGCTCGTCCAGGTAGGCGATCTCGCCGTCGTAGACCTGGCGCAGTGTGTCCGCCATCCCCGGCGCGGGGTTCGGCATCGCGACGCGCGCGTACCCGACGCCGTCGAACGGGTGGACCATGTAGGGATCGTGCGGATCCATGAAGTGAAGGAAGAGGAAGAACGGCCTCGCTTTGGCCGTGTCGAGCCAGCCCGTCACGTGCTGGAGCACCTCTTCGGCGGGCCGGTAGTAGAAGTCGACGTTCACGTAGCGCGCGAAGAAGCGCTCCCGGACGAGCCGAAGTCCGCTATAGAGCGTCAGATCGGCGGCCGCCTCGTCGGCGAAGAAGAAGAGGTCCGGCGCCAGGTAGTGGTACTCGGCGAAGCCCTGGCCGAAGCCGAACGCCGGGGCCACGTTGATGTTGTTGGGAAAGCCAACGGTATAGTAGCCGCCCTTCGACAGCACCTCGGCGACCGTCTCGACCCGCTCGGGCAGGACGTCGGCCTTGTGGATCGCGCCGTGCGACGACGGGTAGAGCCCCGAGAAGATGGTCGCGAACGATGCGCGCGTCCACGACGCCTGCGAGAACATGCGGGCGTAGCGCGTACCGTCGGCGGCGAGGGCGTCGATGTGCGGCGTCTTCCCGGCGGTGTAGCCGTAGCAGGAGAGGTGGTCCGCCCGCAGCGTGTCGACGGCGATGAGGATCACGTTCGGCGCGCCGGGCGCCGCCTTCGCGCCGGCCGGCGGAGGCGGCGGCTGCGGCTCGGGCACCAGGCGCTCCGCGAGCGACCACCCGAGGCCCAGGACGGCGACCAGCGCGGCGACGACGCCTGGGCGCGTGAGCGCGCCACGACGCTCGTCGGCGGTGCGCAACGCACGCCAGACGGCGAACGCGAAGGCCGCGAAGCCGACCAGCGCCGCCACCTGCGCGAGCGTCGGAACGAGCCCGTGCGGCGCCTGCTCGAGGAAGACGTCGCGGATGACGCGGAAGCGTCCGACGACGAACCCGAGCGCCGCCGCGATCGATCCCAGGGCGAGGCCGAACGCCCCGGTGCGCAGGACGAGCGCGACGATTCCCGCGCCGAGCCCGCCCGCGGCACCGACGAGCCCATAGACCACGACGGCCCAACCGAGCGGCGGCAGCGCGGCTCCGCCGGCGCGCGACAGCCACGCGACGATCGCCTCGATGCCTCCGACCAGCGCGCCGGCGAGCAGGCCGCCGGCGATTCCCGCGCCGATCTTACGCATCTCCGAGCCGTCTCGCCCCGCTCACTCGGGGAATTCGAGGTCGAACTCGGCCGCGTCGCTCGTGACGCGCACGCCGCGTGGCGACAGCTTGTAGAGGTCCTGCGCCTTCCAGTGCAGGAAGCGCGTCTGCTCGAGGTCCTTCACGACCGGCGCCAGCGTCTCCCAGTCGATCCCGAGCCGGCCCGGAAGCTGGTCGCGGGCGTGCAGGAACGGGCTCGCCGGCGATTCGTCGTACACCCGCCGGTATTCCCGCATGATCGCGCGTTTCAGGTTCACGTCGCGTCGCCTGCCGGCGCTCGCGCCGGCGCGGCCTCCTTACCGTTCATGGTCCGACCCTGCAACGACCGGGCCCGGCTCCTCAGAGTCGGACGATGTGGTTCGCCTCGCGGCCCTTGAGCGCGTTGCGCGTGTCGACGACCAGCGGCGCCGTCTTCACGACCTCGCCGTAGTCGATCTCCTTGTGGTCCGTGAGGATCACGACGCAGTCGACGTTGCCGAGATAGCCGTTCGTGAGCTCGACGGCGTCGAGGTCGAATCCCTCCTCGCGGATCGTCGGGATGTAGGGATCGCTGTACGAGAGCTTCGCACCCTTGTCGGCGAGAATGCGCATGACGATCAAGGCCGGCGACTCGCGGATGTCGTTCACGCCCGCCTTGTAGGCGACGCCGAGGACGTGGATGCGCGAGCCGCGGATGCTCTTCGCGTTCTGGTTGAGGGCGTCGGTGATCTTCTCGACGACGTAGCGGGGCATGCCCTCGTTGATGGCGCCGGCGAGCTCGATGAAGCGCGCGTCGAAGCCGTTCATCTTCGCCTTCCACGAGAGGTAGAAGGGGTCGATCGGGATGCAGTGCCCGCCGAGCCCCGGCCCGGGATAGAACGGCATGAAGCCGAAGGGCTTCGTCTTCGCGGCGTCGATCACCTCCCACACGTTGATCTTGAGGGCGCCGCACATCATGGCGATCTCGTTGACCAGGCCGATGTTCACGCTGCGGAAGGTGTTCTCGAGGAGCTTCACCATCTCAGCGACCTGCGTCGAGGAGACGGGGATCACGGTGTCGACCGACGCCTCGTAGAGCGCCTTCGCCGCCGCGGTGCACGTCGGGGTGTGGCCGCCGACGACCTTCGGGATGTTCTTGGTGTTGAACTGC
>Ga0335084_10000224_pt1 | contig 44257 bp, 46 predicted proteins | sample Lox_Sample_44_FD_206721 | JGI IMG/M metagenome (GOLD analysis project Ga0335084, IMG submission 206721) | Soil microbial communities from Loxahatchee National Wildlife Refuge, Florida, United States - Lox_Sample_4.4 | ecosystem: Environmental > Terrestrial > Soil > Wetlands | place: USA...
CGGCAAAGGGGAGTTCATCGTCGTCGAGGCCGACGAATCGGACGCTTCCTTCCTTTACCTGCAGCCGGTGCTGGCGGTGGTGACCAACATCGATGCGGATCACATGGAGACCTACGGCCACGACTTCGGCCGGCTGCGCCAGGCATTCCTGGACTTCATCCAGCATCTGCCCTTCTACGGCATGGCCGTGCTCTGCGCGGATGACCCCAACGTGCGCGCCATCCTGCCGCTGGTGACCAAGCCGATCACCACCTATGGCCTATCGGAGCAGGCGCAGATCCGGGCCACCAACATCCGCCACGAAGAGGGGCGCATGCGCTTCGTGGCCGAAATCAAGGGCAATGGCTCCTCCGGCAGGAGCATGCCTCTGCTGCTGAATCTGCCGGGAGAGCACAACGTCCAAAACGCGCTGGCCGCGGTCGCGATCGGCCTCGAGGTCCAGGCGCCCGAGAAGGCGATCGCGCGCGCGCTTGCCGAGTTCAAGGGGGTCGGTAGACGGTTCCAGCGCTACGGCGAGGTTCCCCTGCCCGGCGGCGGCAGCTTCACGCTGATCGACGATTACGGCCATCACCCGGCGGAGATGGCGGCCACACTCTCCGCCGTACGCGGGGCGTTCGGCGACCGCCGCCTGCTGCTCGCATTCCAGCCGCATCGCTATACCCGCACGCGCGACGTGTTCGAGGACTTCGTGCGCGTGCTGTCGAGCGTGGATGCACTACTGCTCACGGAGGTCTACCCGGCGGGCGAAGCGCCGATCGTGGCCGCGGATGGGCGTGCTCTGGCGCGTGCGGTGCGCGTCGCGGGCAAGGTGGAACCGATCTTCGTGGAAAAGATCGCGGAGCTTCCCGCCGCGATCCTGGAGGTGGCGCGGCCCGACGATATCGTGATCACGATGGGCGCCGGATCGATCGGAGCCGTCGCGGCACTGCTGGCACGTGGTGGCCTGGCCGCCAACCACGCTGAGGCGAGCGCACATGGACATGGCTGAGATCGACTCGCTCGCGCAGCACGCCTTGACCGGGGAGCTCCGGCTCAACGAGCCGATGCGCCGGCACGTGAGCTGGCGCGCCGGTGGAGCGGCCGACCGCGCCTATTTCCCGCGCGACCTGGAGGACCTGGCGCACTTCGTCCGCACGCTTCCCCGTGACGAGCCGGTGTGGGTCGTGGGCCTAGGCAGCAACCTGCTGGTGCGCGACGGGGGACTGCGTGGCACGGTGGTATTCACCCACGGTGCCCTGAGAGCCATCCGCCTCGACGCAGGCGCGGGCGCGACTCCGGTGATCTACGCAGAGGCCGGCGTGGCGAGCCCCAAGGTGGCGCGCTACGCCGCGACACACGGCCTCGTCGGCTCAGAGTTCCTTGCGGGCATCCCCGGGACCGTCGGGGGAGCTTTGGCGATGAACGCTGGCTGCTACGGGTCGGAGACCTGGGACATCGTCGAGGCGGTGCTGTGCCTGCGTCGAGACGGTGAGCTCCTGAGACGAACCCCTGGAGACTACGAGATTGGATACCGTCACGTGGCCTTGAGGAGCGACGCACCCGCAGCGCCCGCATTCCAGGTCATGTCCGACGGGCAACACGCTGCGGGCCCCGTGGAAGAGTGGTTCGCCGGTGCTTGGCTCCGGCACGCCTGCGGCGACGCGCAAGAGTCGCGGCGGGTGATCAGGGAGCTGCTCCAACGGCGCATCCGCTCGCAGCCATTGGATCAACCCAATGCGGGTTCGGTGTTCCGCAACCCGCCCGGCGATTACGCGGCGCGTCTGATCGAATCGTGCGGCATGAAGGGAATGGCAATCGGGGGCGCGATGGTGTCTCCGAAGCATGCCAACTTCATCGTCAATCTGGGAACGTCGAGCGCCACGGATATCGAGCGCCTGATCGAGACGATCCAGCAGACGGTATTGGACGCCCGCGGGGTTCGGTTGGAGCGCGAGGTGCGCATCATCGGGGAGTGCCAGTGAGCAGCGGGCGCGTAAGGGTATGGCGGAGCGGCCGATGAGCTCGCCGCTTCCCTTTGGCTCCCCGCCTTCCGCCTTCGGCAGGGTGGCGGTGTTGCTGGGGGGCAGGTCCGCCGAGCGCAATATCTCGCTGATGTCGGGCAGCAACGTACTCGAAGGGCTGCGGCGAGCAGGGATCGATGCCCATGCGTTCGACCCCGCGCAGCGCGAGCTCGCCGCGTTGAAGGAAGAAGGCTTCGATCGGGTCTTCATCGCGTTGCACGGGCGCTACGGGGAAGACGGCACAGTACAGGGCGCGCTCGAGCTCATGGGCATTCCCTACACCGGCAGCGGGGTGTTGGCCTCCGCGCTGTGTATGGACAAGGTCAGAACCAAGCTGGTGTGGATCGCATGTGGGCTCCCCACGCCTCGGTTCGAAGTGGTCACAGCCGATAGTGATTGGGATGCCGTTGCAAGGCGGCTCGGATTGCCGCTCATCATCAAGCCGGCGCGGGAAGGCTCGACGATTGGGCTCACTAAGGTGCGCAGCCGCGCTGCACTGCCCGCTGCGTACGAGTTGGCGGCCCGCTCCGATCCGCTGGTGCTCGCCGAGGAGTTTGCGGCCGGGGAGGAGTTCACCGCTGGTTTTCTGGGTGCGGAAGCGCTGCCGCTCATCCGCATCGAGGCGCCGGGCGGGGACTACGACTACCACAGCAAGTACTTCAGCGACGAGACGAAGTACTTCTGCCCCTGTGGCTTGCCGCCGCGAGAGGAACGCCGCATCCAGGAGCTGGTGTTGCGCAGCGCGCAGGCGCTCGACTGCAGCGGATGGGGTCGCGCCGATCTGATCCGTCGTGCCGATGGTGGCGTCACCCTACTCGAGATGAACACCTCGCCCGGTATGACGGGGCACAGCTTGGTGCCGATGGCGGCCAAGGCGGCAGGGATGTCTTTCGAGCAGCTGGTTGTCCGGATCCTGGAGCTGGCGCATGTGGGATGACCATCGGCTGCTCAACGGCATCGCCGACTGGGTGTACGCCCTCGTGGTGCTGTTCGCCCTGTACGGCGTGCTGATGCTGATCATCGGCCTGCCGGTGTTCCCCATTCATGAGGTCGTGGTGACGGGCAGCATCGCGCATACCACCCGTGATCAGGTCCTGGGCATCGTCAGCGGGCAGCTGAAGGGCAACTTCTTCACGCAGGATCTCGAGCAGGCCCGGCTCGCCTTCGAAAAGCTGCCGTGGGTACGTCACGCGAGCCTGCGCCGGCAATGGCCGGATCGCCTGTTTGTCGAGATCGAAGAGCACGTGGCGGTCGCCCGCTGGCGCGATGCGGCTCTGGTAAACAGCTTCGGAGAGGTGTTCGAAGCCGCCTCGGGCGAGAGTCTCCCGGTCTTCCTCGCGCCGGTCGGCACTTCGGCCGAGGTGATGCAGCGCTACGAGGAGTTCTCGCGCCTGCTGGCGCCGCTGGGCCGCCACCCCGTGCAGATCAGCTTGTCGGACCGGCGCGCCTGGGAGCTAACGCTCGACGACGGCACGGTGCTGGAACTTGGGCGCGAGGACCTGCAGGCGCGAGTGCAACGTTACGCCGCCTGTGCAAGAGCGCTCGCGCGGGCGCCAACCGACGAATATCGAGTCGATCTGCGTTATGCCAACGGCTTTGCGGTGCGCGCGCTAGATCATCAGTCCCGCCTTCAGCGTCCCGGCCGGCGCGTAGGGAGCCTATGAACAAACCCAAGGACAGCAAGAACCTGATCGTCGGACTCGACATCGGCACCTCGAAGATCGTCGCCATGGTGGCGGAAATGCGGCCCGAGGGCGGCTTCGACGTCATCGGCTACGGGAGCCATCCTTCCCGCGGCCTCAAGAAGGGCGTGGTGGTGAACATCGAGTCGACGGTGAACGCCATCCAGCGCGCGTTGGAGGAGGCCGAGCTGATGGCCGACTGCAAGATCCGCGAGGTGTTCACCGGGATCGCGGGCAGCCACATCAAGAGCTTCAACTCGCATGGCATGGTGGCGATCAAGGACCGGGAGGTGAACCAGATCGACGTCGACCGGGTCATCGAGACGGCCAAGGCCGTCAACATCCCGACCGACCAGCAGATCCTGCACATCCTGAACCAGGAGTTCATCATCGACGGGCAGGAGGACGTGCGCGAGCCGATGGGCATGAGCGGGGTCCGCCTCGAGGTCAAAGTGCACATCGTGACCGGGGCGGTTTCGGCGGCCCAGAACATCATGAAGTGCGTGCGTCGCTGCGGGCTCGAGGTGCAGGACCTCATCCTGCAGCCGCTCGCGTCCAGCCTGGCGGTGCTCTCCGAGGACGAGAAGGATCTGGGTGTGTGCCTGGTGGATATCGGCGGGGGCACCTCCGATATCGCGGTGTTCACCGAAGGCGCCATCCGGCATACGGCGGTGATCCCCATCGCGGGGGATCAGATCACCAACGACATCGCCATGGCGCTGCGCACCCCAACCAAGGATGCCGAGGAGATCAAGCGCCGTTTCGGGTGCGCGCTGCGAGAACTAGCGGAAGCCAATCAGATGGTGGAGGTGGCGAGCGTGGGTGAGCGCGGCCCGCGCCAGCTCTCGCGGCAGACCCTCGCGGAGGTCATCGAGCCGCGCGTCGAGGAGCTGTATTCGTTGATCCAGGCGGAGCTACGGCGCAGCGGGTTCGAGGAGCTGCTGTCTTCGGGGATCGTCATCACCGGCGGCAGCAGCGTCATGCAGGGGATGGTTGAGCTAGGCGAAGAGATGTTTCACATGCCGGTGCGTGTGGGCACCCCCAACTATGTCGGCAGCCTGGCGGAGGCGGTGCGCAACCCCCGGTATTCGACGGCGGTGGGCCTGTTGATGGCGGGCGTGGCCGCGCACCAGCGCCAGCAGATGGCGCGGATGCAGAGCGCGTCGTTCATGCAGGTGTTCGAGCGGATGAAGGTGTGGATCCAAGGGAACTTCTAACACGGGCTGCGCACGTGGGGTTCAGGCGTGCACGGCCGGGTTTGGTTTTCGGCAGTCTGATCATACAGAGGAGACGAGGATGTTTGAGCTGGTCGATGCACTTCCCCAGGAAGCGGTGATCAAGGTGGTCGGTGTGGGCGGCTGCGGCGGCAACGCGGTCGACCACATGATCGACACCGGTGTGCAGGGCGTTGAGTTCATTTGCGCCAACACGGATGCCCAGGCCTTATCGCGCAACAGGGCGAAGACCCTGCTGCAGCTTGGCGCCAGCGTGACGAAAGGGTTGGGGGCGGGCGCAAACCCCGAGGTCGGGCGCCAGGCCGCACTGGAGGATCGGGAGCGCATCATCGAGCTGATCGACGGGGCCGATATGTTGTTCCTGACCGCCGGCATGGGCGGCGGGACTGGCACGGGTGCGGCGCCGGTGGTGGCGGAGATCGCGCGGGAGCTCGGTGTTCTCACCGTTGCGGTGGTAACCAAGCCGTTCGCGTTCGAAGGTAAGCGGTTGCGCGTCGCCCAGGAGGGATTGGATCAACTCTCGACCCACGTCGACTCGCTGATCGTGATCCCGAACGAGAAGTTGATGCAGGTCCTCGGCGAGGACGTGAGCATGCTGGATGCCTTCAAGGCCGCCAACGGCGTGCTGCACGGCGCCGTCGCGGGGATCGCCGAGGTGATCAACTGTCCGGGGATGATCAACGTCGACTTTGCCGACGTTCGCACAGTGATGTCCGAGATGGGGATGGCCATGATGGGGTCGGCGACCGCCTCGGGACCGCATCGGGGGACCGCGGCCGCAGAACAGGCGGTCGCCAGCCCGTTGCTCGAGGACGTCAACCTGGCCGGGGCGCGCGGGGTGCTCGTCAACATCACGGCCAACGCGACCCTAAAGATGAAGGAGGTAAATGACGTTATGACCACGGTGCGCGCGTTCACCGCGGAGGATGCGACGGTGATCGTGGGCACGGTGATCGATGAGCAGATGACCGAGAATCTCCGCGTTACGGTGGTCGCTACCGGCCTTGGTGGCCCGGTCAGCCGCACGCAGAGCAAGCCATTGACCGTCGTCAAGACCGGCACCGACGCGCGCCCCGTAGAGGTCGTGGATTACGAACAGCTCGAAGCGCCGGCCGTCATGCGGCGCCGGAACCGTGAATCCACCGTAGAGGCGATGCGGCACTCCGGAGTCGAATTGCTCGACATCCCCGCTTTCCTGCGCCGGCAAGCGGACTGAGATGCGTTTCACAGCCGTAACGGGATGTGGTCCGCACCGCGTGCGGTGCGGCACGACAGCCGGTGTTTGTCGGATGCGGAATTGTGTAAACTTCGTAAATCAACCCCTTAGCCGGCCAAGCGAAGCGCGCCTATGATTCGTCAGCGCACATTGAAGAATGTGGTCCGGGCCACTGGAGTCGGCCTGCACACCGGTCAGAAAGTCTATCTGACCTTGCGGCCGGCTGCCCCGGACACTGGGATCGTGTTCCGCCGTGTCGATCTGCCGCAACCGGTGGACATCAAAGCTGAGGCGTTGCAGGTGGGCGACACCCGCCTGTCCTCGTGCCTGCAGCGCGGCGGCGTCAGAGTGGCAACGGTCGAGCACCTGATGTCGGCATTTGCCGGACTAGGCCTAGACAACGCTTACGTCGACCTGACTGCCGGTGAAGTCCCGATCATGGACGGGAGCGCCGGACCCTTCATCTTCCTGATCCAGTCCGCCGGGATCGAGGAACAGAACGCACCCAAGCGCTTCATCCGAGTGCTGAGGTCGGTGGGCGTGAAGGAAGGCGACAAATGGGCCAAGCTCGAGCCGTATAACGGCTTCAGGATCGACTTCAGCATCAACTTCCGCCATCCGGTGTTCCGCCCCGCTACTCAGCGCATCGAGCTCGATTTCGCGAGCACTTCCTATGTCAAGGAGATTGCACGGGCACGCACGTTCGGATTCATGCAGGACGTGGAGACGATGCGCGCGCAGGGACTGGGGCTGGGAGGCAGCCTCGATAATGCCGTCGTCATGGACGAGTTCCGCGTGCTCAACAGCGACGGCCTGCGCTACGAGGACGAGTTCGTCAAGCACAAGGTGCTGGACGCGATCGGCGATCTATACCTTCTCGGCCATCCGCTGATCGGGGCGTTCAACGCACACAAGTCCGGACACGCCCTGAACAACAAGCTGGCGCGGGGGCTGCTGGCGGACCGGAGCGCTTGGGAACTCGTGACCTTCGCTCGTCAGGAAGACGCGCCGGCGTTCGTGAACTTGCAGGTTCAGTACGTCTAGCCCAGATCCCCGGACCGGGGATCCCGCGCCTGCGGCCGAAACGGTAGGCCTATGACCGCTGTGGTGCTGCGGCTGGGTGGCTTTCTCGTGCTCATCGCGATCGGCGCGTCGTTGGTTGCCTTCGTCGCAACCCAGGACCGGCGCTGGTTACGCTTCGCCTGGCAGGTCCTGAAATACAGCCTGCTGCTAGCGCTGATCGTTCTCGCCTTCCTCGCGCTTGAACGGCTGGTCCTGGCGGTCTAGCGCGGCGTCCCCCTCAAGCAGCCGACACAGTGCCTGGCGCAGCGGAGTGTCCGGGAGGCTGTCGCGTAGAGACGTCAAACTGAGCCTGCCGTTTGGGCCAATCTGCGGGGGCTGCACCGATTTTGTCTTGCTGCTTTGCACAATTTGCAGTTCCACTCGGATTGAAGTAACCTCCCGATCGAATTTGACAATCTCGGCGACGAGACGGGGCGCCAGATGTCGCAGCTTCGCAGCGATAGCGCTGGTGTCAGCCCGCACGACGACCGTTCCCGAACGCTCGAAAGCGACCCTGCTACCTCGGGCTAGCTCGGCCGGGACAACCCTGGCGTAGGCCTGCTGCAAGGCGGAAAGCCTTTTAATCCGCACATTTATTGCTTGCAGCTCCTTCAAGGACGCCAACACAGAGCCGATATTGGATTGGCTGCCCATCGTCACGGCCCAGGCATCTCAGGGGGAAACAATGAACATCATTCTAGTTTCCAACGGGTTAACCAGAGCACGCTCGTTCGCGTTGGGGACATCCCAACTCGTCTTACTCGGCTTCGGGGTGTTCTTGTTGATCGTCTCCTTGGCCGTGCTCCTGCACTACTTCTCGCTGCGGTATGCGGTAATGAACGACAGCCCCTATCTGCGCTCTCTGCTCGTAAGCCTCCAGGCCCAAGAGAACGAGCGCATGCAGTCGTACCTGCGCAACAGCCTCAACACGATGGCCGCGAAGGTCGGCGAGCTCCAGGCGCGTCTGCTGCGCGTGGACGCGCTGGGAGAGCGCCTCACCAAGGTCGCGGGCCTCAAGCCGCAGGAGTTCATGTTCGACCGCATCCCGGCGCGAGGCGGCGCTGACTCCAGCGTGCCGAGCACCGAACCGACCATGATGCAGCTTGGCTCCACGCTCGATCAGCTCTCGAAGGACCTAGAGGATCGGACGGACAAGCTGCGCGTGCTCGAGTCCATGTTGACTGAGGACAGCGCGAAGCGCCAGCTGGTTCCCACCGGGACGCCGGTAGAGAACGGCTTTTACTCGTCGAACTTCGGGTGGCGCATCGACCCGTTCACGGGGTTGAATGCCTTCCACGAAGGCATCGACTTCATGGCCGAGGAGGGCACGCCGATCCTGGCGGCCGCCGGCGGGGTGGTGGTGTTCGCGGATCGTCATCCCCAGTATGGTAATATGGTCGAGATCGATCACGGCAACGACCTCGTGACGCGCTATGCCCACGCCTCGAAGCTGCTGGTCAAGGTGGGCGATGTGGTGCTCAGGGGGAGCAAGATCGCCGAGGTCGGCAACACCGGCCGGTCCACCGGCACCCACCTGCACTTCGAAGTGCGTTACAAGGGGGTTGCGCAGAACCCCGCGCGCTTCCTGCGCATGCCCGGCTGAACGCGTAACAGGAACACCGCGTGAGGGGTGAGGGGCGAAAGCCCCTCGCCCCTCTTGCTTTTTGAGTCTGCGATTCGCACCTGTAGGGGACGCTCGCGGCGCCGCTGCAACGAGCCCCGATTCACGGACATCTGATGATAACGACCCTACTGAAGAAGATCTTCGGCAGCCGAAACGAGCGGCTGATCCGGCGTTACATGCATACCGTGCACGCCATCAACGCCCTGGAGCCGGGGATCGAGGCGTTAGGCGATGCGCAACTGCGGGCCAAGACGGAGGAGTTCAAGCGACGAGTGTCCCAGGGCGAGACGCTGGACCAGGTGCTGCCTGAGGCGTTCGCGGTGGTACGCGAAGCGGGCAAGCGCACGCTGAACATGCGCCACTTCGACGTTCAGTTGATCGGCGGGATGGTGCTGCACTACGGGAAGATCGCCGAGATGCGCACGGGCGAAGGCAAGACCCTGGTGGCTACGCTGCCCGCCTACCTGAACGCCTTGACCGGAGAGGGTGTGCACATCGTCACCGTCAACGATTACCTGGCGCAACGCGATGCCAGGTGGATGGGGCAGATCTACGAGTTCCTGGGGCTGACGGTGGGCGTGAATCTGTCGCAGATGGAGCACGACGCCAAGCAGCAAGCCTATGCCGCCGACATCACCTATGGAACGAACAACGAGTTCGGTTTCGACTATCTGCGCGACAACATGGTGTATCAGACCGGAGACCGCGTACAGCGCAAGCTCGTCTACGCGATCGTGGACGAAGTCGACTCCATCTTGATCGACGAAGCACGCACGCCGCTCATCATCTCCGGGCAAGCCGACGACAGCACCGAGCTCTACCACCGGATCAACGATCTGGTGCCCAAGCTCACGCGGCAGGCGAAAGAAGACGCTCCCGGCGACTTCAACGTGGACGAGAAGGCGCATCAGGTTCTGCTCACCGAGGCCGGTCACGAACGTGCCGAGGAGGTGCTCACACACGCAGGGCTGTTGCCCGAAGGCAGCAGTCTGTATGACGCGGCGAACATCACGCTCATGCACCATCTCTACGCCGCGCTGCGGGCCAACCATCTCTATCATCGAGACCAGCACTACGTGGTGCAAAACGACGAGGTGATCATCGTCGATGAGTTCACCGGCCGGCTGATGCCCGGGCGCCGCTGGTCCGACGGGTTGCACCAGGCGGTCGAGGCCAAGGAACACGTCAAGATCCAGCGCGAGAACCAGACGCTCGCCTCGATCACGTTCCAGAACTACTTCCGGATGTACAACAAGCTGGCCGGAATGACAGGGACGGCCGACACGGAAGCTTACGAGTTTCAGCAGATCTATAACCTGGAAACCGTGGTGGTCCCCACGCACATGCCCATGATCCGCGAGGATCGCATGGACCAGGTGTTCAAGACCAGACGCGAAAAAACGCAGGCTGTGATCAACGACATCAGGGACTGCTACGAGCGCGGCCAGCCGGTTCTGGTGGGGACGACCTCGATCGAGAACTCGGAGGAGTTGTCCGCGCACCTGGACAAGGCGAAGCTGCCGCATCAAGTGCTCAACGCAAAGCAGCACGCGCGCGAGGCCGAGATCGTCGCACAGGCGGGGCGCCCGAAGATGATCACCATCGCCACCAACATGGCGGGGCGCGGGACCGACATCGTGCTGGGAGGGAACCCGGACCCCGAGATCAACGCGATGCGCGCCGACGAAAGCCAGGAGCCCGCGACAAAGGAGAGCCGGATCGCGCAGGTGCGCAGCCGCTGGCAGCGCCTGCACGAGGAGGTCGTGGCGGCCGGTGGACTCCATATCGTGGGCACAGAACGGCACGAGTCGCGCCGCGTGGACAACCAGCTGCGCGGCCGTTCTGGGCGTCAGGGGGATCCGGGCTCTAGCCGATTTTATCTCTCGCTCGATGACCCGCTGCTGCGTATCTTCGCCGCGGATAAAGTGGCGGCGATCATGGACCGTTTGCGCATGCCCGAAGGCGAAGCGATCGAGCATCCCTGGGTCACCCGCGCGATCGAGAACGCTCAGCGCAAAGTGGAAGCGCGTAACTTCGATATCCGCAAGCAGTTGCTGGAGTACGACGATGTGGCCAACGATCAGCGGCGCGTCATCTACCAGCAGCGCAACGAGCTGCTGGAGAGCGATGACATCTCCGAGACGATCCGCGCCATGCGCGAGGGAACCGTCAATGATCTGGTGAGCCAGTATGTTCCGCCCGGCAGCGTCGAGGAGCAATGGGACATTGCCAGCCTGGAGAAGGCGCTGGCGGCCGAGTTGACGTTGCGCGTGCCGGTACGGCAATGGCTGACCGAGGACGAGTCGCTGGATGAGGAGGACCTGCGCGTTCGGATGGCTCAGGCCGCCCATGCCCACTATGAGGCCAAGCTAAACCAGGTCGAGCGAGAAGCGCTCCACCACTTCGAGCGCGCGATCATGCTGCAGACGCTGGACACGCACTGGCGCGAGCATTTGGCCGCGTTGGATCATCTGCGTCAGGGTATCCACCTGCGCGGGTACGCGCAGAAGAACCCGAAGCAAGAATACAAGCGTGAAGCCTTCGAGCTGTTCTCAATGATGCTGGACGCCGTGCGCAACGAGGTCACACGGATCATGATGACCGTGCAGATCCGCGGCGAACAGGACGTCGAGGCGGTCGAGGAGCCGGTGGAGCTGAAGAACGTGCATTATCAGCATGCCGACTACGACGAAGCCATGGAGGAGGCCTCCGAGTCGGAGACCGCAGTGGCGACCGCGCCCAAGCCTCAGCCCTTCGTACGCCAGGGCCAGAAGATCGGCCGCAACGACCCATGCCCGTGCGGCTCGGGGAAGAAATACAAGCAGTGTCACGGGCGCTTGGCGTAGACGCGGCGCCTGGGCGCAGGCCTCATCGGATCCGCGATCACGAGCGCACGCACCAGCGCCTTAGGCCACACAGACTCCGTGCCGGTTAACCTCACTCCTCCCTTGGCCGGCGAGCTGTTGCCGGTGTCCGGCGTCGCGCTCGGGGTCGCCGCCGCAGGGATCCGCAAGCCGGGTCGCGACGACCTGGTGGTCCTGCGCCTTGCCGAAGGCTCTCGCGTTGTCGGACTGTTCACACGCAACCGCTTCTGCGCGGCGCCTGTCCTCGTCGCACGGGAGCGAATGGAAGCGCCAAAGCGACCGCGTGCACTGGTGATCAACACCGGCAACGCCAACGCCGGCACCGGGGAGCGCGGCCTCGCCGACGCGAGACACACGTGCGCGATGGCGGCGCGGCTCCTCGAGATCGGCGACGACCGGGTGCTGCCTTTCTCCACCGGAGTCATCATGGAGCCGCTACCGGTGGAGCGCATTGCGGCGGCGTTACCGGCGTGTGTCTCCGATCTGCGCGAGGACAACTGGCTGCGCGCCGCGAGCGCCATCATGACGACCGATACGGTGCCCAAGGCCGCCTCGCGGCACCTGGAGATCGAAGGGCAGCCGGTCACCGTGACCGGGATGGCGAAGGGGGCGGGGATGATCCGCCCGGATATGGCGACGATGCTCGCTTTCCTCGCCACCGACGCCAACCTGCCGCATGCGCTCTTGCACGACGCATTGAGGTACGCAGCGGAGCGTTCGTTCAATGCGATCACGGTGGATGGCGACACCTCCACCAATGATGCTGTCATTCTGATGGCGACCGGTCGCAGCTCGAGCCCCGAGATCGTCGAGGCCTCCTCTCCCGCCTACCGGAAGTTTCGCGACGCCTGCACCGAGGTGGCCGTGGCGCTCGCGCAGGCGATCGTGCGGGACGGGGAAGGGGCGACCAAGTTCATTACCGTCAACGTAGAGCGTGGGCGTACGCGAGACGAGTGTCGCAAGGTGGCGTATGCCATTGCCCATTCGCCGCTGGTCAAGACCGCGTTCTTCGCGTCCGACCCGAACTTGGGCCGTATCCTGGCGGCAATAGGTTACGCTGGAATCGACGACCTCGATGTCGCAGGTGTCGACCTGTACCTCGACGATGTGCGTGTTGCGCGGGGTGGATGCCGGGACCCCGCGTACCGGGAGGCCGATGGTCAGCGCGTCATGAAGCAAGCGGAGATCGCCGTCCGCGTCGTCTTGCATCGAGGCATGGAGCAAGCCGCCGTGTGGACCTGCGACCTTTCTCACGAGTATGTCACGATCAATGCGGAATACCGGACCTGAGGTGCGGCTGAGCGCGCAGACCCGCGGGACGTAGGCGACGCGCGACGTCGCCACAGCAGATCCCATCGGCAGTATGCGTGCATCCGGGCGGTACGGGCTGCACCGCCCTGCGGTTCAACGGACGGACATGGAAGAGCTCAGCAACCTCCTGCAGCGGGCCGAGGCGCTGATCGCGCGCGTCGAGCGCCTGCTGCCTCCCGATGTGCCCGTGCCGGACTTCGCCGCCCAGCGAGCGTTCCGGTGGCGCCGACAGGGTCGCGGCTATTTCCAGACGGTGCGTGAGCCGCACCGCATTCGGCTGGAGGACCTGAAGGGGATCGACCGGCAGAAGGAGGTAGTGCGGCAAAACACGCTCCAATTCGTACGAGGGCTGCCCGCGAATAACGTCCTGTTGACCGGTGCCCGCGGTACCGGCAAGTCTTCATTGGTCAAGGCGGTGCTCAACCAGTACGGTGACCAGGGGCTGCGCCTGATCGAGGTGGAGAAGCAGGAGTTGATGGACCTGCCGGAGATCGTCGCGGAGCTTGCCGGGCGAGCGCAACGCTTCATCCTGTTTTCCGACGATTTGTCGTTCAGCGCCGCCGAGCCCGGCTACACCTCGCTCAAGGCGATGCTCGATGGATCGGTGTCCGCTGCCCCCGAGAATGTTCTGATCTACGCGACCTCGAACCGGCGGCACCTGATGCCTGAGTACATGCAGGAGAACCTGGAAACCAAGTACATTGGAGATGAGATCCATCCGGGCGAGAGCGTGGAGGAAAAGATCTCGCTGTCGGAGCGCTTCGGCCTGTGGGTGTCGTTCTATCCATTCGACCAGGACGAGTACCTTGCGATCGTGCGCTACTGGCTGAGCCAGCACGGCGTGGTCGACACCGGCGCCGAGGAAGTGCGTCGCGAAGCCCTGCAGTGGGCATTGCAACGAGGGTCGAGAAGCGGCCGCGTCGCGGCCCAGTTCGCGCGCGACTGGGCTGGCCGGCTGGGCGTGCGCACGGCGCCGCCCGACCGTTGATGTCCGGCCAGCCCGGCGTGGGCCCGGTCGAGGTTGCCGCAGCGGTGATCCTGCGGGCCGATCGGCAGTTCCTGCTGGCCCGCCGCCCACCCGGCCGGGTGTACGAGGGTTATTGGGAGTTCCCGGGAGGAAAGGTCGAGCGGGCGGAGTCGATCCGGACGGCACTCGCACGCGAGTTGCGCGAGGAGCTCGCCATCACCGTGACCTGTGCTTACCCGTGGATCACCCGCGAGTACGTTTATCCGCACGCCCACGTCCGCCTCAACTTCTTCCGGGTGGTTGGCTGGGTCGGTGAGCCGACTTCACGCGAAGCACAGGCGTTGAGCTGGCAGAGCGTAGAGTCGCTCTCAGTTTCGCCGCTGCTCCCGGCCAACGGCCCCATCGTCCGGGCCCTTGCTCTGCCGCCGGTGCTGGCGATCACCGACGCATCGGAGCGCGGCGAGCGGGCATTGCTTGCTCAGCTCGATCGCGCCCTCGAGCGTGGCCTACGCATGGTGATGGTGCGCGAGAAACAGATGCCGAAACAGCGGCTGCACGCGCTAGCGAGCGCGGTACGCGTTCGCTGCAAGCGTTATGGCGCGCTGATGTTGGTCAACGGCGACGATGCGCAGACGCGAGATCTAGGCGGCGACGGAGTCCATCTGACCGCCGCCCGATTGATGGCCGCCCGCTCGCGTCCGGATTTCGCCTGGTGCGGAGCGTCCTGCCACGACGAGATCGAGCTCGCACAAGCGGCTGAGCTGCAGCTCGACTACGCGCTGCTCGGTCCGGTTCGGCCGACGCGGAGCAAACCCGCAGCGGTACCCATCGGGTGGGAGCGGCTCGGCCGTTTGCTGCAGGGATATCCCCTGCCCGTGTATGCGCTCGGAGGAATGCAGCTTGATGACCTGCGGGCCGCCTGCATGGCTGGCGCGCACGGCCTTGCGATGATCCGCGGCGCATGGTCGGCGCCGCCGGATCAATCGTTTCCCTCGGACTGGTTGGGTTCAGACTGCGCGAGCGGGATGCGATAGCCCTCGGCCGCCCACTGGCCGAAGTCGATCATCTTGCACCGCTCGGAGCAGAACGGGCGGTACGGGTTTGCGGCGTTCCAGGGGCTGGCTTTACCACACTGGGGGCATGCAACCTTGCGTGGGTTCGACGCGGCCATCGTTACAGGTTGCAGAATGTGAGCTGAAACGGAACGTCGTTCTGCACGACGCGGCGCTGCGCATCCCCTGCCAGCGTGAAGCGGATGTTCAAGGCGTACTTGTTGGCGCTCACTTCCGGAATGCAGTCGTGGCTCTCGTCGAGGCGCAGACGCAGAAGCTGCGCTACCCGTCCGCCCATCATCTGCTGGTAGACACCCTGCGAGGCCACCTGTTGGCCGGTTCGACCGCTCTCGCGCAGGATCTTCAAGATGATGCCGATGCCATCCTGGAGCGGCAGGAACGGGGCGAGCCACGATTCCAAGTCTGCGCGCCGGACCTCAGGTTTCTGGTGCAGCCAATGATGATAGGACGGGATGTCGAACTCACACACGCCACCGGGAATTGAGGCGCGCTGCTTGATGCCCATCAGCCATTCGTTCTCACGCAACTCCTGCCCTGTCTTGCCAGAGGCCTGGAACAGATAGCCCACAGCGCGATCGATATCGGCCAGGATCGCGTTCAGCGCCTCCTGCGAGATGGCCGGATTGCTGCGCAGCGCCGACAGCGATTGCTTTTGCCGCTCCAGCTCCTGCATGAGCTCCGACTTGAGATCGGCGCGGCCCGCCACGTCGAGAATTTCGAACAGGGCGAGCAGCGCAGCATGGTGCTCCAATGCGTGGTCCCCGGCCGAGAAGAAGCGCGCCCGCTCGTGCAGGTTCTCCATGCGCAGTAGGGTACGGATGCGCTCGTTCAGCGGGAACTCGTAGTCGATCACGGCAGACAGTGCCGACGGGACGGGAATGGGCGCAGTATTGCCCAAATCGCCAGAAAAATAAACCGACCCGCGAGTGAGCGTCAATTGCGCGGAACCAGCTCTCGGTACCGCAGGTCCAGGGCGTTCACCTGCGCCGCCAGTTGCTTCAACCCGTCGTCGTTGCGTATGACGTCGTCGGCGAGCGCCAAACGGCTGGCGCGACTGGCCTGCGCGGCCATGATGGCGCGGACCTCGTCCGCGGCGAGGCCGCTCCGCCGCATCGTGCGCTGCACCTGTAGCGCCTCGTCGCAATCGACGACCAACACGCGTTGCACGAGGTCCCGATATGCGCCGGTCTCTGCGAACAGCGGGATCAGCACCAACACGTAGGGTGCGTCGCTTGCGAGCACGCGCTCACGCACGCGCGTCTCGATCAGCGGATGGAGTATCGCTTCCAGGTCCGCTCGAGCGCGGGCGTCTTCGAATACCAGTCGGCGCAGCTTGCTCCGATCCAGCCCGCCGCCAGCGGCGATGTATTCCGGGCCAAAGCGAGCTGCGATCCGATCCAGGGCGGGCTCACCGGGCCGAGTGAACTCCTCGGCGATGACATCGGTGTCTACCACCGCTGCGCCGCGCTCTCGGAACATCGCGGCGACGGTGCTCTTTCCGGAGCCGATCCCACCCGTGACGGCGACCACCAGGCGCGGTGATCGGCTCGGCGGCCATCCTGCGGCAGCGCTCTGGCTACGCGACATCGGTCAGAACAGGCGCAGATAGGCGCGGTTCAACGCCTCTCCCCAGAACATTGCGATCACGCCGGCGGCCGCGAGATACGGGCCGAACGGAATCGGAACCTGACGGGCGTGGCGCCCGAAGACGATCAGCAGGATACCGACTATGGCGCCGACGAGCGAGGACAGCAGGATGACCGCGGGCAACAGCTTCCATCCCAGCCATCCGCCGATCGCAGCCAAGAGCTTGAAGTCGCCGTACCCCATGCCCTCCTTGCCCGTGACAATCTTGAACACCCAGTAGACGGCCCACAACGCCAAGTAGCCCGCGATCGCGCCGATCACCGCCGACGCCAGCGGAGTGAACGTAGCGTACAGGTTGGCCAGCAAACCAACCCAGAGCAGTGGGAGGGTGATGTCGTCGGGCAACAGCTGCGTTTCGAAATCGATTACCGACGCTGCGATGAGCGCCCAGCAGAACACCAGCGCCGCGAGCGTCTCGAGCGAGAAACCGAAATGCCACGCGGCGTACCCCGAGAGTAGCCCCGTTAGCGCCTCCACGGCAGGGTAGCGGGGACTGATCGCTGCCTTGCACTGCGCACAGCGCCCGCGCAGCCACAACCAGCTCAATAGCGGAATGTTGTCGGCCACGCGAAGTTGATGCCCACAGTGCGGGCAGGCCGAGCGCGGCACGACCAGGTTGTAGCGTGGCGCGGAATCCAGTGTGGTGCGGGCCTGGGCCAACGCGGGGCTCGCGGTATGCACAGTCTCGGGCGCATTCTTATCCTGTCCCCACTCGTTCAGGACTTCCAGCGCCTGGCTGCGCCACTCGCGGGCCAGCGTGCGCGGCAGCCGGTGGATCACCACGTTGAGGAAACTGCCCACGATCAGCCCGACCACCGTGGCAACTGCGGACAGAGTTGCGGGCGAGGAGCGGAGCAGTTCGATCATGAGATGGTTCCGAAGGCAGGGTCTCGAGTGCAGAGTCCGACAACCGGCCCACTAGCGAGTCTGGCCAGCATCCACTGCTCGGGCCTCAACCCTGGGAACCCACCCGAGGCGGGAGTCCTTCTCGCGTGGCCTAAACCACCTGGCCCAGCTTGAAGATCGGCAGGTACATGGCGATCACCATGCCACCGATGAGCGTGCCCAAGACGACCATGATCAACGGCTCCATCAGACTCGACATTGCCTCGACCGCATCGTCCACCTCGGCCTCGTAGAAATCCGATACCTTGCCCAGCATAGCATCCAGCGAACCTGATTCCTCGCCGATCGCCACCATTTGGATGACCATGTTCGGGAACACGTTGCTGTTTTGCATCGCTACGGTGAGACTGGTGCCGGTGCTGACCTCCTGCTGGATCTTCTTGGTCGCTTGAATGTAGACGTAGTTGCCCGAGGCGCCGCCTACGGAGTCGAGCGCCTCCACCAACGGAACCCCGGCGGCGAACATGGTGGACAGCGTGCGGGTCCAGCGCGCCATCGTCGCCTTGCGGATGATGTCGCCGAAGATGGGCAGTTTGAGGAAGGACCTGTCCATGGCGGCCTGCATCTTGATAGACCGCTTCCACGTGTAGAAGAAGAACCACAGCCCGCCGCCGATCGTGGAGAAGATCAGGTACCAGTACTTGACGAAGGCGTCCGATATGGCGATGACGACTAGGGTCGGCCCAGGAAGGTCGGCACCGAAGCTCGTGAACAGTTCCTTGAACGCCGGGATCACGAAGATCATGATCACCGCTGTGATGATGAAGGCCACCACGATGACCGCGATCGGATAGAACAGCGCCGACTTGATCTTGCTCTTGATGGCGAGGATCTTTTCCTTGTACGTCGCCAGACGGTCGAGCAGGGCATCCAGAATACCGGCGGCCTCTCCCGCTGCGACCAGATTACAGAACAACGCGTCGAAGAAAAGCGGATATTTGCGGAAGGCGGTGTGCAGCGCGCTGCCGGTTTCGACCTCCGTCTTGATGTCCAGTAGCAACCGGCCGACCGCGGGGTTGGCGTGACCCTTGCCGACGATATCGAAGGACTGTAACAGCGGCACTCCCGCCTTCATCATCGTGGCGAGCTGGCGTGTGAACAGAGTGATGTCCTTCTCTTTGATCCTCCCGCCCAGGCCGGAGCGTTGGCGCTTGACGCGGATGACGGCGATGCCCTGGCGGCGCAGTGAGGACTGAACCACCGCCTCACCGCTGGCCCGCATGTCGCCCTTCACGATCTTGCCCGAGCGATCCCGTCCTTCCCAGGAGAAGGTGTACTCCTTTACCTCGCGCCGAGTGGTGCTGGCGGCAGCTGCGGTTGCCATGGCTTCGGTCCTCTTGAAACTATTCGTTGGTCACGGCTTCGACCTCCTCGAGCGAGGTCAAGCCCTGTTTGACCTTGAGCAGGCCGGATTGGCGCAGGTCACGGATCCCCTCGCGCCGTGCCTGCTCGGCGATGTCGATGGCATTGCCGTTCTTCATGATGATGCGATTGATGTCCTCGGTGATCGGCATCACTTGATAGATCCCGACCCGCCCTTTGTACCCGGTGTTCTTGCAGTTGTCGCAGCCCACGTGCATGAACGGCGTCCAACGACCATCCAGCTCCGATTCCTTGAAGCCCGCGCGCAACAGGGCCTCCTTCGGAATGTCTGCGGAGCGCTTGCACTTCGGGCACAGGCGCCGCGCCAGCCGCTGTGCCGTGATCAATATGACCGAAGTGGCGATATTGAACGGCGCGATGCCCATGTTCATCAGCCGCGTCAACGTAGTGGGCGCGTCGTTCGTGTGCAGAGTGGACAGGACCAGGTGCCCGGTCTGCGCCGCCTTGATGGCGATCTCGCCCGTTTCCAGGTCGCGAATCTCCCCCACCATGATGATGTCTGGGTCCTGGCGCAGAAAAGCCTTTAAGGCAGCAGCAAAAGTCAAGCCAGCCTTGTCGTTCACGTTCACCTGGTTGATCCCAGGGAGGTTGATTTCCGCCGGGTCCTCGGCGGTGGAGATGTTGATGCCGGGCTCGTTCAGGATATTGAGACAGGTGTAGAGCGATACGGTCTTGCCCGAGCCCGTCGGTCCGGTCACTAGAATCATCCCGTAGGGCCGGTTGATCGCGTTGAGCAGCGCCTCTTTCTGCTCCGGTTCATAGCCAAGCGCGTCTACCCCTAACGTGGCGCTGGAGGGGTCCAGGATACGCAGAACCAGCTTCTCGCCGAACAGGGTGGGCAGAGTGCTCACGCGGAAGTCGATGGCGCGCGTCTTAGACAAAACCAGCTTCATGCGGCCGTCCTGCGGCACGCGCTTCTCGGAGATATCCAGCTTGGAGATGACTTTGATCCGGGAGGCGATCTTTTCCTTGATGGCCAACGGGGGCGTGGCCGTCTCGTAGAGCTCGCCGTCGAGCCGGTAGCGGATGCGGTAGAGCTTTTCGTACGGCTCGAAATGGATGTCCGACGCGCCGCTGTTGATCGCGTCCAGCAGGATCTTCTGCAGGTAACGCACCACCGGAGCATCGTCGATATCGACGCTGGTGGTCTCGGGCTCCTCCGGGGGCTCCGCCTCGGTGAGGTCGGCGGCCATCTCCTCGTCCACCAGGTCTTTGAGAGTGACACCGGCGGCGGAGAGCAGCCGGCCGATGACGGTCCCGAGCTTGGTGTCCTCGACGACGACGGGCTCGATATGTAGCCCCGTCTGGAACTTGATCTGATCCATCGCCGCCCGGTTGGTCGGGTCGGAGATGGCGACAAAGAGGCGGTTGCCTCTCTGGTAGAGCGGCAGGGCGCGCGGGCCTTGCAGGATCTTCGGATCCGTGAATTTGGGCGGCAGATGCTCGGGATCGAAGGTGGCCAGGTCGAGCAGCGGAAAGCCGAAGGTGTGCGCGGCGAACTCTGCCACCTCGGATTCCCCGAACTTCTTCGCGGCGATCAACTCCTCGACGAACGTGATGCCAGACTCATTGGCCTTGGCTTGGAACTGCTCTGCCTCGCGCTCGACCAGCAGGCCTTTCTGCACCATCGCACGGGCCAGGCCGGAAAGCTGATTCGGTGTAGCGGCTGCAACCATCTGCGGGTCTCAGTCTCGGGCAGAACGGAGAAGCAATGCCCGCGCCTGCACGATCGTAAGCGGCGGGCGACCGACTAGGTCGAGCGATCGGGCGGGTAGATGCGGGCAGACTTCACCGCCCGATCTTGGGTCTGGACGATCTCGATCGGGTGACCGCTGATCTTCACCATCGTGCCGGTCTCGGGGATGTCCTCGAGGTGTTCCAGGATCAGTCCGTTCAACGTCTTCGGGCCATCGAGAGGGAAGTGGGTACGCAGCTTGCGGTTGAGCTCTCTCAGCGAGGTGGCTCCTTCGGCCAGCACGCTGCCGTCGTCCTGCCGCGTGATGCCGCCCGCTTGCAGCGGAGAGTGGGTCGTGAACTCGCCGATGATCTCCTCGAGAATATCTTCCAGGCTGAGGAGCCCCATCAGCTCTCCATACTCGTCAACGACGAGCCCGAGCCGCTCTTCCTCTTCCTGGAAGTTCTGTAGCTGCGCGAGTAACGGGGTGCCCACGGGCACGAAATAAGGCGGGCGCATGATCTGGACTAGCGTTTCCGAGCGGATGTCGTCCGCGCCCAGGTTGAGCACTTTGCGCACATGTAGCACGCCGATGATGTTGTCGAGGTTGCCTCGATACACTGGCATGCGCGTATGGTTGCTGGTGCTGATCTGGCGCCTCAACTCTTCCGGCGAGGCGTCGATGTCGACCACCTCGATCTGGCTGCGCGGTGTCATCAGGTCATCCACGCTTATCGACTGGAGATCGAAAAGGTTAAGCAGGATCTTCTGGTGCTTTGCCGGCAGGAAGTGCCCTCCCTCTAGCACCAGTGTGCGCAACTCCTCCAGGCTCAACGCGGTCGCCTGGGCGGCGGGGGGCTTGACCCGCAACAGCGTTAACAGGCCTTTGACAAATAGATTGACGAACCATACGACTGGGTAAATCGCACGGAGCAGTGGAGCAAGCACATAGCTTGCCGGGAATGCGATGCGTTCGGGGTAAGCCGCCCCGACCACCTTCGGCGTGATCTCGCTGAATACGAGCAGGAAGAAGGCGGCCACTCCGGTGGCGATCGATAGCGCGAGCTCGTTTTGTCCCAGTACGCGGAAGGCGATCACCGTTCCAAGCGAAGCCACGGCGGCATTGACCACGTTGCTTCCCAGCAGGACCACGCCCAGCAGCTTGTCCGTTTGCGCCAGGAGCTGGGAGGTGAGCCGCGCACCGCGACGGCCGACCTTGACCAGGTGCCTCAACCGATACCGGTTGAGCGCCATCATGCTCGTTTCCGAGATAGAGAAGAACGCGGAGACGAGCAGGAGGACGACAAACGCCGCGAGCAGCGAATGGAGCGATATTTCGTCCAGGTAGATCACGCCGCCGACCCGAGCGTCGATTCAGTACCAGTGCCGCTGCCGCGACCGTCGAGGACGCACGCGGTGCCGCGATCGATCGCGGCTACGCGGTTCAACCTCACTTCTGCAGAACGATTTCGAGCACGAACTTGCTGCCGAGGTAAGCAAGCACCAGCGCGAGGAAGCCGGCCAGAGTCCAGCGCAACGCGAGCCGACCACGCCACCCGTACACCCGGCGGCCGGCCAGCAGCGCCGCGAAAATGCACCAAGCGAGGATGCCGAATACCACCTTGTGCGTGACTTTGAGCGGCTGTCCGAACAACTCGTCGGAGAACAGCATCCCGGTGAACAGGGTCAACGACAACAACACGAACCCCATCGCGATAACCCGGAACAGCAGGTTCTCCATGGTGAGCAACGGGGGCAGCGACTGTAGGAACGCGGGAAGACGCCCGGCGTGCAGCCGCTTCTCCAGCGCCGCCATCATCAGCGCCTGCAGAGACGCGATCGTGAACAGGCTGTACGCCAGCAGGGAAATCAGCAGGTGCAAACGAAAGGCCGGCAAATCGGTGTGACTGAGCGGCCGCACCGATGGCAGGGCGAGCGGGGCCCATACCAATAGCGCCGCCGCGCCGACGATGATCGCCTGCAGCCCCTCCCAGCGCTGGAAGATCCCGCCCGCCCAGTAGATGAGCACAGTCAACCAGATGATCACCGATATGGAATTGCCCACGCCCAGGTACATCTGGCCGTTCCGGAAGACCGAGCCGAACAGCAGCGCGGTGTGCAGCGCCAGCGGCAGCACGCTGGCCAGATGCAGAGTATGTGGGCTGAGTGCCCCGCGCCCGTGCGCTCCTGCCAGTGCACGCAGCAGCAGCACCGCGATGCCTGCGTACAAGGCCGAGCAGAGGAGATAGGGTAGAATCTGTGCCATGCGAATCGCGCGCTAAGACCGCGCGCACGCTGCCAGTCTACATCATCGTCATCTCCACCGCCGCTCTCGCGAGCGGCCACAGCTCATGTTCGATAGTCTCACCACCCGCCTGTCGGGTGTGATCAAGACGCTGCGCGGGCAAGCGCGGCTCACCGAATCAAACATACAGGATGCCTTGCGCGAGGTGCGTGTAGCCCTGCTCGAGGCGGACGTCGCGCTGCCGGTGGTCAAAGACTTCGTCTCCCGCGTCCGGCAGCGGGCGCTCGGAGAGGAAGTGATCGGCAGCCTGACGCCCGGGCAGGCCGTCGTCGGCGTGGTCTTCGAGGAGCTTACCGCGCTGATGGGCCAGGGCAACGTGCCGATCGACCTCGCCACCCAGCCCCCGGCCGTGATCCTGATGGCGGGGCTGCAGGGCTCGGGCAAGACCACAACGGCCGCCAAGCTCGCCCGGCTGCTGCACGAGGAGCTGCGCAAAAAGATCCTGCTCGTGAGCTGCGACGTCTACCGCCCCGCCGCAATCGAGCAGCTCCGGCTGTTGGCTGCGCAGATCGGCGCCGATTTCTTTGCGCCGGGGCCGGATCAGAAGCCGGTGGCGATCGCGGAAGCTGCGTTGGACTTCGCACGCAAGCACTATCATGACGTCGTCATTATAGACACGGCGGGTCGACTGGCGATCGACGAGGCGATGATGCAGGAGATCCGAGCGCTTCATGCCGCGCTCCGGCCGGTGGAGACGCTGTTTGTGGTCGATGCCATGCAGGGCCAGGATGCGGTGAATGTGGCCAAAGCCTTCTCGGATGCGCTGCCGCTGACCGGAGTGATCTTGACCAAACTCGACGGTGACGCGCGGGGGGGCGCCGCTTTGTCGGTGCGTCATGTCACCGGCAAGCCGATCAAGTTCGCCGGCGTCGGAGAGAAGCTCGCGAATCTGGAGCCGTTCCATCCCGAACGCATGGCCTCGCGCATCCTCGGCATGGGCGATGTCCTGTCGCTGGTCGATCAGGCGCGTCGCAGCGTCGACTTGGCCGAAGCCGAAAAACTGGCGAAGAAGGTCAAAAGCGGCAAGGGCTTCGATCTCGAGGACTTCAAGGCGCAGATGCAACAGATGCGCAAAATGGGGGGGCTCTCCGCGTTGATGGACAAGCTCCCGGCGCAGCTCAGCCAGCTCACTCAGGGCGTCAACGTGGAAGAACGGATGGTCAACCGCACCATCGGTATCATCGACTCCATGACTCCGCAGGAGCGGGCCAAGCCCGAGCTCATCAAAGCTTCCCGCAAGCGGCGCATCGCGACCGGGGCCGGCGTGCCGGTGCAGGAAGTGAACCGCCTGCTGAATCAGTTCGCCCAGATGCAGAAGATGATGAAGATGATGAGCAAGGGCGGGATACACAAGATGATGCGCGCGATGCGCGGAATGCCTCCCGGCCTGCGCTAACCCCTACGCGACCCGCAACGCCGCGCGTCGGGCTGCGGCTGAAGCGGCGTCCGCTGACGGTACAATTCGCTTTACCCGGTCATTCCGAAACTTCGATGCGCACGCTGTTCGCACTCGCCGCTCTTTGTTTGTCGGGGCTCGCGCTTGCCCAGGACTACGAACGGGAGCAGCGCTGGGCAGATCAGATATTGCCCACCCTGATGGTCGGCGACGCCATCTGGCTGGAGCAAAAGGAAGGGCACAAGTTCCTAGCGCTGTACACCGAGGCGCAGAAGCCGCGGGGGGCCGCCATCGTGGCCCACGGCCGAGGCTGGAGCCCCGACTTCGAGCTTTACGGGACGCTGAGGGTCAAGCTCGCGGAAGCCGGCTACACGACCTTGTCGATCCAGCTCCCGGTGCTTGGCGGGGGCGCAAAGATTGGCGATTACCTGTATACGTTTCCCGATGCACGCGAGCGGTTCCAGATCGCCGCCGACTTCCTCAAGGCGAAAGGCTACAAGAACGTCGCCATCGTCTCGCACAGCCTGGGTGCAACGATGGCAAACCAGTACTTAATCAACACCGACGACAAGACCGTCAGAGCGTGGGTGTTCATCGGCATCATCAACGGCCTGGAGGAGATGTTCCGCATCAAGATCCCGGTGCTGGACGTGTTCGGCAGCAAGGACTGGGAGATCACCCAGGTCGGAGCGTATGAGCGCAAGAAGCAGATCATGAAGATCCAGGGATCGCAACAGGTGGTGGTCGCCGATGCGCCGCACTTCTTCGAGGGCAAGGAAGACGAGCTGACGACAATCATCGTGGGCTTCCTGGACGGCGTGTTCCACCAGGGCGATTCCCGCGCAGACGCAAGCCGCTGACCTCCCGCGATTGCGCTTACCGACCGGTACAACCGGCGACGGGCTGAGTCGCGTGGCGCGCCAGCCAGCCTTGCAACTGAGTCAAAATCCGGCTTAAAATCGCGGGCTTCGCATACGAGGATGCAACGATGGTGGTCATCAGGCTGGCGCGCGGGGGTGCAAAGAAGCGTCCGTTCTTCAACGTCGTGGTGACGGACTCCCGCAGCCCGCGGGACGGGCGGTTCATCGAGCGCCTGGGGTTTTATGACCCGAAGGCGCCGCAGGGGCGCGAGTCGCTGCGGATCGCCATGGATCGCTTGAGCCATTGGCAGCAACGGGGTGCAAAGGTGAGCGACACCGTCGCGCGCCTGGCCAAACAGGCGGGAGCAAAGCAGGCGGGCGAGCCGGCGTCGAGCTAGTCGCGCTCCCTGGGCTCGGCGGGCTGTCCAGCATCGCAGCCATGGCCGGCGCCTCGGGGATGATCATAATGGGCCGGATCACCGGCCCATTCGGGCTCAAGGGATGGGTTAAGGTACAGCCGTTCACAGAGCTTTTCGACACCCTGCTTCATCATCCGGATTGGTGGCTGGGTCGAGACGATCGGTGGGACAAGCGCCGGCTCGTGGATGGTGCAGTTCATGGCCGCACTCTGACCGTGGAGCTGGAAGGCTGCGAGGACCGGGATGCGGCAACCCGCCTCAAGGGGATGGATGTGGCCGTCCCCCGGGCCGAGCTGCCCGAGAACGAGCGGGGCGAGTATTACTGGTGTGACCTCATCGGGCTGGAGGTCGTGAACCGGGACGGCGCGGCGCTGGGGCGCATTGCACGACTGCTACAAACCGGTGTCGGAGAGGTGCTGGTGGTCGAGGGAGAGCGCGAACGGCTGATCCCCTTCATCGAGCCGGTCGTCCTGGCCGTTGATCTCGCGGATCGGCGGCTCACCGTGGATTGGGGGGAGGACTTTTGATCCACTTCGACGCGATCACCCTGTTCCCTGAGATGTTCGACGCCGTTACTCGGTCCGGAGTGACGCGCCGCGCATGCGAAGCCGGGATCTACGAGCTGGTGTTGTGGAATCCTCGCGACTTCAGCACCAACGCGTACCGGTCCGTGGATGACCGTCCGTATGGAGGCGGCCCTGGGATGGTGATGATGCCCGACCCGTTGGAGAAGGCATTGAAGGCGGCTCGCCAGCGTCAGCGAAGCTGCGGAGTGAGCGCTCCGAAGGTCGTCTACTTCACCCCGCAGGGGCGGTTGCTGAACCACGAGCTGGTGGTTGAGCTGGGCGCGCACGATGGCCTGCTGCTGCTGGCGGGCCGCTATGAGGGTGTGGATGAGCGCCTGGTGGCGAGGCAGGCGGACTACGAGATTTCCATCGGGGACTACGTCCTGTCTGGTGGCGAGCTTCCGGCGATGGTGCTGATGGACGCTTTGATCCGGCGTATCCCCGGCGTGCTGGGAGACGCGGACTCGGCGGCGCAGGATTCTTTCTCGGACGGACTGCTGGACTGCCCGCACTACACGCGGCCCGAGGTCTACGATGGCATGCCGGTGCCTCCCGTGTTGCTCTCGGGCAATCACGCCGATATCACCCGCTGGCGCATGAAGCAATCCGTCGGCCGCACGTGGCAACGGCGTCCGGACCTATTGGCCAAGGTCCGGCTCACCCCGGAGCAGTATGCGCTGCTGGACGAATACAAGCGCGAGGTGCAAGAGCGGGAGACCGCGCAGCAAACTTGAGATGCAGGAGTAGATGAAATGAATCTGATTCAGCAGCTGGAACAGGAACAGATCGCGCGCCTCGGGAAGACGATCCCCGATTTCGCGCCCGGCGACACCGTGGTGGTGAACGTAAACGTGGTCGAAGGAGACCGCAAACGGGTACAGGCGTATGAGGGCGTGGTGATCGCAAAGCGCAACCGGGGGCTCAACTCCTCCTTCATCGTGCGCAAGATCTCCTCCGGCGAAGGGGTTGAGCGCACGTTCCAGACCTGGTCTCCGCTGATCGCCAGCATCGAGATCAAGCGCCGTGGACATGTGCGGCGAGCCAAGCTGTATTACCTGCGCCAGCGCTCGGGTAAGTCGGCGCGCATCCGGGAGAAGTTATTCGCCGCGGAAAGCGCGGAAGCCGAGCGATAGCTCCGACCTGCGTTGCCGGAGCGCAGGGTTCGGTCGGCCGAGCGAATCCCCGCGAGGCACGACGGCGAGCGTTCGCGCGCTAGGTCCGATAAGCCGCTGGTACAATCCGTGCGGTGCGCCCCGAGCGACGCCAGCGCGCCGCGTGGGTTGCCCTCCGGTCGATGCCATGCTGGATGCCTTCAGCGCGAGACTACCAGCGCCGTTCGCAGTCTTGGGAATCCGCACCCGTGGCGAGCGCCTCACGGGCATCGATTATCTGCCGCTCGAGGCGGCGACGCTGCGGCCGGTAGATGCCTTTGCCGCCGAAGTGTGCCGTCAGCTCAGCGGCTATCTGAGCGATCCCGAGTTCCCGTTCGATCTTCCGCTCGACACGCCGGGCACGCAGTTCCAGAGACGGGTCTGGGACGCCGTGCGCGAGATCGGATGCGGCTCGACGATGAGCTACCTGCAGGTCGCGCGGCAGATCGGTTCAGCGCCCCGTCCGGTGGGTACCGCCTGCGGCGCCAATCGGATTCCGTTGTTGATTCCCTGCCACCGAGTGGTCGGAAGCAACGGCCTGGGCGGCTTCATGCATAGCCGAAAGGGCAAGGCGCTCGAGATCAAGCGTTGGCTTCTACGGCACGAAGGGGCGATTGGATAACTCGCAAGCGGCTCGGGGCGAGGCCCGAGACCCTCTGTTGGACGAGTTCACCGACAGCCTGTGGCTGGAGGACGGGCTGGCGCGCAACACGCTGGAGAGCTACCGGCGCGACTTGCGCCTGTTCGCGGATTGGCTGTTGCGCACCCGCAGGCGCGGACTTCTGGACGCCGATCACGCCGATCTGCTCGCTTATCTCGCGTCCCGGTTCCGGGCCCGCGCCAGGCCCAGTTCGACCGCCCGGCTACTGTCGAGCCTCAAGCGCTTCTACCAGTTCGCGCTGCGGCAAGGCAAGCTTAAAGCCGACCCGACGCTGAACGTCGACACCCCCAAACGCCCGCACCGGCTGCCCAAGACACTCACCGAGACCGACGTGGAACGGTTGCTCGCGGCGCCTAGTCTGGACACCCCACACGGACTGCGTGACAAGGCGATGCTCGAGCTGCTGTATGCCACTGGGTTAAGAGTCTCCGAGCTCGTCTGCCTGCGCGTGGCGCAGCTTTCCCAGGAGATGGGCGTTGTGCGCACCCTGGGCAAGGGGAGCAAGGAGCGGCTGGTTCCGGTGGGTGAAGTGGCGCTGGACTGGGCGCGCCGGTATGTGGCGCAGGCTCGGCCGGTGTTGTTGGCCGGGCGCCAGAGCGAGGCGCTGTTCGTCACCTCGCGTGGCCGGGCGATGAGCCGTCAGGCCTTCTGGTATCTGATCAAGCGCCATGCCGCGCGTGCCGGGATCCAGGCAACCATCTCGCCGCACACGCTGCGGCACGCGTTCGCGACGCACCTGCTCAATCACGGCGCCGACCTGCGGGTTGTGCAACTGCTGCTGGGGCATGCCGACATCTCGACCACGCAGGTCTACACTCACGTGGCGCGGGAGCGTCTCAAGCAGCTCCACGCAAAGCACCACCCGCGCGGTTGACCGGCCAAATGTTTGCCGGAGCCAACAGCGAACCCGACGCCATAGCTGGAGAGCGAGGCTACGCGCACCCGCGCACGGGTGCACAGGCAGGCTCCAATCGCGGCGTCTCACCCGACGCATCCGCGCCCGTCGTCGCGAGCGCCGCGCTCGATCGTCACCCCGACCTTCTTGACGCCGGGCATGACGCCCGTCTTGACCGCCGTCACCCGCACCCAGGGAGCCTGGAACTCGCCGCGCAACAGGTCGGCGATGTGCTCGCACAGCCGCTCGAGGAGCATGAAGCGCGTGGACCGAAGCGAGGCACGGACCCGCTCTACCACTGCGGCATAATCGATGGTGTCGCGGATCCGATCGCTGAGGCCGGCCTGCCTGGATGCGACGGCAAGCTCCAGATCGAGCTCGATCGTCTGCGGCAGGCCGCGCTCCCATTCGTAGAAGCCGATCCGGGTTTCGACGCGGAGTTCATGGATGTGGATGGTGTCCATCACTGGCTTCCCGGGCGCGCGCGAGGCGAGATTGTAAGCTACATGCGATGATCACCCTGTTCTGCGCGCTTGCCGCCTATCTGATCGGTTCCCTGTCGTTCGGGATCCTCTCGAGCCGCATGTTCGGGCTGCCGGACCCGCGCAGCTACGGGTCGGGGAATCCCGGTGCGACGAACGTGCTGCGCAGCGGCAGGAAAGCCGCCGCGCTCCTGACGCTGATCGGGGATTGTGGCAAGGGCCTGGTAGCCGTATTGATTGCGCGGCTTCTCGCCTCTCGGTCCGGGGCCGTCGAGGCCGCCATCTCGGGTGCAGCGGTTGCGGTGGTCCTGGGGCATCTCTACCCGCTCTACTTCCGTTTCAAGGGCGGCAAGGGCGTGGCGACCGCCTTCGGTGTTCTGCTCGGCCTCAACCCGTGGCTTGCCGTGTTGGCCGCAGCGATGTTCGGGGTGGTTGTGGGCGTGTCACGCTACGTGTCTCTGGCGAGCGTTGTCGCCGCTATCACGACCGCGATCGCAGCTCCGCTCCTGCTCGGCTGGGGGATCACCGCGGGCGCCGTAATCGTTGTCGCCGTGCTGGTATTCTGGCGGCACCGCGGCAACGTGCGGCGCCTGATCGCGGGCACCGAGCGGAGGCTAGGCGTCGGCACCCCCGGTTCCCCTGCGGCGGGCGGGCCAAGCTAGCCCAGGGGCTCCACCTGCTCCAGGTCCCAGCGCGGGTAGACGGTAAACCCGCACTGCTCGGGTGCGCCATGCTGCAGGCGCAAAGCGCCGGCGAGCGCAATCATCGCCCCGTTGTCCGTGCAGAACTGGAGCTCAGGGTAGTGGACGCTGAACCCTCGTGCGTCGGCCACTTCGGAGAGCTTGGCCCGCAGACACCGGTTCGCACCCACGCCCCCGGCGACCACTAACCGGTCGATGCCGATCTGCTCGAGCGCCGCAATCGCCTTGGCCGCCAATACATCCACGATCGCTGCTTCGACTCCGGCGGCCAGGTCCGCCCGCATGCTGTCCTCGAATCGGTCTCGGAGGAGGGTAGCCACCGCGGTCTTCAATCCGCTGAAGCTGAAGCTCAGGTCGCCACTCGCAAGCATCGGTCGCGGGAGCTTGTACCGCGTGGGGTCCCCAGACTGCGCGAGATGCGACAGAGCGGGCCCACCCGGATACCCCAGCCCGAGCAACTGGGCCGTCTTGTCGAAGGCCTCGCCCGCTGCATCGTCCAACGTCTCGCCGAGCAGCGTATACCGCCCCACGCGATGAACCTGGAGGAGCTGCGTGTGACCCCCGGAGACCAAGAGGGCGATGAAGGGGAACTTGGGCGGATCGCCGGATAGCAGAGGTGACAGCAGGTGTCCTTCGAGATGGTGGACGCCGATCGATGGCACGCGCAGGGAAAACGCCAGGCCGGCCGCCACCGATGCGCCCACTAGAAGCGCTCCTACCAGTCCCGGGCCCTGCGTGTAGGCGATCCCGTGCAGATCGCGGGCAGCGCAACCGGCTTCGGCCAGGACTTTCCGTACGAGCGGCAGCACACGACGGATGTGGTCCCGCGAAGCGAGTTCCGGAACCACGCCGCCGTACTCTGCGTGCATCGCAACTTGGGTGTAGAGCGAATGCGCCAACAGCCCGGCTGCCGGCCGCTGGTCCCCGCGGTCCAAGTCGTAGAGAGCAACGCCGGTCTCATCGCATGAGGTTTCGATGCCCAGGACTCGCACAGCTAACTCCTGCTGGCAACCCGGGGGAATCCGGCTTGCCAGCGCGGGGACCGCTTCTGGTATACTGCAACGTTCTGCAAAAGGTGAGGCTTTTCAGGGAATCAGCATTATGCCGACTGTGCGGGTAAAGGAAAACGAGCCGTTCGAAGTGGCCATGCGTCGATTCAAGCGCACGGTCGAGAAGACCGGGTTGCTCACCGAGCTGCGCGCGCGTGAGTTCTATGAGAAGCCGACAGCGGAGCGCAAGCGCAAGCGCGCGGCCGCGATCAAGCGCCACTTCAAGCGGCTGCGCAGTCAACAGCTCCCACCGAGACTTTACTAGCGGGCAGCCGTCCTGGTTGTACAGGACACAGCCGCGGCAGGGTGATCCCCTGCCGCGTCGCTTTTTTGGGGGTGACCCACGATGAGTCTGAAAGAGCGTATCGGCGAGGACGTCAAGGCGGCGCTGCGCGCCAAGGAGACGGCGAAGCTATCTGCCCTGAGGCTCCTGATGGCGGCCATCAAGCAGCGGGAAATCGACGATCGGATCGCGCTCTCGGACGACGATGTGCTCGGCGTGATCGACAAAATGCTGAAGCAACGGCGGGAGTCCATCCGCCAGTTCGAGGGCGCGGGCCGGCAGGACCTCGCCGATGCCGAGAAGCTCGAGGTGGGCGTCCTGTCGGCCTACCTGCCGCAGGCCCTGAGCGATGCGGAGATCGAGACGGCCGTGGCCGCGACTGTAGCCGCCGTGGGAGGCAAGTCCCCGCAGGATATGGGTAAGGTGATGGCGGCGCTGAAGCCGAAACTCGCCGGACGTGCAGATATGGCCAAGGTCTCTGCCCTCGTCAAAGCGAAGCTCGCGGGTTGATGCCGACCAAGCGACTACCTCCTCATTTGCAGGAGGGCCGCAGAAACTGACCTATAATGGAACGGTTGCCGGTGACGGAGATTGAACTGGGAGTGCAGCGTCCGGCAGCGGCGATGCGGCACCGCCGTCGGCGAACCATCTCGATCAGAACGAGCCTGTCAAATCCGTCGCGATGATCCCGAAGTCCTTCCTCCAGGAACTGTTGGGGCGGGTGGACATCGTCGATGTCATCGAATCGTACGTTCCGCTCAAGCGCGCCGGGTCCAACCTCGTCGCGTGCTGCCCGTTTCACAGCGAGAAGACCCCGTCCTTCACGGTGAGTCCGAGCAAGCAGTTCTACCATTGCTTCGGCTGTGGGGCGCACGGGAGTGCCGTCGGTTTCCTCATGGACTACGCCGGCATGAAGTACGTCGAAGCGATCAAAGACCTGGCGTCCCGAGTCGGCATGAAGGTACCCGACCCCGAGCCCAGGGGCGGCGAGCGTTCCTCCCAGCCGCAGGCGGAGCAGATCACCGACGTTCTGGAGCGCGCGGCCCGGTTCTACAAGTCCGAGCTGAAGCGCTCCGAGCGCGCGATCGCATACCTGAAGGCGCGCGGGTTGACCGGTGAAGTCGCGGCCAGGTTCCAGCTCGGCTACGCGCCGCCTGGTTGGCAAAGCCTTGCGGCCGCCTTCCCAGACTATTCATCGAAGGCTCTGGTCGAGGCCGGACTGGTGATTCCGGGGGATGATGGCAAACGTTACGACCGCTTCCGCGACCGCATCATGTTTCCCATCATCACCCCGCGCGGCCAGGTCGTCGGCTTTGGCGGCCGGGTGCTGGATCGATCCGAACCCAAGTATCTCAACTCGCCGGAAACGCCCGTCTTCGAGAAGGGGCGAGAGTTGTATGGGCTACACCAGGCCCGGCAGGCAATCCGGGGCGCCGGGCGCGTGGTAGTGGTCGAGGGCTACATGGATGTGATTGCCTTGGCGCAACATGGTGTTGGATGTGTTGTGGCCACGCTAGGCACGGCCACCACGCCGTGGCATGTCCAGAAGCTGTTGCGCCAGACGGACGAGGTCGTGTTCTGCTTCGACGGTGACGCGGCGGGCCGGCGCGCGGCTTGGCGAGCGCTGGAGCACAGTCTCTCGCAACTGCAGGATGGGAAGCAGGTGAAGTTCCTGCTGCTGCCCGAGCAGGACGACCCGGACAGCTACGTGCGCCGCGAGGGTCGGGAGGCCTTCGAGCGCTTGCTAGCGACTTCCATGCCCCTGACCGAGTTTGCCCTCCGCACGCTGTCGCAGGCGGCCGATATGAGCACGGCGGAGGGGCGAGCGCGCTTCTTGCACGAGGTGAAGCCTCTTGTGATCGGGATCAATGCTCCCATCTTGGGCCTGATGCTGAGAAAGCGGGTCGCGGAACTCGCTGGACTTTCCCTAGCGGAGCTGGACGAGCGCTTGGACGTGAAGGGTCCCAAGCGGGTGCCGGAAGTGGTCGTTGCCGTGCAGCGCCGTAGCACCGACCGCTACGCGAAGCTCTTGGAACGCGTCTTGGCGGAGCCCAAGCTGATGCGCGAGCTCTGGCCGGTCGACCTGCCGGTTCCAGTGCCACCGACGGCCGAGGCGAGCGCGCTGTTCGGCCTGATCGATGAGTCCCGAGCGCTGGGGCAGGAACTGACCCTGCCGGGCATGATCGAGCTGCTGCGCCTGCGTGGCCACGAGACCGTCGTGCAGCGCCTGCTGCCCATTGTCCGCGAGCTCCAGCTCTTCACGGCAGAGGAGTTGCGAACGGAGGTTCAGGGCACGATCCAGGGCCTGCGAGTGGAGGCGGAAAAGCACCAGATGACCCAAGCCTCTCTGGCTGTGTCCTCGCCTCAGGAGTTGACCGACGAGGCACGCACGCTGCTGCGAAGGGCACCGGAGCAGGGGAAGGCAGTCAAACTCCATTAGCGGTGCAGGGTTTTGTAGAATTACCGGTTTTTCGGCGCGTTTTTCATAGGTAGGCGAATCTCAATTCAGAGTGGTGGCCATGGCGAAGGAACCCAAGATCAAGGAAACCGAGAAGGACAAGGTCGAGGCCCTGCCCAATGACGCAGAGGCGCGGCGGACGCGTCTCAAGAATCTTATCGTCCTGGGGAAGGAGCGGGGTTACCTCACCTACGCCGAGATCAACGACCACCTCCCGGACGACATGCTGGATGCCGAGCAGATCGAAAACATCATCAGCATGATCAACGACATGGGCATCCAGGTCTACGACGAAGCGCCGGACACCGAGGCGTTGCTCATGTCGGATGCCACGCCCAACGTGCCCGACGAGGATGCAGTCGAAGAGGCCGAGGCCGCCGTCAGCACGCTCGACTCCGAGTTTGGCCGCACCACCGATCCGGTGCGCATGTACATGCGTGAGATGGGCTCGGTCGAGCTGCTCACCCGCGAGGGCGAGATCGAGATCGCCAAGCGCATCGAGGATGGGCTGCGCCACATGATCCAGGCCATCTCGGCCTGCCCCACGACCATCGCCGAAATCCTCGATCTTGCCAAGCAGGTGGAGCGCGAGGAGCTGCGCGTGGACGAAGTGGTGGACGGCCTGCTCGACCCCAACGCAGAGGAAATCATCGGCGACGAGATGGCCGACGAGGCGCTGGAGGAAGACCTCGAGGCCGAGGAGGGCGAGGACGAAGAGGGCGCCGCGGTCCAGAGTGCCAGCCTGCTGCAGCTCAAGGCCGCGGCCCTGGAGCGTTTTGCGCTGCTCGATCAGCTGTATGCCAAGATGATGAAGGCGCTCGCCAAGCATGGCTCGCGCAGCCGCCCGCATCTCAAAGCGCAGGAGGAGATCTCGGCCCAGCTCATGATGATCCGCTTCTCGGCCAAGCAGATCGAGGCGCTGTGCGACAGCGTGCGCAAGATGGTCGAGGAGGTGCGCTCCTACGAACGCGCCGTGATGGAACTGTGCGTGGAGAAGGCAGCGATGCCGCGCGCCCATTTCATCAAGGTCTTCCCCGGCAACGAAGAGGACCTCGAGTGGGTGAAGCGCGAGATCCAAGCGCGTAAGCCCTATAGCGAGGCGCTCTCCCGCCATGCGCCGGCGATCATGGAGCAGCAGCAGAGGCTCATCGACCTGCGCAAGCGCGTTGGCATCCCGGTCAGAGATCTCAAGGAGATCAACCGTCAGATGTCCACGGGAGAGGCCAAGGCGCGCCGGGCCAAGCGCGAGATGACCGAAGCCAACCTGCGGCTGGTGATCTCGATCGCGAAGAAGTACACCAACCGGGGGCTACAGTTCCTGGATCTGATCCAGGAGGGCAACATCGGACTGATGAAGGCAGTGGACAAGTTCGAATACCGCCGCGGCTACAAGTTCTCGACCTACGCCACCTGGTGGATCCGGCAGGCCATCACGCGCTCGATCGCCGATCAGGCCCGCACCATCCGCATTCCGGTGCACATGATCGAGACCATCAACAAGATGAACCGGATCTCCCGCCAGATCCTGCAGGAGACGGGGCAGGAGCCCGATCCCGCGCTCCTCGCGCAGAAGATGGAGATGCCCGAAGAGAAGATCCGCAAGATCCTCAAGATCTCGAAGGAGCCGATCTCCATGGAGACCCCGATCGGCGATGACGACGATTCCCATCTGGGCGATTTCATCGAAGACCAGGGTACGATGGCACCGGTGGAGGCAGCGGTGTATACGAGCCTGCGCGATGCCACCAAGGAGGTGCTCGATACGCTCACGCCGCGCGAGGCCAAGGTGCTGCGCATGCGCTTCGGCATCGAGATGAACACCGACCACACGCTGGAGGAAGTCGGCAAGCAGTTCGACGTCACCCGCGAGCGCATCCGTCAGATCGAAGCCAAGGCTTTGCGCAAGCTCCGCCATCCATCGCGCTCCGAGAGGCTGCGCAGCTTCCTGGACACCGAGACGTGAACCGGCCGGTTGGCCAAGCGGAGGAAAGCGGCGTAACGCTCCCCGCCTGACCGGCGCGAGACGGTCCTCGATAGATAGAACCCCGCGCATCGTTCCCGATGCGCGGGTTTTTTTCGCCCGCCGACTCGCCGCCTCATGCTGCTGCAGGAGCCGGGCGATGAGAACGCGAACCGCGGTTGTCTTCGCTCTTGAACCTCGCGATCTATACTCGCCGCGCAGGACAAGACGGCCGTATGAGAGCCGCTTTCGCGTGCAAATAACCCCATCGCATTAGGTACGAAGATCAAAGTAGTTCTGGTTTTGCGCCGTCCCCCGTATCGTTGAGTCCATCCCCGCCGGAGCCTGCCGGAGCCCATCGGCGGAGTGCGCTGTGCCGACCGGGCGAGTATGGGGCGATGTTGTGGCGAGGATGTTCGACGCTGTACCGCTTCCCCAGCTTCAGCTGAACCCTTCGAGGGGCTTGCGCCGGCTTGGCCGGGAAGCCAGGACCGGCGCATTTTCTTTGATGGTGATCCACGCGACGATGACTTCTTCGACCAGAGCTATGCAGCCATGCGCTGACGCCACCGCGTTGATCCGCTGCGTGCCGATGCTGATCCCGGCTGGCAACGCACGATATTGCGGCTCGCTCGGCTCCTAGCCGGGTGAAACGGAGATTCCGGGGCACGAGTGGAACGAGTGCGCGTTGAACATATTGAGCATCAGGAGTTGTCATGTTGTTTTTGGATCAGATCCAGAGGACCCACGGGTCGGACGGCGGGGGCACACAGCTGGTGGCACCCAGCTCGTTTCGGATCGAGCGCGAGGAGATCTTCGGCGTAATCGGCTTCAGCGGCGCAGGTACGGACATACTCCCGCGGCTCGTCGAACTGATCGACGAGCATGGCGGTCGCCGCACGGTCTCCCGCCGCAAGCGGCTCGTGCCGGTTGCCAGCGCCGAGCTATGGGCGGGACGGCGCCCGATCGGAATGCTCTCGCAGCACTTCAACCCGCTGCATCATCGCAGCGTGTTGGCCAACGTCTCGTTTCCTCTGGAGGTCGGCGGCGTGCCTGCGCGCGAGGTGCGTTCGCGTGCGGCTGTCTGCCTCGAGTGGGTGGGGTTGGCGGACAAGTCGCACGCCTACCCGGCCCAGCTCTCGGACGCAGAAAAGCGGCTCGTGACGCTCGCGCGTGCGCTCGCTCCCGGCCCGGAGGTGCTGCTATGCGACGAGCCGACCTCAAATCTCGAGCCGCAGTCTGCGAAACGCATTCTCTCGATCCTGCAAGCGGTGAACCGGGACTTCGGCGCGACCATCTTGATCGCGACGAGATCACTGGATGTCGTGCGCCGAATCTGCCACGCGGTGGCCGTCATGGAGGCTGGATTTGTTGCCGAACAGCTGAGATTGGCGGACCTGTACGCAGCCCCTCGGACGCAGCTCGGGCGGCTGCTGTTCACGCCGCGTCCCCCCACTCAAAGCCTGGCCCGAACAGGCAAGTGCACTGACCTGTGCCTGACGGGATAGTGGCAGTGAGGCGACCGACAGGGTTAGTCAGCTACGCCGCAGTCGGCATGCCGGCTGCGGCCCGTCCGTTGTCCACGATGAGCAGATGAGCGGAGCCGTACGGTTGCGATGGCAGCGCCCCACCGTACTGCCTGGCTTCGGGCTGGCGTTCGGCTACACGATCCTCTACCTGTCGCTCATCGTGCTGATCCCGCTGTCGGCGACATTCTTCAAGACCTTCACTCTGACCTGGAGCGCATTCTGGAGCGCGGTAACCGCGCCGCGCGTGCTGGCGTCGCTGCGCTTGTCGTTCGGCGCATCGCTCGCCGCCGCACTGATAAATGGCGTGTTCGGTCTGCTGGTGGCGTGGGTGCTGGTGCGCTACCGGTTTGCGGGTCGGCGCATCATCGACGCGCTGGTCGACCTGCCGTTCGCGCTGCCGACTGCAGTTGCAGGGATCGCGCTTGCAGCTGTCTATGCCGGGAACGGTTGGATCGGCAGTCTCCTGGAGCCGCTCGGCGTCAAGGTCGCGTTCACTCCGCTCGGGGTCTTGGTTGCGCTCACGTTCATCGGTCTGCCCTTCGTGGTGCGCACCGTGCAGCCGGTGCTCGAAGATCTGGAGCCCGAGCTGGAGGAGGCCGCCGCTACGCTGGGTGCCAGTCGATGGCAGACATTCGGTCGCGTGATCTTCCCGGCCGTCTGGCCGGCACTGCTGACGGGGTTCACCCTGGCGGTCGCGAGAGCCGTGGGTGAGTACGGCTCGGTGATCTTCATCGCCGGCAACGTTCCCATGGTGTCCGAGATCACGCCGCTGCTGATCATCACCAAGCTCGAGCAGTACGACTACGCGGGCGCGACCGCAATCGCGGTCGTGATGCTGCTGATGTCGTTTGCACTGCTTCTGTTGATCAACCTGCTCCAGTGGTGGAGCGGACGCCGTCTGGCGGGGGTGTGACCGGTGAGCGACACACTTGCGCTGGTCCCCCCCGTCTACACTCGCCGCCGTGCGACCGCGGAGACCGCGCCGATCCGCTGGCTGCTGATCGGCGTCGCGCTGGCATTTCTCGGTCTGTTTCTTCTGGTACCGCTGGCAGCGGTGTTCACCGAGGCGTTGCGCAAAGGCGCGCAAGCATATGTTGCCGCCTTGACCGAGCCTGATGCACTGGCGGCCATCGAGCTCACATTGCTGGTGGCTGCCATCGCGGTGCCGGCCAATCTGATCTTCGGTGTAGCCGCGTCGTGGGCCATCGCGAAGTTCGAGTTCAAGGGCAAGAGCGTGCTGACCACGCTCATCGATCTGCCGTTCGCCGTCTCGCCGGTGGTTTCCGGGTTGATCTACGTGCTGATGTTTGGCCTACAGGGTTGGTTCGGGCCTTGGCTGCAAGCGCACGACATCAAGATCATCTTCGCCGTGCCCGGCATCGTGCTGGCCACGATCTTCGTGACCTTCCCCTTCGTCGCGCGCGAGCTGATCCCCTTGATGCAGGCCCAAGGCGCGGAGGAAGAAGAAGCCGCACGCGTGCTCGGCGCCTCTGGCTGGCAGATGTTCTGGCGGGTGACGCTGCCGAACATCAAATGGGGATTGCTGTACGGCGTGATCCTTTGCAACGCGCGCGCGATGGGCGAGTTCGGCGCAGTGTCGGTGGTCTCCGGCCATGTGCGCGGCTCGACCAACACCATGCCGCTGTATGTGGAGATCCTGTACAACGAATATCACTTTGCAGCGGCCTTTGCCGTGGCCTCCTTGCTGGCTTCACTGGCGCTCGTCACGCTCGCCCTCAAAAGCGTGGTCGAATGGAAGGCGAGACGCGACCAGGCGCAGGCCGTGGGCCCAATGGAAAGCGAGCATGCGTCATGAGCATCGAAGTCCGTGAGATCGAGAAGCGATTCGGCACCTTTACCGCGCTCGACCGCGTCAGCCTGCAATTTCCCTCCGGAGAGCTGGTCGCGCTGCTCGGCCCGTCTGGATGCGGGAAGACGACGTTGCTTCGCGTCATCGCAGGGTTGGAGATCCCCGACACCGGCGGCATCCTGTTCCATGGCGAGGACGCGTCCGACCGCGATGTTCGGGAGCGCCAGGTGGGATTCGTGTTCCAACACTACGCGCTGTTCCGCCACATGACGGTGTTCGAGAACGTCGCCTTCGGCCTCAGGGTGAAGCCGCGCGCGATCCGTCCCGGCGCCGAGCAGATCCGCTGCAAGGTCCATGAGCTGCTGGAGCTGGTCCAGCTCGACTGGCTGGCAGACCGGTATCCGCATCAGCTGTCGGGGGGCCAGCGGCAGCGCATCGCGCTGGCGCGCGCGCTCGCGGTGGAGCCGAAAGTGCTGTTGCTGGACGAGCCCTTCGGCGCGCTCGACGCCAAAGTCCGGAAGGAGTTGCGCCGCTGGCTGCGGCGCCTGCACGACGATCTTCACGTCACCAGCATCTTCGTCACGCACGACCAGGAAGAGGCGCTGGAGGTCGCGGACCAGGTGGTGCTGATGAACAAGGGCCGCGTGGAGCAGGTCGGCAGTCCGCAGGAAGTGTACGAGCGTCCGGCCACTCCGTTCGTGTATGGCTTTCTCGGCACGGTCAACGTCTTTCACGGCCGCGCCAGCGCTGGCTGCCTGGACCTGGGGCCGGTCACCGTGGATGTCCCCGAACATCGCGACGCCAAGGATGAGCCCGCCACTGTGTACGCGCGGCCCCACGAGATCGAAATCGAACGCTTCTCGCCCGGCCAGGAAGGCATACCCGTGGTGCTGCAGCGGATCCTCCTCATCGGGTTCACCGCCCGCCTCGAGCTGGAGCGCGACGACAGCGGGGAGATCATCGAGGCCGAGCTTGCCGCGAGCCGGGTCCGCACCCTGAACCTCAAGCAGGGCGAGACTCTTCTGATTCGACCCAAACGGATGCAGGTGTTCCTGGGGGAGAGGAAGATGGCCTCCTCCCCTACCCTTTCCTATCGATAACTTATGACGTCAAAAATCACCTGCTGCGTCCAACAAAGTCCTACGGTTACCCACAGGTTCACCCAAATCTCACCCAAGGGGAAACGACGTCATACAACCCGCGCGCGGGAGCGTCGCATCGCGCTCTTATCTGCGCCAGCAGACTCTGCCAACCCGCACCGGACGCTGCTCTGTCCAGTGCAAGGATCCCAACAGCTCACCCGCGCCTTTGAGATCGTGCGTGTCGAAGCCTTCGGTGAACAGTTGCAGATCGGCGCAAGTCGCTCGCGCGCGGCGGAGGGCGGTGGCCCGAGCGCGGCTAGAGCCCCTTATGGGAGGCGCGGGTGTCCCGAAAGGGCTTCCGCGCCTCCAGTTACTAGGCCCGCTTGGAATCACCGAACAGGGCGCCATTGGGAAGCTGCTCTCGCTCGCGGGGTCGGCCACTCGAATATTTGTCAGGAATCCAGATCTGCAGGAAATGTCTCCGCGCTTCTACCCCGAGGTGATCTACAGCACGCGCACCGCCGGCATGCGCTATTAAATCAGCGTGCTCAGACTCGGAGGGATTCTCGGTGTATAGAAGCACAAACGCGTCAGCTTCGATCTCCCAGAAGAAAAGCAGCAAAGCGGCCCGGAACGCCCGCCAGGTAACGATATCAGGTTGAGCACCTCTTCTGGCTACTCGGGTGGCTACACGAAACAGGGTGGCTGACTGCCGGCCCAAGAAAGCAACCTCCCGGCCAGCATCATCCGTTCTTTTCCTTGGCGTAGACGAAGCACCAGAGCTTGTCGCACTGGGTGCGCTTGCACGGCCGGCTGCGCAGGTTGCGCTCTAGGCAGGCATCGCAGGCCGTTCCGATGTCTACCAGGAGCTTAGCCACCGTGTTCTTGCTGGCACCCGTCAGCCCCGCTGGAGCGGATCGAACCCCCTCGACCATCATCCCGATGATCTACGTTTCAGGTCGTCTAACGCCAGCATCACACCCCAGGGCTGACGGTAGCCTAAATAGACCAGCGCTGGCCTGCCGCCTTGGCCTGCGCGTAAGGAACGTCGAGTCGCGAATCCTTCAAACCGGCCACGCGCTGATATCGGCCTTTGGCGCGAAGGGCAATCTTTGCGCTAGATCAATACGCCATGGTCATGTCGTCTCTAGAGTTGCTGCAAAACACCAGGCCCGTGGGTTAAGCGATGCGCTGGGCACCGTTGATGGGAGCCAATGCACCTATGGCAAAAGGCGCTGCGATGTTGGTGCGCGTGTAATTGGGTGTATGACGTCGGTTCTCAAATTGACGCTGCCCTCTTGGAGACTTGTACTGCTGCCAGGATGAGGCAGCCAGCCCGACAATGCACCGAACCGGCGGCTTTCGGGTAGCGCGAACAGGCGCAAAGGGTCGATTTTCGACCTCTGGCTGACGGGCGCTTCGCGGCCGGGAGCGGAAGTTCAAGTTCGGGGTCTAGTTCTCTCGGTAGCGGACCTTCGCTTCTCTTGCCGGCTCGCCCGGGCCTAATCCGGCCTGGAAGCGACGTTCCGCAAGCGAAACTCACTCCTGCCCAGGCCGTGAGGCGGCCTTCGGTGATTTCTACTCTCTCGGCTGCCCCAAAAAGCTGTGTCTCTAAGTCCCCTTGTGACTTGAATGGACGCACTGCTTTGCACCCGAACCCAGCCGCCGCAGCTATATCTGACAACCGCTTCCTTGATCCAAATCAAGAGTGGTCGGCGCACAGCCTATATGCTCCTGACCAAGGTCCGCTTGACGAGGGTGGGCTTTTGGCGCTTTCCGCGAATGAACCAGATGACAAACTCTGACGAAAGGACTTTGTTCATGAAATTCCATACGCTCCTCACAGCAAGCACCCTGATCCTGGCCTTCGCCACCGGTCATGCGTCGGCAGAAACCGACAAAGCGAAGCAGCAGGCCGAGATACGCAAAGTGGTTGCAGCAAGCCTGCAGGAGTTCTACAAGGCTCAGCCGAGCCTCCAAGCCGACGTCGCGAAAGCCCCTGGCTATGCGCTCTTCACCACGTATGGCCTCTCGTTCATCATCGGCGGCCAGGGCGGGAAGGGGTTGGTCCATAACAACAAGACCAAAAAGGACGCGTTCATGGAGATGGCTCAGGCGAGCGCTGGCATTCAAGCTGGCCTTGCGGAGTCCAAGGTTCTGATCGTCTTCAGCAGCGCGAAGGAAATGAACGACTTCGTAAACACGGGCTGGGTGGCGAGCGGCACCGCCGTCGCGGGCGCAGGCACCGGCAAGGAGAATGCCAGCGCCAGTGGGGGCGCCACATTCGGACAAAGCCGGTACTACACCCTCACCAGCGCGGGCCTGCAGGCCGGCGGCGCGGTGGAAGGTACGAAGTTCTGGAAGGACAAGGCTCTGAACTAAAGAGTGTGTTGTTGTAGACGTCCCGACTGTTCTGGTGCATTCAGGGCCGCGCTCAGGAAGACGGACTGAGATGTCCGGAGCACTCTCTTACGTTTTGAGATCTTTGCCGCAAGTGGCGGGTGTCAAGGCTGGAATTATGAGGTCCTGAAATAGCGGGGTGGAATTCTGCATCGTTGAGAAGAGCGGTGAGATCACATAAGGAGGGCCGTCTGTGTATCGAGCAACTCCACGCGCGTCAGGAGCAGTGGGCCATTCCCGCCCGGAGCGGGGTTGCTGCCTTCATAGAGTAAGTGTTCGGGATCCAGTTCACGCAGCCGTTCCAGGGCGACGGGCGGACGGGCGCAGTAACGCAACAGCCGCTCACGCCCAGCGCGGTCAGCGGCCTCGATGCGCACCGAGCCTCCCGCATAGTGCTCATTCATCATGAACTCCTAAACCAGCACCTTCGACATCAACTCCAAGATCTGCCCCAGCGGCATGAGCGTCAGCAACAAAGGCAGCATGGGGACCACCGCGGCCAGCACCAGAACCACGGCGTCCGCCGGACGGAAGGGAACGGGCCTCATCTTGTCCAGCACGTCATAGGCGTTGCCCAGATCGGCGAGCGACGAGATTTCCGGCGTGCCGAGCACCGGTTCGCCCTTGGGATTATTGCCTTGCACCCGTTTCCCATCGGACATTTGATTATGCGTGACCGCGAGAGCGCTGTAGTCGTGCAGGCTCTTGATCTTCGCCTCGATCATTCGCGGCATGAACATGAGCAGAGGGCCTAGAAAAACCAACAGCACGACCACGACGTACCCCAGCATGGGGATCTCATAGCACCGGAGAGAAACGCCGGCGTAGACGATTTCGTTGGCGAGGACGCCAGCGATCGTGACCGAAAGGGCAAAGACGATGCCCCAGAAGAAGCGTTGGGTTTCTCCCACGAAGCCCAGGCCTGCCGCCCGGTCGGGGTGGGTCGGGATCAATCTCAGATCGAGCCTCGAGACGCGCTACAGAAACGCGTACCAGATAAACAGTCTCCAGAGCCATCGCCAGGCCAGAAACTGAAACAGACCCACCCCGACGACCAGATACCACCAGCCGGCCAACGTGTGTGCGTGAACCGAGTCCGACACGAAGGACCGCCAGGTGGAAAAGTCGAAAGGGAACTCGTCTCGAATGAGGACGATACTTACAGCGGCGAGTCCCAGCAGCAGCACTTCCGCCAGGGTGGAGTCGCGCAGCCGTCTGCCCCAGCGCAGCACAGCCTCGTAAGTCGGCAAACTGCTTTCTGGAACGAGCCCGGCGTGAACGAAATGGGTCGCGACTTCGGCCACGCGGCGTTCAATCAGTCCTTCGGCCAGAATGAGGAGCGGCATCGCGATCAGGAAGCGCGTTTAAGCCGCAAAGTCGTACAGGAACGGCAATCTCACTTCGCCCCCGATCGCCAGCCCTTGCGCAGCGGAGAGAACGAGGAGCGGAACCCAGGTCAGAAGTATGGAGAACTCCGCTCTGCGCGCGAGATTGGGTGCTCCCGGTTTGATCACGCCAAGCCGCTCCTGGAGCCAGTGGGTGGGTCCTCCTGCTACGACCGAAAGTTTCTCTTCAGAAGATCGAGCCTGGTTCATATCAGCGAGA
>Ga0335084_10000225_pt1 | contig 44216 bp, 7 predicted proteins | sample Lox_Sample_44_FD_206721 | JGI IMG/M metagenome (GOLD analysis project Ga0335084, IMG submission 206721) | Soil microbial communities from Loxahatchee National Wildlife Refuge, Florida, United States - Lox_Sample_4.4 | ecosystem: Environmental > Terrestrial > Soil > Wetlands | place: USA: Florida...
GTGCAGCTGCCCGAGGAGTTGGATCACCTCGTCCTGGGTCACCGCGTCGTCGCCGAGCTGCGCGAGCGCGCGGTCCCAGATCGCCTGGACGGTGTTCTTGCCGTCCATCAGCCCGATCACGAAGTAGGCCGGCGGAGAGAAGCGGTGGAAGCGCTCCGAGGCGAGATCCTGCAGCACGTACCAGGTCTCGCCGCGGTACTGGTGGCGGTGGATCTGGGCGTGTGGCCGGAGCAGCGGCGTGAGCTTCGCCACCCGGTACCAGGACGGGCTGAAGAGCTGCTGCGTCATCAGCTCAGCCTTCGACGACACGAGGGGGCAGGCTCCCCTCGTGCTCCCCGAAGCCAGGAAAGCGCCGCCTGCGACGTCGGTTTCATCCTACGGCAGCCAGGACCAGAGGATCAGCCGCAGGGAGTTGACCGCCTGGCGCGTGACGATCCAGAGGTACGACCGGCGGTCGATCTCCACTTTGCCGACGCCTTCCATGTTGGGGCGCATCCGCGGATCGGTACGGTCGAGCTTCGCCTCGACGCGGAAGAAGTTCTTGCCTTCGCGCGGCGTGGACACCGGGGTCACTTTCGTGACCTCGAAGCCGATCGGATCGTTCGGGAAAGCCGACATCAGGAGCGTGCCGCGCTGACCCGTCTGGAGGAAGGCGACGTCGCCCTCGTCCGCCTTCAGCACCAGGCGGAATTCGCTCAGGGGCGCCACCTCGAACAGGACCGTGCCGCGCTCGACCGGCGCGCCGAGGCTCTGGCTGAGGTCGCCCGAGACGACCACGCCGTCGAACGGCGCGGTGACGCTGGTCCGGCCCAGCTGCTCCTCGACGCGGGCGACCTGCGCACGCGCCTGCTCGAGCTGCGCGGTCACGATCTGCACCTGCGCGAGGTTCCGGTCGGCGAACGCCGAGCGAACCCCCTTCGACAGCTCGTCCTGCTGGCTCAGCCACTTCAGCCGCTCGATCTTGAGATCGCGGTCGTCGAGGCGTGCGAGCAGCGCGCCCTGCTTCACCAGGTCACCGGCACGGGCCGGCGCCTCCCTGATGTAGCCGTTGAAAGGTGCCGTCGCCGCGAGCTGCAGCTGCGGTTCGAGGACGGTGCCCGCCGAGACGCGGAAGTCGCCCTTCACGAATAGCAAGAACGCGACGAGCGCCATCGCGCTGATCACTGCGAGTTTCAGCGCCGCGTGCCGCGGCCCGAACAGCTGATGCAGCTTTTCGCGCCACCAGTCGTGGAGCCGGGCGCCGAGCCAGCGGTCCTCCCGACGGTGCACCTCGAGCATCGGACCGGCCAGGGCGGCCACCGCCTCGCAGAGCTCGATCGTCGCCGGGTCGAACGGGCGGTTCGCCACGCGCTCGAGCGTGATCGCCCCGGCGGGCTTGCCGTGCGAGGTCATGACCACGGTGCAGGACGCGCCGGAGCCGTGCTCGTCGATCAGCGCGTCGTGCGCCCGCCGCACGAGCGGCGAGCTTCCCGGCGGCGGTGGCACCGCGACCGTTGCGTTCTGGTCGACCGCTTCGTCCATCGCGGCCGCAATGCCGCGCATCAGGTTCGTGCGTTCCTTGAACTGCGCGCTGTGCGAGACGGCGTCGATGCGGATCTGGCCGCCGTGCATGAACCCGAGGCTTACCCGGTCGCAGCCGAGCCGGGTGGCGAGATCGGTCGCGAGCGCGGTGCCCGCGGCGACGAACCGGTCGTGCGCGGCGGCGGAGGCGACCACCTCGAGGACGTTCTGGAGCTTGTCGCGCGTCTCGCCGACGCGCGCGACCTCCTGCTGGCAGAACATCAGCTCGAGCCCGGCCGCACCCCAGTGCAGCTGGCGGAGCGCGGCCTGCAGGTCCGCGTCCGGACGGGGCGCGATGTCGAGCACGACCACGCCGTGCAGCCGCCCCACCGCCTCGACCGGGTAGCCGATGAAGGTGCTCGCCGGTGTGCCCTCCTTCGCCGCGGGGTTCGGCGCGACGAGGCCACGCCGCTCGACGAGCGCCTGCTGCGCCGTCGGCGTGAGGTAGCTCATGTCGCGCCGGACGTCCGGCCAGACCGCGACCGCGCTATAGCCCTCGGCGCCTTCGAGGCGGAGGAGGACCACGCCGCCGACGACGGCCGGGATCAGGCGGCACTGGATCGCGAGCCAGCTCTGGCAGTACTCGCGCGAGTCGTTCGCGCTCGCGAGCACCGCCCAGAGGGCGGAGTCCTGGTTCGACGCCGGCGCCTGGGCGCCAGCGATCGTCCCTTGGCCGGAGGAGCCGAAAGCAGCGGACATCGGGGGAAAGTGGTCCGCGCGGCGGGGCCCGCCGCGCCGGAACGGCTACTGCTTCAGCTCGCCGTAGCGGTTCTCGTACTCGCCGATCAGCTTCGCGAGAATGCCCGAGAGCCGCTTGGCGGCGAACGGCGACAGCACGATCCGGTGCGAGAGCTCGATCTCCATGTCCTGGGGCGTCCGCTCCCAGTTGTGGCTCACGCCGAAGTTGAGGACGACCTCCTCGCGCGTGCTGGTGGCGTTGCAGAAGTTCGCGTACGAGCTCTTGAGGCTCTGGGTGTTCCAACGCACCTTCGTGCTCGCGGCCTGGTCGGCGGGGGCCGCCTTCTCTTTGTCCTCGTTCTGCGGTGCCTTGGTGGCCATCTCGAAAGTTCTCCTTGAGCGGATTCGCGTGGTGAGGAAAAGGGCCCGGGCGAGACCCGCGCGCGGGCCCGCGCCGTCGGCCGAGTATGGTACCGAGAGCCGACGAGATTTAGCAATCGGAATCGGGGGTTATCGCGAGATCTTTGAGAAGGACTGCACGTGCCGGGGGCCTCGTGCCCGGCCAGTTCCGGCGTTCGCCCTGACTAGGCAGCCGGACGCCGGGGCGTCATGGCCCAGAGGGTCGTGAGGCCTGCCAGCAGAAGGAGCCACGTCGATGGCTCGGGGATCGAGAGCACGACCGGGTTCGAGACCCGCGACTCGAGATAGTGCGGCGCGATGCTTAGGCCGCCTTCGACCTGAACTCCGCCGGAAAACTCGAGCGGCAGAGTGGTCCCTACCGGTGCGCCAAAGCTCCAGGTGAGCGCCGCACTCGACAGCGTCGGCTCCCCGCCAAAGAGGAACGAGTAGACCAGCACGTCCCGCGTGTCGCTCACTCGCAGCTGGCTGATCGTATAGAGGCCGGTGAGGTTCGCGAGCGGCGGATCGGTCCCGAGCACTGGCTGGACCGCCGGGATCCCCAGTCCAGGTGAATGGTCGAGGAAGAATCTCAGCGAAACGACGTCGACGAAAGTCTCCGTGAAACCGAGGTCGAGCTGCGCGGTCGCCGTCGACGCGTCGTAGTGGCCGGTGAGCGTCAGCGCCGGCGCCGGTGCGGCGATGGCAAGCAGCACCGCGGCCGACGCCAAGCGCAGCGTCCGATGCGCACCGCCCCTCACCGTCACCTCACCCCCTCCGGCGGCGGGCGTTCCGACGCGCGATCACCGCGTTGAGCTCTTCGGCAGGCGATAGAGCGGCTTGCCGAGATCCTGGTCGGTGACCCCGGTCACTCGCATCCGGCTGTTCGGGTTCCGATCGGCGTCGTTCTGTCCCAGCGCACCGACAAAGTCCCGACGCCAGGCGGCCCTCGGTTCGCCCGCGTCGGAGTCTGCCGCCTCTTTCTTGCGCTTCGCGGTGCCGTCCCCGAGCTGTCCGGTCCAGTCGATGGTCGGGCCACCGTCGAGCGAGATCGGTTTCACCGGCATCCCGCTGAAGCTGCTGCCATCAGGCAGGCGGGTGCCCGACCCCGCTGGGGCGCTCGGACGGAGCGCGGACGATGTCGCCTGCGTGGCGATGCCGGTTGCACTCCCGTTCGTCTGGCTCGCCTCCACGATCGGCGGGATCTCGACCCGATTCTGGCCGCCGGCCCTACCCGCCAGGAAGTTCACCTCGCGCTGCAGGAGGTTGTAGTCGAGATCGGTAAACCCGTCCTGGCCGTTGATATCGCCGGCAATCAGGGGATCGGTGAGCGGATATCCCGCGAACCCCGTATCCGCGCCCAGGACCACTCGCTGCAGGAGATCCACGTCCGCGTCGGTGTAGACCGCATCCGCGGTCGTGTCGCCGAAGTACCCGACCAGGTGCACGCCATCGTCGTCGGGTGAGGCGCTCCCGTTGACCTGCACGTCCGCGAGGTCGAGCAGCTCGCTCGAGCCGTACCGGGCAGTGGCCGGCACCTTCGCTGCCAGGTTTACGAGGGTCACGTTCGACCCCTTGATGCCGTCCAGACCACTGATCGTGACCGTCAGGAGGCCCGCGGTGGGGAACTTGAAGGCGAGCTGGGCGGTCTGCGGGAGCCCCGGCCCGAGCGTCACGTTCGATATCTCGAGCTTGGCGGGGTCGTAGCGCAGGCTGAAGGACACCGACACCACGCCGTCCGCGGCCGAGATGCGGACCGGCAGGATCGCGTCGATCGGGTCGTTGGCGTCCCCGACGCTCGTCCCGGGGACTTCCACCGTCTGGCCGGGACCGCGCATGAAGTCCGGGATGCTGACCGCCGGCCGCTGCGTCAGCGGGACCACGAACTTCTGCACGAAATCATCCCCGTTCACGCCGTTCGCGTCACCATCGAGCGGCTGCCCCAGCGTGTCGACGAAGCCGTTCGCGGCGCTGCGCAGCGTGACGGTGTGCTCGCCCGCAGCCAGGAGCCCGCCCGTCCTGACGAAGGTGAAGCCCTCGGCATCGGCGTCGAGGATGATCGAGCCGCTTATCGGCTTGCCATCCGGTCCGGCGAAAATCACGTCCGCCGGCCCGAGCTTGGCGCTTTGGCTGTCGTAGAGGTTGAGGGTGTCGGGATTGAACGCCCGGTCGAAGCCCACGTGGAACCCGGTCGAGGTCGCGGACAGCGAGAGCACCTTGAGGAAATCGCCGCTGGTGACCTTGACCGTGAACCGCTCGGTGTCGAAGAGGCCACCCTCGTCGGTCGCCCTCACTGCGAACTCGTAGGCGTTGCCTACCTGGTCGCGCGAGGGCGTCCAGGCGAGCTCGCCGGTCGCGGAATCGATCGACGCGTTCGCCGGCTTCGGATCGAGCAGGCTGAACGTCAGGGCCTGCGGCGGGAGGTCCGGGTCTGACGCATTGATGTCCAGATGCAGGGTGCCCCCGAACGCGATCGTCGCGGGTGCTGTGAACGGCGTGATCGCCGGCGCCTGGTTCACCTCATTGACCGTGACGCTGATCGTCTCCTCGTCGGAGAGACTCGGGGAGCCCGAGTCGGTGACCCGCACCGTCAGGTCGTACTTGCCCGGCCCCTGCGCCTCGGTCGGCGTCCAGGTGAAGACGCCCGTCTGCGCGTTGATGCTCGCCCCATCAGGCGCGCCGATCAGTGCGAAAGCGAGCGTGTCGGCCGGGACGTCGACGTCGGTCGCGCTCGCCGTGAAGGTCAGCGTCTTGCCTTCGTCGATCGTCTTGTCCCCGATCGCCCCCAGCACCGGCGCGTCGTTGACCGCCTGCACGTTGATCGCGACTTTCGCGACATTCGAGTCGACGTGCCCGTCGTTCAGCCGATAAGTGAACCCGTCAGCACCGTGGAACTCCGGTGCCGGCATGTAGGCGAATGTGCCATCCTGACCAAAGACCAGGGTGCCGTGCGCAGGGCCGGAGACGAGCTTCGCCGTCAGCGGATCGTTGTCCGCGTCGCTGTCGTTCGCGAGCACGGTCCCCTGGAGCGGCGTGTCCTCGTCGGCGCTGAACGAATCGTCGACTGCGACCGGCGGGTCGTTCACGTTGAGGACATTGAGGCTCACGGTCGCGATATTCGAGAGCGCCCCGTGCGGGTCCCGCGCACGGTACGTGAAGGTGTCGGCGCCGGCGAAGTTCGCGGCGGGCGTATAGGTGAAGGTCCCGTCCCCGCCGAACACGAGGATCCCGTGCGCCGGGTCGGTCGAGCGCACGGCAGTGAGTGACCCCTGAGGATCGTCGACATCGGTGTCGTTGCCGAGCACGCCGATCGCCCGCGGCGCGATCGGGAGAGCCCTGTCCTCGAGGAGCGTGTAGGCGTCGTCCTTCGCGACCGGCGCGTCGTTCACCGGGTTGATCGTGATCGTCGCCACCGCGAAGTCGGAGGTCACGGTGCCGTCGGAAACGGTGAAAGCGAAGCCGTCTTCGCCGAAGTAGTTCAGGCCGGGCCGGTACGTGAAGCTGCCGTCGGACTTCAGGTCGAGCGTCCCCTGCCCGGGTCCGAACAGCGGCGTGAAGGTCAACGGGTCGCCGTCGACATCCGTTGCGGTCAGCGTTCCGGACAGCAGGTTGTCCTCGTCGACGCTGAAGGCCCCGGAGTGCGGCACCGGCGGGTCATTGACCGGCGAGATCGTCAGCGTGAACGTCTGCGGATCGGACACATCGACGCCGCCCCGCTCCGTGCCGCCGCTGTCGTGCAGGCGCACGGTCACGGTCGTCACGCCGTTCGCATTGTCGGCCGACGTGAAAGTGAGCGTACCCGCCGGGGAGATGGACGGCTGCGCGGCGAAGAGGCCCGGCTTGTCGGCGCTGACGTCGAACGTCAGCACCTGGGCGGCCTCGTCCGCCGGCCCGGCCGAGATCGCGGTCGCCCAGCCGGCGAAGGTCTGCGGCCCGGCGTCCTCATCGACGGTGACGCTCGACCCGCTCACGAAGCTCGGCGCGTCGTTCACCGGATTGACGGTAATCGTGACCTGCGCGACGTTCGAGTCGGCGAGACCGTCGTTCGCCGTGTAGGTGAAGCTGTCGGTGCCGTTGAAATTCGCATCCGGCGCGTAGGTGAACGACCCCCCCGGGCCGAGGTCGAGCGTGCCATGGGTCGGGCCGCTCACCAGCGCGGCGGTCAGCGGATCGTTCTCGGTGTCGGTATCGTTCGCGAGCACGTTCCCCGCTACCGGGATGTCTTCGTTGGTGACGAACGCATCGTCGGCCGCCACCGGGGCATCGTTCACGCCCGTGACCTCGATCGTGACGGTCGCGACGTTAGAGTCGGCGAGTCCGTCGTTCGCCTTGTAGCTGAACGTGTCGCTGCCGTTGAAGTTCCGTGTCGGCGTGTAGGTAAACGAGCCGTCCGCCTTCAGCGTCAGCTTGCCGCTCGTCGGTCCCGAGACCAGCAGGGCGATGAGCGAAGCGCTGTCGACGTCGGTGTCGTTGTCGAGCACGTTCCCCGTGAGCTGATGATCCTCGTCGGTCGTGAAATGGTCGTCCACCGCGACCGGCGGGTCGTTCACCGGGGTGACGTCGATGGTCATCGCCCTGGGCGACGGGTCGAGGTCGATGCCGCCATTGGCCGTGCCGCCGCCGTCCTGCACCTGGAACGTGAAGCTCGCGTAGGGCACGCCGTTGGCGTTGGCGGCCGGGGTAAAGACAAGCTTGCCGGCGGCGATATCGGCAGCGCTCACGAACTGCCCGGCGGTGACGGGAGCGCCGTCGTCCGCGAGCAACCCCGCCAGCGGCACGGTGGTGATCTCGACGGCGAGGAACTCGTTCGGCGGGACATCGTTCGCGTCCGTGAACCCGAAGTCGGCCGTCGTGAACGCGTAGCCGGTGTCCTCGAGCGTGGTCACCGTGTTGCCGCGGCCGGCCGGGGCGTCGTTCACCGCCGCCACGGCGATGTCGACGCTCTGCTTCGCCGAGAGCGCGCCGCCGGTGCCGGTGTGGCCCAAATCGTCGATCGTGATCTCGAGCTTGTCCGCCCCGTAGAAGTTCGCGCCGGGCTGGTACCGCAGACCCTCGAGCGCCGCGTTCAGCGCGTCGGTCGTCCCGCGGATGACCAGCCGCGCAGCGCCGTTCTGGCCGCCGACGAACGTCACGCCGTCGGTCGTCCCGAGCGTGAGCGTGCCATGCCCGGCACCGAGCGAGAGCTCTTCCGCGGCCCCCTCGGCGTCGATGTCCGCGACCGAGATCGCGTTGCCGGCGGCCACGCCGAACACGAGCGCCGTGTCCTCGCTCGTGGTCTGCGCTCCGGGCACCGAGCTCGACGGCGCGTCGTTCACCGCATTGACCTTGATCGTCACCGTTGCGACGTTACCGTTCGCCTCGCCGTCGTTCGCCTGATAGGTGAACGTATCGGCGCCGTTGAAGTTCGCATCCGGCGAGTAGGCAAAGCCGCCGCCGGTTCCGAAAGCGAGCGTGCCGTGCGCGGGTCCGCTCACGAGCATGGCGGTCAACGCGTCCGCCGGGACGTCGAAGTCGTTCGCAAGAACGCCCGGCGCGGCGATCGTGAGCGGCGTGTCTTCGTCGGTCGAGTAGGCGTCGTCGGCGCTTGCGGGCGGGACGTTGTTGACGTCGAGCACGAGGCTCGCCGTGCCTACGCCGCCATCCTGGTCGGCCACCGAGATCCGGACGGTAAACGTGCCGTCATTGGCGTAGGTGTGGCGGCCGACCACCCACCCGTGATCGCCGAAGTCGAGCACGTTGGGTGCGGCGCGGGTGCCGTGATCGGTCGTGCCGTCGCCCCAGTCGATCGTGGCGACGTGCGTGTTGGCGAACCCCGGGTCGGTGAATTCAACGCCCGGTTTGCCGCCCAGCGGCAGCCCGTCCTGGGCGGCGAGCAGTGGCTGCAGCGCGAGGCCGGCTGACAGGACGTACGGCTCGCCCTCGTTCACGCTGGTGCCGATGCCCTCGTCCACCGTCACCGCCGGGGCGACGTTCGCGACCTTGACCGTGAAGCTCGCCAGCGCGGTCGCGCCATCCTTGTCGGTCACCGAGAAGGACACGACGTAATCGCCGCTCTTGCCGTACGCGTGGACGCCGTGCACGCGCCCCGAACCGGGCGTCTCGGTGAGATAGCTCGCGCCTGCGGGCAGGATTGTGGCCGGCTCCAGCTCCTCGATCGTGCCGTCGCCCCAGTCGATCGCACCGGTGTGCGTGTCCGCGGTGCCGGGGTCGACGAACCCCGCCAGGTCGAGATCGATCGGCGTGCCCTCGCTCACCGCCCGATTCCCGGCCACTGCCGTGAGGGTCGGCGCGACGTTGCTGATCGTGTAGGTGACCTGCGCCGAGGCACCGACGACCGCCGGGTCGAAGCTCGTGTCGCTCGCCGTCGCGCGAACGATGTAGACGCCGTTGTCATCGGGCGTAAACGAGAAGGTCAACCCGGACCCGGTCGTATAGGCCGTGCCGTCCTTGGTCACCAGCCAGTCGAGCTGGACGCCCGCCTTCGCCTTCGCGATCACGTGATCGAACGAGATCAGCGTGCCTTCCGGCCCGGTGCCGCCGTGGCCGAGGTCGAGCCGGGCGATCTGGAAGTTGCCGAACGCCTCCGCCACCGCGATCTCGCCCTCGTAGTGGAATGCGACGTCGCGAGTTCCCACCGGTCCGAGCGGACCGTTGGCGGGCCTGGTCGTCGGGACGTCGCCCGGGAGCGGAATCTCGACCACCGTGTAGGACTTGTCGACGCCGACCGCGCTCTGCGATGCGCCGAAGCCGAGCGCCCCGCCGGTGGTCACGTCCGGCGTCGGCGCCGTGACCTGCGTGGTCTGATCGCTGAAGTGCGTCGTCGCCCGGACGGTCGTCGTGGTGCTCGCATTCAGCGTGATGTTGTGGCTCGCGCCGACGCCGGTGGTGGCGAAGGTCAGCGTCCCGCCCGTTTCCGAAACGTCGATCAGGCCGTCGAGCTTGACGCCTGCGAGAAGCCCCCGGATCTCGGTTACCAGGTTCCCGACGTCCCCGTTCTTCGCGGCATCTTCCGGGTTGATGACGAGCGTGCGCAGGATGCTGCCGTCCGCCTTGACCTGCAGCGTGACGAACGTGCGCTTCAGCGTGTCGGTCTCTGCCGTTCCGGCGACGCTAAGATTGACCAGGCCGCCTTGGGCGTCCGTGAGGTTTCCGGCAACCAGTGTCGCATCCAAACGGTCCGAGTTGCCGGAGGCGAACGTGAGCCCCGAATAGCCGAACGCGCCGTCCACGGTGCTGCTGTTCAAGGTGTGGCTGACGACGGTGCCGTCCGCGAGTGTCACCTGCTGCACGACGGTCGTCGTGGTCTGCGGGCCGAACGTATTCGGCGACGGTCCGTAGAGATAGACGAATTCGGGCACGACTCCCGAGGTATTGACTACGTCCAGCGCGAGCCTGCCCGTCTTGGCATCGATGCCGAACTTGACGGCGCCGCGCACCGCCGAAGCGTCGACCGCCGCGTTGAGATCGTCGACGAGGTCGCCGACTGTCGCGTTCGCCGCCACGACCGACGATGGCAGCGTGAGGACGTCGAAGTGCGTCGCGCCGTCGCGCGTCCCGGCGTAGACGTAGAACTGCGCCACGGAGGACGTGGTCGTGACGCTCTGGTCGAACGAGGTGACGAGCTGCGCCGACGTTCCCCCTTGCGGGTCGGTCATCGCACCAGCGGTCAGGATCGCCGGTGCGATCTGGACCGCGGGAACGAACGGCACGTTCCGCAGCGCGTAGTCGCCGTTCGCGTCGGTGAAGGCGAACGGCTCGCCCGGATCCGGCAGCCCGTTGCCGTTGAGGTCGGCGAACACTTTGATGCCGTCGATCGGATCCTCGCCCGGGTCGCGGACGCCGTTCGCATTGGCGTCGTTCCACTTGCTGCCGTAGATCGCGTTCGGGTCGCTCGTGAAGTCGAAGCTCATCTGCGCCGTGCGCCCGCGCGGATCGTGCAGGCCGGAGCCCTGCTCGTCCGTGGCGGTCACCGTGATCGTGGCGGTCCCCGCGAAGCCTTCGAGCGGGTTGATCGTCAGCATCGTCCCGTCGAGGAAGACCTGCAGGTTCGGGTCGCTGCTCTTCGCCGTCAGGGTGAGCCCGTCGAAGTCCGGATCGGACACGTCGATGCGGATCGGCCCGCGCACGCGTCCGGGCGACTGCGAGCCGGGCGCGACGACGGCGCCGACGAGCGACGCCGCGGCCCTGCCCGAGACGCTGTTCGGCGTGCTCGCGCCCGTCGCGGTGTCGAGCCGCCAGTAGCCGCTGAGGCCGGCCTCGTTGCCGTTCAGGCGCCGGTTCGCGTCGACCAGGATGTCGGCGCTGCTGCGGGCGAAGTTCCAGACGCGGAAGTCGGACACGCGGCCGACGAACGCCGCGCCGTTGCCGAGGTTCGTGGTGTCGCGCGTGCCGATCGCGTAGTAGAGCGGCTGTGTGAACGTGAACCCGAATATGGAGAAGCTCGGGACCGCCCGCGTACCGGTGGTGCTCGCAACCGACTGCGTGCCATCGACGAACCCGTCCAGCCTGCCGCCGTTCGCGTTGTCGTAGCGGAGCACCACGTGATGCCATTCGTTGAAGCTCGCCGTGCCGATTGTGATCGGCGCGAGGTTCCAGACACGCGCCTTCACGGTCCCGTCGGCGAGGATCTCGAGCAGGCTGTCGTGCCAGCCGGTGTTCGGTGTCGTCTGGCCGAGCTCGTCCACGATCACGCCCGGCGCCGCAGCGTTGAACCACAGCTCGATCGTGACCGCGGGGTTCAGCGTCGACTCCATGTCCGGCGTGATGAGGTACGGGCTCTGGCCGGTGAACGGGTTGGTCCCGGTCAGGGTCGTCGTCGCCCCCTGCAGGCCGGGCGGGGCCATGCCGCCCAGGACGCCGTCGTTGTGGTTCGCCGTCGCATCGCTGACCGCCGTGCCGCCCGCTTCGTCGAGCTTCCAGAGTCCGGCCAGCCCGGGCTCGTTGCCGCTCAGCGCGCGCGCGAGGTCCGCGCGGATGTCGGACTGGCTCCGGGCCACGTTCCACAGCCGCACCTCGGCCACGAGGCCGTCGAAATTCGAGAAGGCGCCGTTCTGCTCGAACGTGTCGCCGATCAGCAGCGACTTGTGGCCGACGACCGCGTTGTTCCCGCTGACGCTGCCCGACCCGGCGAGCTCGCCGTTCAGGTAGATGTCGAGCCGTCCGGTGTCGCGGTTCATCACGCCGCTGACCGTGTACCACTGGCCGGCCTGGATCGAGCCGATCGCGGTGTTGACGTAGTCCTGCGTGATGCCGTCGGATGACGTGAAGTGCAGGTAGCCCGCGCTGTTCACCCACAGCGAGTAGCTACGCCCGTTCGAGCCGGTGCCGTCGCCCTTCTGGACGAGCGGCATCCACGTGTTCACGAAAGCGTCGACGCGGAAGGTCGCCTCCAGCGTGAGCGTCCGGGTGAGGTCGAGGCTCGGGCTGTCCGCGATCTCCACGAAGTCCTGGCTGCCGTCGAACGCGAGCGCGTTCGGCGTGTCCGGCTGCTGCGGGGTCTGGGCCAGCACCGGCGCTGCGTCGGCATCGAAGAGCACGGTCGGGCGCGAGCTCTGCTTCACGCCGCCGAACCCGAGCGCCGGCGCGTCGTGCAGCTCGATCCGGCTGATCGACGCGTCGTTGACCACGAGCGTGAGCTTGCCGGCCGCGAGAGTGAGCGACACCGCGTCGGTCGCAAAGCCATTGGCTTCCAGCGCCGTCCCGAGCGCGGCGTTCACCTCGGCGACCAGCTGGGACGCGTCGGTGTTGGATCCGGTGGACGCCTGCGGCAGGGCGACGCTCACCTTGGTCGTCGCGTCCGCGATCGTGATATCGACGCTCAACGACAGGTCCTGCGTGAGCTGCCCGTCCGCCGGCGGCGGAATGTCGGCCACGATCGGCGCGAGCGCCCTCGTCTGCAGCGCCGGGATGAACTCGTCGTGCGCGCGGTTGTCGAGCGGATTGCCGTTGAGCGTCAGGAGCTCGAGGTGCGGCAGGACCGGGTCGACCTTCACCAGGCGCACCGCGTCGGCCGAAACGATGCCGCCGTTCGCGCTGTTGATGAGCACCTGCAGCGCCGGGCTGTCCGGGGTCGTCGCATCCGGTGCCACGGTGATCGTGCCGAGGTTCTGCCAGGCCTGGCCGGCGAAGGTCTCACCGGCCGGTGCGTTGCGCTGGTCGACCACGGCGCGGAGGCCGGGCTCACGGACGTACAGGACGTCGCCCTCGCCCAGCGTGTCCACCGACGCCACGAAGTCGGTGCCGTCGTGCGTGGTGCTGAACGAGAACTGCTGCGTCGCCTGCGGCACGAGCAGCGCATAGACCTCGTGCGCGCCGAGGTGCGCGAGGGTCTGCGGCGTGCCGTCGCCGAACAGCGCCGAGTGGGCGGCGCCGCTCACCTGCAGCGCCTGCTTCTCTCCCAGGCCGCCGGCGAGGAACGCGGGATCGTCAAAGGTGACCCCGGTGAGATTCGCGATCAGGATCAGGTCGTAGTTCGGGAAATCCTCCACGAGACCGGGGATCCCCGTGTCGGCGCGGATGATCGCTATGTCCGCACCCTGGGGCGCCGATGAGAAAACTCCGCTGCCGAGCAGCGCGTCGCTGCCGATGTCGAGGAGACCGTATGCCGCGGCGCCGCCCTGGAGGCCGGCGATCAACGGCGTCTGGAGCGGATCGCCGGCCGTTTTGACGAAGGGGTTCGCCTCCGTCGGACCGCCGAAGAATTGCGCCGACGCCTTGATGAGGTACGGATCGATCTGACTGAAGTCGTAGAAGTGGACACCGCTGTAGACGTCGGTGTTGGTGCCGACGACGAGGCGGCCTTCGTCGTAGTAGCCGAAGTAGTCTCCGCCGGCGCCGAGCGCATTGATCGTGCTGTCGCCGGTGTTGACGGTCGTCCCGACCAGCTTGATCGTGCCGCCGGCGCCCGGACCGCCAGAGCCGCCCGTGCCGCCGGCCCCGCCCGTCCCGCCGACGCCGCCGGCGCTGCCACTCCCCCCGGGGGCGGAGCTCCCGAACCCGCCCGGATGGCCAGGCTGTCCGCCCGCGCCTGACGCCCCAGTCTGACCAACCTCACCTGCCGTGCTCGCGCCGCCGAGCGCGAGGAAGGCCGCATGGTCGATGGTGATTCGGCCGCGGGCGACGATCTCCATCGCACCCCCGCCGCCGCCGCCCGTACCGCCGCCACCGCCCGCGCCACCGCCGCCGCCCGCGCCGCCGCCGCCGCCCGCGCCGCCCTGACCACCGCTGCCATCAAAGAACGCGCCGCCACCGCCGCCGCCGGCAGATCCGCCGGAGCCGCCGCCACCCGCCCCGCCGCCGCCACCACCGCCACCGCCGGCCCCACCGGCGCCACCGGTCAGATCGAGCCCGTAGAAGAAGTTGTAGCCCGCGCCGCCGAATCCGCCGACGCCCCCGCCCTGACCTGCTCCGCCGGGCGACTGGCTGCCGGGGGCGCCCGGGTTTCCGACAAAGGCTCCGGCCGCACCCCCGGTCCCGCCCGGACGGCCTGCACCACCCGCTCCACCGCCGCCGCCCAAGCCGCCCGATCCGCCAAGCCCCGGGTCCGGGTTGTTGAAGCCGGGGTCACCTGGCGAACCCGAAGTGGAACCCGAAGTGCCGGCGCCGGCGCCCGTGCCGCCGTTGAAGCTCGGCGAGCCGCTGAACCCGCTGCTCACGAAGAAGCCGCCCGAGCCGCCCCCGCCTCCGGAGAGGCCGGGTGCGCCGCCGCCGCCGCCGACTGTACCCGCGCCCCCACCGGTGCCCCCGCTGCCGCCGGCGCCACCTCCCGGCCCGGGCAGGTTGCCCGCCGCCGAGACGTCGAACACCGCGCCCGGATCGATCGTCACGTCGTTCGCGACCTGCAGCGAGAGCGGGTGCGAGCCCTTGACCACGATGTGATCGGGCCCCACCACCAGGTCGCCGTCCAAGAGGAACTGCGCGATCCCGCCGACGATCTGCGCGCGGTAGGGCGTGCCGTAGAACGTCCCCGTGGCCACGCCCGCGTCGTCCGGCGGTCCGCCCAGTACCGTGTTGTCCTCGACGATGCTGAGCGCATCGGTGTCGATGACGATCTCGTGCGTCGCCACCGGCGTGACGGTGGTGGCCGCGCTGAGCGTCTGGAACAGGTTCAGCCCGGAAACCACCGCGGTGGTGTCCGCGCCCTTGACGAGGTACGTGACCTGGTCGCTACGCGAATCGGCCGGCGACCACGTCACGAGGACCTGGTACTGCCCGGGGTCGAGGTTGTTGAACGTCCAGGTTGCCGTCGTGCTGTCGTCGGAGTCCAACCGGTAGTGGTAGTCCCCGTCGAACGCCGTCGCGGTCGGGTACAGATTGGTCAGCCACTCGCCCTTCGCCTGGAAGTTCGGGTCGCCGTCGTCCACGAGCCGCTGGCCGGCGAGGTCCGCGAGGTCGGCGATGCGGTTGTCGTCGAGGCGCAGAACGCGCAGGTCGGCGAGGTTCGCGAGCGGCTGCACGTTCTGGATCAGGTTGCCCTTGAGGCTCAGGGTCTGCAGGTCCTTCTGCGAGTCCGCGAGCACGTCGAGGACATCGATCGCCGGCGCGGTGAAGAACGCGGCGGCCGGGACGACCTGCTTCGTTCCCCCCTGCGGCTGCCAGGACAACGTGATTCCGGCGGCCCCGCCCGCCTGGAAGAACAGCACTTCGATCTGGTGCAGCCCGGCGCTGAGCGTGATCGTGTTCGAGAGTTCCTGGAACGGGTGATCGCCGTCGTTATCGACGACGGTGACGCCGTCGATGAGCAGGCGGCTGCCGTCGTCGCTGCCGAGGTAGAAGGTCACCGGGCCCGACCGCTTGACCTCGATTTCGCCCTTCCAGTCGACGAAGAAGTTCGTCCCGGACACGATGCCGCCGAAGGCGCTGGCCGAAGCGAAGTCGATGTTCGCGTCGACGCGGACCGCGGGCGTCAGGAACGCCTCGACCAGGCCGGCGAGATTCACCGTCCCGAGGTCGCCGAACAGCTGGTAGTAGGCGGCGTTCAGCCCCTGCCGGATCGGCGCGGTGTTGTCGAGGCTCAGGAACTCGAGGCCGCGGCGCGAGTCGGAGCCCGCCACCGGATAGGTGAGCAGCGCGATCTGCGACAGGTCGCCGCTCTGCGCGCCGTCGAACGACAGCCGCTCGAGCGACGTGTATTGCTGGAGCGGGCTCAGATCGGTGGTCGGGTTGAAGTCGATCGCCAGGTTCTCGAGGTGGGCCATGCCGATCGGGAACCCGCGCGCGTCGCCGCTCGATTGGGTCGCCGGCACGAGCTTGTCGAGCTCGCCGTTGCCGATGCCGTTGTCGGCGAGATCGAGCGTTGCGAGGTTGATCGCGAACTGCAGGCCGCTCAGGTTGTGGATGTTCCGGCCGGCGGCATCGAGGCTGGTGATCTCGGCGAGATTGCTCGCGAGGATGCGCTCGCGGAAGTTGTCGCCGAACGAGAGCGGCTTGTCGGTTCGCAGGCTGGCGTCGGTGACGTGGACGAGCGGCGTGCCGAGGTACGAGGTCGTCACCGGGAGGCCGAGCGCCTGGCCGAGCGCAACCCGCAGGTTGTCGTCCACGATCGAGATCGCGGCGTCGACCGGCGGACCCTCGGGCGGAAGGTAGGAGAGCTCGCTGATGAGCGGCGGGGTGATGGTCTCGCCCGCCGCGAGATCGTGGACCTCGATCTGCTCGCCGATGAAGTTGTCGGCGCCGCTGTCGCCCCAGAGCTTGTCGACGCCCTGGTTGCCCACGATCAGGTCGTCGCCGTCCTCGCCGTGGATGCGGTCACGGTCGGTGACCGGATGCGAGTAGCCCTGCGCGGGGGCGTCGACGGCGATCTGGAATGCTTCGGCCTGGCTGACGACACCGCCCGGGCTGTAGACCCGCAGGTAGTAGGTGCCGGAATCGATCGCGCGCAGATCGATCGTCGACTTGCCCGCGGCCACCACCGCGCCGTCGGCCTTCACGAGGTCGGCGACGAGACCGGGCGTGGCTGGCGTGACGTGCAGACCCGTCTCGCCGGTGCGCAGGCCGCCCGCGAGGTTCAGCGTGATCGGCTTGGTGCCGTCCGGATTCTCGACCCGCACCGTGATGCGGGTATCGCCGCGGGCGAGGGCCGCGCGTACCGCCTCGGTGATGTCGACCTCCACGGGCTCGGCGCCGACGAGAACGTCCTGCTTGAACACCGTCGGATTGGTGAGATCGGCGGCGGTGACCTTGTCGTCGCCCTCGCCGGCGAGCACGCGCACCTCGAGCGGCGCCTTCGGCGGGGTGATCTTGTCGAACTTCGTGCTGGTGACGCCGTCGGTCGACCAGAGCGTTCCGTTCAGGGTGAAGTAGAGCTTGCCGGCACCCGCAACCAGGTTGACCGGCGTGCCGACGGCGCCGCCCAGGTCGACCTGCGACGTGCCGGGCGCGGTTCCGTCCGTGACCCAGAGCACGCCGTTCGCGATGAAGAACACCAGCGGCACCTTGGTGACGGTGTCGCCGGTGACCCGGTCGACCGTGACCTGGGTGAGCGCGTACGGATTTGCGATGCCCGCCGCCGGCGCGACCTGTCCGAAGCTGCCCGCGTTGTTCACCTCGAGCAGCTGCCGGTTCGATCCGTCCGGCGCCGCCGAGAACAGCACGAGCGGCGTCGTGCCCGGTAGCCCGGTGATGCTGTCCGGGGACGAGCTCGTGACGTTGCCCGGGATCGTGATCGACCCGAAGAAACCGAGGAAGATGGTGAAGGGGTTGTAGTCGGGCTGACCGACGTCGGCCACGCGGACGCTGCTCGTGTCGGTGGCGAGCGGGTCGACGCTGAGCAGTTCCCGGCCGTTGACGCCGCTCCGGAGCGTGGATCCGGCCGGGCCGTCCTCCATCGAGAGATAGACGCGCCCGTTGGCGTACGTCAGGTTGTAGGGACTCGTCGCCGAGTCCGGGTCAACGACGTTGGAGAGCTTGCGGAACGTGACCCCGTCGAAGCTGAAGACCTGCGCGTCGTCGCCGCCGCCGTTGGGCGTCGCGGTGAACACGAGCCGGCCGTTCGCGTTGATCAGGTTGCCGGCGTTGGTGAAAGTCTGCTGACCGAGCGCGGGCTCCGTGGGCGCCGCCCCGTCGACGCTCGACCAGATCCGCGTGGTGGTGCCGTCGTACGCGGTGAAATAGAGCGTCCGGCCGATGTTGACCAGGTTAGAGACGAACTGGCCGCCGTTGACGCCGTAGGGCGTCAGCACGCCCCCGTCGACCTTGTACAGCTGGTAGCCGGGTACGCTCGCGTCGTAGGTGACGAAGTAGAGGCGGTCCCCGAGCCGAGCGGAGCTCGCGTCGTCGGCGAAGCCGAGCAGCGCGGCGCCGCTGAACCCGAACTTGACCACGCTCGAATCGGTGATCGTCACGGTCAGCGTGCCCGACGCGTTGGCCACGCTCGCCGGCGTGCCCGCGATCCCGGCCGTGTTGAGCGCCGCATTGAGCTTCGTCTGGAGCAGCGCCGCCAGCGCGTCGACCGAGATCCCCTGCGTTTCGGGGCCGGTGAGCAGCAGCGGCACGTCCGTGGTGTTGCCGGAGGTCCGATCGAGGTGCAGCGTGAACGCGAGGTCGGTCGGCAGCCGGCCGCTCGGCGGCGCCGCGAGGGCCGCGTCGAGCACCACCGCCCGCGTCGAGGCGGCCGGGTCGGCGAACCCGAGATCCGCCGCGCCGGTGAGGGTGAGCTCGATGATGCCCGCTTCGTGCGCGCTCAGGAGGAGATGCCCGCCGCCATCGGCCGCGATCTGGACCGCGCCGTCCTCGAACCCGCCGGGCACCAGCACGTTGCGCAGCACATTGCGCAGATCGGTGACGAGGTCGTCGACCGTGACGTTGTTCTGCGTCGCGGCTGCCGTAAGCGTGAAATTCAGCGTGGTGACCGTGTTCCCGACGGTGCGGATGGCGAGCGTGAGCGGGTGATCGGTGTCCACCGACACCGGCGCCGGCGCGCCCGCCGTGAGCACGACCGATTGCGGCGCGGACTGGTCGGCAGCGAAGCCGAGCGCGGTGCCGCCGCGGACGGTGATGCCCACGATGTCGGCGGCTGCGGGGATCGCCGCGGGCGTGAGCTCGAAGTGCTTGCCGCCGCCTCCGCTCACGGCCGATACGAGGAGCTGGCCGCTGAGCGATTGCGCCGCGAGCGCGTCGTTGAGCGCGTTCGTCAGGTCGTTCAGGAGATTGTTCGACGCCGTGGAGTCCGTGTCGACCGCCGCGTTGCCTTCCGTCGCCGTGCGCGGGAGCGTCACGTGGAGGGTATCCACCGCGCTGTTCGCGCGCTGCACGTCGATCGAGAACGTGTAGTCGACGGCGGGTTCGCCCGACGCGAGCGCCGATCCCGCGGTGAGCGACGCGCTGCCGAGCTGAGCCGTGGCGTAGAAGGGGTAGCCCGGCGCGTTGTCGACCTTGACCGTGCCGTCGGCCGTGCCATCGGTCTTCCAGAGCTCGACCCCGCTCACCCCGGCGTTGGCGGTGAAGTACAGCACACCGCCGACATCGGTGAGGTTGAACGGATAGGAGCCGAGCGAGCCCGGGTTGACGTCCTTCACCAGGTGCGTACCCGTGGTGGTGCCGTCGGTGACCCAGAGTTCGGTGCCGCGGGCATCGTTCGCCGTGAAATAGAGCTTTCCGCCGGAGTACGTGAGATTGCTCGCCGACGTGGGCGCGGCGATCGGCGCCGCCGCGTCGGGTGCGTCGAGCACGAGCTTCGCCGTGCCGATCGCGTTCGGGTCGCCCGCCGCGCCGAGCAACGTGCCGAGATCGAACTCGATGACCGCGCCCGTCGTCACCTGCGCCTGCAGCGCGTAGGTGCGCGTGTAGGGGGCGATCGGCGCGAGCGTGCGGTTCACGACGACGTTCCCCGCGACGCCCTGCCCCGGCCCGAACCACTGGACGGTGTCCGACCCGCCGTTGTAGAAGGAGATCACGCCCGCGTTGTCCGTGGTCGGCGAGCCGTCCTTCCAGCCCAGGAAGTAGCCGGGGCCTACCGAGTCGCTCCCCGAGGCAAGCCCGAAATCGAACGGCTGCGTCAGGGTATTGGCGGAAACAGTGCGGGTCGTGCCGATCCCGGTGATGCGGAACTGGCCGTTGCCCACGTCCTGGAAGATCACCGGCGTCAGCTGCCGGTCGGCGCCGAAGTTGCCGCTGTAGACCGACCACTTCGTCACGCGGCCGGCCGTCGCGAAGGCATCGCCCAGGAACAGGCTGCCGATGGCGCCGTCGATCGACGGCTGCTGGAAGAGCGCATTGCCGACCGGGGTCGGCAGGCCGGCAGTGACGCTCGCCGACGTCGGATCGACGGGCGTGAGGAAGCCGTCGGCGGCTCCCGGCGTGATCCGGATGGCGTTGCCGGGCTGGCCGTCGCCGAGCGTCGTGAACTTGTACCAGAGCTCGCTCGTGCCGGCCGGCAGCGTGAACGCCTGATCCGCCGGCAGGGTTCCCGGCGCATCCTTGAAGACCTCGGCGCTACCGGTGCCGTTGTCGACGAGGAAATCGCCGGCGCCCGGGAAGCTTCGGTTCGCGAGGATCTGCGCCGACGGCGGCAGCGCCGCGCGCGACGACGAGCCGTAGATCACGAGCGCCCGGCCCGCCGCCGGGATCACCTTCGTGGTCGTGACGTCGGCTCCCGCCGCCCCGACGATCAGGTCGTCGAGGTGGTCGCCGTTGAAATCGAGGTCCGGCGTGGTGGGGAGCAGCCCCAGCCCGTCGAACTCGAACGCCCCGCGCACGGTCGACTGCGCGTCGGTCATCGAGAGCACCGACCCGCGCTCCATCACCGAGTAGAAGATCGCGAGCGTGCCGCGGCTGTCCTGGTCGAGCAGCGTGCTCGAGCCTTTGCCGTAGGTCAGGCGTAGCGGCTCGCCGACGGCGAGATCCATCCGCCCGTCGCCGTTGAAGTCACCGGCGGTCGCGCTCAGCGCGCCGTTGTAGGTGACGTTGATCGGGATGTTCGCGACCTCGTCGCGGCCCACGATGATGTCGGCCGCCTGCGCCGATAGCGTCTGCGCCGGTGCGCCGAGGTTGGCGCTGCCGAGGAAGATGAAAAGACCGCCCTGCCGGGTCTTGTCGGTCTGGTCCTGCGTATGCCCCTCGGCGGTGGAGCCGATCGCGATGTCGTCGTAACCGTCGTGGTTGAGGTCGCCGAGCGCCGCGACGCTGCCGCCGAGCGCGAAATCCTGCACGATCAGCGCGGCGCCGCTCGCGAGGTTATTGATCGTTACGCCGTTCGCAGTGCGGCCGGTGAGGACATACGCGCGGCCGATGTTGGGGTTGCCCGGGCCGGGCGTGCCGGGGAAGATGACCGCGTTCGGGTTGGCGAGCAGCAGGTCGTCGAGGCCATCGCCGTTGACGTCGCCGGCGACGACGGCCTGGAACTGCGTGCCGCGGCTCACGCCGGCGGGCGGCGTGCCTTGCAGGACGTTCTGGGCGATGACGCTCGCCGAGGTCGTGTCCGGCCGGATCCGGGCGAGGAACGCGCTGTCCGGGAGCGTGCTGGTCCCGTTCCAGAGCGCGCTGCCGGAATAGACGTACCCGAGATCGCTTCCGAGCGGCGCCTGGCTGCGCACGAGCGCTACGTCGGCTGCGCCGTCGTCGTTCCAGTTGAGGACGGCGAGCGATGCATCGGCATCGCCGAATCCCGAACCCAGCGCGGCGTTGTAGGTCCCGGTGCGCACGCGCACCCGGTCCTGGCCGGGGACGGCGAGCACGCTGTCCACCCACGCGCGCGTGATGTGCCGCGGCAGCTCGATCGCACCGCCCGTGCCGCCGGCGATGATGGTGATGGCGTACTGTCCGGGCGTCACCGTCCGGACGAAGACGAGATCGGCGACGCCGTCGCCGTTGACGTCGCCCATGCGGCTCGCGGCGTGCCCGACGTCCGCATCGACGATCAGGTCGGCCTCGTCCGAGATGTTGCTGACGCCGTCGACCTGCACCGGCCCGAGGAGGAGGTAGGTCGCGCCGGTGCCGCTAACGAGGAGCTCGTTGACGCCGTCGCCGTTGAAGTCCGGCACGAGCTCAGCGCTCGAGAGGCGCTCGTTCGGGTTCTCGCCCTGCAGCGCGAAGCTGTCCCGCGCCTGCGGCGCCGGATTGTTCGCGAGGTCGATCCCGGGCGGCGGCGCCTGGACGAAGCCCGGCGCGGTCGGGTTGGCAATCGGGAACTGGAAGTACTCCGGCTCCTGCACCGCGGGCAGCGCGGCCTCGGTCTCGTGCGGCGGACCGATGACGCTCGCGTCGTACACCCGCAGCGCGTCGCCGCCGGGGCCGCTCACGCCGAGCAGCGTGCGGCTGAGCGAGCCGCTGGCATCGGTCGTGATGAGGAGACCGAGCGGGCCGAAGAAGAGCGACTGGGGCGTAAGCACGCCCGGCGCCGCGAAGAGCGCCCGGCCCGGCTCGAGCTGGATGTCGGGCGAAACGAACGCGTCCTTCAACGCGCTCGCGGGTGCACCGAGGTAGATCTGGGTGACCTGGTGCTGGAGCGTCGCCTGCTCGTTGAGCGTCGCGCTCGACACGAGGACCGCGGCGCCGAGATCGGCGAAGCCGTCGCCGTTGATGTCGCCGACGGCGCGGAACGCCCCGTGCGGCAACGCGAACGCCCGCTTCGTCGCGGGCGCCGACAGGGCGGTGATCGTGGCGGAGGGCGGCAGGTCCGTCGCGTTGCCGCCGAGCACGAGATAGCCGCCGTCTGTGCCCGCGAGCAGGATGTCGCTCAGCGCATCGCCGTTCACGTCGCCCGCCGCGCTCACGGTGAGACCGGCGAAGTTCCCGGCGATCGCCGAGAGGAGCGGCGGCGACTGCGGCAGCCCGCCGCCGCTGTAGACGTCGAGCTCGGCGGCGGTGAGCGTGGCAAAGTCTTCGCGGCCGTCCCCGTTCACGTCGCCGACACCGACGGCGGAACCCAGCCCCGCGTGGAAGACCGGCAACGTGCCGGCGGTCAGGTCCGTCCAGTCGCTGCGCGAGCGTCCGTTGACGACGCGGAATCCGCCGTTGTCCGCGATGAGGAGGTCGCCAGCGCCGCGCGCGGTGGGGTCGGTGGCGCTCGCATCAGTCCGAACGAGGGCGGTCGCGGGGGTCACGACGTAGAAACTGCCGCCCGTCGGATCCCAGCCGAGCGCCGCGTCCGAGGTCGTCGGCCCGAGGTTGTGGAAGTACTCGAACCGGACGCTGTGGAAGCCCGCGCTCAGGGTGATCGGCGAGCTTGTCGTCGGGTCCGTCGCCGTTGCCTGTCCCTTCTGGCTGATCACCAGCGTATCGTCGATATACAGCCGTCCGCCGTCGTGCGCGCCGATTTCGAAGATGAAGCTCGTCGCGTGCGTCGTCGGCACGTAGATCTGGCCCGTCCATTGCACCGCGAACGTCTCGGTGAGATCGGCGAAGCCGGCGAACCCGCTCGGGTTGAAGAAGAACGGGACGGTCGCGTCGATCCGGGTGTGGGTCGGCGTCAGCGTCGCGAAGTCCGGGAAGTCGCGCAGCTGACCCTGGACCCGTGTCGGTTCGTTGCTCGCCGTGCCGCCGGCGCCGCCGAGGACGCCGGTGTTGCCGTTGGCCGATCCGTCCAGCGCATCGAGCCCGTCGGGCTCGTTGAAGCGCCACCAGGCGGCGAGCGCCGGCTCCGTCCCGGTGATGCCGTCGTTGAAGTCGGCGACGATCTGTGCCCCGGCCCGCACGCTGTTCCAGAGCGCGACCTGTTCGATCACGCCGTCGAAGCCGGATTTGCCGGCGACGTTCTCGCGGGAGGTCCCGATGAGCACCGAGCTCGTGTTCGTCACGCCCGGCTCGCCGCGCAGCGTGCCCGTTCCCGCCGCTGCACCATTCACCTGGAAGGACACCGCCCCGGTCCCGCGGTCGAGCGATACCGCGACCTCGTACCATTGGCCGGCGACGATCTGGCGGGGGGCGGTGTCGACCGACCCGGCACCGTCCTTGTCGGCGGTGCTGAATTCGAGCGTGCCGTCGCTCTTGACCCACAGCGCATACGTGCGCCCGCCGGGCCCCGTGCCGTCGGACTTCTCGATGAGCGGCGTCCAGGTCCCGTCGAGCTTGTCGACCTTGAAGCGCAGCTCGAGCGTCAGGTTGCCGGTGAGATCGAGCGACCCGCTCGACGGCGCTTCGACGACGTCGTTGCCGTCGAACTTGAGCGCTTCCTTGGTCGGGTTCAGGTAGTAGTTGCCCTGCAGCCCGGTGCCGATCACCGGCGTGATATCCCCGCCGCCGTTGGCGACGACCGGACCGCTGAAGCCCGACAGCAGCACGTTGCGCTCGGTGGTGACGGTGAGCACGTCACGCGCGTCGCGGAACAGCACCGCGGACGGCACCAGGCTCTTGGTTCCCGACCCGGCCGGCTGCCAGGAGAACGAGATCCCGGCGGCGCCGAAATTCTCGAAGTACTCGATGCGGATGTCGTGATAGCCGGCGGTGAGGGTGACCGTCCCGGCCGCCTCGGAGTACGCGTGGAGGCCGCCGTTGTTGACCACGAGCTTGTCGTCGATGTACAGCCGGCTGCCGTCGTCGCTCGCGAGGAAGAACTTCGTCGCGCCGGCGGTGTCGATCCTGATCTGGCCGGTCCAGCGCACCGCGAAGCGGTCGTTCAGGTCGCTGAAGCCGTCGAACCCCGGACCCGAGGTCAGCGCGACGTTGATCGTCTGGTCGACCTGCTGGTGGACCGGTGTCAACGCATCGAAGTTCGGGAAGTCCGCCGGCGCATTCGGCGGGAGCAGGAAGTACTGGCCGACGAGACCCGATTCCGCGGTGACCTTGCCGAGCTGCCAGTTGCTGCGGCCATAGACGATGTAGACATTGCTCGTGGTGGGGCCCCCGGCGGGCGTCGTGGTCACCGAGACCGCGATGTCGCCGATCCCGTCGCCGTCGACGTCGCCCGCAGCGGAGATGACGGTCCGGTTGTTCGGATCGCTTCCGAGAACGGGCTGCGGCACTTCGAACATCACCGGCGGGCCGTACTTGTTGGGGGTCAGGCCGGGATGCGCCGGGTCCGCCGAGCCGAACGCGATGCGCACGTAGTCGTGCAGCGTCGTCCCGATCAGGACGTTGTCGCTCACGGAGACGACCGCGTCGCCGACGCCGTCGCCGTCGATGTCCCCGAGCGGGATCACGACCGGCTGCCCGGACAGCGCGACCGACGAGAACGTCCCGCCGGGCACGGCCTCGTCCGCGCCGACATCCACCGTGTCCCCGAGCGGTGCGTTGAAGGCGAGGCGGTAGAGGCCCGGACCGAACGGCAGGATGAGCGCCTCACCGGCGAGGTCGACGTGCTGCGGGGTCAGGTTGCTGCCGCCGAGCCCGTTGTCGATGATCCCGGTGTTGTCGGTGCCGTCGTTCGCGTAGACGCGCGCGAGATCGTTCGCCTTCGTCCCCGAGGTCTCTTCGAAGCGCCAGTAGCCGACCAGTCCGCCTTCGGTCCCCTTGAGGATGCGATCCTTGTAGTACTGGATGTCGGTCGGCGAGCGGGCGACGTTCCAGATGCGGAGCTCGTCGATCGTGCCCTTGAAGTTCTGGTAGAAGATGCTCGACTCTTGCGTCGCGCCGACCAGTACCGGTTGGGAGGCGATGCTGACGGAGCTGCCGCGCCCGATGATGCTCTTGCCGGCGAGCGTCCCGTTCAGGTACAGGCTGATCGTCCCGGAATCGCGGTCCAGCACGCCGGCGACGTGGTACCACTGGCCGGCCTTGACGGATCCGGCCGCCGAGGCGGTGATCGCGTCCTCCGAGCTGCCGTTGCCGGACGTGAAGTAGACGAAGCCGCTCTTGTTCAGCCAGACCGAGTAGGCCCGATCCGCCGCCGTGATGCCGTCGCTCTTGGTCACAAGCGGCATCCACTGGGCGCTGCCGTCGAACGCGAGCGAACCGTCGAGCGCGGCGGTGGCCTTGAACCAGAACTCGACGGTGAGCTCGCGCGTGATGTCGAGCGCCGGACTGGCGGGGATCGTGAGCTTGTCGTCGACGCCGTCGAGCTGCAGCCCGCGATTGCCCGGGCGCGTCGCGTCGGCGACGAGCTCGTTCGTGACGTGGAGCAGGTAGTACTGCGGCACACCCGAGAACCGCTCGCGCGGGACGAGATTGAGCGGCTGCCCCGGATCGGCGACGTTCTCCGCCGCGTAGAGAAACGACCGTAGTGTCCCGCCCGTGGGCACCAGCGTGCCCTCGTTGTCGACGACCTCGTCCGCCTCGATCATGCCCCCGGTGAGGACGGCGCCGCTCGCGTCGCCGAACCGGCGGATCGCCTCGGCGGCGGGAATGATGTACCAGTCGCCGGTGTCGCCGAGGTCGATGTTGAAGCCGTCGAGCACCGACCCCGCGCGGATCGCCGGCAGCGTGCTCGCGAGACCGGGGACGTCGTTGCGATCGGCGACGCCGGCGTTGCTCGTGTACTCGTACGGATCGGGCTCGAGGATCGCGTTCCCGGCGAGGAGATCGCGGCCCGGCCCGCCGTAGATCTGGTCGTCGCCGCCGCCGCCCATGACGAGGTCGGCGCCGTCGCCGCCGTAGATCTTGTCGTCCTGGGCGCCCCCGAACAGTCGGTCATTGCCGGGGCCGCCGTAGATCTCGAGCTTGCCGAGCAACGCGCCCTGCTCGAGATCGCCCGGCTTGATGCCCCACTCGTCGGGCACGTTCGGGTACTGGAACCCGGCGTCGCCGTGGACCACGTCGTCACCCGCCTGGGTGTCGATCACCATGTGCTCGACGCTCGTGGTCTGGAAGAAGATGTAGTTCTGGAGGTAGATCGGCGAGCCGTCGGTGAGCGGCTGGAAGCCGAGGCCGGTCACGATCGGATCGGTGTCGGCGGCGCGGAACTGGAGCCCCTCGCCCTTCGCCCGGAACCGCAGGATCCCGTTCGGCGACTCGACCGTCACCAGGCTCCCGCCCTGCGCGTCGTGGACCACCGCGTCGATCGCGGTCTGCAGTTGCGTGACGATCTGCAGGACGTTCGCCGCGTCGATGTCGGCGCTCACGGTGACGAAGCCCGGGTCGGTCGCGCCGGGCACGCGCAGCCGGAAGGTCACGTGGTCGTGGAAGCCGTCGGTCGGTGCCGGCGCTGCCGCGTTGATCACCTCGGCAGCGACCGCAAACTGCTGATTCGCGGAGTCCCACTGCAGCGACGTGAACTCGTAGCGCTGCAGGAAGCGGTTCCACCGGATCGCGACGTCGTCCGGAACCGGCCGGTTCAGGCGGTCGAGATCGCCGCCGAGGAACAGCACGCGGTCATCGCCCGCGCCGCCGTCCATGAAGTCGGCGAAGGTCGGCAGATAGGTCTGGTCGGTACCGGTGAGGAACGGCAGGCCGTCGGGCTGCAGCTGGAACGTGTCGTCGCCCGCGCCGCCGTACATGAGATCGGAGGCCTGCCGGTCGTAGCCCCCGGACAGGACATCATTGCCGTCGCCGCCGAAGATCCAGTCCTCGCCGGGACCGCCCTGCAAGACATCGTTGCCGTCGCCGCCGACCAGCACGTCCTTGCGCACCTGGTTCTGTGCGGCCGCGAGATCGGTGGTGTTGCCGGCGGCATTCGGGTTCTCGCCGTCGTCGAGGTTGAACGCGAGCGAGTACTTCGTCGGGACCTGGTTCGGCGAGCTGACCTGCAGGAAGTAGTCGACGCCCGCCTGCAGCGACGAGATGTCGATCGAGGTCGACTGCTGGCCGGACAGGTCGATCGCGCTCTGCCCGACGTCGCGCAGGGTGCGGATCTCGCTGCGCACCAGGCCGGTCGAGCCCTGCGACTCGATGATCGTGCGGCTGGTCACCGCGCTGCCGGGCTTGAGGCTGTAGGTGGTCGGACCCGTCGCGCCGTCGACGCGCAGGTAGTAGCTCCCGTGCGCCTGTCCGTTCAGGGACAGCGTCGTTTCGGCATTCGTCCCCGTGTCGAGCGTCGTGACGACGTTCCCGCCGGAGTCGAGCAGCGTCAGCTTGAGCGGTTGCGATGCTGTCTTCTTGCTGAGCGTGATGGCGTCGGTCGCGCCGCCGTCCCGGACCAGGGTGAACTGGTACCAGGCTTGGCTGCGCGAGGTGTTGTCGACCGCCACCTCGGAGACGAGCGGGAAGTTGCCGAAGGTCCCGAGCGCGAGCGCACTCGACTGGTCGAGGTTGAGCGCGGGGCTGAGCGAGCTCTCGGTGGTCGTGATCGCAGGGATGGCGAACACCAGCGAGTAGCGGGCGAGCGCCGTGTCCACTGCCGGCCGGACGCGCAGGTAGTAGTCGCCCGCCGCAAGCCCGTTCAGGTCGAGCTGACGAACGAGCGGCGCGGGATCCGTGGTGGTGCGCAGGACGCTGTCATGCCCGTCGACCAGCTCGAGCAGCAGCTGGTCGGTCGCCGCGGTCCGCAGCAGGCTGATGGTGTCGCCGCTCTGACCGGTGCGATCCAGCGTGAAGCGGAAGTAGTCGCGGTCGTCCGGGCTGTCGATCGTCAGACCGCTCACGCGGCCAATGCTCTGCACGGCAGGCAGGACGTAAGCCGTGCCGACGCTGTCGTGGCCGCCGCCCGCCTCGGTCGCGTCGGCGCCGAGCGCGATCGTCGGGGTGAGCGCGAGCGGACCGGAGCTCCCCGCCGGATAGAGGGCAACCAGGAGACCGTCGAGCGACGACTCGCTCGTGAGCTGCAGTGTCGCGTTCGTTCCCGGCGCCTCGGCAAGCCGGAACTTGTACCAGTCGACGTCCGTCGGGCTGTCGATCGTGAGCCCGGTGAAGCTCTGGCTGTGCCCGAGCTGAGTGCTGCCCGAGTCGATCTGGCCGAGCGCGTAGGCGAAGGCCTGCGTGTCGTTGCGCGTGAAGCCTTCCGATTTGTCGGCGAGGATGACGTTGCCGCCGCCCGCGAACACGATCTTGTCGTCGCCCGGACCGCCGTCCACCCAGACGGTCTTCTGCACGGTCGGCCCGACATAGACCTGGTCGTTGCCGCCCAGCGCGTCGACGAGGATGACGTCGAAATCGCCCTCGGGCGGCAGCAGCGCCTGCTCGAGCGCGGTACCGGTGAGCTTCGTGATGTCGACCTGTGTCGTGCCGACGGTGATCGTCGGATCGGGCGCACCCGGGCCGCTGTCGGTGGCGCCCTGCTGGCCGCTGCCGCGCGTCGCGAGCTCATCGAGGATCGCCGCCGCGTCGGTCGCGTCCCAGACCGGATTGCCGTTCGCATCGGTCGCGCCGAAGTCGAGGCGCACCTGCGCGGCGAAGCTGAAGTTGCCGTTGTTGTTGGTGAGGCGCGTGACCAGGTGTCGGTTGCCGAGCAGGCCCGGCTCGGTGACGAAGTCCACGGTGATGATGTCGTCGGCGTTCGTCCCGCCGACGTACCACACCTTCTTGGATTCCTGGGCGTACTGCTTCCACGCGTCGCCGCCCAGGCCGCCGTCGGCCGACTGGAACTCGGTGCCGTCCGCACGGAACAGCTTGTCGTCGCCGCCGTTGCCGAACATGAAGGCGACGCCCGTGCCGCCGTACAGCCGGTCGTCGCCGTGGCCGCCGAGGATCCGGTCGAGGCCGGTGTCCTCGAGAATCCGGTCGGGCGTCCCGTCCCCGTTCAGGTCGGCGTTGGAGTCGAACACCGGTCCGTTCGGATCGTCCGGATTCACGAAGACGCCGAAGTCCGGATCGCCGGGCGGCTGCGGGTTCTGCGTCCAGGCGTACAGATCGTTTGCCCCCGGCCCCCCGATCAGGTCGTCATTGCCGCGTCCCCCGAACAGCACGTCGTACTCGTCGCTCGGACCGGACTGGTCGTTTGCCTCGGCGTTCCCGAACAGGCGGTCGTCGCCCGCCTTGCCGTAAATGACGTCGCTGCCGGCGCCGCCGTCGATGCGGTCGCGTCCGGGGCTGCCCTTGATGAGATCATTGCCGGGGCCGCCGTCGATCTCGCTGACGAAGTCGTTGCTCCGGCTGTCGAGGTCGCCGATGTCGAGAGGCGAGACCGTGTGCCCGTTCAGCGTGTACGCCTGGTCGATGAACTCGATGTCGTCGTTTCCGAGCAGGCCCGAGATCCGGAACTGCTCGACCAGCGGTTTGCCCTGCGGGTCGAGCGGTAGGTTCTTGTCGAACGCCGGCGCCCCGATGCCGCCCACCGTGTTGGCGCGCCACGGCGCGAGCACCTCGCGGACATCGGGCAGCCCGGTGTCCGGGTCGATCGAGCTGATGTAGACGTCGAGCCGCCCGTCGTCGAGCTGGCCGATCTTGATCGTGTCGTTCTGGCTCGTCCCCTCGATGAGCATGATGTCCGTGGCGTTGTCGTCGGCCACGAAATCGTTCGGCCCGTTGGCGAAGTGGCCGTCGAACGTGTCCACCGCCTGCGGCCCGCCCGCCGAGAAGTACTCCCAGCGGGTGTCGAGCACCATGTAGTCGATCCCGCTGCCCCCGTAGAGCGTGTCATTGCCGCCCTGCCCTTCGAGCCAGTCGGTGTCGGCTCCCCCGTAGAGGACGTCGTCGCCGCCGCCGCCGAGCAGCTGGTCCTGGCCGTCGCCGCCGACGAGCAGGTCGGGCGCGCCGGTCACGTTGGCGAGCGTGTTCCGCGCAAGCGTTGGCCCGGACAGGTAGTCACCGCTCAGGTAATCATTGCCGCCGTCGCCGACGAGGACGTCGCGACGCAGGTTGCCGTAGACCCAGTCGCCGTCGTCGCCGCCGTGGAGCTCGTCGCCGGCGAGCGAGTACTCGTGCGCGAGCGTCGCGTTCGAGGCGGTGCTGCCGACTCCGGCGAAGGCGTAAAGGAAATCGATGCCCGCGCCGCCGTACAGCCGCTGCCCAGTGCTGAGCGGGGTCTTGCCCGTCCCGTCGGGCACCGCCGCTACCTCGGGCGCCCAGTCCCCGAACAGGAAATCGCTGCCGCTGTCGCCGTAGACCTGGTCGACGCCCTCGTCGCCGAAGTACGGCGTCGGGCCCGAGCGGCGGCTGCCGAGGTCGTACTGGTAGTCGCCGTGCACGACGTCGTCGCCCGAGCCTCCCCGGACGACGTCGTTGCCTCCTTCCCCGAACACCTCGTCATTGCCGGCGCCACCGTCGAGGTAGTCATCGCCGCCGCCGCCGAAGATCTCGTCGCGGCCGCCCCCCCCGAACACGAAGTCCGTGCCCGCGCCCCCGTAGAGGTGATCATTGAAGTCGCCGGGATTACCGGTGAACTTGTCGTCCGCCTCGCCGTCGACCGACAGGCCGTTCAGCACCTTCGGCGTGATCATCGGCGGGGTAAGGCCCGAGTAGTAGTTCGCTTCGTTCTGTGCCCACCCGATCGGCAACGTGAAGTTGTCGGGATTGGCGAGGTCGAAGTTCGAGGCGTTGTACTTCTCCTCCCCGCCCCAGATCACGTCCGAGCCGTCGCCGCCGTCGATCGTGTCGTCGCCGCGGTTTCCCACGAGGACATCATTGCCGAGGCCGCCGTAGATCGTGTCATTGCCGTCGTTGCCTTCGATGTGATCGGCGCCCGCCAGCCCGTAGATGACGTCATCGCCGTCGTCGCCGGTGATCGTGTCGGGGCCGAGGTCGCCCCAAATCTGATCATTGCCGGTGCCGCCGACGATCGTGTTCGGCGCGCTGTCGCCCCCGGCTTCGCTCTCCCCCCCGTAGAGCTTGTCGGCGCCGGCGTTCCCGAAGATCGAGTCGGCGCCGGTGCCGCCACGAATCGTGTCGTCGCCGTCGCCGCCGACCAGCAGATCGGCACCGCCCTGGCCCCAGATGACGTCGTCGCCGCCCTCGCCGAAGACGGTGTCCGCGCCGTCACCCGCGAAGATGGTGTCGTTGCCGCCCCCACCGTGGATGAGATCCGTACCGGGGCCGGTGGTGATGAGGTCCGCGCCGCCGACGGCCGGATCGCCGTTCTCGTCGTCGCCCCAGATGACGTTGTTGCCGCCCGCGGTCGTGATCTGATCGTCGCCGGCGTTGCCGGTGATCAGGCTGTTGCCGGTCGCGGTGATGATGATGTCGTCGCCCGCATCACCGGTGATGATCTTGTTGCCGTTGCCGACGGTGATGTGGTCATTGCCGGCATTGCCGTGGATCTCGTCCTGGCCGTTGCCGGCGGTGATCGTGTCGTCGCCGTCGTTGCCCTCCACGTAGTTCGCGCCGGCTCCGGCGTCGATCGTGTCGCTGCCGGCGCCGCCGTAGATCTTGTCGGCGTCACTCTCGCCGAAGATCGTGTCCGCACCGTCGTCGCCGTAGATCGTGTCGGCGCCGAGACCGCCGTGGATCACGTCGGCTCCGGCGTCGCCGTGGATGAGGTCCTTGCCCTCGTCGCCGTAGATCGTGTCGGTGCCGTCCCCGCCGTTGATCGTGTCGTCCCCGGTGCCGCCGTGGATCTCGTCCGCGCCGCCGCCTCCGTCCACCGTGTCGTTGCCGTCCTCGGCCCAGACGATGTCGTTCCCGTCGCCGGCGCTGATCGTATCGTTGCCCCGGCCGCCGTAGATGAGGTCTGCACCGGAACCGGTCGTGATCGAGTCGTTCCCGCCCTTGCTCGACTGCGCGGTGTTCTTGATCTCCGTGATCGTCGCCGACCCCAGATCGGTGATCTTCGCCGCCGAGGTGGTGACCACCCCGCCGTCGCCGAGCACCGTGTTGCCGCCGGTGCCGGCGGTGAGTTGATCGTCGCCCCCGCCCCCGACGATCACGTTGTGCCCGTTGCCGACGGTGATGATATCGGCGCCGTCCTGGGTGCTGACACCGGCGTTCAGCACGCCATCGGTGAAGCGCGCCGTGTCCCCGAAAATCCAGTTGTTGCCGTCACCGGCTGTGATCGTGTCGCTCCCGGCCTCGCCGAAGATCACGTTGCCGCCGGCACCGGCCGTGATGTGGTCGTCGCCCGATCCGCCGTGGATCGTCGCCAGACCGGCATTCGCGGCGAGGAGGATCGTGTCGTTGCCGGCGCCGCCGTCGACGTCATACCCGATCGACGCGTCGGTGATCCCCGAGAGGTCGATGGTGTCGTTGCCGTCGCCGCCGTTCACCAGGATCTTGGTGAACCCGGCGCCGTTGTTGGGCTTGTAGAGCCGCGTGTAGTGCGTGCCGTTGAAGGTCGACTCGACGGTCAGCCCGTTCTTGTCGCCGCTCACCTTGAAGTTCTCGTCGCCGTCGGTGGTGTCGACGTTCAGCCGGTCGCCCGCGAACTTGCCCATGTTGAGCTGCAGGACGCCGCTCGGGAGCTCCTGGGCGAGGATCGGGGAGCGCGCGAACGGGATGTCGAACTTGACGATCGTGATCGGCGGCGTGATGTCGAATTCCTTGTCGATCGAGAAGAAGAAGAGATCGATCTTCAGGAATGCGAACAGTTTTGCGAACACCTCCCCGGAGACGTCGAAAATCGCGAGCGGCGCGAGGAGCGGGTCGCCGTAGCGGATCTGGTCGTCGATGCTCTGGACGATCTCGTTGATGCGGACCTTGCCGTCGTGGTTCGGATCGAAGAGCGTGAACTTCACCGTGGCGAAGATGCCGCCGGCGACGCCGGCCTCCGCGATCCCGAGGTTGATCTCGGCCGCGGCCGAGATACCGCCGCTCAGCGTTATCTGCGGCGCGACCGGGCCCGATCCGTCGGGCTTGTCGGTGTCGCTGATGTAGAAGCCGTCGAAGAGCTTCAGCGGGTCCTTGCCGCCGGAATCGACGAACTCGCTGATGCCCAGCGTGTCGTAGCCGAACGCGAACTTGATCCGGCCGCCGAGCTCGCCGGTGATCGACACGCCGAGCGGGCCGAAGATGCTGAAGAACTGGCTGTACTTGAAGTCGAACGTCAGCGCCGGCATGTCGTAGGTGATCAGCGACGCCGGGTGCCCGAGCAGCAGGCCGAAGATCTGCGACGGGTCCTTGAAGATCGGGAAGTCGAAACCGCTGCCGAAGTCGCCGTGCGTGAGCTTCTTGGTGAAGTCGGCCTTGTCGTTGCCCGAATTGCTGTCGAGGATGCTGTCGAGATCGAAGCTCGAGTTGGTCGGCAGCTTGAACGGGCTGTCCTTGCCGCCGAGGTTGAGCTTCTTGTTCGTCAGATCGAGCTTCATGCTCGGGTCGGACGAGGCTGCGTCGTAGACCTTGAAGCTGCCGAACACGATCACGATGTCGCCGCCGCCGGTCGGGATCGAGTTGACCAGCGTGATGATGTCGGCCACCGCCTTGATCAGCCCCGGATCGACCACGCCGAACTGGCCGGCAATGTCGAGCAGCGTCACCGGCGATCCCGAGAGGTCCGAGATCACCGGGATCGGCGCGGTGAGCATGTCGACGATCGGCTGGATCGGCTCGGTGACCTCCTGGATCTTGCTGACGATCGGCTCGAGGAAATCGGAGATGAACGAGCCGAGATCGAGGCCGACGTCCTTGAACTCGACCAGCTTCAGGCCGCTCGTGATCGCGTTGCCGATGCCCGACAGCCCGACGAAGCTGTTGTGCGCCCGGTCGCCGATGCCCCAGTCGAGCAGGAACTCGCTCGAGATCCGCGGGAAGACGGTCGTTGCCCCGGGGACGAGGTCGCTGTTGAGCGAGAGCGACAGGTCGAGGTCGGCTTTCGCCTCGGCGGCGATCCCGATGTCGAACCCCAGGCTGCCGATGTCGCCGAAGCCGACGTGGCCGTCGGTGCCGCCGCCGGTGATGTTGACGTCGAACGTCGCCCCGAGGTGGGTCAGGCCCTGGTGCGTGACCGGGTCGAGGTGATCGGCGGCGTTGATCTGCAGGAACCCCAGCTTGCCGGTGATCGACGCCCCGGGCACGGTGACGTCGACGTCGACCCTGAAGTCGTCGGGCTTCGCGATGTTGACGTAGAAGCCGTCGGTGAAGTCGAGGCCGAACCCGAACTGCAGCTGCCAGGTGATGTCGAGATCGATGGCCCCGCGCGTCTCGAGACCGAGCCCGGGGATGCCGAGATCGAAGTCGATGCCGGCGCCGACGTTGACGAGATGGCCGCCGAGCTTGAGGTCCCACTGGATGAAGTTCGACCGCAGCGGCACGCCCGGTTGATTGACGTTGGTCGTGAGCTTGACGTCCTCCGGCGTGACCTGTCCGTCGCCGGTGATGTCTTCGAGCAGCCCCAGCCCGCCCTGCATGGTCGGTCCCAGCAGGTGAAACAGCTGTTGCGAGACGAAGTTCTGGTCGGGATCGACGCCGTGCTCGATACCCTCCCGCAGCGGCTGGATGAAATCGTGACGGAAGTCGCCGATGAAGTTGGCCGCGCCCGAGAGCTTGTCGCCGACGAGCGGCAGCGATGTCCCGAACACGCTGCCGTCGAGGATGTCCTGCAGACCGCCGAGGAAGGAATCGAGGCCGTCGACGGCGAGCAGCAGGTTGTCGAGCAGGCTGAAGTCGCCCGGGTTGATGTCGAAGAGGTCGCTCGGGACGTTGATCGAGAGCGAGTCGGGCTGGAAGATGTCCCCGGTGACCGTGATATGGCCCTTCTGGACCGACTCGGTGGGGAATGCGACCGGCAGGTCGACGTCCACGGTGCCGCTCAGCGTCGGGTCGACATCGGCGCTGAAATCGAAGTCCTGGATGAGCTTCCGGTCGTTCGTGAAGTTCGCGTGGTCGAGCGCGACCGCGAACATGCCGCTCAGCGCGGCGTGCCCGTCATGGACGAAGAGGCCGAGCGGTCCGAGCGCGGCCCGGAAGGCGAGATCGGTGCCGCTGACCGTGACGTTGCCGCTGATTCCCGTCTGGTCGTAGAGGTAGATCTTGGACGGATCCTGCAGGTCGATGCCGAAGTCGAAATCGATGTCGAGCGCGCCGGTCGCGCGCAGGTTGGCGGCACCGGCGATCTTCACGAAGTCGGGCACGCCGAGGCTCGAGATGTCAAGGTCGAGCGGCAGCGCCTCGTCGAACCCGGTGTGCAGGCCGAGCCCGATCTTCAGCACCTTCGCGCCGCCCGCCTGGTCGAGCGAGAGGTCGATCGCGTCGCTCGAGGCCGGCAGGGCGAAGGCCTCCTTCAGCTTGTCCTCGAGGAACTGGATCGTGCCGGCGGGATTCGACTCGGCTTCGTCGATCGCGTTGGCGAACTCTTCGGCGAACGACAGCAGGTCGTTCACGCTCTTGTTGATGACCGGCAGCTTCTCGTCGAGGAACGAGAACTCGTGGAACTGCCCGACGAAGTCCGCGAGCGCCTTGAGCCCGGTGATGATGTCGCCGAACCCGATCTTGTCGAAGCTGAGGAGATCGTCGAACCCGCTCGTCGTGACGCTGATGCTCGGCGGCGTCGCGGGATTGTCGAACGGATGCCCGAGGTCGTTGACCTTGATCGTGACGTGCGGCGAGGCGGTGCTGATGCCGGGGAATGCAGGGGTCAGGCTGACGGTGAGATCGAGCTCGTTCGTGAGGGTGTTGTCGAGCGCGAGCGTGGGCAGCGCGACCACGCTCGTGATGTCGCCGAGACCGTCGATCAGCTGCTGCAGCGAGATCCGGTCGCCGAGAACGCCGTCGTGGCCCTTGATGCCGGCGGTCGCTTTGACGCCGAGCTCGCCGTTGCCGGCGACATGGATGCCCACGAACCCGAACTGTGCCGAGGCATCGATTCCCCCGGGAGTCGTGAGCGAGGCCTCGCCCGCGACCACGGCGTTCTCGACGAAGAACCGGTCGAGCAGGTTGATCCCGGCGATCGGACCGCCGTCGATCTTGCCGTCGGGGGTGTCGCTTGGCGTCTTCTTGTCGCCCTTCAGGATCCCGAAGGACACCGCGGCGCCGGAGCCGTTGATCGACTGCACGGTGAAGTCCGCGCCGCCGAGGGTCGAGTCGGCGAGCGCGAGCCCGGTCTGATCATCGCTGATCGCCGCGGTCACCTTGCCCGTACCGGCGGCGTTGATCTTGTCCAAGACGTCCTGGACCGTCGTCGCGCCGTCGAGCGCGACGTAGATCTTGCTGCCGTCGCGAGTGGTGATCAGGAGGTCGTTCCGGTCCGCGCTCGCGGCAGCCGGGAGCCCGAGGCCGGTGACCGCCGGATCGCCCCCTGCGGCGCTGATGCTGAAGTTGTCGCCGTCGCTCTTCGCGCTGAGGACGATCCGGTTGCCGGTCGAGCTCGCGACGAGCGTTGCATCGAGATGCGCGGTCTTGAGCGCATTGTTGAGGTCGTTGACGATGTCGAGGATCGAGCGGTTGCTGTCGGTGTCGGTCTTCTTGACCGTCACGTCGACCGGTGCCGAGCCGTCGAAGGTGATCGTGAAATGCGCGTCGCCCGTGAGCCGCCCGACCAGCGCCGGGACGTCGCGGCCGGTCTTCAGGACGACCGGGTCGCCGGGATTCGCCGGAGCAAAGTCCCCGGGCCGGAACCCGAGCTCGGTCAGGATCGGGCTGCTCGAGTCGGCGGTGAGCTTGAGCGACGTGGTGCCGCCGATTCCGGTGAGCGTGATGCGGTTCCCGTCCTTGCCTGCGAGCACCTCCGTACCGAGGCTCGCCGCCGAGAGCGCCGCCGAGACGTCGCCGACGAGATCATCGATCGTCGCGTTGTCGTCCGTGACGTGCGCTGGCAACGTGACCTCGACGTCCGGTCCGCCATTCACGCTCAGCTTGAACTTGACGTCCGCATCGTTCGTGATGCGGCCGACGAGCGCGCGCACGTCCTGCGCGCCGGTGATCGCCGCGGCGGTCTTGATGTTCGACCCGTTGCGCAGGTCCGTCAGTGCGCTGGCGCCGGTCAGCAGCGTGCTCGAGGGTGCATCGCCCAGGTAAGCGCCGAGCGTCAGGGTGAATCCCGCGCTCGCCGACAGGCTGATGTGCGTGTTGCTGGTGACGTCGAGGAGCGGCGCGAGATCGAGGTTGAAGTTGATCGGGAAGTCGAGGCTTGCCGCCACGGCGCCCTGGAGGTCGACGGTGTACGTCAGCTCCCTGGTCGAGCCGTCGTAGTGCGCGTTGATGCCGTTCGTCCCGGTTAGCGGGGCGAGCAGGATCTCGGCGAGCTTGGCGGCGAGCTCCTGCGCATTCTTGAAGTTCGGCGAGTTGTCCTTGGTCAGCAGCTTGGCGTGGTCGTTGCCGAGGCCGGTGTTGTCGTCGGTGGCGGCCTTCGTGACGGTGACGGTGACCGCCGAGCCGCCGTTGATCGCGACGTCGAACGACGTGTCGCTCGCGAGCTTCCCGTTCGCCGGGGCGGCGTTCGCCGCGGTGAGGCCGAGGGTGAGTCCGCTCGTCGACGCGCTCTGGCTCCCGGAGAATCCGAGCGCCGACCCGCCGCTCACCGTGAACGTCGTGACCGAACCGTCCGCGGCGATGAGCCGGATCTTGGTGCCGGACACGTCGGACTCGGCGCGGAGCTTCGTCCCGAGACCCGCCGAGCTGAGGGCGGCGTTGATGTCGCTCACCAGCTTGTCGGTGCCGTCGAGGCCATCGTCGCCCTGGTCGTAGAGCAGCGTGTTCTGGACGAGGTCCGCGAACTTGAGCACGTCGGAGAGCGCAGCGCTCGCGAACGGGATGTCGACTCCGCTGAAGAGGTCGCTCTTCCGCAGCCCGTCGAGCCAGTCCTTCAACTGGCCGATCATGCTGATGACCCCGCTCACGTTCAGGTTGTTGAAGTTGAGCAGGTTGCTGATGTCGTCCTGCAGGCCGCTGAAGTCGACCGAGATGTTGGCGCGCTGGTTGCCGTTGCCGTCGTCCCCGACGCTCGTCGCGAACGGGTTGCCGTCGTAGTTCAGGCTGATCGCGCCGGGGGTGAAGCCGAGCCCGGTGTTGACGGTAATCGGCAGCGCGACGTGCACGCTCGCACCGGGCGCCTGGACCGCGGGCAGCAGCGCATTGATCCCGGCGTCGGTGAGGTCGCTCAGCGTGACCTTGGAGTCGACGCCCGCCGTCTTCGTGACCTGCAACGCGGCGCTGGAGGTGAGGACCAGCCGATCGTTGCCTACCCCGCCCTTCGAGGCGGTGATCACGCCGCCGCCGAAGGCGCTGTCGAGCACCGTTTGCACGTTGCTGACCAGGCTGTCGAGGCTCCCGCCGCCGCTCACGGTGATGCTCTTCGGCAGCGCGTGGTCGGCCGAGAGCAGGAAGGTCGTCGTGCCCGACAGTGCACCCGCAGTCGGCGCGCTGGTGGCGGTCAGGGAACCGGAGGAGCTCGACCCTTCTGCATCGAACCCGAGGTCGGTGTGCCCGGTCGCGACGAGCGTGAGCGTGAGCTTGCCGCTCGCGCTTCCCGCGGTCACGAGGCCGCTGAATCCGGCCGTGTTGAGCCCGCTCTGGACTGCCGCAACGAGTCCGCCCAAGTTGCCGTAGCTCCCGGCGCCCACTGTCACCACCCGCGCGTCGGAATCGCCGATGCGCAGGAAGAACTCGGCGTCGCTGCTCAGCGTAAGGCCGCTTGGTGCGTTGGCCGCGGTGAACACGCCACCCGTCGCTTCGGTGCCGAACTGCGCGGACGTGAAGCCGAGGGGCGTGGGCGCGGTCGGGTCGGTGAACGTGCCGTTCACGCCGGCGTTCAGCGATACCGCACCGTTGTGGATCGAGGCACCGAGGAACCCGATGTTGATGTCGAGGTTCAGCGGGTTGATCGCTCCGGTCGCGGTGACGCTGAGCGTACTCGCCTGGAGGAAGAAGTCGTCGCTGGTCGGTGCCTCGCCGGACGTAAACACCCCGAACTCGAAGGGCAACGAGACGCCGGCGTCGATCTCGAGCCTGGTGCCGGCGGTGGAGATGGACACGCCGAGGGCGTCCGCGCCGGTGCCGAAGTCGAGCGCCCAGCCGTCGCTGAACCCGATGGCGAGCGTGCCGGAGAAACTCAGCTGGTGCGGGCCATCGGTTGCGGTGACGCCGTTGACGGTGAGGCTGAACGGACCGGCGGTCGTATCGAGGCCGTCGAGGGCGTTCCTCACCGCGGTCACGAAGTCGGCGCGCGTCGTGGCGGCGGCGGCGTTGATCTCGCTCGTGAGCGCCTGCTTGAACTTGTCACTGAGCGCTTCGTCGAAGCTGACCCGGCCATCGTGGTCGCCGAGGTCGTCGATCGCCTTGAGGATCGACTCCGGATCGGTGGAGCCGCCATCGACCGCGTGGTTGCCGTTCAGATCCCACGGCACCGACAGCAGGTCGCTCACTTTCGCCGCGAAGGTCTTGACCTGGTCGCCGATCTGCTCGCCCTTGACCACCAGCGGCAGCGCGGTGCTGAGCAGCGGGTTGTTGTCGGCGAAGTTCTCGAGCTTCGACTCGACATGCTGGATGCCGTCGACGAGCGCGCTCTTGAATGCGGCGGCTGCGCCGGGGAAGTCAGCGGAGAGAAGGAGCCGGGATTCGAGTGCTTCGAAGAGCGGACGGCGGCGGAACGGCGGGACGAACCCGGGAGCATTGCGCTCCCTGGCAGCGGCCGGCCGGCGGCGTCCGAGCATTTCCCCCCTCCCCCCGATCTCGTCGCGCGCGCTGGCTGATCAGGCCACCGCACGCCGACCGGACACCACTGCGTGTCGCCACGCGACAATGCCCGTAGGTTCCTGGTGCGCTCCCCAGCGGCAGCTCAGAAACCGTGCGCAAGAAAAGTCTGCGCATCGAGAAGACGCGGTCGTTCAGGTTCCGCGCCGTGCAGCCGTGTTGTTGCTGTTGACCTGGGGTAGCGCGTGGGGTCCGCGCGCTCCGGACAGGCAGCACTTCTAATATCTAATGCGCGCAGTGTACGCCTAACCCGCCCAACCGACTCCGCTCCTTCGATCCGCGCGCCCGCGTCAGCGAAACTTCGCGATGCGCGCACACGATCGACGATGCGCTCGCATGCTAATTAGTCGTGCGCACGAGCGACACCCGCTGTGACAAAAGTTCACAAAGACATGGTGCTACGTCACGGAATGGACTGCCGACGAACGCGCGGTGAATAGCGTCCTATAGACCGAACGGACGAGTCGAGACGAGCACACTTGGCGCTCATCGCACTGCGCGAATCTGCGCACTGCCTAGTTGCTCGGCCGCGGAGAATCCGCCCGCGCGGCGGCTCGCCGGGACTTTCGAACCCAGATCCGAGCGTCCGCCCCAAGGGATCCCGGGCCGGATTCGAACCGGCACGGCTTGCGCCGAGGAATTCTAAGTTGGCCCAGGCCAACAACCGGCCAAAGGCTGCAACACTTCTCCGCTGACGTACACCGGCTTGGGTATTGCGCTCTGCAGCAGATTGCGATGACTTGCTGCGCCGACTGTGCCAGGAGTGTGCCTCCGATCGGCGCGGGTAGCGTCGGCGGCGTGCTCGGCGAGGAATCGCAGGTCGGCCACCGTCGCCGGCCTCGGCCAACTACTCCTTGAGCCGCGCCACTTCCTCGGCGAGATCACGCCGCTTCTTCGCGATGTCTGCTGACTCCTCGCCACGTCGGACCTCGACCACGCAGTACGCCTACTTCCCGAAGTTCAGCCGGATCTGGAAGGGCCCGAGGTTAGGGCTGCGTGACACGTACCGCCTTGAGTCGTATATCGCCGAAGGGACGTCTAAGAGGATGTGGAGCCGGTGCCGCCGTCGGTATCCCGCGTGTGTCGGATGACTTGACGTGCACTTGCAACTTGGCCTCCTCACCGCTACGCAACCCCTTGTTACTTAGCGCGTTTACGACATGAGCACGCTTTACTCGGGCGCTTTAATGGCGTTTCCGACTCGTTGCTGACCTCTTCCGGGATCGGACCCGGGGTCGCCGACATGGCCCTTGAGCCGGGCGGAAACACCTTGCTGGTAGCCAATGCCTTTGGCTCGACTATCAGCAGGGTGAACATGTCGACGGGCATATTTCAAAACAATCTGAGCGTTGGCGTCAGGCCAGATGGCCTTGCTTACGACGCCAGCGGAAACCTGTTCGCGGTCCTTGGCCGGAATAGACTCGCGCAAATCGACCCGACCACTGGCGTGGTGATCAACTTCATCATGCTTCAGTCGGCGCCCGGTGTCGCGACCAACAATGCTGATGCTCTGAGCTTCGATCCCACCACCGGGAAGCTCTACGTGAGCTTCGACCAGGCAAATGGCGGCTACTGGATAGTTCCGACCGACCTTTCGACCCAGCAGCTCATCACGCTGAACATGGACATCGACGGTCTGGCGGCAAATGGGATGACGCTCTACCTGATACAACGCGGCGAACGTGGGGTTCAAGTCGATCTGAGCACCAACACGATTACGCTGTTGAGTCCCCTGATCAGTGGGGCAGACGACATCGCGCCGCTCGCGGGACCGGGTTCTCAGCCGGTGCCCGAGCCCGCCACCCTCACGCTTCTCGGCGTTGCCCTCGCCGGCCTCGGTTTCTCTCGCCGCCGCAAGGTGCACTGAGCAGCACGCCGCGCAACCGGACCCCGCCCGCGTGGCGGGGTTTTCGTTTCTGGTACGCTGCTTGGCAGCATTTCACGCACCTCCAAGGAGGCATCGGATGCGATCGTGGTTTGCCGTCCTGATGGCCGTCACCTCCATCACCGCCTGCGCCCTAAGGGGCGACGTTACGACTACGAACGTCACGGGCTGGACGGGACGAGACATTGAGGAATTGATACAAGCTGCAGGACCCTACGACATGTCCCGTCTTCGGGGGGATTTAAGGACCTATACCTGGCAGCGGGGGTCCTGTCGTCTGGACGCACGCACTTCCCTTGACAACAAGATCACTACGGTCGAGATGGTGGGCACATCGCAAGGTTGCAGCCCATATCTGACGAAAATGGGCGCGGGGTAGTGTGCTTTGCTGGGTCCGTCCGATCGAGCTCCTCGGGCGCTCACCACGGCAGCAACAGGGCCGCACCGATAAACCTCCCGACCCCGCACCACGCGCACGAGACCGCGACGCGCATCTGCACGCGGGCGCTCGTGACATAGGTGACCGGATCAAGCTCGACGGCGATCCCGCCGCCCCGCAACGCGAGCACGACCGAGCCGGCCTACGCTATACGCGTAACTACCTAGACATTTCTATTTAGTGCCCGGGGCGGGAGTCGAACCCGCACGGCCTTTGGGCCTAGGGATTTTAAGTCCCTTGCGTATACCAGTTTCGCCACCCGGGCGAGGGTGCAAACGATTGATTAACTAAGAAACCGGTCAGCGCGGGCCCACTTCACACGACCCGATTCTATTCAACTTATGGCACAAATTTGGCACAGCGCCATCTAGCTCCGCGACGGCCACCGCGGCACCCCGCGGTTTCCTCCCTTGAGGCTTGTTTGACACCTGCTGAACCAGTGCCGTACGCCGGTCAATCGCTTCCGCACGGGCAGGTGTCGGACAACCCTTGACAACAGCGGTCATCGGGTTTGCCACCGTATTGCTCCCGTTCGGGCTCTACATAATATCGAGCTTGCAGCTCGAGCGGCGGCCTCGCCAACGACGCGAGTGCATCCCGCATCGGGCTCTAAGTGGCGGATGCTGCACCCCAGAAGACTTCGGCGGCACGCGGGAGAACCGTCTGGCCCCTGAACAATCGGATCTCCACCTCGATCCTCCACTCGCTGCCACCGGCCTCCATCAGCCGACCGCCGTCCAGCTCATCTTGAATGAGGCTCGCGGGCAACCACGCGACCCCACGACCGTCAAGGGCCATCGTCTTCAAGACAGAGGCGAGGTGGGCGGTGAACACCGGTTCTGCGTGCGCCTGCTCCAGCGCCGCTCCACGAAGTGCGCGCACGATGCGGCCTATGCCTGACTCCGAACTGTAGGCCAGCATCGGCACGCGCGATTTGCCGGCCGAGGACAACACATGTCGCGCGCCCCCATCTGCGCCGGGGGCCGACACCGGCAGCAGGGAGTCGGCTCCGACCCTCACCGACCGATAGCTCGAAGGATCCAATCTTCCCGGCACCAGTTCGTGCCAGTGCGACAACAGAAACTGGACGCTCCCCTGCAGCATCAAGGTCTCGCACTGCTGCAGCACGTCGGAAACGAGACGAATCGGTCCGACGGTCGTGCGCGACTCCAGACTGCGCAGCCACGACGGCAAGAACGTAAAAGACAGCGCGTGCGTCGATGCCAGGCGCAAGGTCGCCGAGCTGACGTCGGATATTGCGCGGGCCTCGTCGGGCACGCGCGCCACGCGCGACAGGATCTCCTGCGCAACGGCCCGGAACCATTCCCCCGTCTCAGTCAGGGTCGCCGGGTGCGACGTCCGATCGATCAGCACCACGCCCAACCACTCCTCCAGCGCGCGGATTCGGCGACTGAACGCCGGCTGGGTCATATGTCGTTCCTCCGCCGCCCGGGAGAAGTTACCGCTGGAAGCGACGGCGAGGAAGTCTTCGAGCCAGGACAGGTTCACGGACGATGCTTTGGCGGCATTGAAGAAGAAAAAACCGGCATTGGCCATCCGGAGCGGTCGCGCGGATCATTGCTCCACCAACGCCGCCCGACCACCCCCCCGGCGGCATTGTCGAACAAAGGAGACTCTAGTGCCTACGATCCAGAACTACCGCGGCATTATCCCGGCCATCGCGTGCCCGTTCACGCGCGAATACGAGATCGACGAACCGGCGCTGCGCCGGCTCGCTTCCTGGCTGGCGAAACAGCCAGGCGTAGTGGCAGTCATGACCAACGGCCACACCGGCGAGGTCTTCTCGCTCACGCCACGCGAACGCGCCCAGGTCACGCGCATCGTCGCCGACGAGCTCAAGGGCAAGCTGCCGGTGATCTCGTCGATCGTCTGCGAGGGTATCCGGGACGCCAAGGAGCACGCCGCCCTCGCGCGCGAAGCGGGCGCCCGGGCGCTGGACGTGATGCCACCGCACCACTGGCTGCGCTTCGGCTTCCGCCCCGACCACGTCACGGCCTATTTCGC
>Ga0335084_10000226_pt1 | contig 44184 bp, 38 predicted proteins | sample Lox_Sample_44_FD_206721 | JGI IMG/M metagenome (GOLD analysis project Ga0335084, IMG submission 206721) | Soil microbial communities from Loxahatchee National Wildlife Refuge, Florida, United States - Lox_Sample_4.4 | ecosystem: Environmental > Terrestrial > Soil > Wetlands | place: USA...
GGACCGGGTCGCACGCCGTCTGCATCCAACGTCGGCGGACGCCACTGAAAGCGCGGCGCGGGCAGCATCCGATCGAGGAGTGGCACGGCCGGCGTGGCAAGAAACAGCGCCCAGATCAGGGCGTTGGGTCTGAATAGAACATATTGCCAGAGGAAAGCGATGGCGGCGACCAGCACCGAGTACAGCAGCCTCGCGCGCTGATCGTTGGGAACGGTCATGGGGTCGGAGATCATGAAGAAGGTGAACAGCAGCAGCGCGCCGCTCGGCAACTGGTGGAACAAGACCCCCCAGTTTTGCCCGAGGAAGATCACGCGCAGCAGGACCAACCCTAACCAGCTGGCAAGGAACATCCAGCTGATGTCCCAGCGCCGGGCGCGCTCAGTGACCAGTGCCCCCAGCGCGATGACCCAGCAGGCGAGCGCAAGATCGCTGCCCCATTGTCCGGGCGAGACCCAGGCTCCCGGGAGCAGCAGCAGCGCGACGATGACGCCAAGATTGGCCGGGTTGTAAAGATGCTTGTCGTTGACGCGCAGCCAGAACTTGGCGCTGATGGCGAGAGCGGCCGCGAGCGGATGCACCCAGAGATTGTCGGCACGCAGCAGGATCGAGAGCCCGAAGCAGGTGATGATCGCGCTCAGCACGCCGATGCGTTTCAAGCGGAGCAGGCGCACGCACACGAGCTGGGTCGTGATCCCGCCCGCGAACGTCAAGAGCCACTGTTCGGGGCGCAGACTGAAGTCGCGCAGCCATACGCCGACGGTGAGCAGCGTTGCCAGGAACGCAATCTGGTACAGACGGGCGTCTTGCGGCAGTGACATGTTGGCTCACCTCCACAAACGCTCCCACCAATCCCGTTGCGCCAGCGGCTTGAGATCCATGCGGGCGCGCACGTTCTTGATGTCCCATCCGGTGAGCCAGGATAGCGTTTCCGCGTCCTTGTCCTGGCGCCGCGCAAGGCCGTCGAGGTACAGCTTCGCCGACGGGCACGCGTCGGGCCGGCCGCGCCAAGGATGGCGCAAGACGTAGCGTGCCTGAAAGTTCTCACGATCGGCGGTTTCCTGGAACATGAGGTCCTCCGGGAATGTTTTCGGCGTGTAGCGCACATGCAGGCGGGTGACCATCACCGGCGCGCCGGCCGCGTATCGCTTCCACCGGGCACTGGGACCCCCGCCCGGCGCGGCCCCGTTATCCGCTTGCGCCTCGTCATCGAGCCAGAACACGCCGGCTGCGCGCAGCTCATCGGGTGACAGCGGCTCAGCGGCGCAGGGATCGCACCAGCTCATGTCCCAGAAGTACTCGGTGAACACCACGCGCTGGTCCTGCGCCGTGGCCTGGTGCTCGAACATGGCGCGGTAGAAGCCCGCGAAGTCGCCGCGGACGTAGATAGGCAAGTCCATGTTCGCGGGCACTTTGACCGTGCGGTAATTGGTCGCCTCCACGCGTCCGTTGCGTGTGAGCACGTAGGCGATCAGGTCCTGTGGCCCGTCGGCGTTGACCATGCCGAGCCGCAGCGGCAGCATGAATTTTTCCGATTCGTAGGCAAACTGCAGCGGGCGGAGGTAGGTGAGTCCGGTCCGGGCCTGCTCCTTGATGTTGACCTTGGCGACAAAGAACTTCATGTTCTGGCGGATGTAGGGCTTGAGCGCCCTGGAAGCTCCCATCGGGATGCGGTACCCATTCTCCAGCAGCCAGGTCTCCAGCCCATCGGATTCGCGCGCCGAGAGAATCACGATGTCGTACTCGCCGACCGTGTACGACGCCTCCACCGCCACGCCCAGCGCGCGGCTGCGTTCATCCTTCGTCTCCTTTTGCGGCCGCCCGACAGGCATCGCGACAGAGCCACGTGAGATCAAGGCAGCGGCGCACGGGTCTTCGTCATAGTATTCGGCCAGGCGCGGGGCAGTGTAGGCGTCGATGCGATCGAAGATCTTGCGCTCACCGACGTGGATCTGCCCCTGCTTGAGAACCTGCGGCACCGGCACGACCAGAGCGAACTCGTCGAGGGTGCCGCGGTAGTCGCTCAGCATGCTGATGACGGTGCGGCTGCCGTCCCGGACCAAGATCACCTGCGAAGCCTTGTTGAACAGAGAGGCGTCGGCCTTGCCGACGTAGAATCCGCAGAACGCTCGAGCCGGGCCGGCCGCGAGGATCAGAAGGGCGCCGCCAAGGGCGAGGCCGGCAGCGGCCAAGGCGGACGGTAGATTTCGGGGCATAGCTCCTCCTGTTGTAGGGTCGTGCCCCGTTTAAACGGCGGTCGAACCGCGGTGGGGTTAACGTCCAATGGAGGGCAGGCCGCGCAGGCCTGGCAGCGCGAGAAGTTCCGTTCGCCTGAAGCGCGCGCTCGCCAGCGCGTGAATCAATGCAAGTGCTTGCGCCCTTTGCCGGATGGGGTAGGCTCGGACGACAGACTGGCTTGGCCGCTCGCGGTGCGCTCCATCCAGCTGCGCGAGAACAGTTCGTTGACGTGCGTCACGACTTCCGCAACCTCCGACGGGCTGAAGTGCCGCGACAGGATGTTGGAGATGTCCTCCACCATGCGGCGGCGCTGGGCCTCGTGGATGGAATCGGGCGTCGGGCCCACGAACACGATACCGATCTCGTCGCGCCCATCCTCGTGATAGTAGGAGAGCTGAATCTCGGTCGCCTGCTCGCAGTAGCGGCACAGCGCCTGCAGCGAGTCCTCGACGATCTTGCGGAAGTTCCGGCCGACGTCACCGGTCCAACAGATCTCCAGCAGTCGGCGGCGCGCGTCGAACACCACGCCGGGCTCATCCCGGTGCACGCTCTTGGCCTCGTCGATGTTCTCCACGTCCAGATAGTCGAGCCAGGGCTGCAGCGCGACCTCGATCTGGGTGAGCGTTACGCCTGCCCGGAGCTGAATGTTGCCGTGTAGATGGACCTCGACTCGCATTGGACTGTCCCCAGGGGTGTGTAAATGTGATGGCGCGCAGACCATAGTCTACCCGGACTGCCGCTCGGGCTGGCAGGTGCGGCGGGACACGGCCGTCCGGATTCGACGCTTTGGGTCGAGCGCGCCTCTGCGCTGTCGCCGTCCGGATACAGGCGCCTTCAAGGAGGCGAGGCGAAACCCCTTCTCGACTCTTTGGCGCTCACTGCACCGTAAACTTCAGCTCTTTCAGCACCTGATCGCTGGCGTCGGTGACGGTCACAGTCCACTCACCGGCCTTCCACGCGGTCTTGCTGGACCAGGTACGCCAGGGGCTGCCGCCCACCTTGAGCGTGACGGTGTCGGTGCTGTCGCCCACTTTCCAGTTCACCTTGACCGCGTCGGACCCGCCGCCCGTCAGCTTCACCCAGAGGTACACCTTGTCATTCACCGCGAAGGTCGTGGCCTCCTCGGTGATGTTGCGATCCTGCACACCCTTCCCGAGCTTGGCGTCGGCGACCTGCAAACCCTCCGCATATGCGGTCGAAAGCACGAATGCGGATGCAGCTACGGCGAGCAGCGGAATCAGTTTCTTCATGGCGGTACCTCCTTTGACTGGACTTCAATGGACAGTTTTGGCCGGGCTATGACGGACGGGTAGGGCGATCGGGCGACAGCCGACGCAAACAGGGCTCATACGAAGCGATAGGATAAACCATTTACCCGGCCGGCTGAGCCGGCTCGCCGCGACTCGACTCGGACGAATCCTTCCCCGCGGAAGCGGAGCCGTTTATCGGACATCGGAGGGCGAGAAGACCGGTTGCTCGGCGTTGAGCTGCGCCGCGTCTTCCCGGTCCTGCTCGAACAGACCTTCCAGCTCCTTGGCCGCATCGATGGAAGTCTGGCGCAGCTGTGTTTCGTCGTGGTACACGGCGTGCTGGCGCTCCAGGGTCTGCTCGTCGTGCGCTTTGAAACGCGCCACGGTGAGTTGCGCGTCCCATTCCGACACACCGAGCGCCGTGAGCACTTCCTCGGCCAGGTGCAGCGAGGAGCGGAAGGTCTCGCGATCGATGAGCTCGCAGCCCACGTCCATGAGCCGATAGGCGTGGAACCGGTTGCGCGCGCGCGCGTAGATCTTCACCAGCGGGAAGTGGCGGCGCACCGTTTCCGCGGTCAGGATCGAGGCCTCCACGTCGTCGATGGCGAGGACGAACAGCCTGGCCTTGTCGGCCCCAGCCGCGCGCAGCAGGTCCAGGCGCGACGCGTCGCCGTAGTAGACTTTGCGCCCGAAGCGGCGCACGGTCTCCACCTGCTCGGGGTTGCGGTCCAACGCGGTGAAAGGGATCTTCTTCACGTTCAAAATGCGGCCGACGATCTGGCCGACGCGGCCGAAGCCCGCGATGATGACCTGGCTGTCGCCTTGGTCGATGGTGTCGAACTGCTCCTCGGTGCGTGGCTTGTGCAGCCTGCGAGAGAGCGCGTCGTTGAACGCCAGCGCGAACGGCGTTGCCGCCATCGACAACGTCACCACGACCACCAGCCGGTCGGCCAGCTGTGCATCCATGATGCGATATCCCGCGGCCAGGCTGAACAGGACGAACGCGAACTCCCCGCCTTGAGACAGCGCTGCGGCCAGGTTGCGTGCCGATTCTGTTCCATGCTCGGCCCGCTTGCCGATCGCGAACACGATCAAAGCTTTGACCAGCATCAGCCCCACCACTGCCGCGACGATGGTCAACGGCTCCCGCGCAATCACGCCCAGGTCCACCGACATGCCCACGGAAATGAAGAACAGACCCAGCAGCAGCCCTTTGAACGGCTCGATGGCTGCCTCCAGCTCGTGCCGGTACTCCGAGTCGGCCAGCAGCACGCCGGCGAGAAAAGCGCCGAGCGACATGGAAAGACCCACAGCCGACATCAGCAGCGATACGCTGATGACCACCAGCAGCGCAGCCGCCGTGAAGATCTCCTGGATGTCCGCGCGGGCGACGATATCGAACGCCGGCCTCAGTACCACCCTGCCGCCCAACACCACTGCTGCGATCACCACCAGCGCTTTGAGCCCTGCGAGCCACGCGCTCCCCGTCTGTGCTGCGCCAGCGCCGTCCGCAAGCAACGGGATCAACGCCAGCAAAGGGATGACTGCCAGGTCCTGGAACAGCAGGATGGCGAAGGCCGAACGCCCATAGCGCGTGGTGAGCTGCTTGCGCTCCGCCAGAACCTGCAGCACGAACGCGGTGGAGGACATGGCCAGCGCGAAGCCGATGACCGTGGCGCTTTGCCAGCTCGCACCGAAGCCCGACGCGATCAGTCCCAGCGCCAGCGCAGTCACCAGCACCTGGGCGCCGCCCAGCCCGAAAACCGACCTGCGCAACACCCACAGCCGCGAGGGCTGCAGCTCCAGACCGATCACGAACAACAGCAGCACCACACCCAGCTCCGCGAAGTGCATGATGTTGTCGACGTTGGCGATGAGCCGCAGCACCGAAGGGCCGATGATGACCCCGGCTGCCAAGTAGCCGAGGACGGCCCCGAGCTTGAAGTGTCGAAACAGCGGGACGGCGAGGACTGCGGCGGCGAGAAAGATCGCCGTTTCGGCAAGTTGCGGCATGGGGGCTGGAGCCGGGACGCGACCCCGGGCAATGGGCTACGCAGATGGCCGCTAGCATAGCAGGAGGCAGGCGATGAGCGACAAGACGGGAGGCACCGGCATCGGCTGGCTGCAAGTGTGCTCGCTGCGCGAGATGCCGTGCCCGGGCGTGCATACGCTCACGCTGCCGGATCTGAGCGTGGCGGTGTTCCAACTTGCCGATGGGAGGATGTTCGGCATCGAGGATCGCTGCCCACATCGGGGTGCGCGGTTGTCCGCGGGCGTCATCTATGACTCTGACAAGGTCGCTTGTCTGGACCATGGCTGGGGCATTCGCCTTGCGGACGGCGGAGTCGAGGCGCCCGGGCAGGGATGTGTGCGGACCTTCCCCGTCAAGGTCGAAGGCGGGTCGGTCTTCGTGCTAATTCCTATGGATGCGCGTGGCGGGAGGTCTTGAGAGTCACCAGCTCCTCGGCGACAGTGGGATGGATGGCGACGGTGTCGTCGAAATCGCTCTTGCTGGCGCCCATGTGCACGGCGACGGCGAAGCCCTGCAGCATCTCGTCGGCACCCGGCCCGATCACGTGGCAACCCACCACCTTCTCCTCGCGCCCGGCCACCACCAATTTGATGGCGGTCTTGACCTTTCCCGTGATGAAGGCGTGATACATCGGCGTGAAGCGCGCCTCGTACACCCTAACCGTGTCCGCGCCCAGACGCTGCACCGCTTCGGATTCGCTCAGGCCGACGGACCCCACGGGCGGATGGCTGAAGATGACCGTCGGGATGTTCTCGTAGATCAGGCGGCGGTCTTTCATTCCTCCGAACAGTCGGTCGGCCAGTCTGCGACCGGCGGCTATCGCCACAGGTGTGAGCGCAACGCGACCGCAGACATCGCCGATGCCGTAGATGCCTGTGACCTCGGTTTCCTGGTAGCCATCGGTCCGGATATAACCGTGCCTGTCAGGCAGCACCCCGGTTGCTGGAAGGTCGAGCCCGGCGGTGCGGGGCGAGCGGCCGATCGCCCAGATCACCGTGTCGAAGCCGCCGAGCCGCATGCCGGTCGCGGACAGCAGCGTGAGCATTCCTTTGGCGTCGCGCTCGAGGCCGACGACGTGCGTGTTGGCGTGGAACTCGACACCGTCCGCACGCATGTGCTGCATCAGCGTATCGCGCAGCAGTAAGTCGAACCCCATGAGCAGCTGCTCGCGGCGCATTGCCACCGTCACCTCGGCGCCAAGCGCGCTCAGCACGCCAGCGAACTCGGCGGCCACGTAGCCGGCGCCGACGATGGCGACCTTGTTTGGCCGCCGCTCCAGCTCGAAAAAGCCGTCGGATGTGATCCCGTGCGCGGCCCCGGGGAGGTCGGGAACAATCGGGTGGCCACCGGTCGCTATGACCAGTTTTTCGCCGCTGATGCGCTCGCCCTCGACGACGACCGTCTTCGGTCCGATGAATCGCGCGCTGCCGCGGATCACGTCGACCTTATTGCCGGCAAGCGCCTCGGCGTAGCGGCCGTTGAGGTCGAGAACATAGGCGTCGCGGTTGCGCTTGAGTGCCTCCCACTTGAATTCATGCGGCCCGAGATTGAAACCATAGTCCGCGGCATCCTCCAGCGCATGGGCGAGCTGGGCGGCGTTCCACATGATCTTCTTCGGCACACACCCCACGTTCACGCAGGTGCCCCCGAGGCGGGCGCGCTCGATCAGGGCACACTTGGCCCCGTGCTGGGCAGCTCGGTTCGAAATGGCGACGCCGCCGCTGCCGCCGCCGATGGTCACAAGGTCGTAGTGTCGGGTCATGGTGCTGTGGGGTCGTTAAGCTTGGGCAAGCCCCGCAGTTTGCCGGAAGGCAGGCCCATCCCTCAAGATGGGTCTTCCGGGAGCCTGTCGTCGGCGCGCTGCAATGACAAGACGTGCAGCCGCAGAGCGGTCGTTCAAGGAAACTAAAGAGCGTGACTGCGAGTTGCCGTCCTCAGATTTGCGCATGAAAGCGGACGCCAAACACGGAGACCGGCCCGCGATCACGATTGTAGGCGGAGTTGACGCAGTGACTGTGCCACGCGACACGTGATGCGCAGGCAGTGCGCAATGCAAACGAGAGAACAACTTAGGAAAGTGCAACTCATTTTGCGCGCGAGTCGATCGCACAACATGGCAATGACATGACGTTTCTGCGCACCAAGCTGCATGGCGACAGATATTTTTCTCAGCTGACCGCAGCCTTACGTTTCTCGGCGTGGCCGATAACGACAACGGTTGCCATGCAATGAGCGTTGAAGGCCGTAGTTACGACGAATACGCGTTGCCCGACGCTGGCATCGGCGGGCGCAGACGAGAACTAGGGTGAGCGTCCGAACTAGAGCGGCCGCTGGCGGACTACCGGTGCGCGGCTGGTGCGTTGCGGCGGGATAACACGTGGGGAGGTTGCGGCTACGGATTCTGCGGCCCACTCAAAACCCGGATCGGCGTCAGGACCTACCGACCCGCAAATGCCGATTGCGGTAAGCTTGGCGCCGAGGCAACCAAATTGGTTAGGATCCGACGCCATGATCGACGTCTACTACTGGCCCACGCCCAATGGCCACAAGATCACCATCTTTCTGGAGGAAGCGGAGCTGCCCTACCGCATCGTTCCGGTCAACATCGGGCGGGGCGATCAGTTCAAGCCGCAGTTCCTGAAGATCGCGCCGAACAACCGGATGCCCGCGATCGTGGACCCACAACCTCGGGATGGCGATGGACCGATGTCGGTCTTCGAATCGGGCGCGATCCTGCTCTACTTGGCGGAGAATACGGGGCGCTTCCTTCCGGCACAGATGCGTGCCCGCTACGACGTTCTGCAGTGGCTGTTCTGGCAGGTCGCCGGCCTGGGTCCGATGGCCGGCCAGAACCACCACTTCTCGAATTACGCGCCCGAGAAGCTGCCTTACGCGGTGGAGCGCTACGTCAAGGAAACTTCCCGTCTATATGCAGTGCTGGATGTGCGGCTCGCCGAGCGCGAGTACATCGGCGGCGAGTACTCGATTGCCGACATGGCAAGCTACCCCTGGATCGTGTCGCACCAACGCCAGCAGCAAAATCTCGCGGAGTTCCCCAACCTCAAGCGCTGGTTCGAGATGATCCGCGTGCGGCCTGCGGTGGTGCGAGCCTATGACAAGGGAAAACAGGTGAGCGCGCAGCCCGTAGTGGACGACGAGGCAAGGAAGTTTCTGTTCGGGCAGAGCGCCGCAACCGTGCGGCGTTGAGCGAGGAGAGCCTGATGCGCCGCGCGTCGATTCCGGTCGCCCTGGTTGGGTTGTTCTTGCTTTCCTCCGCCATGCAGGCGGCAGCGGCCGTGGTCATCGACAAGCTGACCGCGCGGCCCATGCCGGCATCGGCCAAAGGATTTCCACAAGAATTCGAGTTCGAGATCACGATCAGGGATCGCGGCGTGACGCGAATTCTGGGCTGCGACGTGATGGTGGAGTTCGGCGACGGTACACCCGATGCGCATCAGCACTTCATGGATGGTGGCGCGCGCAAGGCCGTGGTGAAGCATGTATACGAGGCTCCGGGCACATATGCAGTAGTTGCGCGCGGCCGGAGCGCCCCGGGCGCGCGCGCCTGTGATGGAGAGCGGCGGGCGCAGGCCATTGTGACCGGTGAAGCGCCTGCACCGGAGCGTGCCGCCCCCGGCGAGGCGCTGCCGGTGACCGCAGGCTGTCCGCCAGGCTGGTCGCTGGTGCCCGGCTCGCAGTCGGGGTACCGCTACAAATGCCGGGCCGAGCACATCGCGCCCAGGATCGAATGCCAGGGCGGCACCAAGTACTTCGAGCAGGATGGCACGATCGGGTGCCAGTGACCTTCAGATCAATACCTTATCAGCCGCGCGCGACTCGGTAGTCGCGAGCTCTAGTAGACCGAAGCCGCGCGGTCGGCCCTGAGGTGTAAGCCAACGGTGTCCGGCGTGTAAGTTATCCGTAACCAGGCGCCGGATAGTATCGCCGCATGCAGCAACCCCCTTTCCTGTGGACGCTTGCCCTGCTTGCGTGCATTGCCGGATGTGCAACCGAACGCCCTTCTGGGGCGCAAAGCCAAGGTCCGTTTCCTCTCCCCTACTGCCGGTCGCCTGATCAAAGACGCTGCGTAGCGCGGCTCTTTATCTCCGATCAAGAAATCGAGAGCCGGGACTTGCACCGGTTCCCCAAGAGATACCTGGAGTTGTGGGATGAGAACGTCCGCCAGGAGGAATGCGAGCGGCTCACGCGGGGCTCCCGCACAGAATCGCTTGGCGACTGCTTGCGTCGGCTCGCCGCGCTGTCGGACTACTTCAACCCGGCAGGCCAGCGTCCCGGCGATCAGATCATAGGCGTGGCGCTGGAGGGCGGTGGAGGCAAGAGCGCGCCGTTTGCGCTCGGAGTGCTCGCCGGGCTGCATCAACTGGGGCTGTTCACCGAGAGGCGAGTCGGCGCGGTGGCATCCGTATCCGGTGGCACCTACGCGGCCAGTTTTCTGTTCAATCGACTGTTGGACCAGTATGAGGCGCGTCCGGGAGCCGGGGACTTCGATCAGTGGTTTCGGTCTTGCGTGCCGGACGCGTATGGGCACTCGCCCTATCTGGTGTCTCTGGCAAAACAAGGCTTGCCTCTGTGCGGTGAGTTGGCGCGCGAGCAACATACCTACAACCGCTTCAGAGACGACTACGCATTCCAAGGCCAGGTCTGGCAATTCTCCAAGGTCCTTTTCCCCGATGGCGCGAACCGCCTGGAGGAAAGTCCCGCGGCGGCGAGCGTGCTGAGCACCGGCGCGCTCGTCGGTCAAACAGGCTTCTCGTTGCCCTTTCAGTACCTCGCGCGCGGGGTCTTCCGGTGGCCTTTCAACAGTGCGCCGTCGAAACTCGCTTACATGTACGGGCTTGAGCGCCAGTACGGCTACTCCCCACAAGATTGGCTCCGCGCCGGGTGCACGTCTGAGGAGCAAGCTCAGACGACGCTGACGCGCGCGCAACGGCCACTCGCCGCGTGCACGCCGTCGGAGAAGACCCGGGCAACCCTGATCAGCAGGCAACCGAGGTCCCTTGCTGCTCTGGCCGAAGTCTCGCAGAATCGAGCGGGGCCGCAGTGGATCATCGCGTCCAACACGCCAGGCGGCGCATCTCCGGTGGGGTGGCTAACCGTGTTCTCCCGAGACCCGGTGCGGCACCAATTTGAACTCACGCCCGAGGGCTACGGGTCGGGGATTCATGGCTATGCCCGCATGGCTCCCGAATCGCTCCCGCGCTTCTTTGGCAGCTTCGACGTGTCGCCTCAGCACATGTCGATCATGGACGCAGTAGCCGCCTCGTCAGCGTTCTTCGACGACGAACAGTCGCTGTATAACCAGAAACCGGCGAGACTGGCCTTCGCCGCGACGCAGGGGCTGCTGAACATCACCTGGTTTACGGAGATCCGCAACTTCAACGCGGGGCCTGCGGACCGTGCAGCCCAGGGCGCCCTGCCTTGGCCGCTGTGGGGAATCACGGCAACGCGCGTTCGGGCCAGCCCGTACATCCACCTTCAAGACGGGGGAAACAGCGAAAACACCGCGATTCTGCCGCTGCTGCGCAGGGGCTACAAGACGATCGTCTACTCACACGGGACCGCGGACCGGAAGGCGCAGTTCGAGGATATCTGCCACTTGAAGAATCAACTCGAAGCCGACGCTACCTACTTCATACGCAGTCCCGATCTGGATGCCATGGCCGCGCCGATCTCCTCACAACCTGCAGGCGATACACCGCCACGGTTCGTCTCCTATCTGGACCAGCTGTGCAGTGAGCAGATTGACGCCTCGGACCTCGCCGCTTTCGACGACAACCCGGCGCGCAAGGGCAGCGCTCGCACTCAGGCTGTGGCGAAACTGTATTGCGGGCGCCTTGGCTATCCCGTTGGCACGGGAGAGCGGACCGACTACGATCCTAGCTACAAGCCTTGCAGCGAGTATGCGCAGAAATTCCCCAGCGCTCAGGCGTCACCATCCATTCCCGAGAGCGCACAGGCGCCGCGGACGTTTCTTCCGGTTCCCACCCTGTTCTTCGATCGCTCGTCCGGGCCGCTGAAGTTCTTCGTGTATCGGGGCGACGCTCTCGCCTATCGCCAGCAATGGCCCAGGGACGCGGATCTCATCAGTACTATCGTTTCCATCGTGCCGGCGGTGTCCTTTCAAGACTTTCGTGGCCAGTTGCAACGCCACCCGGGCGAGCTTGAGCTCCAGGTGAGCTCGTGGGCCGATTACTGCCGTCGGTCCAACGACGAGCGCAAGGCCTTCGAGGTCGCGAGCTGTTTCGGCCCCGACGGTCGGTTGTTTGCGACGAACAGCGAGACAGCTCCACCCACCACTAGCAACCCGGCGGTCCCGTGCACTGTCATCGCCCATATCCTGGCGCACGGGTGCGCGTCCGATCACAAGCCTTCATTTCCACAGGACGGCGTCGTGTCTGCAACCTGGAATTCAAGCTATACCGAGTTCGCTTCCTACTTCGACCTGGGGCGACACCAGGTCTGGCGAGCCTGCGCCGAGTTCGGCGGATGCGCTCAAGCGTTGCTAACCGTCAGCCGGACACCGAGCCCCTGAAACCAAGCGAGTGCGACGGATAACGCATCACAGCAGCTCTTTGTACTCGACCTTCACGATCTCCAGCACCTGATCGCCGCCGGGTGCTTTGAAAGCGACCTGGTCGCCTTCTCGCCGCTTCAACAGCGCCCGGGCCAGCGGCGAGATCCAGCTGATGCGGCCGCGCCCCACGTCCACCTCATCGATGCCGACGATGCTGTACGTGCTCTCGCCGCCCTGGTCATCCGCCACTGTGACGGTGGCTCCGAAGAACACCTGGTCGGTGTGCTCTCGTGCAGCCGGATCGATGACTTCGGCCGCGTCCAATCGTTTGGTGAGGAAACGGATGCGGCGGTCGATCTCCCGCAGGCGCCGTTTGCCATAGATGTAGTCGGCATTCTCCGACCGGTCACCGTTGGCGGCGGCCCAGGCAATGACCCTGACCAGCTCGGGGCGTTCCTGGTTCAGCAGGCGCAGAGCTTCGCCCTTCAGGCGCGCGTAGCCCTGGGGCGTGAGGTAGTTCTTGGCGCCTGCCGGGATCGGCGCGACGCGTTCGAGGTCTTCGTCCTCGTCTTGGGGCGGCTCGTTGATCGATGCCTTGCTCATGTTCGGCCCATGGTCTTTCTCGGGACGCCAAAATTATAGGCCGGCGTTACAATCGAACATCACACCAACTGCAAAGGAGACCGCCATGGCCATCAAGATAGGTGACAAGCTGCCCGCCGGCACGCTCTGGGAATTCATCGAAGAAGAGACGCCCGGCTGCAGCATTGGACCCAACAGCTTCAAGGTCGAGGATCTGGTGCGAGGCAAGCGCCTCGCCATTTTCGGGCTGCCCGGGGCCTTCACGCCGACTTGTTCGGCCAAGCATCTGCCCGGGTTCGTGGCCAAGGCCCAGGACTTCAAAGCACGCAAGATCGACGAAATCTGGTGCATTTCCATCAACGACGCGTTCGTGATGGGGGCCTGGGGCCGCGACCAAGGAGCCAAGGGCAAGGTGCGGATGATGGCCGACGGCAGCGGCCTCTATACCAAGGCGCTCGGTCTGGAGCTGGATCTCGTCGCTCGCGGACTGGGGGTGCGCTCGATCCGCTACTCCATGCTGGTGGATGACGGCGTGGTGAAGGCGCTGAACGTCGAGGATGGCGGCAAGTTCGAGGTCAGCAGCGCCGAAAAACTGCTCGAGCAGGCAGAGAAGGTGACCAATTTCATCCCTTGAAGCTAGGGAAGCTCTGATCTATTCTCCCGGTCCCTTCAAGGAGACGAAGATTCATCGGGTTGCGTCAGGTGCGGCGTCTGCGGTGTTGCGCTCCTTGCAAAGGTGCCTACCTTAGCTGCGGAGCGGCGCCTTGCATCCATTCACACCTGACGCAACGCGCATCGCGAGAATAGATCGGAGCTTCCCTAGGGCTTTTCTAGTCAACAAACGCAATCAGCGCGTCGAGCACGGCGTCGGGTCGTTCGGCCATGACGTCATGACCTGCACCTTCCACCAGTACGGACTGGAGGTTGGTGAATTTCTCGGCCAGCACCTTCGAGCTCCGCGGGGGGGTCATGAAGTCGCGGCTGCCCGAGATCATCAATACCGGGCAGGCGAGGCTCGCGGCGCTGTCGGAGCCCGCGGTGTACTGGTTGCAAGCGCTGAAATCGTTGTACAGCGGGTCCGCGGTGCGCTCCAGCAGACGCATGCTGCCGCCCATGATCCACTGGCCGGGTGCGCGGTTGCCGCCGGTCTGGCCACTTGCGCTGTGGCTCCACACGTTGATCATTTCGATCGCCGCATGGTCGTGAGCCCGCGCGGTGTTGAGCAGCGCGTCTGAGACCTTCATTGGAAACGCGGTGGCGATCAGCGCCAGTTTCTCCACCCGCCGCTGGGCGGCGGCCGCCGCTTCCAGCGCGATCAGCGAGCCCATGCTGTGGCCGATCAGTACCGCCTTCTCGATTCCGACGGCGTCCAGCACGCGCAGCGCCCATCCGGCCATGTCCTGAATGCTGGCCAGGGCAGGACCTGTCGATTTGCCGTGGCCGGGAAGATCCACCGCGAGCACGTTGAAGCCGTGATAGGCGAAGTAGCGGCTCTGCAGCATCCATGCGCTGTGGTCGCTTGCCGCGCCATGGATGAAGACCGTGGTTCGCTGCGCCGGCACAAGCGGCTTGGTGCCGGTGTACGCGTAGATGGTCTTGCCGCTCAGTTCGATACGCATCGATAGTCGTGGGCCGTTGGGCCAGTTTGGGTATTCTACGGGCATCGTCGGCCGGCAGCCGAAGACTCGCGGCAGGGGGCCCGGGCCGAGCTCAACGGCTGCGTTCGCCTCCGGATCGCGCCGGAGTCGAAGGTCGAATCAGACGAATCACGAGTCACGAATCACGAACCGGGAGGAGGCAATGCACAACAAGATCGCCAAGCTGGAGAGCGCGCTCTATCGCATCCCGTTGTCGGTGACCCTGTCCGACAGCACGCATGGCGCGATGACCCACTTCGAGCTCATCACGGTGCGTGTATTCGACACCGACGGGGCAGAGGGGACGGGTTACACCTATACGGTTGGAGCAAACAGCGCCGCCGTGCTCTCCCAGATCCAGCGCGACTTGACTCCTTGGCTTCTGGGTCAGCCGGCGGACCTGATCGAGTCGCTCTGGCACCGGATGTGGTGGCGCCTGCACTACGGCGGGCGCGGCGGCAGTGCCAGCTTCGCCATCTCGGCGGTGGACATCGCGCTATGGGATCTGAAGGCGCGCATCCGCGGCGAGCCCCTGTGGCGGTTGCTGGGCGGCAACGACCCACTGGTGCCGTGCTACGCCGGGGGCATCGACCTGCAATTCCCGCTCGAGCAGCTGCTGAAGCAGACACAAGACAACCTTGAGCGTGGCTTTCGCGCCATCAAGATGAAAGTGGGGCGTGCGAAATTGAGCGAGGATCTGGCGCGCGTGCGCGCCATGCGAGAAATGCTGGGCGCCGATTTCCCGTTGATGGTGGATGCCAACATGCGCTGGAGTGTGGATGAAGCCGTGCGTGCTGCGCGGGGCCTGCGTGAATTCGACGTGTACTGGCTGGAGGAGCCGACCATTCCCGACGACGTGGAGGGCCACGCGCGTATCGTTCGCGAAGGTAGCTTGCCGGTGGCTGCGGGCGAGAACCTGCACTCGCTGCACGAGTTTGCCGCGTACATTCGAGCGCAGGCCGTGACCTTCCCAGAGCCCGACGTCACCAACTGCGGCGGCGTTACCACCTGGATGAAGGTCGCGCATCTGGCCGAGGCGTTCAATCTTCCGGTGACCTCCCACGGCGCACACGACATCACCGTGCATTGCCTCGCGGCAGTTCCCAACCGCTCGTACCTGGAGGCGCACGGCTTCGGCCTGGACCGGTTCCTCGCGCGTCCGCTCGAGATCCGCGACGGCTTCGCGGTCGCGCCCGATCGCGCTGGCCACGGGGTGTCGTTCGACTGGAAGGGGCTGGAGGCATTGCGCGTTTGAACCCCCGCCCGTCTCGAGCGCAGCGTGCACGACATCCAAGGTGAAGACGTCCCGAGCGCGGGCACAGGCTGTAAACCTACGCCCTAGAGCGGCCTTCCCCTTAACGGCGTAAGTCGGGATCCATGGCTCTTCGGTAAACTGTGCTGGCTGGCGTGGTCCAGACCTTTGAGCGCCTACTGGACCTCGCATCCTTCAACGCCTGGTCGCGATGGCGCCGAGTTTGGCCGCAACGACGCTTGGTGACCGTTGTAATCCTGGGGAAGCTCTCGATCGTCGACGAGAGGACTGCGACAACATGGCGATTTCACCGCTAGCCGGCAAGCCGGCGCCGAAACAGCTACTGGTCGATTTAGCTCGCCTCGAGCGGGAGTATTACGCGCGCAAACCCGAGCTGAGTGACCCCAACCAGCTGGTGAGCTTTGGCACCAGCGGGCACCGCGGTTCGTCCTTGCGAGGGTCCTTCACCGAGGCGCACATCCTGGCTATTGCCCAGGCCATCTGCGACTACCGGCGTGGACGAGGCATCGACGGCCTGCTCTACATGGGCAAGGACACGCATGCTCTGTCGGGTCCGGCCCAGCGCACGGCGCTCGAGGTGCTGGCGGCCAACAGCGTGCAGACCGTGATCCAGCCGGATGACGAGGTGACACCGACACCGGCGATCTCGCGTGCGATCCTCGTACACAATCGCGGGCGCAAAGAGCACATGGCCGACGGCATAGTCATCACGCCGTCGCACAACCCCCCGGAAGATGGCGGCTTCAAGTACAACCCGCCCGGGGGCGGCCCGGCCGACACGGATGTGACGCGGTGGATTCAGGACCGCGCCAATCAGCTTCTCAAGACCGGGAACACAGGCGTGAAGCGGGTGCCGCTTGCCGAGGCGATGAGGGCGACGACGACCCGCCAAGAGGACTTCGTCCTGCCCTATGTGCACGATCTGCGCAACGTCGTCGACATGGACGCGATCCGCGGCGCCAACCTCAAGCTCGCGGTGGACCCCCTTGGCGGTGCGGCCGTGCACTACTGGGAGCCGATCAACGCTGTCTACAAGCTGAACATCACCGTCGTGAATCCGAAAGTCGATCCGACCTTCTCGTTCATGACGGTCGACCACGACGGCAAGATCCGTATGGACTGCTCCAGCCCGTACGCGATGGCCCGACTGGTCGGTCTGAAGGACCAATACCGCGTCGCCTTTGCCAACGATCCGGATGCAGATCGGCACGGCATCGTCACACCTGCTGCGGGATTGATGAATCCCAACCACTATCTTTCCGTGGCGATCCGCTATCTCCTCGGGCATCGCCCGCGCTGGCCCACGCAGGCCGCAGTGGGCAAGACACTGGTCAGCAGCAGCATGATCGATCGGGTGGTGAGCAGGCTTGGCCGCAGGCTGTGTGAGGTGCCGGTAGGTTTCAAGTGGTTTGCTCCCGGATTGCTCGACGGCTCGTTCTGCTTCGGGGGCGAGGAGAGCGCGGGAGCGAGCTTCCTGCGCTTCGACGGCAGCGCCTGGACCACAGACAAGGACGGCCCGATCATGAACCTGCTCGCGGCCGAAATCACCGCGCGCACGGGCAAGGACCCGGGCGAGCACTACCGCGAGCTCACGGGGGAGTTCGGCGCGCCAACCTATACGCGCATCGACGCAGCCGCGACCCCCGAGCAGAAAGCGAAATTGGGCAAACTCTCTCCCGAAGCGGTCACGGCATCGACCCTCGTGGGTGAGCCGATCACGGCGAAGCTCACCAAAGCGCCGGGAAACGGTGCGCCTATCGGTGGCCTCAAGGTCGTCGCCGCCAATGGGTGGTTCGCTGCGCGCCCCTCCGGCACCGAGAACATCTACAAGATCTACGCTGAAAGCTTCAAGGACGAACGGCATCTCGAGGCGATCGTGAGCGAAGCGCAGCAGATCGTGGACCGTGCCTTGTCCGGGAGCGACGCATGAGGTCGCGCGACTCCGTCGTCTTCCTGGTCGACATCGACGACACGCTGCTGGACAACGACGCGATCCAGGCTGACTTCCGGCGCCACCTCGAACGCAAGTTCGGGGCTGAAGCCCGAGACCGCTACTGGACGATTCAGGAACGCCTGTTCGCCGAGCTGGGCTACCGCGACTACCTCGGTGCTCTGCAGCGCTACCGGATCGAGCACCCGGAGGACCTGCGCGTGCTGTCGATGTCCTCGCTGTTCGTCGACTATCCGTTCGGCGATCGGCTCTACCCTCGTGCTCTCGATGTCCTCGAGCGGCTGCGTACCTGGGGCCGCACTGTCATCCTGTCCGATGGCGATGCGGTGTTCCAGCCGCGCAAGGTTGAACGCTCCGGCATCTCTGAAGCCGTGGAAGGCCACGTGCTCATTTACATCCACAAGGAGGAAGCGCTGGACGACGTCGAGCGGCGTTACCCCGCGCGGCACTATGTGCTGGTGGATGACAAACTGCGCATCCTCTCTGTAGTGAAGAAGGTTTGGGGTGAGCGTGTGACCACCGTATTTCCCCGGCAAGGTCAGTTTGCCCATGATCCGAACGTCCTGGCTTCCTATCCCGAGGCCGACCTGACGATCGAGCGCATCAGCGACCTGCTTGCCTATGAGCTTCCCGAGTTGATTGCGGGCTCCCAATCGATGCAACTGACTAAGACGGTGACACGATGAAAGCAACGCAAAAGCTCCACGATCTGGGCCAGAGCCTATGGCTCGACAACATCACCTGGGACCTGCTGACCACCGGCACGCTCAAGCGCTACATCGAGGAGCTGTCGGTCACGGGGCTCACCTCGAATCCTACGATCTTCAATCAGGCGATCAAGGGGAGCGCCGCCTACGATGCAGCCATCCGCAAAAAGCTGAAGGAGGGTAAGTCGGGCGAGCAGCTGTTCTTCGAGCTGGCGCTGGAAGACATCACTCAGGCCGCCGACCTGTTCCGGCCGATTTTCGACCGGACTCTCGGCGTTGACGGGTTTGTTTCGCTGGAAGTCTCCCCGCTGCTCGCGTACGACACCAAGACCACGATCAGTGTGGCGAAACAGCTCCACGCTCGAGCTGCACGTCCTAACCTCTTCATCAAGATTCCGGGCACCAAGGAAGGATTGCCCGCCATCGAGGAGGCCATCTTCGCCGGCGTGCCGATCAACGTGACCCTGCTCTTCTCGCGCGAACACTATTTGGCGGCGGCCGACGCATACTCGCGCGGCATCGAGCGGCGGCTCGCGGCCGGGCTCAGACCGGACGTCGCATCGGTCGCGTCGCTGTTCATCAGCCGGTGGGATGTCGCGGTCGCGCAGAAGGCACCCAAGGAACTGGTAAACCGGCTCGGCATCGCCATGGCTCAGCGCTCGTACAAGGCCTACCGCGACGTGCTTGCCGCGGCCCGTTCGCAGCGTGCCTTCAACTTCGGCGCACGTCCGCAGCGGCTGCTGCTTGCCAGCACCGGCACCAAGGATCCCAAGGCCCCGGACATCCTGTACATCAAGGGGCTGGCTGCGCCCAATACCGTCAACACCATGCCAGAGGCAACTTTGAAGGCATTCGCCGACCATGGCGAGGTCGGGGCTGCGATGTCACCGGACGGGGGCGACTGCGAAACCGTGCTCGCCCAGTTCGCCCAGGCCGGCATCGACATCGATGCCCTTGCGGCTCAACTGCAGGAAGAGGGCGCAGGGGCGTTCGTCAAATCCTGGAACGAACTGATGGGCGTGATCGCGTCCAAGAGCGCCGCGCTCGAGCAGGCAAGCTAGCGCCGGGAGCAAGGAACATGGCATCGATGGAAGCTGTGACTGCCCGCCCCGCGTGGAAGGCCCTCGAAGCGCACTACGAGAAGGTGCAGGCGTTGCATCTGCGCGAGCTCTTTGCGAACGACCCCAAACGCGGCGAGCGCTTGACAGTCGAGGCGGCCGGCCTGTACCTCGACTATTCGAAGAACCGCATCACCGACGAAACGCTCGGGCTTCTGTTGCGGCTGGCGGAACAATCCGGCCTCCGCGCCCGGATCGACGCCATGTTTCGGGGCGACAAGATCAACGTCACGGAAAACCGTGCGGTGCTGCATGTCGCGCTGCGCGCGCCGCGAGGCACCTCCATCTTGGTAGACGGCAAGGACGTGGTCCCCGAGGTTCACGCGGTGCTCGACAGGATGGCGGATTTCGCGGACCGGGTTCGCAACGGCGCCTGGAAAGGGCACACTGGGAAGCGCATCCGCAACGTCATCAACATCGGCATCGGCGGCTCCGACCTGGGGCCGGTGATGGCCTACGAGGCGCTCAAGCACTACAGCGAGCGCGGCATGACGTTTCGCTTCGTGTCGAATGTTGACGGCACCGATTTCGCAGAAGCGGTGGGCGACCTGGACGCGGCGCAGACGCTGTTCATCGTGTCATCCAAGACGTTCACCACGCTGGAAACGATGACCAACGCCCAGAGCGCTCGCGAGTGGTCGCTCAAAGCATTGGGCGGCGATCTCAAGGCTGTGGCCAAGCACTTCGTGGCGGTTTCGACCAACGCCGAGAAGGTGTCGGAGTTCGGTATCGATACCGCGAACATGTTCGAGTTCTGGGACTGGGTCGGCGGCCGCTACTCGATGGATTCGGCGATTGGACTGTCGACCATGCTCGCGGTGGGCCCGGACAACTTTCGCGCCATGCTGGCCGGGTTCCACGAGATGGATGAGCATTTCCGCACCGCGCCGTTCGAGCGCAATCTGCCGGTGCTGATGGGCTTGCTCGCGGTGTGGTACAGCGACTTCTTCGGGGCGCAGACGGTCGCGGTGTTGCCCTACGAGCAATATCTGAAACGCTTCCCGGCCTACCTGCAGCAGCTCGCAATGGAGAGCAACGGCAAGCACGTGACGCTCGACGGCGCCATGGTTGACTGCGACACCAGCGCGATCTATTGGGGCGAGCCGGGCACCAACGGGCAGCACTCGTTCTATCAGCTCATCCATCAAGGGACCAGGCTCATCCCGTGCGATTTCATCGCCTTCGCGCGCACGCTGAATCCGCTGGGCCGCCACCACGATATGCTGATGGCCAACGTTCTCGCCCAGACCGAAGCGCTGGCATTCGGCAAGACTGCGGAGCAGGTCAAGGCGGAGGGCACGCCCGATTGGCTGGTGCCGCACCGGGTGTTCGAAGGCAATCGCCCTTCGAATACCATCCTCGCGGACCGGCTCACGCCCGAGGCGCTCGGCAGGCTGGTCGCGCTCTACGAGCACAGCGTCTTCACGCAAGGCACGATCTGGAACATCAACTCGTTCGACCAGTGGGGCGTCGAGCTGGGCAAGGCTCTGGCGCAGCGGATCATCCCGGAGCTGGAGAGCGCTCTGGAGCCGAAGCTTGAGCACGACAGTTCGACCAACGCGCTGATCAAGCGCTATCGGAAACTGAAGCAGGCTAAGTAGTAGCTGTTCTCTCTCCCCTTGCGGGAGAGGGCGTTTTCGGACGATCTCTTTTGCGCGAGGAATGGCGTATGCAACTCGGAATGGTGGGTCTTGGAAGGATGGGCGCGAACATGGTGCGGCGGCTTCTCAAGGCGGGCCACAACTGCGTGGTCTTCAACAGATCGCCCAAGGCGGTGGAGGAGCTCGCCAAGGAGAAGGCGGTGGGAGCCGCGTCGCTGCAGGACCTGATTAGCAAGCTCCAGAAGCCGCGTGCGGTGTGGTTGATGGTCCCAGCGGCGGTCGTGGATCAGACCATTGCCGACCTCGCGCCCGCTCTCGAGCGCGACGACATCCTCATCGACGGTGGCAACTCCTACTATGTCGACGACATCCGGCGTGCGAAGGAGCTCGCGCCCAAAGGCATCCACTATGTCGACGTTGGCACGAGCGGCGGCGTCTGGGGCCTGGAACGCGGTTACTGCATGATGATCGGCGGCGAGCCACCGGTGGTGAAGCATCTCGATCCGATCTTCGCCACCCTTGCCCCTGGCGTCGGCGACATTGCGCGCACACCCGGACGCGAGAAGGTTGGCGGCACTGCCGAGCGAGGCTATCTGCATTGTGGGCCGAATGGGGCCGGCCACTTCGTCAAGATGGTTCACAACGGTATCGAATACGGGATCATGGCCGCATACGCTGAAGGATTCGGCATCCTGCGTGCAGCCAATGTCGGCAAGCGCAAGCACGAGATCGATGCCGAGACGACGCCTCTGCGCGACCCCGAGCACTACCAGTACGACCTCAACTTGCCCGATGTCGCAGAGGTGTGGCGGCGAGGCAGCGTGATCGCCTCATGGTTGCTGGATCTGACAGCGAGCGCTCTGCTCGCAGATCCAGCGCTCTCGAAGTTCGGAGGCCGGGTCTCGGACTCCGGCGAGGGACGCTGGACCATCAAGGCGGCGATCGACGAGGCACAGCCCGCGCCGGTGCTGACCACGGCGCTGTATGAGAGATTCAGCTCGCGCGGCGAAGCGGATTTCCAGAACAAGCTGCTGTCGGCGATGCGCTATGCATTCGGCGGGCACCTGGAAAGGCCAGGCAAATGACGGCTCCCTAGGCGCGCGGAAATACGCGATACGGTACGGCGACCTGCCCCTCCCTTGTTCTCCCCCGCTCGTTTAGGGGAGGATCGGGGCGAGCTGCCCCCTCCCTACCCTCCCCCGCAAGCGGGGGAGGGTAGGGAGGGGGTGCATGGTTTTGTGTCGGTGCTGCGTAGTCAGCCCAATAAGCGACGCCAGACAGCAAAACGAGACGAGTATGAGCGAAGCGCATTCCGACGCGCTGGTGTTCTTCGGCGCAACCGGCGATCTCGCTTACAAGAAAATCTTCCCGTCGTTGCAGGCGATGATGAAGCGCGGCCACTTGAATGTGCCCGTCATCGGCGTGGCCAAGGCCGGCTGGAACCTTGATCAGCTCAAGGCGCGGGCCCGCGACAGCCTCGACACGCACGGCGGCGGAGTCGATGCTTCGGCATTCGAAAAGTTGTGCGCCCGGCTGCGCTACGTGGATGGAGACTACAACGACGCGGCAACCTTTCGAGCCATCCGCAAGGAACTCGGCTCCGCCCGGCGGCCAGCGTACTACCTCGCCATCCCGCCCGTGATGTTCGGTGTGGTGGTGGAGCAGCTGACCAAGTCGGGCTGCATCGAGGGTTCCCGAGTGATTGTCGAGAAGCCGTTCGGGCGCGACCTCGCCTCGGCGCAGGCGCTCAACCGGATCCTGCTCGCCACCTTCGACGAAGCGCACATCTTCCGCATCGACCATTACCTCGGAAAGCGGCCGGTGCACAACATGCTCTTCTTCCGCTTTGTGAATGCGTTGCTCGAGCCGTTCTGGAACCGGCACCACATCGAGAGCGTGCAGATCACGATGGCGGAGAGTTTCGGAATCCAGGGCCGCGGCGCATTCTACGATCAGGTAGGGACCGTCCGCGATGTCGTGCAGAATCATCTGTTCCAGGTGCTCGCCAACCTGGCCATGGAGCCGCCGGCGAGAACCGACAGCGAATCGATCCGGGACGAGAAGGTCAAGGTGCTGAAGGCGATCGCCACGCTCGATGAAAGCAGCGTCGTCCGCGGACAGTTCCACGGCTACCGCAAGGAGCCGGGTGTGGCACCCGACTCGAAGGTGGAGACCTTCGCCGCCTTGAGGTTGGCGCTGCATTCGTGGCGCTGGCAGGGCGTGCCCTTCTATATCCGGGCGGGAAAGGCGCTGCAGGTGACCTGCACCGAGGTCGTGGTGAGGCTGCGCCGCCCTCCGAAAATCTTTCCCACCTGCACTCCTGCGCCGAACTACTTCCGCTTTCGCATCAACCCGGACAACACCATCGCTTTTGGCCTGACCGCCATGGACCCGGAAGAAAAGATGATCGGTCAGCCGGCAGAACTGCTCGCGAGCCGGCACCCCGGCGCGAACGAGATGGATGCGTACGAGCGGGTACTGGGAGATGCCATGCGAGGGGATGCAACCCTTTTTGCCCGCGAAGACTACGTGGAGGAAGCGTGGCGTATCGTCGATCCGCTGTTGAAGGCGAGCACGCCGCTCTACGAGTACGACCCGGGGACGTGGGGACCGAACGAAGCCGAGCAGAAAGTTGCGCCGGCGGGCGGTTGGCATAATCCGACGGTCGTCGCATAGGATTGGCATGCGCTGTTCAGTGCCTGAGCTCCACTCGAGGAACCGCAGAAGGAGTTCGGCGTCGGGGCCGGATCGCGTAGCTGCGGTCGCGAGGGAGGCGCTCTGGAAGAAATATGGACAGAGAAAGGCGCCCTCTCTAGTATGTCGCGTGGAGGGTGGAAGGGGCCCCTAAGAGCCTACTGGATGCGGGAGGAACGACTATGCCGAAACAGGAAGCACCCAAGACTGCGTTGCAACCCGGCCAGGTGCCTGACCTCAAGCCAGGGAAATACAGCGACGGGCATCCGCTCGACGAGGTTCAGTACCTCGAATGCAAGCTGATCCTCAAGCCCGACCGCTTCACTTCAGCCAAGGTCTTCCAGGAGTACGGCGAGCTCGTGGGCCGGGCCGCCAAGAAGTTCGATATCGGCTTCTCGACCAAAGGCGTGGTGCTCAAGCCCGAGATCAGAGAGGTGCTGTTCCTGGACACCGAGGGGTACCGCCTCTACAACAACGCGTTCATCCTGCGGCGGCGCATCGCATATGAGAACGGCTTCCCTGTCAGCGACCCGGAGATGGTCTTCAAGTTCCGTCACCCGGACATGCAGAAGGCCGCGGAAATCGACGTGCGGCCCAATATCGCGGGTAACTATCGGATCAAGTTCAAGGCTGAAGCGTTGCCGCTCAAAGATCAGCTCGGTGGATACCGATTGCTGTTCTCACACAATGTCGAGCTCAACCTGAGTCAGGTTCCCGACCTGGATCACACGTCCCTGCCCACGCTCGGAGAAGTCTTCCCGTGCTTAGCCAGCTTGAAGAAATCCAAGGGCGAGAAGATCGAATACGTGAACCACACCATCGTGGAGGAGGTGTTGCAGGATATCGGCACGCTGGATTTCGGCAAAGAGCTCATCGCCAACAGCAACCTGGCGCTGTGGCGCGAACGGGGCATGCAGAGGCCGCTTTGCGGCGAGTTCGCGTTCCAGTGCAAGTTCAAGCGCAGGGACGATCTGCATGAGAAGGCGATCGAGCGGGTGAAGGAGTTCTTCGTCACGCTCCAGCAGGCCGGGCACGACTGGCTCTCGCTCGGCACCACCAAGACTGGCCTGGTCTACCGGCTGAAAGGTAATCCGCCCCAGGCGCATGAGTGATCCTTCTACGAGACTGGCTCATGTACGAGTTTCCACAGCGTGATCTGGAATATGTCATCCGGCTGGACGAAGTCTTTTGGGGCGGCGTCCTGTTGGCCGTCACGATTGCCATCCATGGCATTGGCATGCTCTTGACCGTGACCGCGGGCAACGCGCTCAGAGGCCGGTTCGAGCGAGCCCGGTCACGGTACCCTGCCGTGGGCTTGAGCATCATCATCCTTGCGGCCTGGATGATCGTCCTGGTCAATCTCATCGAGGTGATGATATGGGCGGGCTTCTATGTCTGGAAGGGTGCGCAGCCCAACCCCTTCAGCGCCTTCTACAACGCCTTGCTGAATTACACCACGCTGCAGGCCGGGTATCTGCCGCCACGCTGGCGATTGCTTGAAGGCATGCTTGGCATTTCGGGGCTGCTGACGTTTGCCTGGTCCACCAGCGTTCTGTTTTCGCTGGCGCAGGAATTTCAGGAAAAGGCATTGCTGGTCGCCAAGCAACGGTGGGAAAAGCGTCATGCCGAGCGCTCTGCCGTGAAGCCCCACCGGTCGGGCAACTCGGACGGGACGTGAGGGCACGTGATTCGGGAGCGCCATGAAAGTCCTCGAGCGCTTTCTAGAAGACGACTTGCTTGGGGTGCGCTTTGCGCTCAACGTGTTCATCGGCACCACCGCTCTTTGGCTCTTGCTGCGGCTGATGGCCGCCACCAATCCGATCTGGGCCATCGCGTCGATGATCGCGGCCAGCGAGCCGCGGTTCCAGAATGCGGTTCGCATGTTCCGCGCGCGCATCATCAACGCGCTGGTCGGCTGCGCGGTAGGGGTGCTGTTCCTGGCGTTCGGGCCCGAGGACGAGTGGAAGCTCCCGCTGGCTCTGGCCATCACCGTCCTGCTCTCGTCCTACGTCGTGCGCATCCAGACGATGTGGCGACAAGCGCCCATCACGGCCGCGATCGTCATCGCCGCCGGCTTGACGCATCATTCGAATTTGAGCGCCGCTGAGCACGGCCTGCACAAGGTGGGCGAGGTCATTTTGGGCTGCGTCATGGGCCTGGTCGTCACCTGGCTCATGTCCAAGATCTGGCCGCTGCCCGATGCGGGAAAAACCGTTCAAGCGACGAAGAGTTGACCCGGGACGCGCGGCGCATCTGAACCGGGCTCACCGACGCGTCGGTAACAGATTTGGATAGTCTCTACCGGGGAGGGGCCCGCGGCAGGGACAGGCACGAGGGAGCGCTTACCCGTACGTTGCATTCGCATCACAACCACAAGGAGCCTGCCATGACACATGATGCTTTTAGTACGAATCGCCGCCGCTTTATCCAGCTCACCGTGGGTGGTGCCGCTGCGGTGCCTTTTGCCCACACACTGCTCGGCGAGACCGCCGCTGCGGTGGAAGTCGTGACCGAAGCCAATCCGCAGGCGCAGGCCCTCGGGTACAAGGTGGATGCGACCAAAGCCGCGAATCGCAAGGACCCCAAGGCGTTCTGCGACAACTGCAATTTCTACTCGGGCAAGCCGGGTGCAGCCAACGGGCCGTGTCAGCTGTTCACCGGTAATCTGGTGAGCGCGAAGGGCTGGTGCACCGCCTGGATCAAGAAACAGGGCTGAGCCGCGGTTGCCAACCTGCGAACGAAGCATGGTTCCCGGACTGTGCAGTGATCTAGGCGGAGCCCGTCGATGATCAACGACACCGTGGTCGACTTGTCGCGCGTGCAATTCGCCGCAACCGCGCTGTACCACTTCTTGTTCGTTCCCCTCACGCTCGGACTGTCGTTCCTGCTGGCGGCGATGGAGACGGTGTACGTCGTCACCGGCAGGCAGATCTACCGACAGATGACACAGTTCTGGGGCAAGCTGTTCCTCATCAACTTCGCCCTGGGCGTGGCCACCGGGTTGACCATGGAGTTCCAGTTCGGGACCAACTGGTCGTACTACTCGAGCTTCGTGGGAGATACCTTCGGCGCTCCGCTAGCCATCGAAGGCTTGATGGCTTTCTTCATGGAGTCGACCTTCGTCGGATTGATGGCATTCGGCTGGGAGCGGCTGAGCAAGGCGCAGCACCTGATCGTCACCTACTTCGTGGCGCTGGGCTCCAACCTGTCGGCGCTGTGGATTCTGATCGCCAACAGCTTCATGCAGGATCCGCGCGGTGTCTTCTTCAATCCGCTGACCATGCGCATGGAGCTCGAAAGCTTTCTGAGCATGCTGTTCAGCCCCGATGCTCAGTCCAAATTCGTGCACACCAGCATCGCCGGGTACGTCACGGCGGCGATGTTTGTGGCGGGCATCAGCGCTTATTACATGCTGCGCAAGCGCCATATGGAGCTGGCCAAACGCTCGTTCCGCATGGCTGCGCTGTTCGGCGTGTTCTCGACCGCGGGCGTGATCACGCTGGGGGACGCCTTGGGCTTCGTCGGTGGCCATGCCCAGCCGACCAAGCTCGCAGCGATGGAGGCCCTGTGGCAGACCGAGAAGCCGCCGATGGCGTTCAACGTGGTCGCGATTCCTTCACAGAGCCAGCGCAGGAACCTCTGGGAGCTGCAGATCCCTGCCGCTCTGTCGCTGCTCGTGACCCATTCTTTGGACGGGACGGTTCCGGGCGCAGACATATTGACGCAGCGGGCGGCGGAACGGATTCGCAACGGGATTCCCGCCGTGGAGGCTTTGAAGCAGCTGAGCGCCAATCCGGGCGACGCTCGGGCGATGGCTCAGTTCAAGGCCCACGAGAAGGATCTCGGCTACGGGTTCCTGGCCGCGCGCTACGCACCCGACCAGGATGTATCCAAAGTGAGAGCGCGAGACATCGAGAAGGCCGCCGCCGGCACTATGCCCTTGGTCTGGCCCGTCTTCTGGTCGTTTCGCGTCATGGTAGGGTTCGGCCTGGCGATGCTCGCCTACTTCGTGCTGGCAGTGATCTATACCCTGTTCGATCAAGTCGAGCGCAAGCGCACATTTCTGTGGCTCGCGGTTTGGGCGATACCGGTGCCCTTCATCGCCTGTGAGACGGGGTGGCTGGTGGCGGAGATGGGGCGCCAGCCGTGGACCGTGTACGAGGTGCTGCCGACCTGGATGTCCGCGTCGACGCACAGCGTGACCTACATGGTGTTTTCGCTGACCGGGTTCCTGCTCCTGTACTCGATCTTCATTCTGATCGAGATGTACCTCATGGTCAGGGCAATCCGCCAGGGACCGGAGGAAAACGGCCCCGCTCCGGATCAACCGCTCGGCCAGCTGGCCCCGGCAGCTTCGATGCGCAGGGCTTGAGAGAGCGACACGATGGAAGCTTATGTGCTATTGAAAGTGGTGTGGTGGCTGCTGCTCGGCGTGCTGCTTATGGGCGTGGCGATCATGGTCGGCATGGATATGGGTGTGGGCACGATACTGCGCTACGTGGGGCGCACCGATGCCGAGCGCCGCGTTGCGCTGAACATCATTGGTCCGCACTGGGACGGCAACCAGGTCTGGTTCATTCTGGGCGGCGGCGCAATCTTCGCCGCGTGGCCGCTGGTCTATGCCACGGCGTTCTCCGGCTTCTACGTCGTCATGCTCGTGCTGCTGTGGAGCATGATCGTGCGCCCACTTGGATTCGAGTATCGCAGCAAGCTCGCATCGGCGCGCTGGCGCAACGCCTGGGACTGGTCGCTGTTCGTCAGCGGCTTCGTGCCCATGCTGGTATTCGGCGCTGCGATCGGCAACATCCTGCATGGCGTGCCGTTCCAGTTCAGCTGGAACCTGACCTCGTCGTACACCGGCAGCTTCATCGCCCTGTTCAACCCGTTTGCCATCCTGTGCGGGCTGCTTTCGGTCGCAATGTCGGTGTACATGGGCGCGGCGATCATCATGAATGGCAGCGAGGGGGCGATTCACGACCGGGCTCGCGAGCTTGCCGTCCGCGGTGCGCTGGCTGCGGTGGTCTTGTTCACCGTCGGCGGGATCTGGGTGAGCGCCATGCGGGGCTACCAGCTGGTGAGCTCACCCGACCCGGCGCTGGCGCAAACACCGCTGCAGCAGACGGTGGAGCGTGCGCCGGGGGCATGGCTGGGAAATTTGCGCAGCCATCCAATCCTGTGGCTCGTGCCGCTGACCGGATATGTCGGCATTCTGCTCGGCGTGTGGGTGGTGCGCAGAGGTAGATCTCTCTTCGGCTGGTGGCTAGGCGCGCTCGGATGGATCGGCATCATCGGCACGGTGGGCGCGGCCATGTTTCCGTTCATGCTGCCATCGAGCTCCGAGCCTTCGCACAGCCTCACGGTGTGGAACGCCTCGTCCAGCCGCCACACCCTCACATGGATGCTGGGCTTCACGCTGGTCTTCATGCCGTTGGTGCTGTGGTACACCAGCTGGGCGTTCTGGGTGATGCGGGGCAAAGTGAGCGAAGGGCATGTCGAGACCGACGAGCACGCGTACTGAGGAAGGTGGTTGACGATGAGCACGCTCGCCCGCTTCTTGGTCTACATGTTCATTGGCGTCGTCGTCATCTTCCTGGCTGCCGTGCTCGGTGACAACGGTCCATGGTACTTTGCCTGGCTGGTCGGCACGGTCATGATCGTCTTGATCTCCGTGTCGGGCGCCGTACTCCTCGACACGCAAGAGGACGAACAGACGCGCGCCGCACGTCGCTAAGCGCAGCCGCGGATCCCTATCCCAAGCTTCCTCCGCTTGCGGGGGAGGGCGAGGGAGGGGGCAAGGGCTCCGTCGCTTCGACAAGATAGTCCTGTGAGCTCGCATACCGCCCCCCGCGACGCATCAGCTCGGAGTGCGCGCCGCGCTCCACGACTCGTCCGCTCTCGAGCACGAGAACTTCGTCGATCCGCTCTCGCAGCAACGTCAGCTTGTGAGTGATGAGCAGCACCGTGCGCCCAGCCACCAGGCGCTCGATCGCTTCGAGCACGGCGCGCTCGGTCTGCGGGTCGAGGTTCTCGGTCGGCTCATCGAGGAGCAGAATGGGCGCGTCTTTGAGCAGGGCACGCGCAATGGCCACGCGCCGCGCCTGACCGGCAGAAAGCCGCACCCCGGCTTCGCCCACTTGGGTTTCGTAGCCGTCGGGGAGCGCAGCGATGAAATCGTGGATCGCGGCCGCACGCGTCGCGCGCACGATGGCCTGCTCGTCGGCCCCGGGGGCGGCGATGCGCAGGTTCTCGAGGATGGTGGCGTTGAACAGATGGGTGTCCTGGGACACTACCGCGATCTGTCTGCGCACGTCCTCGGGGCGGTAGTGCCGCAGGTCGTGGCCTCCGAGACGGATCTCGCCCTGCTGGTACTCCCAAAAGCGCAGCGCGACGCGCACGATGCTGGTCTTGCCGGCCCCGGTGGGGCCGACCACTGCCAAGCGCCTGCCCGCCGTCAGATCCAGATCGAGGCCATCGAGCGCCCACGGGTGGTTCGCATCGTAGCGCAGGCGTACACCGCGCATCGTGAGGCTCGAGTCGAGCGGTCGCGGCGAGGGTGTGAGCACGGAGACTATTTGCGGCTGCGCGTCCGCGAGCTCGAATACGCGCCGCGCCGCCGCGAAGGTTTCCCCCAGCGCCTGGAATGCCAGCGGCAGCGAGCCGACCGCTTCGAAGCTTGCAAGGACCAGCAGCGCGAGCATCGGCAAGTCGGCGGGTTGCAACGCGCCGCGACCCAGGAGGGCGGCAGCGATGAGAACGCTGCCCCACATCGAGACGCTCGCACACAGCCCCACTGCCCCCTCCGAAACGCCGGCAAGCCGGCTCAACCGCATCTGCTCCGCGCTCAGTCGTCGCGTGAGACCGTCAATCTCCAGCACCCGGCGCTGAACCGCGCCATACACGCGCAGCTCGGCCATCCCCTGCACGCTGTCGACCACCGCCGTGCGCAGCGCTGCCCGCGTTTCGACCACCAGCGCGCCCGAGCGCTCACCGGCTCGGCGCATCAGAAGCGGGATCGCTACCCCTGTCATGAGCAGCAATGCCAGGACCAGGGCGCCGACCCATCGGCTGTACAGGCTCAGCACGGTTACGACGACCACAATGCCAGCGATAGCGACCAGCACCGGCACCAGCACGCGCAAGTAGGCGTGGTGCAACGTATCGATGTCCGCCTGGATGCGTCCGAGCAGGTCGCTGCCGCGCAGGCGCTGCAGCCCCGCGGGCGCGAGCGGCTCTACGCGCTGGAAGAACCACACCCGCAGCTCTGACAAGAGCCGGAACGTCGCCTCGTGTGTGATCAGCCGTTCGAGGTAGCGTCCACCTGTGCGCAGAATGGCGAAGAGCCGGATCAAAGCCGCAGGCAGAACGTAGTTCATCAACGCTCCCGCCGCGCCTGCCAGCGCCATCGCGGCGATGAACCATCCGGCGACCGCCATCAAGCCCACATTGGCGAGCATGGTTACGGTCGAGATCGCCGCCCCCAGCGCCATCCATGTCCAGTAGCGGCGCGACAAGCGCAGCAAGCGGGCGAAGATTTTGAGGTCGCTTAGCATCGCGGAATACGTTCGCCGTCAGTCGTGATTCTGCCCCCCTCCCTCTCCCTCCCCCGCACGCGGGGGAGGGTTGGGGTGGGGGGACGTGCCCGCCACGTCGACAGATGGTGCATCGGACCCAGTGCGCGCTTCCGTCGCTCCTTCAGAGGCGCGCACCATGCGCGCATAACGCCCGCCCGCGCGCAGGAGTATTTCGTGCGTGCCTTGCTCGACGATGCGCCCCTCGTCCATGACGAGAATGCGATCGACGCTGCGCACCGTGCGCACGCGGTGGGCGATGATCAGCACAGTCCGCGCGTGCGCCAGGCTGGCAATCGCCTGCGTGATCAGCATCTCGGTTTCGGGATCGAGGCTGGTGGTGGCCTCGTCCATCAGCAGCACAGGCCGGTCCGTGAAAAAAGCGCGTGCCAGAGCCAGACGCTGCACCTGGCCGCCAGAGAGGTTCTGGCCACGCTCGCCCACCTCCGTGTCATAGCCCCCCGGTAAGCGCTCGATGAACTCGTCTGCGTGGGCCAGACGCGCGGCCGTGCGCACCATCTCGGTGCTGATCGTGGCGTCCCCCATGCGGATGTTGTCGAGGATGCTGCCTTGAAACAGGTGCGGACGCTGGGGCAGCCATGCGACGTGACGCAACCAGTGCTCGGGATCGAGCTGAGTCAGATCATGCCCGCCGACTAGAACCCGCCCGCTTTGCGCGCGCATGAAGCCGAGCAGGAGTTGAAGCGCTGTGCTCTTGCCGGCGCCGCTGGGTCCGACCAAGGCTGTGGTGCGCTGCTCCGGGAGGACGAAGCTCGCGCCACGCAGCGCCGGGCGGCCAGGCTCATACGCGTACTCAACGTCCTCGAAGCGAATCTCCAGGGCGCGCCCTAGAGGCGGACGCGTGCGGCCGAACGCTATGTCAGGCAACGCGGCGTCGAGGACTTCGACCACACGCTCGGCTGCGCCGATCGCTTCCATGCGCGCGTGATAGCGCGCGCCGAGCGTGCGCAGCGGAAGGTAGAACTCGGGTGCGAGCAGCAGGACGAAGAAGGCGGTTTCTAAACCGATCTGCGCGTAGAGCAGCCGAAAACCGATAAGCACGGCCACGGCGGCGATGCTCACCGTGGCGAAGAATTCGAGCGCCAAGGCGGACAGGAAAGCCACTCGGAGCACCGACATGGTGCTCTTGCGATAGTCCTCCGAGATGCGTGCTACGAGCTCCGCCTCGCGCTGCGAAGCGTTGAACAGCTTGAGCGTGGTCAAGCCCTGGAGCGCGTCGAGGAAGTGCGCGCTCATGCGTGCGAGCTTGCGCCACTGACGCTGGTTGAGCTGCTCTGCTCGGCCGCCGATCAACACCAAGAACAAGGGCACGAGCGGTGCGGTGAGAAGGAGCACCAGGCCAGAGATCCAGTCCTGAGGAAATATGAAGACCAGAATGGATGGCGGGACCAGCGCGACCAGCGCCAGTTGTGGCAGGTAGCGGGCGTAGTAGGGTTCGAGCGCTTCGATCGCCTCGACGGCGACGATCGCCAGCTCCCCGCTGTGGCGGCTTTGCGTGTATGCCGGTCCCAGTGCCTGGACCTGGCGGACAAGGCGGCTGCGCACATCCTCCTTTACGAGAGTCGCTGCGCGCATCGCAACCTGCTCCGATGCGCGCGTCGCAGCGAAGCGCAGCGCGAAGACAATCGGCAGCGGCAACAGCCAAGGCAGGACGGCCGCGAGCGAAGCTTGCTGCAGCACGACGGCACTCACCGCGTGCGCCAGAAGCCACGCTTGCGGGATCAGCAGCCATGCGCCGAGAACGCCGAGCGCAACCGCCATCGACAGCGGGCGACGGGCGCGGCGCGATTGGCCCCGCAACCACTTCTCCATGGTGCGACCATCCGCGCGGCTGCCCTGGAAGGGTGCGTCTGCTCGGTTCATTTGCCGGATTGGATTCTACCGATCCGTCGAGACGAGGTTACAGAATCAAGACCAGAGGCGTCGCCGGGGAGCGGCGCGGAGCTTGCCTAGGCTGGGTCTCTCTGGCCTCGTCGTTCTTTCGCCGTTGACTTTGGCCGGCTGCGCCAAGGTGGCTCGGCAAGCGGGCATGACTGAGCACGAGATACCGATTTCCGGCCGCGGGCAGCTGCTGCAGGGATCGGATGTGCGAGCCTCGGGATTCCTGGGCGATTACTCGCAGCTCGCGCCGGTAAAGGGGGTAAAGGGAGAGTGGGAATACGTCAGGCACGGCGTGGACTGGCAACCGTACACGAAGATCATGATGCGGCCCATGGGTCTGGATCAACACCGGCGCCGCCTATCCGGCTATTCAACCCGACCTCTACAAGAAAATCGAGGACACCATCCGCCAGATCGTAACTTCGGAATTCGAGGCGGGCGGTTACGAGATCGTCAATAAAGCCGGGCCGGGCGTGCTCGTATTTCACTACGCGCTGACCGGGGTGACGCCGGTGCGGCAGGGACTGGTTCCCAGCGACGCGCTGCCGGTCAAGGCGGCGATTACCGCGGTTCGCTACGCAACTGGTACCGAGGCCTATTACGTGGCGCTCTCCGGAGAGATCGAAGTCTCGGACGGCGCGAGCGGAGAGCGCGTCTTCGCCGCAGTCGGTGCGCGACACAGTTTCGCCACCGAGCTCAAGAGCAGCGAAATCACCTGGGATGAGCTGCGCGACAGCGTAACCTACTTCGCCAAGCAGTGGCGCACGCGTCTCGATCGTGCCCGCGGCGTCACTCCAGGCTAAACAAGCGCGGGTCGTGATGACTCCCGGCCACCCGGAACGTCGAGGCCTGCAGACGGTGCGGTGCTCCGCGTTTCACGTCTTGCTGCTGATCATCGCGGGGGTGTTGTGCGCCTGCGACAAGCCGCGGGCGGGTATGGGCTGAGATCACGGAGAAGCAGGCAGACGCGCGCGACAGGAAGTAGCGGACTGCCCGCATTCGCTGCTGCGGCCAGGGTACTACGCGCCCGGCAAGGGGTCAGCGCGTGAGAGCCGCTGCCAAGGCCGGAACTGACGCGCCGTGTAGGTTATGCGGAGCGGAGCTTCCTTAGTTCCACAACAGTATCTTGTTATTGTTGACCAGCACCGGATCGCCCACGCGAAACAGCGGCTGGTTGCGCTGCTGGATCACCTGCACCGTGCCGTCGCGCATCTGGACCGCCACATCCCACAGCACGACGATTTTCTGGACGCCGTATCCATCGACTACAGCGGGTTGCCCCGCGGTCTCCGCGCTATACATTCCCTGAGGGATATACAGACCGGGACCCCCGTCGTCCTGGTCCACCGCCTCAGCGGTCTCATGATTCGCAATAGACAGGACGACGGCGCAATTCTCCAAGTCGCACGGCCGCTGGATGACGTCGGCGGCGCCGGGCGTGCTGTCCGACATTTCGCCTAGTAGTTCCGTCTTGGCTGGAGCAGTGCCTCCCGCTGGAGGTGCGATTGGCGCGGGAACCGCTACGGCAGTGGCGGAAGGAGTGGACGACGCCTCGGATTCTTGCGCAGCGCCTGGGGATTTTTGCGCAGCGCCTGGGGATTTTTGCGCAGCGCCTGGGGATTTTTGCGCGGCGGCAGGAGCCTGCTGATGCATTGAGGGCGGCGCGAGACCAGTATCCCCTGTCCACGGCGCCTCCTTCACGTCCTGGGATTTCTGCGATGCGCACCCGAAGGCGAGCACGCTCATGCAAGCGATCAAGCCTGTTCGAATCACCGTGGGGCTCACACCGTCGGGTTACGAGCCGGCGGCGTTCGACGCAACGCGCCGAACCGCCAGGAAGCACAAGCCGAACATCTTGCGCGCCCGCAGCAGCCGCACGGAATGCCGATTGATTCCCAGGAACAGGCGCACGACTTCGGTCCGGTAGCGGTCGTGCGTCCAGATGAACACGATCAACGATCTGCCTATTTCGAACCGCATTTGTACCTACCCTTTTGACAATTCAACCGGGGCACGTCGGCCCCGTGCCAACGGCCAACCCCCTCGCAGGCCGGAGCCAGCCGCCGTGAGTGCTATTCATCTGAGCCCTATGATACGCGCTCATTGCGCCTGGTGTCAGTCCCTCACGCCCGGTGCACAAGCGCGAAACGGCGCCGTGCGATCTTGACGCTGGCTCGGTGCCGCGGGGCGCTGTAGAGTAGGGGACCAATCCACTAGGCATAAACCCAACGCTGGCGAGGTGTGTATGAGCGAAGCCCAATCGCCCACTCAGCCGCAGGCCGCGCTGCAGCCTCGGACGGGCTTTTTCGTGCGCGAACTGCCCTACGTCCTCCTGCTGGCGCTAGCTGTGGTCGGCATCGCATACACCAGCCTGTCCCCGGATACGAGCGTCGCCTATTGGAAGGTTCTCGCACCCGTGTTCGCCGTCGTGTGCATCGTGAGCCAGTGGTCGCGCGTACCCGCCGGCGGTGGCGCCAAGATGCGCCTGGTGATCGTTCAGCTGGTGCACTGGGGTGCATTCCTGCTCACGATCCTGTTGTTGTTCCTGCCCGAGATGCAGAAGATGCTGCCCGCCCTGGTGAGCGCCCAGGTCATCCTCTACCTGCTCGCGCTGAGCACCTTTCTGGCAGGCCTCTACAACACTTCCTGGCAGCTCGTCGCGGTCGGAGTGCTCATGGCGTTGGCCGTGCCTGCGATCGCTTTGCTCGAGCGATCGGTGCTGCTCGGGGTGGTGATTGCCGCTGCTGTGCTCGTGGTGATCGCCGCGTATGTGTTCCACCGCCGTCGCAAGAGCGGGCCGCCTTCAGGTCAGCGATCGGTTCGCGATTGACGTGGTAGGAACAGGCACGTTCGCAGCGGAGTTTTCTTAGCGGACTTCACCGCTGCATCTTCGGCAGCTCTGGCGCGTCGTGCCATTCCAGCGGCTTGTAGGTGCCGAACACGCGGTCCCAGATGTCCAGCGCCATGCCGAAGTTGTGATGCCACTGGTTGAGCGCATGATGGACGTAATGAACCGGCATCGGCATCCAGAAGACTTTCTCCGGATTTTCGTGCTGCAACTGATGCGCGAACGCCGAGAAAAGAGCAAACGCGTTGGCCCCAAGCAACCAGCCTACTCCCACCGGCGGCGAGATCAGCAGCGGGGGCAACATCAGCCACCACGTGCCCTTGACGTAGTCCCAGTATTCACGCAGCACGCCCTGCCCGGTGCCGCGTCCGTGGTGTTCCCAGTGCACCTTACCGAGCCAGCGCCAGGAGTGCATCGCGCGATGCCCCCAGTACTCCACCAAGCTACCGAACACGAACCCGGCGGCGAACCAAGCCGCCCCAATACCAATGGCATCCCAGTTCATCTGCAATTCCGCGTGATAAAGAAAAACCGATTCCGATGGGCCTCCCTATTCTATCCCGTCTGCTTTCTGGCGGCATCATGGGCAGCGTGCCCCGACTGCAGTTCCCGCGGGTCGGCGTCCGGCGACAGGAGCGGGGGAGCGACAAGCAGTGCAAGGCCTACTGGCCGAGACGGCTGAGCGCGTTTGTGAGCGGAGCACTGGAGATTTTCATCAACCCCTCGAGGGGACTGTTCAATTCTTCGATCAGGAAGATCGAACCGGAGACCGATAGCGCGCAGAGCAGGAAGGTGGTTACAACGGTTGCATTCTTGGCGCTGACCAGACCGAAGCCGGCGAAGATGATGGCCAGCCAGAGCACCAGTACCACTAGGAATGGCTTTGGAATCGAACCTTGCCCCTGCTCGATCAGCAGCCAGCGCATCTGTGCCAGATCGTTGCTGAGCTCCAGGGCGCGCGATTGGAGCGAGCGCTGCGCGTCGTTTCGCGGTGCCAGCTGTCTCAGCTTACTCTGGAATTCCTCAAATCTCGCTAGCCTCTGAGCGCTGTTCAGCTTCGCTAGAACCGGCCCTTCCCCGGAAATTAGCTCGACGGTGGAGGCAAACCCACGACGCAGCAGATCGCGGGCTTCCTTCGTTTCAGGTCCATAACCCGCCAGGGTGCGGTCAAGTAGAACGATCTTGGCGGCGGTCTGGGCCATGTCGTCGCTGACCCGGTCGAAATTGTTTTTTGCCGAGGCGATCAGAAGGCCAAGGACAAGAGCCGCAAGCGTCCCGATCAGGCCGGTTCCCAGTTTCACGACACCGGTTGAATCCTCCTTGAGATGATGCTCAGGCAGGAGCGTCCGCAGTTGCAAGCCGAGCATCCCGCCGCCCAAGACGCACACGAACACGATCGAAGCGACTGCAAAGGCGCTCATGATTGACCTCTTATGCGCTGTTAAGCGATTCGTAGATCGTGGAATGCACAACAGATCGGGCTGCTATGGACCCCGTCTGTGGAAGAACAGCGCGAACAGTTTGCCTTTACCCAGCACCCTGTTTGTCTCCCAGAAAGCGAAGAATGGAATGAAAGTCACGACCACCATCAGCGTCCGCGCTAGGATCTCGTCCTTTCCGAGGCCGATGAAGCTCTGCCAAATGGCGGGCAAGTCCTGGCCGTGAATCAATCCAACGACCAGGTGCTCCAAGGCCGCAAACAGCGCAACGAATGCCCCGTACAGGACCGCCTTGAAAAGCGCTGCGACGATCAATGGGCCGCTTTCGAATTGCTTCCCGAGTCCCAATGCCTGCCCGATGAGGATCACCTTCCCGATGACGAGGGCTTCGATCAGGCCGGCGCCGTAGTGGACATAGCCGATGCGGAACTCGGACAATATCAGCCTTCTGTACGCGGTAAATGCAGTGAACATGAGGCCCAGAAAAATCGCAACGATCCAGAACACCTTGAACTCTTCGATGGCCTTCTCTTTAAGGCCGGCCGGCTTCTCGTCGCTCTGCATTGTTTTTCCCCTCGCTGGCATGACATGCGGCGCTTCCTTCGTCGAGCCGTCTGCGGTCAGGCGCTGACAGAAACTGCCAGCGATATCCGTCCGCTTCGAGCGTCATCCAGAGCACGCCGTATTCTCCGAAGATCCGCACCTCGCTGTTGTCTTGAATCCGGATGAACGGTCCGAGCCGGGCCCCGCCCGTCCCCACGACAAAGGCTCTGATGCCGCGCCGCGCATCCGCACGGCCTTCGGGATCCTGTGGGGCGAAGCGCTCGTAATCGTGGTCGTGGCCGCTCAGCATCACGTCTACGCCATGCGCATACAGAATCCGCACCAGCCGACTCAAGCGCCGATCGCTGCCATGCCAACCCGAGCCGAACCGCGGGTGGTGGAAGAACGCCAGCGCGCACGTGACCGGATGAGCGGTCAGATCGGCGGCGAGCCACTGCTCTTGCTTCGCCTCCAGCGGCCCTCCGATGAGGTTGCTGTTGAGAGCAACGATATGCCATTGGCCGATGTCGAAGCTGTAGTAGCCTAGACCGTCTTTCCCCGCGCGCGAGCCCCAGTAAGCGTAGTAAGGCGCAGCGCCAGGCGAATTGTATTCGTGATTGCCGGGCACCGGCCGCGTCCGATCCTTGAACCGGCCCCACGTCGGCTCGAAGCACTCGCGAAACTGTCGCTGCGTCCCGTTCGGATACGCGAGGTCGCCAAGAGCGAGCACGGTCCCGGAGAGAGACTCGATAAGCCGCGCGGTGGCTTCCGCGCCGGTCCCAACATATCCCCACGCAGGGCATTGCGCGATGTCGCCTGCAGCGATGAGCATATTGCCATCGCCGGCTTGCGCGGGCGACGCCGCCGGGCTGAGAAGGCAGAAGGCAAGCGCACCCGCGAGATAGGTTCTAGTCATCCCGACCCGGTTAAGTTTGCCTTAAGGCGATGCGCTGAACATCGGCGCACGCAAACCAAGAAAGCTCGGAACGAGACAAGCGACGCAGGGAGACATTCGACCACACACACTCTTTGACATGGATGCGAACCCATGAGCATCGAACAGCATCAGTCCGGTGATTCGTTTTCCTCGTTGTACTCCTCCACCCAACCTGAGCCCTCAACCGCTGCGCCACGGCCAAGCGCGACCGCCGAGTCCCACCTATCCGAGCTCGAGGGACTGCTTCAAGGCGTTGTCACCGCGCCGGCAGAGCAGATGGACAACGCCGTCGTGTCTTTGGTGCGCAAGGCCATGAAGGCGCGACCGAGACTGTCTGTCTTGCTCGCGTTGCGAGCCCTGCGGCTGGAGCTGGGGCTGCGCGAGGCCCAAAGACAGGTCATTCAGCTGCAGTGGGAACTGGCCCAGTTCAGGCGCAGCGTCGCACCGCTGCCGTTGGCGCGCCGGGAAGTTGAGGAGTGATTTGCCTTGTTCCATCGGCTTCGCCTTGGCCGCTTGCGCGTCGCTTCGTCCAGGCTGCGAGACTCAGACCGGAGCAGCCCGACGCGCAAAGGAGACGCAACAGCGCCGGCGTTCCTTGCGCTGGCATTGGCCAGCGCTGTCAGTACACCCATCCCCAATAAAGATTGGACGGCGGCGTGTATTGATAGTCCGCTCCCTGATCTTCCACGCCGGTCGCGCCACCCTCACCCCGCAGGGAGCCCCCCGACGGATAACCGTAATACACCACGTCGCTGCTCGATGAGATGACGCGTGAATGGATCGCCTGATAGATCGGGACCGTCGGGGGGATCGCGTAGATCCCCGGCGGAATCTGGTTGGTCACCGTCCAGGGTCCGCTCACCTCGGACGCGTGGAACCACACGCCCTCCTGCACAGCGTACCAGTTGTTGATGTCGAGCTGGATGATCGGCACCGACGCGTTGGCGACGTAATTGAGCTGGGTGCCGCGGATCGGTTGCAGCACGGGATCGCCGCTCATCGTGTAATCCAGCGTCGCCGTGCTCGGGTCAGCGGCTACGACCGTCCATGCATCCGGCGTATCCGGCGTCTTGGCGCGCGCTAGCGAGGCTTTCACGCTGCCCTTGACGTGATCGTCCGGAATGGCGGAGAAGGCAGCGGGCAGGCTCGCGATAGGCACATATTGCCACGGGCCCGTCAAAGCGGCTGCGCGGAACCAGTTGCCATAGATCCGCACATACACCGAGTTCGACTCGTCCTTGAACAGGTGCGCGGAGGTGTTCGTCGCGTACTGCAGGGGAGTGCCCGGGATGCGGGCGAAGCGCGGTTTGCCGTCCAGGACGATGAGCGCCGCTGGCTGCATTCTCACGACGATCTGTGGCAGGCTCCCCTTCGAGAGCGTCGGACTGCGGCCCTGCGCGTCGGGCTTGCCGGGGAGCAGATTCACGCGGCCGGTGGCCCGCGCGGTCTGCTCCAACTTGGCGGCGCCGGCCGGCGGCGATGCGATCTTCCACGGACCCTGCAGCGAGGGGGAGCTGACCCAGCCGTTGTACAGGCGCAGGTAGTGCGTGCCCGAGGCATCCTTGAGCAGGAGCACGCGAGTGTTGAGCACGCCCATCAGTTTCGTGCCCTTCACCGGCACATAGCGCGGGTCGCCGTCGATGTAGATGAGCACAGCCGGCCTCTCGGAAACAATGATGAGGGGCGCGGCGATGTCGACTGCCGAGCTGCCCTGCTGGCGCGCTTTGACCACGGCTTGGCCCGACTCGAGGCGCGCCAGCGACACGGTCTTGATCTTGTCGGGCAGCGAGAAGCGCAGGAACTCCTGCCATCCCTGCGTCGTGTCGGCAGGCGCGGAGAAGCTGGTGCCCTTTACTTCGAGATCCTGCAGTGAAACCACGCCGGCCGCCGCGTCCACCTCGGTTACCGCCTTGATGACCACCAGGCCGTTCACTGGCGGCTTCTTTCCGGGAGGCTGCGCAACCACGAGCGAACGGGCGGTGAGGACGCCGTCTTGCCAGGATTCCACGAGCGGCTCGTGCACTTGGAACGCTACGTTGTCCGAGGACAAAACCAGCGGCCATGCGGTGGTGGCGGCCGCGGTACCGAGCGAAGCGGGCGGCAGCACGGCGGCGCCGGACTTCTCCGCCGAAGATGGCTGCGCGGCGGGGGGGGATTGCGCAGCAGAAGGTGGTTCTACAGCTGGGGAAGGCTGCACGGCCGGCTGTGCGGCGGGTGGCGCTGGCGACGGCGGCGGCGCGCTTGTCTGCGGCGGGAGATGAAGCTCACGCATCTCGCCCGGATCGAACGGATCTTGCTTAGCGCTCTTGCACGCCGCGAGGGCTGGAAGCAGGAGCGCGCATAGGGCGGCTCTACCGATCATTTTTCGCATAGCGACGATTGGAGGCGGCTAGCCGCGGCTTGCAGATTTGGTAGTGGCGTCGCGCCTGGGCCGGGAACGTCCCATGCAGGGCAGCGAGCACCGTCCGATGCCTAGGACGACGGAAGCGCAGCACAGACCTACGCACGCAGGCGCGAAACAGCTCGCCTCGCGAAGCGCGCCCGAGTCTGTCACGAGCCCGATGACGTGTCAACGCTGGCGCCGGGTCATGGCGCCTATGAACGCCGTCGAGCTCCTGCGCTGCTGCCGTGAAACCCTCCAGGCGGACGCGAGGCCTGGAAGCTGTTCGCACGCTGGTTGCCCAGCTCTTGCGCTCGACGTTGGCGGTCGAGGTCTTGCATGTTGCCAGCCAAAGGCCGTGCTGCGGCTGCTCCGGGCGGTTGCGATGGAGCGCCCCGCGGGACGCCGCCACTGGAGTATTGCGGCGGCATTTGCGCTCCGCTGCCCGCTTGCGGCTGCTGGACAGGCGGCTTGGCGACGCTGAACGGCCGAGTGACCTGTTCCCACTGGCCCTTGTCCCCGCGACGATAGACGTTTCCGTCCTTGGTTCCGAAAACCTGTTTGTCCCCTGGCGACCCAACGGCGGTCAGGCTTCCTCGGTCGCCTGTCACAGCGACAACGGAGCGCGACGGCTCACCCGGCCTGGTAGCGGCGATGCTACCGGCCGTCGTCGATATTCCCTTGTATGTGGTCCCGATGGCCGCATGGCCGTCGGAGACTGGCGCACCGGCTTTCGCATCGGTCGCAGCACCGCGCGCTCCGTAGCCGTAGCTGCCGGAGAAGACATTTCTCACCGCGCCCTTCGGGCCGGTGATCAGCGCGCCGGTCGTGGAGTTGTAAGCGGTCCCGTAGCGCGCCGCCCACTGGTTGGAAGTGAAAGCGTTATACCCTGCTGCGCCACGCTGCGCGATCGACAAGCCCGAGCGCTGGGCGTAGATGTTCGCGCTAGTGCCGGCCCAGCCGCCGGGACCCCAGGCCGCGACACCACCGCGAGCGTTGTATCCCGAGGCGTAATACGGACCCCACCATGGCGCGGGAGGGTGGTACCACAGCGCGCCATACGGCCAACCGAAGCCGAACGCGAAGGCCCAGCCGGTCCACGGCGTCCATGCCATGCCGGCACCTACCCCGTAGGTCGCCGGACAGCCGTACCAATAGCGGCCAATCCACGGCGAGTACATGTGACCGGTGCCGTAGACCACCACGCCGCCTGGCGCCACGAAGGCACCGTAGTAGCCAGGCGTATAGCCCACGTAGACATGAGTCGGCGTCGCACGGTACACGCGCACAAAGGTGACGTAGTAGAGGGTCGAGGAAGGCGGAATCGCATAGATAGCCGCAGGGACGGTGGTGGCGACCGTCCACGGGCCGGTGAGCGCGCTGGCGACGAACCACACGCCGTCCTGACACGCGTACCAGGTCTTGTCGTCTACCCGGATGACAGGCGCAGAGGCGTTGACCACATACTGCAGCGACGTGCCGCTGATGGCGGTGAGCCTGGGCTCGCCGTCGGTCTGCAGCACGAAGCCGCTGCTCATGGGGTCGACGCGCGCAGTGACCGGAATCTGGTTCGCGATCAGCGCCTCCTGCGCTTGCCTCGTCCCAGGGACGGCAGCTTTCACGTTCTCCTTGGGACTCGCGTCGGGGATCTTCGCGAACTCTTTGGGCAGACTCTTCGCGGCGACGAATGTCCAGGGACCGTCGATCGATTTCGCGCGGAACCAGCGTCCCCCCAGCAGCACGTAGGTCATCTGGTCGATCAACAGCCTGAAGACGTCCGCCGTGGTGTTCTTCACATACAGCAGCGAGGTCCCGCTGATCGGGACGTAGTTGGGTTTGCCTTCCGTGACGATGAGCTCGGTCGGCGCAGTGGCGACGATGATCTGCGGGGCGGGTCCGCTGCCGAGCGAGAGTGGCTTCTTCTTGGCGTCCGGCTCTTCTTGCCCCTCGAGCAGATCGACCTGGCGCAGCTCGCGCGCCACGGTCTCCGCCTTGGCTGCATCGGCCGGTGGCGTCTTTGCGACGCTCCAAGGCCCGGTCATCGCGGCTGCTTCCATATAGCCGTCCAGGAGGTGCAGGTAAAGCTTGCCCGCCGGAGCCTTGAGCAGGAGCACGCGGGTGTTCACGACGCGCGCGAGGTTGGTTCCCTCGACCGGTACATATTGCGGCTCGCCGTCGATGTACACGAGCACGGACGGCTGCTGCATGAAGACGATTAGCGGGGGGCTGTTGTGAAGCGGCAGAACCTTGGCTTTGCTGCGCGCCCACTGCGTCGTTAACTGTGCTTCCAGGCGGTCGAGCGACATCGATTTGATGTCACGCGATAGCGCACCCTGGAGCACCTGCCCGTACGCTTGCGCCTGCTCGGGCGCGGACGGGAAGCGTGCGTCCGTCACCTTGAGATCGTCCAGGGACACCAAGCGCTCGTCCTTGTCCGCCAGCGTATGGGCAGACAGGCTCACGACGCCGAAGATAGGCGGTTGCTCACCGCCTGACTCCGCTGCGACAGCGGCATACGCCTCTAAGGTGAATCCGTCCCACGAGTCGAGCTGCGGCTGATAGACCGTGAAGGCTTGTCCGTTTGCGGACAGCATCTTCGGCCAGCCCGTATCGGGCGGAACATCGTCGGCTCCAGGCTCCGCGGCAGCAGCGGTCCGGGATGCTGCAACCTCCGCACTGGCGGCCGGAGCCGCTCGCGTAATGGGAGCTATTTGCGCAGGGGTGCTTGGCGCGCCCTCGCGCGAAGGCGCGCTAGGCTGGCTCTCGATGGTCGGCGGTGAGAGTGTTGAGACCGGCTGCGCGGCGTCGGCCTGCGTTGCGGCGGCTTGTTTGGTGCTGGGCTCGGGCTCAGCCGGCAAGAAAGGCGGGGGTTGCACCGGCGCGAGCTTTGCGCGTGCCGCTTGTGCCTCCGATTTCTTGGTGTCCGGCGTCGTGCAGCCGGCGATCACCAGC
>Ga0335084_10000227_pt1 | contig 43972 bp, 39 predicted proteins | sample Lox_Sample_44_FD_206721 | JGI IMG/M metagenome (GOLD analysis project Ga0335084, IMG submission 206721) | Soil microbial communities from Loxahatchee National Wildlife Refuge, Florida, United States - Lox_Sample_4.4 | ecosystem: Environmental > Terrestrial > Soil > Wetlands | place: USA...
AGCCTGCAGCTCTACGCCCTCCTGATGCTGCTCGGGAGCGTGGCCTGCCTGCTCTGGATCTGGCGCCATGTCTGACGCCGGCCTGCTCAACGTCGTCCTGTATCTGCCGGTGCTCGGCATCGTGCTCGTCGCGCTCCTGCGGCGGGAAGGCCCGGTGCGCGGGCTCTCGCTCGCCGTGATGGTCGTGCAGTTCCTGCTCGCCGCGCTGCTCTATGCGCGGTTCGACGCGACAGCGGAAGGCCTGCAGTTCGAGACCCGGCTCCCCTGGATCGCCGATTGGGGGGTGTACTACCAGATCGGGCTCGACGGCTACAACGTGCTGCTGGTGCTGATGACCGCCTTCCTCGGCCCGCTCGTCGTGGCGGGCGCGTTCACCGCGATCCGGAAGGACGTGAAGCTCTTCTACGCGATGGTGTTCCTCATCCAGTTCGCCATGCTGGGCACGTTCGTCGCCCAGGATCTCTTCCTCTTCTATCTCTTCTGGGAAGCGATGCTGATCCCGATGTTCCTGCTCATCGGCATCTGGGGCGGCGAGCGCCGCATCTACGCCACGTTCAAGTTCGTCCTGTACACCGCCTTCGGCAGCATCCTGATGCTGGCCGCGGTGATCTATCTCGTGTACAGCCTCAACGAGTCGACCGGGATCACCTCCTTCGCCTTCGCCGACCTGTATCGCTCGCGGCTGCCGCTTCCGGTCCAGACCGTGCTGCTCGTCGCCTTCGGCCTGTCGTTCGCCATCAAAGTGCCCATGGTGCCACTGCACACCTGGCTTCCGGACGCGCACGTCGAGGCCCCGACCGCGGGTTCGGTGATCCTCGCCGGCGTCCTCCTCAAGATGGGGACCTACGGCTTCATGAAGCTCGGCTTCCCGCTCTTCCCGGATGCCACGCGGCTATTCGCCGCGCAGATCATGACGCTCGCGGTCATCGGCATCCTCTACGGCGCGTGTCTCGCCCTCGTGCAGACCGACATCAAGAAGATCATCGCCTACTCCTCGATCAGCCACCTCGGCTACGTGATGCTGGGGCTCATCAGCGTCGATCTGCTCGGGATCCAGGGCGCCATGATCCAGATGGTGAGCCACGGCCTGACCGCGGGCGGGCTCTTCCTCATGGTGGGGATGATCTACGAGCGCTGCCACACCCGCGACCTCGCCGCGTACGGCGGGCTCGCCAGACTGCTGCCCCTGTACTCGGTGTTCTTCATGATCCTGACCCTCGCCTCGGTCGGGTTCCCGGCGACGAGCGGTTTCACCGGGGAGTTCCTGGTGCTCCTCGGCGCGTTCAATTCGTCCTGGCACCAATACCAGCAGGGCGCCACCTACCCGTTGGCACTGAGCGTCAGCGCCGTGGCGGGCGTGGTGCTCGGCGCGCTCTACATGCTCTGGTTCGCGCAGCGGTTCCTGTTCGGCGCCGTCAAGGCGCCGCACCGGCCGTTCGCCGACCTGAATCTCCGCGAGGCGGCGATCCTCGGCGCCATCGCCGCCGCCGTCTTCGGCCTCGGCCTCTTTCCCGACGGTCCGCTGCAGAAAACGGAGCTCGCGGCGAAGCAGTACCAGGCGCTCGTCCGGGCGGAGCGCGTGCCGGGCACGCCACCCCGGCAGGCCGTCGCGACCGAGGGAAGGACGGAGACCGCACCATGAACTGGCACGCCGTTCTCACCGCGATGCTGCCGGAGCACGTTCTGCTCGCGGGGATCGTCCTCCTGCTCGGTATGGAGATCGCCTCGATCCGGCCGCGAGGTCCGGCGGTCCTGCCGCTCGCAGTGCTGACGGCGGCCGTCGCGGCCGCGGCCTGGCTGCACGCGAGCGGCTACGTTGCGGCCCCATTCGCGGGCCAGTACTCCGCCGACCCCGCTTCCTCGCTCGCGAAGGCGATCGTGCTCGCATTCGCGGTGCCGGTCGTGCTCCTCGCGCGCGAGGAGTTCGAGCGCAGCCGGTTCTACCTCCTGCTGCTCGCCTCGCTGTACGGCGCGTGCGTGATCCTCTCCGCGGACAGCTTCCTCACGCTCTTCCTCGGGCTCGAGCTGATGTCCCTCCCGGTCTACGTGCTGGTCCTGCTCGCCTATCGGCGGCCCGAGAGCGCGGAGGCGGCGCTCAAGTACCTGGTGCTCTCCGGTGCCGCGACCGCGACCTTCCTGATGGGCGCCTCGCTCCTCTACGGCGCGACCGGCTTGCTCGCGCTCCCGGTGTTCGCGGCCGCGCTCGGATCCGGCGACCCGCTCACGCAGGCCGCCGTCGTGCTGGTGATCGTCGCCTTCTTCCTGAAGGCGGCAGTCGTCCCGTTCCACGCCTGGGCGCCGGACGCGTACGAGGCCGCCAGCGTTCCGGTGACCGCCTACATGGCCACCATCATCAAGGCCGCCGTGCTGCTGGCGCTCGTCCGGCTGTTCGGCACGGCGCCCCTGTCGCTGCCGATCGTCGGGCTCATCGCGATCCTGCCGCTCGCGTCGATCGTCTGGGGGAATCTGGCCGCGATGCGGCAGTCGAGCTTCCGCCGGATGATCGCCTACTCCTCGATCGCGCACGCCGGTTACCTCTTCTACGCGTTCCTCGGCGACGGTCCCGGCCGGTACGAGGCGGTCGTCTTCTACGTGCTCGCCTACGGGCTGATGAACCTTCTCGCCTTCGCTTCGCTCCCGCCGAGCGCGGACGACGCCGTGCGCGATCGGCTCGACCACCTGCGCGGCCTCTTCCACCGCGCGCCGTACGCGGCGATCATGATCGGTATCGCGATGCTGTCGCTCGCCGGCATCCCGCCCCTGCCGGGGTTCATCGCGAAGTTCCTGATCTTCAAGAACGTGATGGCGGCCGGCTACACGCTCTACGCGGTGCTGGGCCTGGTGGCGAGCTACCTCGGGATCTACTTCTACCTGCGGGTGATCCAGTGCCTCTTCATGAGTCCGGACGCGCAGGCCGCCGACCGAAGTCCCTCGCGCGGCGCGGCGCTCGGCGCGAGCCTGATCTGCCTGATCCCGGCTATCCTGCTCGCAGTGCTCCCCGGCTGGGTGATCGGCCGCCTCTGAACGTCCGGACGAGGCATCGGATCGCGGGCAGCCCGCGCGACCGCGGTTTGATTTCAATCAATTGCGGGATCGCGCCCTGCCGGACAATTTTCGAACGCGCGTCTGCAGGCGGAGGAGAGATTAATGGGCTCGACGCATGATCGGCGCTGGCAGAGGGCAGTTGCGGTCGCGGTGCTGGCGGTCACCGCATGCGCGACGGGGATGGACTCGGCGCACCATCAGCCCGAGCAGGCATCCGGGCCCCGGATACAGATGGGCGAAGGCCATCTCAACCGCGACGGCAAGGCCTTCCACTACTGGGACAAGGAGAAGGAAATCCCCGCGGTCTGCGCGCGCTGCCACGCCGCGAACGGGGTCGCGCAGTACGCGAAGGAGGGCAAGAACACGCCGACGCCGCACGTCAAGAACGCGTTCGCGTGCACGAACTGCCACGCGGACATGCTGACGTACGCGCGGCTCACCGTACCGGCGGTGACGTTCCCGAGCGGCGTAACTGTGGACAGCGGCAACAACGACGCCAACCTGTGCATGACCTGCCACCAGGGCCGCGAGTCGACCGCGAGCGTAAACAAGGCGATCGCCGGCCAGCCGCCCGATGCGCCGAATCCGAAGCTCTCGTTCGTCCACGTCCACTACTTCCCGGCGGGCGCGACGGTATTCGGCGCAGAGGCCCAGGTGGCGTACGAGTATCCGGGCAAGTCCTACGCGGGCCGCTTCAACCACGCGCGGGGTGCGAACACCTGCACTGCCTGCCACGGGCCGCACGGAGGCGAGGTACACGTGGAGAACTGCGGGCAATGCCACCAGGGCGTGAAGACGCTCGCCGACGCCGCGACGATCCGCATGTCCACCCGTGGCGACTTCGACGGCAACGGCCGCGAGGAGGGGCTTGCGCGCGAAGCCGCAAACCTCCAGCGGGAGCTCTATGCCGCGATCCAGCAGTATGCGCGCACGGTCGGCGGCTCGTCGATCGCGTTCTCGCCGGCCGCGTTCCCGTACTGGTACACCGACACCAACGGCAACGGCAAGATCGATGCGGAGGAGCTGAGGCCCGACAACCGCTACCTCGCTTACACCCCACGGCTCGTGCAGGCGACCTACAACTACACCTACTCGCTGCGGGACCCGGGTGCCGCCTATCACAACGGCCGGTACACGCTGCAACTCCTCTACGACTCGCTCGAGAGCCTCGCGGCGAGCGGACAGGCGGGCGTCGAGATGCGCGGCAAGGCACGGCCCTAGCAGCGCGCATCAAGATGGCGCCGTGGACGTCGAAAAGTCCGTCCTCGTACCCCACCCGGCCGGGCGGATGTTCGACGTGATCGAAGCCGCCGAGCACTACCCGGCGTTCCTGCCCTGGTGCGCCGGCACGACGATTCTCGAGCGCGACGCGAGTGTCGTTCGCGCGATCATTGCGATCGACTGGCGCGGCGTGCGGTTCAGCCTGACGACCCGCAATCCCAAACGGCGGCCCGAGTGGATGGCGATCCATCTCGAGGACGGACCGTTTCGCCGTTTCGAGGGCGAATGGCGCCTGCGCCCGCTCTCCACCGCAGGATGCAGGATCGATTTCCGCCTTGGTTACGACTTCGACAGCGCAGTGATGCGCCGCATCGCACGTCCGGTGCTCGACCGGATCGCCGACGCGCTGGTCGACGCGTTCGTCGCGCGCGCCGATCGCGCGCCGGCCCGCGGCGCGGCCACGCAAGGCGCCGCGGACTCCACCGCCGTTCCCCCGAATTCAACGGATCCCGACGATCCGACGACAGGAGGCTGACCGCCATGTCCGATCCCAAACTCGAAGCGCTTGCCCGAACCAAACTCGCCGATGAGCTAGATGACAGCGAGCGGGCCGTACTGTCCACCGTGCTCACGCAGCGCGACCTCGAGGAGGGCGAAGTTCTCGTCCACGAAGGGGCTTCGGACAGCCATCTCTATCTGGTCGTGCGCGGCTCGCTCGCCGTGATCAAGCACGCCGGGAGCCCGCACGAGGTCACGTTCAATACGCTGGCGCCGGGCGACCTCGCCGGCGAGATGGCGTTCCTGGATGGGCTCGAGCGCTACGCATCGCTGGTGGCGCACAGCCACGCGCGCGTGATCGGCCTCGAGCGGGAGACGCTGGAGAGCCTGCTCTCGAGCCATCCCGTGATCGTGTACAAGGTCATGCGCGCGATCATCCGGGTCGTGCACCACGCCCAGCGCCGGCTCGCGATGCAGCAGGCGGAGCTGACCAACTACATCTACAAGCAGCACGGACGCTACTGACCAACACGCAGCCGCTCCAGAGGCTGGCGGGCAGCGCTTTCGCGCGAGCGTGCCTATTGGATCGCCCCGGCGACGAGGTTGATTCCGAGCGCCAGTACGACGAGGTTGAAGGCGGACGACGCAACCCCGTGCACGAGCGTGAGTCGGCGCATGCGGCGCGAGGTCACGGCAACGTCGGCGACCTGCGAGGTCATGCCGATCACGCACGCGTAGTAGAGGAAATCCATGTAGTCGGGCTCCGCATCGCCCGGGAAGCGCAGGCCGCGCAGATGTTCGCCGCTCGCTGCCTGCGGCCGGTAATACGCCCTCGCGTAGTGGAACGCGAAAACGGTGTGGATCAGCAGCCAGGACCCGGCGAGCGCCAGCATCGCCAAGGCCACGCGGACCGCCCGCGCGCTCCCACGCAGGTCGCGGACCTCCTCCAAGCCCCAGGTGATCGCGAGGAGGCTCGCATAAGCGGCGACGACGACGATCAGGAAGACAACATAGCCGCTCGGATCAAGATTCTGGACGCGGGCTCGCGTCGCGCGAGCATCGAGGGAGTGCACGACCGCCCAAGCGAGCGCCAAATAGACCGCAACCGCCGCGTTCCACGCGGTGAGGAAGCGCGTATGCGCGTCCGTCGCCCACAGCCCGAGCGCCCATGCGACCGCGACACCCGCGGCAACAGCCAACGACAGGCGCCTCACCGGCGAAAACCTGGCCAAGCGTGGCCATTCGTGGGGCGGGGTCGATGCTCGATCCATTCGCTCAGTAGCGGCCGTGCGGCGGAAGCGATACGCGGGAGAACGCCGTGCAATTCGCTTGTTTCAAGGATATCAGGGTCACACGTGCCGGCTCGATTGCGATGGGCTGCGCCTCTTCGGGCATCAAGCGTCACCCTGGTTGGCGAGAAACCTCAGCACGGCGCAGGAGATGCCCAGGACGCTGCCAAACCCGACCAGGCGGGACTACGCGGTCCACGAGCGACTCCAGGATCGCCATAGCCTCCGGCTACCGCGATCTTTCGGTGATCACCGCTCGCCTCGGCCGCGCCACGACGGGGGCTACGACATGAGGAGGTCTGCTTCGGCTCCCGCGTTCTTCGACGGCTTCACCGCCAGAACTTCGTCCGCGACGGGCTCCGCTGTGCGCCGACTGCGTCGCTTCCGTTCGTCATCGGTAGTCGGTCGCCAGCCGAACCGGCGCCACGTCTGCACGACCGAAGTCGCCGCCGCCGGGACGTAGCGAAACGAGCTGTCGAGGATGGAGTGAGCGGGCCTCATCGCTGATCGCCGTCCACCAGGCGCGCCGGCGTTCGATCGGACGGGAACCTGCGTGACCGCGAAGGGCTCGAGGCCGTCCGGGTACCCGCGATTGAAGAGGAGGCCGCCCGCACCGGCCCGGCCAAGGGGGGAGGAGGAAGGAGAGGCAGGGTTCCGGGACTGCATTGCGGGCGGCCTTGCAAACCTCGAACTGTTGGACCAGGGTGCCGAGTCATTTCGATCCGTTGCGGGAAGACTACGGGTCCGCTGCTACTCGATTATTTCGCCGCTCGGTCGCGGCTATGGCACCTGTAACCGTCCTACGACATGCGGCATCGAACACTCAAGACGTCAGCGTGACCGCGTCCGGTCCGTGACCTCGAGCCCTGCACCGAGGGCGATCAGCCCGACCCCGATTGCGATTCCGGGCGGGAACCACGAGCTCACGCTCGTGACCAGTGCAACCAGTCCGATCAACGCGACGACCATCGGGACGGCCCTCGTTAGGGCGCCGACGAAGGGCGTGACCCCCTCGCCCCTAGCCCTGCTCCGCCGTACGGTGGTGCGGCGAGAGACCGGCCTCGCCACCTCGGCCGCCCGGGTCGCCGCCGACATCCAGCGCCGAGCCGTCTGGGGTCAGCCCGGGCGTCAGCTCGACCCGGCCGGCGATGAACGCCGGGATTTCGTGGACGCCGACGATCTCCTGCCCGCTCACGAACCGTGCGCTCTGGTCGGCGATCGCCGCGACCGACGCGACAACGAGCGCCGCGACGCCCACGATGTGCAGGATCAGCATGAGTCCTGGCGTCCGCCGGCCGTGGAGGTTCTGGCTCCCTTCGCAGCTCGCGCGTGCTCGATAGTTGGTCGACCGTACGGTCCGATCCGTCATCTCTCCGAGAAAGTGTTTCATGTCCTGGGTACCTCTTGCGTCGCGATCTCCCGGTAGGTTCAGGATGGTCTGCCGGGCACCGCCGCCTCGCGCGGGCGAGCTCACTGCTCGCCCCGCGCGAGACCGCGCGCCCGTTGACGACGTACGTTTACGGGTTGAAGGGGTAGGTCGACGCGTCGTCGTTGTGATAGTTCGGCGACAAGTCGTTCCAGTACTGGTCGAGGCGCTTCTGCTCCGCGTGCTTCTGCTCGTCCGACGTCGGCTGCTGCACGGTGCGCCCGGGACCGGGGTTTGCGGGCGAACGCATGTCCTGCGCAAGAACCGCATGGGACGTAACGGCGAGGCCCAGAAGGGCCGCAATCATGGTGCGCTTGATCATCTTCCATCTCCATCGAGTTGAACAAAGGTCTTGGTTCCGTCGGCCACCGGGAAACCCCGGAGCCGATCGGATACATTGTCGGGAGACTCGGCTGCCGAACGATTTCAGGAGTGCGCGCGGACATTACGGATGGAACGACCGGCCCTCCGCCTGCCGATGCCGGCGGTCGATCCGGTGACGACGGCAGTCTTGCCGGAAACTCGATCTTCATTGGGGCGCTCTCGCTCTACGCTTTCGTCTGGCTGCGGAGCTGCCGATGCAGTGAATCGATCTGGGCGCGTTTGACTCTGATGTGTGCACACCGACGATCGCTGAGTCGATGCAACTCCCCGCGGGTGCGTTCTCCCGCCACCCATGCGCGGCGAAGCTTGAGCACCTGGGCCCCGAGCCCTCTCACGGCGGCCACAACCAGCGCGGCCACCGCCTCGGAGCGGGTGCGCCGCGCACGGGCAATCATGGCTTGTTGCATTTCCGGGTTCATGGAGGACTCCTTCCGCAGACGCCGACGTCAGGCCTCGTGCGCAGGGAGCCGATGATCGTCTGCGCAGGCCTACGCCGCCGTTTCCGGCGCGCCCCGATGGATTACGGACGCAACGTCTCAATGCCCGCTCGATCGCGCGAGATCGCGCGTGCTCAGGGACGCGCCGAAGCGCGCCCGGCGTTTCATCTGTAATGGGTCGGCACCGGCTGGAAACCGGGGCGCAGCCGTCGCAGACGATCCTGCGCCCGTGCCGTGCTGCAGTCCCGCAGGAGGAGTTTCGTCCGATGATTCGAGCTCACGTTGTTGCAGTGACCTTTGGCGTGCTGGGCGCGCTCGCGGCGGGCGCGCTCTACCTGCGCTCCTCGAGCGCCGACACCCCGCCCGCTGCGGCGCAACCCTCCGCCACGCCGGTGCCGGTCGCCACCGTCGAGCGGCGCGAGGTGACTCTCTGGGACGAGTTCTCCGGCCGCCTCGAGGCGGTGGAGCGGGTCGATATCCGCTCGCGCGTCGCGGGCGCGGTTCAGTCGGTGCACTTCACCGAGGGCGCGCTGGTGAAGCGCGGCGACCTGCTGGTGACGATCGATCCGGCTCCCTATGCCGCGGAGGTGGAGCGCGCGCAAGCCCAGGTGGTCGCGGTGCAGGCGCGCCTCAACTACGCGAAGCTCGAACGCGAGCGCGCGCAGCGGCTGTGGGGGGAGCGCTTCATCGCGCGGAGCCAGGTTGACGAACGCGTCAACGCCGAGCAGGAAGCCGAGGCGAACCTGCGCGCCGCGCAGGCCGCACTGCAGTCCGCGCGCCTCAACCTCGGTTACACCGAAGTGCGAGCGCCCGTGTCGGGCCGCGTCGGCAAGCTCGAGATCACCATCGGCAACCTCGTCGCTGCCGGCCCGGAGGCGCCAGTGCTGACCACCCTCGTCTCGGTCGATCCGATCTACGCCAGCTTCGAGGCGGACGAACTGGTGGTTGCGCGCGCGCTGAAGGACCTGCCGCGCTCGCGGCTGGGCGAGATCCCGGTCGAGATCGAAACCGTCACCAACGGCGGCACGCACGCGCGCGGCCGCCTGCAGCTCATCGACAACCAGGTCAACACCCGCAGCGGCACGGTGCGCGTGCGCGCGACGTTCGACAACCGCGACGGCACCCTCATTCCCGGCCAGTTCGTGAAGGTGCGGATGGGCCGGGGGAGGGCCGAGCCCGCAGTCCTGGTGAGCGAGCGTGCGGTAGGCACCGACCAGAGCAAGCGCTTCGTGATCGTGGTCGGCGCGGACGACAAGGCCGTCTGGCGCGAGGTCACGCTCGGCGGCGCCGCGGACGGCCAGCGCATCGTCACATCGGGCCTCGAGGCGGGCGAGCGGATCGTGGTGAACGGTCTGCAACGCGTGCGGCCCGGCGCCCTCCTCGCGCCCCAGCCCGCGTCATGAACCCCTCCAAGTTCTTCATCGACCGCCCGATCTTCGCGGGCGTGCTGTCGCTGCTCGTCCTGATCGCGGGCCTGATCGCGCTGCGCTTCCTCCCGGTCGCGGAGTACCCGGAGGTGGTACCGCCGTCGGTGGTGGTGCGCGCCGACTATCCCGGTGCGAGCCCGCGGGTCATCGCGGAAACGGTGGCCACGCCGCTCGAGGAGTCGATCAACGGCGTCGAAGGCATGCTCTACATGGGCAGCCAGGCCACGACCGACGGCCGCATGACCCTCACCGTCACGTTCAAGCTCGGCACCAACCCGGACCTCGCCCAGCAACAGGTGCAGAACCGCGTCGCCCAGGCCGAGCCGCGCCTGCCCGAGGAAGTGCGGCGGCTCGGCGTCACTACGGTCAAGGGCGCGACCGATCTCACCATGGTCGTGCATCTGGTGTCGCCGAACGAGCGCTACGACATGACGTACCTCCGCAACTACGCGGTGCTCAACGTCAAGGACCGGCTGGCGCGCATCGAGGGCGTCGGACAGGTGTTGCTGTTCGGCTCGGGCGATTACTCGATGCGCGTGTGGCTCGATCCGCGCAAGGTCGCCGAGCGCGGGCTGTCCGCATCCGACGTGGTGCGCGCCATCCGCCAGGAGAACGTCCAGGCCGCCGCCGGCCAGGTGGGCGGCTCGCCGAGCGTCGGGAAGGTCGACCTGCAGCTCTCGATCAACGCGCAGGGGCGCCTGCAAAGCGAGGAGGAGTTCGGCGACATCATCCTGAAGAGTGACGCGGGCGGCGCGGTGACGCGTCTGCGCGACGTCGCGCGCATCGAGCTCGGCGCCGCGGAATACGCGCTGCGGTCGCTGCTCGACAACAAGCCCGCGGTCGCGGTGCCGATCTTCGCCGCGCCGAACTCCAACGCGATCCGGATCTCCGACGACGTGCGGCGCACCATGGCGGAGATCAAGCAGTTCATGCCCGAGGGCGTGGACTACGAGATCGTCTACGACCCGACGCAGTTCGTGCGCGCCTCGATCAAGGCGGTGGTGCGGACGCTGCTCGAGGCGACCGCGCTGGTCGTGCTGGTGGTGATTCTCTTCCTCCAGACCTGGCGCGCCTCGATCATCCCGCTGATCGCAGTGCCGGTGTCGATCGTCGGCACGTTCTCGGTGCTGTGGTTGTTCGGCTTCTCGATCAACGCGCTCAGCCTGTTCGGCCTGGTGCTCGCCATCGGCATCGTGGTCGACGATGCGATCGTGGTGGTGGAGAACGTGCAGCGCAACATCGAGGCCGGCCTGTCGCCGCGCGACGCCACATACCGCGCGATGCGCGAGGTCACCAATCCGATCATCGCCATCGCGCTGGTGCTGGTCGCGGTGTTCGTGCCCATGGCGTTCATCAGCGGCCTGTCCGGACAGTTCTACAAGCAGTTCGCCCTCACCATCGCGATCTCGACGGTGATCTCGACGATCAACTCGCTCACGCTCTCGCCCGCGCTTTCCGCGCTGCTCCTCAAGCCGCACGAGCCGCCCCGGAACTGGCTGTTCCGCGGCTTCAACGCCCTCTTTCGTACCGGCGCCGGCGCCTACAGTCGCGGCGTCGCCGGCGTCCTGTCGCGCAAGGCGCTGATGATGGGGATCTACCTCGTCCTGGTGGCCGCCGCGGCGGTTGTCTTCAGGGCGGTGCCGGGCGGCTTCGTGCCGCAGCAGGACAAGCAGTACCTGATCGGCTTCGCGCAGCTTCCCGACGGCGCCACGCTCGACCGAACCGAGGAAGTGATCCGCCGCATGGGCGAGATCATGCTGAAGCAACCCGGGGTCGAGAACGCGGTCGCGTTCCCGGGGCTGTCGATCAACGGTTTCACCAACAGCTCGAACTCCGGCATCGTCTTCGCGCGCCTCGCGGAATTCAGCGAACGCAAGCACCCGAGCTTGAGCGGCGCCGCCATCGCCGGGAGCCTCAACCGCCAGTTCGCCGCGATTCCCGACGCCTTCATCGCGATCTTCCCGCCGCCGCCGGTGCAGGGGCTCGGCACCACCGGCGGCTTCAAGCTGCAGATCGAGGACCGCGCCTCGCTCGGCTACGAGGCGCTCGACGTCGCGACCAAGGCGTTCCTCGCCGAGGCCCGCCGAACGCCCGAACTCGCCGGGCTCTTCTCGAGCTACCAGGTCAACGTCCCCCAGCTCTACGCCGACATCGACCGCACGAAAGCGCGCCAGCTCGGCGTCGCGGTGACCGACGTGTTCGAGACGATGCAGATCTACCTGGGGAGCCTGTACGTCAACGACTTCAACAAGTTCGGCCGCACCTACTCGGTGCGCGTCCAGGCGGACGCGCCGTATCGGGCGCGCGCAGAGGACGTCGGGCTGCTGAAGGTCCGCTCGAACTCCGGCGAGATGGTGCCGCTCTCGGCCCTGATGCGCATGAGCCCGAGCTCCGGGCCGGAACGCGCGATGCGCTACAACGGCTTCCTCGCGGCCGACATCAACGGCCGCAACGCGCCCGGCTATTCGTCGGGGCAGGCGCAGGAGGCGGCCGCGCGTATCGCCGCGCAGACGCTTGCGCCGGGAATCGGGTTCGAGTGGACCGAGCTCACCTACCAGGAGATCCTCGCCGGCAATTCGGCGCTATGGGTGTTCCCGCTGTCCGTCCTGCTCGTATTCCTGGTGCTCGCCGCGCTCTACGAGAGCCTGGTGCTGCCGCTCTCGATCGTCCTGATCGTGCCGATGGGACTATTCGCGGCGATGAGCGGGGTATGGCTGACGAGCGGCGACAACAACATCTTCACCCAGATCGGCTTGATGGTGCTGGTCGGCCTGTCGGCGAAGAACGCGATCCTCATCGTCGAGTTCGCGCGCGAGCTCGAGTTCGCCGGTCGTACGCCGGTGCAGGCGGCGATCGAGGCGAGCCGGCTGCGGCTGCGCCCCATCCTGATGACTTCGATCGCCTTCGTGATGGGCGTGCTGCCGCTCGCTTACTCGATCGGGGCCGGCGCGGAGATGCGCCGGGCCATGGGCGTGGCGGTGTTCTCCGGCATGATCGGCGTCACCCTCTTCGGGATCTTCCTCACCCCGGTGTTCTACGTGCTGCTGCGGGCGTTGACCGGCAACCGTCCGCTCAAGCGCCACGGCGAGATTCCGCACGACGGCGAGGCGTTCGCGGGCGGCGGCGGAGTCGAGCCGGTTCTGGCCGCGCCGATCCGAAGGGACGTCCGCTGATGTTCTACCGGAAGGTGCCGGCTGTCAGAACCGGATCAGTAGACGGTTTCGACCGTGACCCCGAACATGTAACCCGCGCGGCGCTCGGTGAGGATGTAGCGCGGTTGCCGGGGATCCTGCTCGATCTTCCGGCGGAGCCGCAGGATCTGCACGTCGACCGAGCGATTGTAGACCTCGTCGTTGTGCAGGCGGGACAGATCCAGGAGCTGGTCACGCGTGAGGATGCGCTGCGCGGCGCCGAGCAGGACGACGAGCAGGCTGAATTCGCCGTTGCTGAGCACGACCACGCGCCCGTCGGGCGCCGTGAGGCGCCGCGTGTTCAGGTTGAGCTCCCAGCCGTCGAAGCGGTAGGCACGCACGCCTTCGGGCCGCCCCTGGTGGACCTCGACGCGGCGGCGGCGCAGCACGGTGCGGATGCGGGCGAGCAATTCGCGCGGGCTGAAGGGCTTGGTGAGGTAATCGTCCGCGCCGAGCTCAAGGCCCATCACCCGGTCGGCCTCTTCGCGCCGCCCGGTGAGCATGATGATCGGGATCGCCGACTCGTCCCGCAGGTTGCGCGCGAGCGACATGCCGTCCTCGGCCTGCAGCTTCAGGTCGAGCACGACGAGGTCGACCACCTGCTCCGCCAGCACCGCCCCCATGGCGCGCCCGTCCGCGACGGCAGTGACGCGGAACGCGTTCTGGCCGAGGTAGTCGCAGATCAGCTCGCGGATGACGGGGTCATCGTCGACCGCGAGCACATGCGGCGGCGCCGCCTGCTGCAACGTCTGGGCCGGGGTCCTCGTGGTCGCGAAATCGTTCACGGTTCCTCGCATTTTAGTCCCCGCCTTCGACGCACGGTTACAGGTGTAACCTTGCGGGGTCGGGCTGGGTAAGTTACAGGTAGTGGCATTGCCGAGGAACGGCCGCTTGAGTACCGAACGCAAAGGCGACACCCCGGCCGAGATTCTCGTCGTCGACGATGACGCGATCCTGCGCGATCTGGTCGCCGACTGGCTGGAAGGCGCCGGCTACCGGGTGCAGAAGGCCGAGAGCTGCTCTCGAGCGGTCGGCGCCGTGACGCGCCACACCCCGGTGGCCCTTATCGTGACGGACATGTTCATGCCGGGCGCCTGCGGCGCCGAGGCGATCGCGCAGCTGAAGCAGGCCCATCCCGGCATCGCGCTCATCGCGCTGTCCGGCCACTTCGCCTCCGGGCAGGGCCTCAGCGCGCAGGCGGCCGTGTCGGCCGGCGCCGACCGCGCCTTCGCCAAGCCCGTCAAGCGCGCGGACCTCCTGCGGGCGGTCGCCGAGCTCCTCGGCCCCGCGGACCAGTAACCGCCGATGCCGGGGGCCCGCGCTCGCTCGGCGCTCGCACGGATCCCGCTTGGCCGCGCCCTCGTCGCGGTCGGTGTGGTGCTCGTCGTCATCAACGTCGCCTCGGCCGTGTGGGACGTGCGCACCGCGTACGACCGCGTCGAGCAGCGCGCGCAGCGCGATCTGACCAACATGACGAGAGTGCTCGCCGAGCAGACCGCGGCCTCGCTCGAAGCGGTCGACGTGGTGCTGCGGGACATGGCGCGGAGCGGCTCCGCCAAAGCCGTCGCAGAACGGGTGCCCCGGCTGCGGGAGGAGCTCGCCAACGTCCCGACGATCGCCGCCTTGCTGGTGCTCGATGCGCAGGGCCAGGTGCTCGCGCGGACCGGCGACACCCCGGCGATCGGCGCCGACCCCGCCAGTCACCCGTTCTTCACTGCGCACCGCGACGCCGGCACGGACGGGCTGCATCTGAGCGAGCCCTATCGCGAGGGCACCGCGGACGGCCAGTGGCGCTTCCTGCTGTCGCGGCGCCTGAACGACCGCGGCGGCAGGTTCGGCGGCGTGGTGGCGGCGGCGATCGAGGTCGAGAGCTTCGACCGGCTCTATCGCACCATCGATCTCGGGGAGGGAAGCTTCATATCGTTGCTGTCCGATGGCGGGATCCTCATGAGCCGGGTGCCCGCTCCTGCGGGCGTGCGCGGGCGACAGATTTCCCAGGCGCGCGGGATTGCCGCCGTGCGGGAGCAGGGCCGCTTCGAGGGGTGGTCGACGAGCCCGGTCACGAACGAACCCGTTCTCGTGTCGGCGTTGGCGGTGCGCGGCTTTCCGCTGCTCGTGGCGAGCGGCAGCAGCGAGCGCGCCGTGCTCGCGCCCTGGCGGAACGAGGCCTGGCAGGTGTTCGACCGCACCCTGCTCACGTCGACCGCGATGCTCGCGCTGATCGGCTTCGCCGCATGGGGGCTCGCGCGGCGCGAGCGCGCGATCGCGAGCAACTGGCGGCGCTACCAGGCCATGATCGAGCACAGCTCGGATCCGCTGATCCTCACCCGGCCGACCACGGATGGCATCCTGTACGCGAGCCCGGCGATCGGACGCGTGCTCGGCTACACCATGGACGACCTGCGTGGCCGGGAAGTCATCGATCTCATCCACCCGCACTACCGCGACACGGCGATCAAGCTCCGCGACGAGCTCATGCGCTCGCCGGGCAAGGTGTCGGTGGACGAGACGAAGGTGCTGCACAAGGACGGCTCCTGGCGCTGGGTCGAGCTCACCCGCAGCAACCTGCTCGACGAGCCGAGCGTGCGGGCGGTGGTCATCAACTTTCGCGACATCACCGAGCGCAAGCAGGCCGAGGCCGAACGGCTGCGGCTGGAACAGCGGCTGCGGCAGGCCGAGAAGATGGAGGCCGTCGGGCGTCTTGCCGGCGGCATCGCCCACGACTTCAACAACATCCTCGGCGGCATCCTCGGCTACGCGGAGCTCCTCGCCGAGAACGCGCCTGCCGGCTCGCCGCTCAGACGTTACGCGGAGAACGTGCTCACCGGCGCCAACCGCGCCGGCAGCCTCGTGGAGCAGATCCTCTCCTACAGCCGCAGCCAGCGCGGCAAGCGGGTGCCGGTCGACTTCGCCGCGATCGTGACGGAAACGCTCGAGCTCGTGCGGGGCTCTCTTCCCCAGGGGATCCGGCTCGTGACCGACCTGCCCCCCGCCCCGCTCCATGTCGTCGGCGACCCGACCCAGCTCCATCAGGTGACGATGAACCTGTGCACCAATGCCATTCACGCGATGGGAGACGGCGGGACCCTGCGCGTAAGCCTCGAGCCGGTGGAGGAGCCGGTCGAGCGCGTCCTCGATCACACCACGCTTGACGCGGGCGCGTACGCCCGTCTGACGGTGGAGGACACCGGCAGCGGCATGGACGATGCGACGCTCGCGCGCGTGTTCGAGCCGTTCTTCACCACCAAGCAGGTCGGCAAGGGCACCGGGCTCGGCCTGTCGCTTGTCTACGGCATCGTCACCGACTCGGGCGGCGGAATAGACGTGGCGAGCACCCCGGGGCTGGGAAGCCGCTTCGCGATCTACCTGCCGCGCGTCGACGCGCCCGCCATCGTCGCCGACGATCCGGCTGCGCCGATCGCGCGCGGCAACGGCGAGCGCGTGCTGGTCGTCGACGACGAGGAGGCGCTCGTGGCGGTCGCGTCCGAGGTGCTGACGCGTATCGGCTACGATCCGGTGGGCTGTGCCGACGGCGCCGCCGCGCTCGCCGCCTTCGACGCCGCGACCGGACGCTTCGACGCGGTCATCGCCGACGAGGTGATGCCCGGGCTCACCGGGACGCAGCTTGCCACCGTGCTCCGCAGGCGCCGCCCCGACCTGCCGATCGTGCTGATGAGCGGCTACACCGGGCCGATGCTGACGGAGCGCGCGCTCGGCGCGGGGATCACCGAGATCCTCAAGAAACCCGTTCAGTCGCGCGAGATCGCGGGCGCGCTCGCGCGCGCGTTGAAGCGCGCCTGAAGTCTCTGCAACGGGCGGGCTCATTGGCGGGATCATCGGGCGGGCCTCGGGATAAGGGCTGATTGACGTCTCGCCTAGTCGATCGGCAAAGCGCGGAATCGACGTCGGCCACGGAGCGCGGGGCTTGACATGCCCGTAAGAAATGGCTTACCGTAAGCCATGACTTACGAAACGGCGCTCTTCGCCCTCGGCGATCCCACGCGCCGGGCGGTCTTCGAGCAGCTTCGCGGCGGCCCGGCTTCGGTGGGCGAGATCGCCGAGAGGCTTCCCGTCAGCCGTCCGGCGGTCTCCCAGCACCTCAAGGTCCTCAAGAGCGCGGGCCTCGTCATCGACGAGGCCGTGGGGGTGCGGCGCGTCTACTCGGTGGACGCCCGCGGCATCGCGGAGATCCGCGCGTGGCTCGACCGCTTCTGGGACGACGCGCTGGCCGCCTTCAGGTCCGAGGCGGAGCGCAAGTCCGCCCTCCCATCCGGCACACGCAATCGAAAGGCTCACAAATGAGCACTGTCATGAGCACCTACGTCGAACCCATTCTCAAGACCCTCGAGGTGCGCTGCACCCAGGCGCACGCCTTCGAGGTCTTCACCGCCGGCGTCGACCGCTGGTGGAAGCGGGATTTCTCGATCAATCCGACGCGCTCGGCCATTGCGGAAGTGGTGATGGAGCCCCGCGTCGGCGGCCGCTGGTTCGAGCGCGGCGTCGATGGCAGCGAGTGCGAATGGGGTCGCGTGCTGGCCTGGGATCCGCCGCAGCGCATCGTCGTCGCCTGGCACGTCACGGCCGAGGGCAAGTACTACCAGCCGGACGTGCACACCGAGGTCGAGGTCAACTTCGCGAAGGTCTCGCGCGACGTGACGCGCGTGACGCTCGAGCACCGCCTGCTCGAGCGCCTCGGCGAGGCGGCCGAAACCGCACGTGGTCGGTTCGACGGCGGCTGGGGCGCTCTGCTCGAGCGCTTCGCGGCGGAGGTGGTCTGACCATGGGCACGCTCACCGTCCCCCTCGCGCTCGGCGTGGCCGCTGCTGGAGCCGCCACCCAGGCAGCGAACGAGCGCGCCGTGCGCGTCACCGGCACGGTGGCCGCATCACCCGCCGAAGTCTGGCGCGCCTTCACCACTTCGGATGGAGTCCAGTCGTTCTTCGCGCAGAAGGCCAACATCCAGCTCGCCGTCGGGGGTCCCTACGAGATCTTCTTCAACCCGAAGGACGAGCGCCAGGGAACCAAGGGCCTCAAGATCCTGAGCTACGCGCCCGAGGAGATGGTCTCCTTCGAGTGGAACGCGCCGCCGCAGTTCCCGGCGGTGTGCAACGGCGGGATGTGGGTCGTCATCCAGATGCATTCCCGCGCCCGGCGGCCAGACCGAGGTCGCCATCTCACACCTCGGCTGGAAATCGGGCGGGGAATGGGACGAGGCGTACCCGCATTTCGTGCAGGGCTGGTCCGAGCTGATGGCCAGGCTCGAACGCCGGTTCAAGTCGGGCCCGATCGACTGGAACGCGGAGTCGATGATGTACCAGAAGCCGGAGCAGCAATGAACGCTGCGAATCCGCCAGACGAGGTCGGCGGCGTTCGGCGCCCGGCTGAGGGAGCCGACGCGTCCCTTCACGCTGCTCGTGCGTTAGGCGGCGCTGCGGATCGGCTTCCGCTCCGTGACGAGCTCGGCGATCGCCCCGGCGGTTCGCCGTCGGCGTCTCTTTCGATCCTCGTCGGTCATGGGGCGCCACCCGAAGCGGCGCCACGTGTCGGAAACCGATGTGGCCGCTGCTGAGACATAAGGAAAGGATTCGTCGAGGATCGACCTGGAGGGCTTCGTCGTCATATGCGCTTAGGACACCTGGAATTGCAACGATGGCTAGTATAGTCAACGGCATGGTGCAATGCAATATTGAACACTAGCCCACGGTTGATTCTATTATTTAATTGTATGATTTATATATATATTATCGTGAAGATGAGTGACCGCTGCGACGCAGCATTTCAATGGCCTGAAGGGCCCCAACTGCAGCCCTTTCCTTGCGCAGCGAGCGGCGACAGGGGAAAGCTCCTCGCGTCGCATTCGGCGAGACCGGTCGCTCGGGGTAAACGAACCTGAGACCACCGCCGAGGCGAAGGCGAGCGAGCGCCGGATCGCACGGCCTACTCCGATCGAACTTCCCTCCCGCGGAAGCCCAGCACACGCATTCAGCCTGGGGTGAGCGCGGTGGCAACCGGATCACCTGACTGCCCTCTGACGATCAAACGCGGCGGGAGTGCAATGAACGTGACGAAATTCGCGCGCCTCGTAGTCACTGTCGCCTTTTCCGCGCTCGCACTACACGCCGCCCCGTCGCTTGCCCAGACCTGGCCGCAGCGGACGGCCCGGTTCGTCCTCCCGCTCGGGCCCGGCGCGGGCGCCGACATCAGTGCCCGGCTGCTGGCTGAACGGCTCACCACGCTCTGGGGTCAGCCGGTCGTGGTCGAGAATCGCCCGGGCGGCGACGGCGTCGTCGCGATCAACGCGGTGCTCTCCGCTCGCGACGACCACACGCTGTTTTATGGTCCGGCTTCATCGTTCGTCGGCCATCCCTATCTGCTCGAAAAGTTGCCCTACGACCCAAGCGACCTCTTGCCGGTTGCCCGCGTCACCAACACGGTGGTCTGCATCGCGGTCCCGGAGTCGCTGAAGGTCGGATCGCTCAAGGAGTTGATGGCAATGGCGCGCGAGCAACCCGGCAAGCTCAACTGGGCGACGGTGACCGGCGTCACCGATCTCATCGTCGCAGGCTATCTCAAGGGCGCCGGCCTCGACATGGTGAAGGTGCCCTATCGCGACACGGTGAGTGCCCTCAATGATCTTGTCGAAGGACGCATTCACTTCTACTCGGCGGCCTATGCAATCATGCGGGCGCAGGCGCAGGCTGGCCGGATCCGGTTGCTCGCGGTGCAGAACCGCAGCCGCGCCCCGGGCTTGGCGGACCTTCCGACCGTCGCGGAGGCCGGTTTCCCTGAACTGAACTTCGACGGTCTGGTCGGCCTGATTGCGGCGCGCGGCAGTGGCATCACGGATGCCTTGCGCGAGCGCGTTGCCGCCGATGTCAAGGCGGTAGCCGACGACCCAGCCATCACGGCGCGCCTGACCGCGACCGGACAGATCGTCAGTCCCGGCACCCCGGCCGAATTCGCCGCGGCGATCGACGAGCAAGCTGGACATCTCGCCGCCGTCGCGAGGGCGCTCGGCATCAGGCCGACGCAATGATCGGGCCGATTGCGGCGAGTCGGAACCTGCTCAGCACCGCGCGGGGCTAGCAGCGGATCGACAAATAGCGTGGCTGAGACTTGGCCCTGTCGTCGAATCCAAGCGGTCGGTCGCCGAAGGCAGCTTCTCACCGAGAGCGGCTTGCGGCACTGAGCGCCCAGGACAGCTCAGGCGCGCTGCGCGGCGTCCGTGGTTTTTCGCATCCCTTCAGGGAAAGGTTGAGTCGTCCACCTTGCGTCCGCCAATCCCCTGCGGCCCAAGGTCTGACATCGCCTCCGGTCTGTAGGGCGGCGGTGGTAGGTCTGCGTTCCAGCGCCGAACGACGCTCGCGTGAAGCACGTCGTTCGGTTCGACCCGCCTCGCTGCCAGGGGCAGTCCGGCAAAAGGGAACTGGTTCCAGGGCGTGTGGACCGGCGGTCCGACCGTCTGGGGATCGAGGGGAGAGACGAGCGGGGTCGCAAACGCCACGCCTAGACCGGACAGCTTCTTCATCATCCAGCCGAGCGCCGTGTCCGACAGACGCGATTCGGAAGCCGGATACCCTCCACCGACGTCCGCATGAGCCCCGACGAACCAGACCTGCTCGATCCGGTCGCGGGGCTCCCACCGCGTCACGGGAAAGTCCCGTCGCATCTCGTCGATCGCCATCGCATGAAAGCCGCGCTCGACCCGGTCGCTGAGCTTCGTGTCCACGAAGCGGAACACGTCCATCCGCTTGTCTCCAGCGTACTCCGGAATCCCGAGCGAGCCGACGGTGTCCCACACGGCGACCGACTTCAGCGGAACGTCCCGGATAAGGCCGTTCGTCGGCAGCTCGCTCGCAACGAACGTTTCGATGAATCGCAGCAGATGGTTGGCGACGTCGGTGAGCTTGTTCGCGCCCTCAAGCGACAGGCTCTTCGATTTCGCCCAGGCCGCAATACCGAAGCGATAGGCTTCCTCCTTGTCGGTCGGGTCATAGGTGCGCGGGTTCAGCAGCCCCACTTTCGCGATCATTCCGCCCAGAGCGCGCGCTGTATAGGCGCCCCGACTGAAGCCGACGAGGTGAATCTCGTCGCCAGGCGAGTAACTGCGGGAGATGAACGTATACCCGCGGACAACCCTGGAGATCACTCCGACCCCGAACACACCGCCGAGGAATTTCACCAGCGGATTGGCGGAATCGCCCACGCCGTGAATGTATTTCGCCACCTGCGTGACGTTGCCGGCGGCGTCAGTGGACACCTTCTCCTGCTCCTTGTGCAGGGCGAGCGTTTCAGCTGTCACCTGTCCCGCGAGGTTCGCGAAGATCTTGAGTACGTTCGTGAGCGCGGTGTCGGATACCTCGCCACGGTCATCCTGGCCCTCGGTCACGGAGCTACCCGTGTTCTTATCGGGCCCGTTCCAGGTCCCGTCGGCGCAGAAGATGACTCGCTTCGTCATGTCGCCTCCTTTCACGGAGTATGCAATTCAAGCCGGAGCGCGCTTGCTGTCGAGGTGAGCGCACGACGCAGATGCCGGGCCCGGACGTCCTTGCACTCTAGGAGTGTCCGGATCACGCGCAAATAGTCCAACGGGACTATTCGGAGCCAGGGGGCGCGTAGCCCTTCACTTGTCGCCGCGGCTCGCACCCTTACGCCCGGTGTGCTGCAGGTTCCATCTCCGGCGCAAGGCGCCGCGCACCGGGCGTGAAATTCGGCGGCTTCAACTGAAGCATGGAGCCGCTGAACCGGAAGACCAGGGACGGCCCTTCTAGGGTGTGCCCCCTCCCAGCGCCTCCCACACACGCTGCGGGCTCGCCGGCATGTCGAAGTGCCGGATGCCTCGCTCGGCGAGCGCATCAACCACTGCGTTCATCACCGAGACGAGCGCGCCCGCGCAGCCGGCCTCGCCGCACCCTTTCGCCCCGAGCGGGTTCGATGTCGCAGGCACCTCGTGGCTTGCGAAGCCGATCGCGCTCGGCGCGTCGCTTGCCCGCGGCAGCGCGTAGTCCATGAACGAACCGGTGAGCAGCTGCCCGGTCTCGTCGTAGATCACCGTCTCCATGAACGCCTGGCCGATGCCCTGCACCACGCCACCGTGGACCTGCCCTTCGACGAGCAGCGGGTTCACGATCATGCCGAAGTCGTTCACGGAGTTGTAGCGCGCGACCTCGACGTTGCCGGTCTCGGGGTCGATCTCGACCTCGGCGACGTGGCAGCCGTTCGGAAACGCCGACGGAATCACCTCGGTGACGTGTGTGACATCCAGGGTGTTCGGCAGCCCCTCGGGCACTGCCATGCCGGCGCGCAGCTTCGCGGCGAGCTCCGTCAGGCCGATGGCGCGATCGGTGCCGGCGACGACGAAGCGCCCGGCGCGGAACTCGATGTCGCTCGCCGCGGCCTCGAGCGCGACGCCCGCGAGCTGTCGGCCGCGCTCGATCACCAGCTCGGAGGCCTGGACGATCGCCGCCCCGCTCATCATCATCGAGCGCGAGCCGCCGGTGCCGGCGCCGAACACCACCTCGTCGCTGTCGCCTTGAGAGAGGCGGATCTTGTCGAAGGGGATGCCCAGGCGCGAGCTGAGTACCTGCGCGAACGGCGCCGCGTGCCCCTGGCCGTAATCGAGCGTGCCGGTGACGAGGGTCACGCCGCCGTCGGCCTCGAAGCGCAACGCACCGCTTTCCTTGTTGGGCGGCGCGGTCACTTCAAGGTAGCTGCCGATGCCGATGCCGCGCAGCCGCCCGCGCTTTTGGCTCTCGGCCTTGCGCTTCTCGAACCCGGCCCAGTCGGCGGCAACCAGCGCTTCCTCGAACACTGCGCCGAAGTCGCCGCTGTCGTAGACCATGTCGGATGCCGCCTTGAACGGAATCTCCTCGGGCCGGATGTGGTTGCGCCGGCGTAGCTCGAGCCGGTCGATGCCCATCTCGCGTGCCGCGGTGTCGATCAGGCGCTCCATGTAGTAGTTCCCCTCGGGACGCCCGGCGCCGCGGTACGCGCTCACCGGCGACGTATTGGTGAACATGATCTTCGATGACACCTCGATGAGCGGCGTGCGGTACACGCCCGGTGTGTTCTTCACCGCGTTCACCGTCGCCATCAGCGGGCCGACCATGCCGAGGTAGGCGCCGACGTTGCCGTAGCCGTGCACCCGTAGCGCCAGGAACCCGCCGTCCTTGTCGAGCGCAAGCTCGGCGGTCATCTCGTGGTCGCGTCCGTGGTGGTCGGAGACGAAGCTCCCCGAGCGTTCATCGGTCCACTTCACCGGCCGGCCGAGCGCGCGCGCCGCGTGCGCGAGCGGCACGTGCTCGGGATAGATCGAGGCCTTCATGCCGAAGGAGCCGCCGACGTTGTAGGTGAGGATCCGCACCTTCTCTGCGGGCACGCCGAGAATTTCGGCGAACTGGCCCTTCATCGAGAACACGCCCTGGCTCGGCGTCGTGAGCGTGAAGCGCCCGCTCGCCTTGTCATAGGCGCAAATCGCCGTGCGCGGCTCCATCGCCGCGACCACCACGCGCGTGTTGCGGACGGGGAGCCTGGTCACATGCGCCGCGCCGGCGAAGGCCGCGGCGACCTTCTCGGCGTCGCCGAAGTGGTAATCGCAGGCTAGATTGCCGGGCACGTCATCGTAGAGCTGCGGCGCACCCTCGCGCGCCGCTTCGCTCGCGAGCGACACCGCGGGCAGCGGCTCGATGTCGAGCTCGAGCGCCTCGCCTGCGTCCTTTGCCTGTAGAGACGACTCGGCGACAACGCACGCCACTGGATCGCCGACGAACCGCACCTTCCCCGAGGCGAGCGAGCGCCGCTCGGGCTTCTTCATTGGCGTGCCGTCGCGGTTGACGAGCGGCACGATGCACTTGTGCGAGCCGTAGGCGGCGAGGTCCTCGGCCGTGTACACCGCGAGCACGCCCGGCATCGCCTTCGCCGCGGCGGTGTTCACCGTGCGCAGGATGCCGTGCGCGTATGGACTCCTCACGATGTAGGCGTAGGCCTGGCCGGCCTCGTTCAGGTCGTCGGTATAGCGACCCTCGCCGCGCAGCAGCACCGGGTCTTCAGTGCGCAGCACGGGCTGGCCGACGCCGTACTTGGTCAACGACAGGGCTTCGACTTGGCTACGATCGTTCATGGCGGGCGGGGGCGGGAAACGGAAAGAAGGGCCGATTATTGCATCCGCGACCCGTCGGCCCGGCATCGAGGGGCACACCAGCCACTCCGGGGGCACTCGGCAAAAGTGTCAGCGGAGTTTCTGGGCCAGGTCTAGCCCCCGAAGAGCAGCCGGGCGCCGGCCAGGAACTTGTCCGGGTACTCGAGCGCCACGCTGTGAGCGCAGTGGTCGACAAGCCAGATATCCGCGTGCAGTGAACGCCCGAGCACCAGGCACGTCTCCTCGGGCGGAAAGGAGACGTCCTGCCGGCCGTGCATCATCAGGACCTTCGCCCGCGCTTTGACCCGCGCGAGGTCCGCCGCGGGGACGGCGCTCTTGTCGATGTAGTGCTGCTTTTCTCCATCGAACATCGACTCGTAGTATTCCCTGTAGCCCGGCTGCGAGAGGATGCGCCAGCGGTAGTCGATCTCGGCGTCGTCGATGAGTGCCTTGTTCCAGACGGTGACCTCGGTTGACTGCCGGGTCCCTTCCCTGCTCCCGGGATACCGCCATAGGCGCGTGCCGGGCTTGCACGGAAACGAGGTTCCCATCGTCCCCGTCGTCATGACCCGGGTGACTCGCGGATCACGGGCGCAGAGCATCAGCGCTAGTGCGCCGGAGAGCGAATGACCGATGATCCCTACCTGCGGCGCGTCCAGGCGTTCGAGCAGATACTGTCCCTGTCGAAGCCACATCTCGATGTCGAAGTACGGTTTCTCCATCTTGCGACCGGACAGTCCGAAGCCAATCAGGTCGGCAGCGAGCACTCGGTAGTTTTGAGCGAGGGGTTCGATGACCCGCCGCCAGTTTCCGGGCGTAGAGGCGCCGGCGCCCGAACCGTGCAGCATCAGGATCGGAAAGCCCGTGCCGCCTTCCCAGCAGTGGATCGTTGTACCTTCGAACGGCAGATCGGATTCCTGGAGCGCCATGTTCGGGTTCCTCCTTGTGAGCGGTCAGGCCACCTCTGGCTTCCAGCGCGCCAGAGCTTCCGTGCCGTACGGCCGAAACCGCGCGGTGCGGCTTCGCTGATTGCGCACCCAGCCTTGCCATAGCGGGAAATCGTAGAAAAGCTTGACACCCCAGAGCGGCCAGCGCGATTTCGGCCAGGAGATGCTGGACCAGAGCTGCGTGTGCTCCGTGATCGGGCGGTTGAGCCGCTCCCACGCGTCGAGCGTGCCCGCTCCCGGACCACGCTCGGCCACGAGGTTCGCTAGCGAAAGACCGTTCACGATCCCCATGCCGCAGCCCTGACCGAGGCCCGGGGGCATGCTGTGCGCCGAATCGCCGACCACGGCGACGCGCCCCTTGTGCCACTTGTGGAGCTTGACGGTCTCGAAGGCGTCGTACCGGGTCGGCTCGCGCACGCGGGCGATCAGATCCGCGATCGTCGGAAACGATGCGCCCCAGGATTCCACATCGAGAGGCGTCCGCGACCCACGGGAGTCGCGCCTTTGCGCGGCGAAGCAGAAGTAGAAGACCTCGCTGTCGCACGGGCTGTAGAGGATCCTGCGGCTGCCGCTCCACCACTCGAGGAGATGGGACCATTCGGGCTTGTCGGTGCGGCCCGGCACGTGATTGACGAGGACGCGGATCGCACCGTCGATGTGTTCCCTCCGCTCCCGGGTGAGCCCCAGGGAGTCCCGGACCTTGGAGTTAACCCCGTCCGCCCCCACCACGAGGTCGCCACGGTAAACCCTTCCGTCCTCAGTCTCGATGGCGCCGTCCGGACTCGCGCGAAGCACGTGGGAGCTGACGACGAACTCGACTCCCGCACGCGCGGCCGCATGGTAGAGCGCCATCAGCAGCTGCTGCCGCGTGACGCAGAACATGCGCGGGCCCGAATCGCTCCGGAGCGGCGCGAAGGGAATCTCGTGGATCATGCGCTCGCGCTTGTCCATGTTCCACATCCGCGGGATCCCCCCGCAGCCGCGCAGCGCCTCGTCCGCGCAGCCGAGCGCATGCAGCACCTCCGCACCGTTGTCCCAGAGCCAGATGCCCGCGCCGAACGCGCGTATCTCCCGCGCGCGCTCGTGGACGCGGACCGTCCATCCCTGCTGCGCGAGCCGCGCCGCGACCGTCAGCCCCACGAACCCCGCGCCCACGACCTCGGCATGCATGGCCACGTGTCGCTACCTCACCCGGCTGAGAAACGCCCTGGTGCGCTCCTCCCGGGGACGGTTGAATACCTCCTCGGGGGTGCCCTGCTCGAGGATGCGACCCTCGTGGAGAAAGAGGATCCGGTTACCGACCTCGCGGGCGAAGCCCATCTCGTGCGTGACGATGATCATCGTCATGCCCTCTCGCGCAAGCTGCTTCATGGTTTCCAGGACCTCACCGACGAGCTCCGGATCGAGGGATGATGTGGGTTCGTCGAAAAGCATCAGCTGGGGATTCATTGCGAGCGCCCGAGCGATCGCCACCCGCTGCTGCTGGCCGCCCGAGAGCTTGGAAGGATATACGTCCGCTTTGTCGCTCAATCCGACCTTGGCAAGCAGGGATCTCGCCAGCACCGCGGCGTCCGCTTGAGATATCCGCTTCACCATCACGGGCGCGAGCTGCACGTTCTGCAGGGCCGTGAGGTGCGGGAAGAGATTGAAGCGCTGGAACACCATGCCGATCTCCGCCCTGCGTCGATTGAGCGTGACCTCGGGCAGCGGCCGGAATGCACCGCCAGGATCGAAGTCGCCCATCGGTTCCCCGTTCACCCAGATGCGACCGCTGGTCGGCAATTCGAGGCAGTTGATACACCGGAGGAGCGTCGTCTTGCCCGATCCACTGGCACCTATCAGGACAACCACCTCGCGCTCATGCACCTCCACATCGATGTCGCGGAGGACCTGGAGCGCCCCGAATGACTTGCTGAGTTTCTCGATTCGCACCACGGGGCTCATGGGAGTCGCTCGGACGGCATAAGCGCTAGCGCGAACCTGTTACCCGGAGCATCGTGCGCTCAAACCGAAGCCCCCAATCGTGGCGGCCGCAGGCAGCCTGGGTAGCTCGCCAATATCAGTCGGACACGGCCAGGCGTAGCTCGAGGCGCCTCGCGAAGAGCGCAAGCGCACTGCACAGCACCAGGTACACGATCGCGATGAACGAGAAGATCTCGATCGGCCGGAAGGTCGTGGTCGAGAGCACCTGCGCCTGGTAGGTCAGGTCCGCCACGCCGAGCACGGAGACGAGCGAAGAGAACTTCAGGATCGAGACCGACTCGTTGACGAAGGGGGGGATCATGCGGCGAAACGCCTGCGGCAGGACGACCTTGCGCATCGTCTGGGCGTAGGAGAGGCCGAGCGTCCGCGCAGCCTCTATCTGACCCCGGTCGACGCCCTGGATGCCTCCGCGGATGATCTCGGCGATGTAGGCCGCGCCGTTGATCGCCAGGGCGACAGTGGCCGAGGCCACCGCGCCCATCTCGATTCCCGCCAAGATAGGCAAGCAGTAATAGACCCACATGAGCTGGATCAGCGCCGGGGTGTTGCGGAAGAGCTCGATATAGCCGATCGCCGGCAGCTGGATCCAGCGGCGGCTGGACATGCGGCCCAGCGCCACGATCAGGCCGAGCACGGAGCCGCTCGAGAGCGCTGCCGCTGTGACGGCCAGCGTGAGTTCAACGCCGGAGAGCAAGAACCCGAGGTTGCGCCAGACCACGTCGAACTGGAACGTATAGCCCATGCGCCCCCCGGGTGTCCGCGAAGGGTTCGGGTCAGTTCGCGGCGAACGAAGAGTCGAGCCCGTACTTCTCGAGCAGCTGGTTCACCTTGCCGGAGCGTTTCGCTTCGTGCACGAACTGATTCACGCGCTTCGCGAGATCGGCGTCGCCCTTGGGCAGAGCGAAAGCCACCTCGCTGCTGCCGAAAGAACCCGGCACGATGGCGAGGTTCGGATGCTCCTTCTGGATCGTCTTCAGCGCATCGATCGTGCTCGCATGCGCATCGACCCGCCCGCTCACGAGCGCGAGCACGTTCTCGGGGACGGTCTTCAGCCGCACGATCTCCGCCCGCTTGAACTTCTCCGTGACGAACATGTCCGAGTTCGCCCCCAGGGTGACGGCGATCTTCACGCCGGGACGGTCCCAGTCCTCCCACGATCTTGTCTTGGCCACCGCAGCCTGAGGCGCGATCAGCGACACGCCATGCTGGGTCACGGGCTCGCTGAAGTCGACGACCTGGGCGCGCGGCGGAGTGATGGCCATCAGGTTCGTGATCTCGAACTTGTTCGCCTGCAACCCGGCCGGCAGCGTGCTCCAGCTGTCCTCCACCCACTCGATCTTCACGCCCATGGCCTTGCCGAGTTCCTGCAGCAGGTCATAGGAGATGCCCTGGACCTGATTGGACTTGGGGTCTCGATAGACATAGGGATGCCAAACCGCCCAGCCCACGCGAAGCGTCTTCTGCTTGTCGATGCGATCCATGGCAGGCGACTGGGCCTGCACCGATCCCAATCCGCCGGCAGCAATCGCCAGTACTGCGGCACACAACCACGTGAAGCGACCAATCACCTTGCGATCCATGACGTTCTCCTCGTCTAGAGTCCTGAGCCTTGCCCTTCCGCTTCGCGCGTCAGACGTTCGATCAGCCGCTCGCACGTGGCCGCGCAATGCTCCCTGCACAGGCGGCCGACCATCTGGGCGTCACGTCGCCTGAACGCATTGAATATCTGCTGATGCTCCTCCCTCACCCGCTTCAGGTCTCCTGCTATTTGCGCACCGATCCGGATGTAGCGCTCGACGTTCACCCGCAGGGTCGTCAACAGGCGGCAGAGGTGCGGTCGCCCGCTCGAGGCGTAGAGGCGTTCGTGAAACGCACGGTTCCGCTCGGCGAAGCGCGTGGCATCCTTGGCGTTCGAAACGGACAAGCCGTCCATTGCCCGCAGCAGCTTCTCGACCTCCTCGACGTCGGCGTCCGTCGCGCGAAGCGTTGCGAGATAACCCGCGCGCTCCTCGAGCATCATGCGGATGTCGAAGATGTCCTCGATCTCTTCCGGGTCGAGCGAGGCGACGATATAGCCGCGTCGGGGGCGGAGAATGACGAGACCCTCCGCCTCGAGCCGCTGCAGCGCCTCGCGGAGCGGCACGCGGCTCGTACCGATGCGACTTGCGATCTCCTCCTGTCCGATGGGCTCGCCGGCGGACAGCACACCCTTGAGGATCGCGTTGCGCACCTCCTGGTAGGCAAGTTCGGACAGACTGGGCAGCCGCGCCGCCGGGGTACTGCTGACCCGCGAAGATCTCGCTAGACCCGTTGTCGCCACGCTCGATCCTCATGTAAATTGTATTCAAAGAACTTCATACCGCATCACCTGGGGGCCGTCAAGCCATGAGAATCTGGGGCCGACATAGGTCGATCAACGTCCAGAAGGTTCTCTGGACATGCGACGAGCTCGGGGTGGCTTTCGACCGGGTCGACGTTGGCGGCGAGTTCGGGGGCCTCGACAGCGCGCAGTACGGGCAGCTCAACCCGAACCGGCGTATCCCGGTGATCGATGACGCGGGGTTCGTACTGTGGGAGTCGAACTCGATCGTGCGCTATCTGGCGGCGACCCGAGGCGCCGGAACGCTTTGTCCGGCCTCCGCACGGGAGCGCGCCGACGCGGAGCGCTGGATGGACTGGCAGCTCTGTCACATCCTCCCCGGCATGGTCACACTCTTCTTCGGTCTCGTTCGGACTCCGGCCGACAGACGGGACGGGGCGGCGATTGGACAGGCGCGCCAGCGAACCGAGGAGGCGTGGAGAATCCTTGACGCACACCTCGCCAACCGTCCGTTTGTAATCGGAGAGCGCTTCTCGATGGGCGACATCCCGGTGGGGGCGTTCGCCTACCGCTGGCTCGCGCTGCCGATCGGCCGTCCGGTGCTGCCGAATCTGCAGGCATGGCACGAGCGGCTCTGCGAGCGTCCCGCATATCGCAGGCACGTGATGCTCCCCTTGCGCTAACGACGGACGGTAGCCCGGGCGTCTTGCACGATCCTGGCGAGGAGCGCGCCGATGGACGTCTTCACCCGGGCGAATCCCTCGAGACGCTTGAACGTCTTCGTGTCGATGAACATCCGCTTGTTGATCTCGATGAAGATGCTGTTGATCCGGTTCGCCGGATCGGAGTGCCTGCGCGTGAGTTCTCCGCCGTAGTAGGGAAAGTTCACGCTCACCGAGTGGCCACTGGCCCGGAGCGTTTCCACGACGAGCTCGAGAAACTCGGGCTTGCAGGTCGTTCCATTGACATCGCCCACGCAGAAGTCCGCTCGCTCCTTGCCCGGATCGGCGTGCGTCGGTGCGCCGACCGCGGACATGCAATGAAAGCTCACCTGCCACGCTGCCCCGAAGGTGCTGCGGAAGCCCGCGAGGACGCGGCCGAGCTCCTGGTGATACGGCTCATGGTACAGGCGCAGGCGGTCCTGGACTTCCGCTACGGTCAGTTTGCGTTCCTGCATCCGCGTACCGTAGCGCGAGAGCCGCTTGATGAGTCCCAACCCGCGTTCGGTGAAATCACTTTGCTTGATCGGCCCCGGCCACTTGCCCTCGATGAGACTCTCATCGAGGTCGGCCGCGCTGCGATTGGTATCGATGTAGGTGTTGGGGAAACTCGCGAAAAGGAGCGTGGCCCCGAGCGCTGGTGCCCCCGCGCAGAGCTCCTCCACGTACATGGAGACGTTGTCGTGGACCTCGGTGAATGGCAGCGGGGACCGGAAGTCCGGGGGGTATTCGCGCCCGCTTCTGGAAACGTCCACCAGCACGGGGGCGGGGGCGGTCTGGGGATCGTGACGCAGAAAGACGCCGGGGTTCACGGTGATCATGAGTTCGTCAGGGCTCCGTTTTGCGTTGCTAGGGTCTTGGCGGTCTGTATCGCGGTCCACACCCGCACGGGAGTGAGCGGCATATCGAGGGATCGAACGCCGAGCGGCGAGAGCGCATCCAGGACCGCATTCACCACCGCGGCCGGCGCGCCGATCGTGCCGCTTTCGCCCGCCCCCTTCACGCCCAGGGGGTTGTCGGGCGACAAGGTTTCCTGCCGCGCGGTCTTGAACGACGGCAGATCCGTCGCACGCGGCATCGCGTAGTCCATGAAGCTGCCTGTCAGAAGCTGGCCACTCCGGTCGTAGACGACCTGCTCCAGCATCGCCTGGCCGATCCCCTGCCCGAGGCCACCGTGGATCTGGCCCTCTACGATCATGGGATTGATGACACGCCCCACGTCGTCGATCGCGTGATAGTCGCGGATCCTGACCGTCCCGGTCTCGGGGTCGACGAGCACGACGCAGAGATGCAGCGCCGCGGGAACGTTGCGGCCGGGTGGATCGTAGAAGGAAGTCTCTTCGAGGCCCGGCTCGAGGCCTGGCGGATAGGCGTGAAGATGGTGGGCCGCACGCACCACCTCGTCAAAGCCGACCGAGCGATCGGTCCCGGCGACGATGTAGTGCCCCGCGACGAAATTGACATCGCTCTCTGCGCATTCCATCAGGTGCGCTGCGATCTTTGCCCCCTTTGCGAGCACCTTGTCCGTCGCGAGAGCGATCGCGACGCCGATCACCGAAAGCGAGCGCGAGCCGTACGTGCCGTGGCCGTAAGGGATGCGATCGGTGTCGCCCTCGACGATGTCGACGTCCTCGACGGCGCAGTGCATCCGATCGGCGACGATCTGGGCGAACGTGGTGGCGTGCCCCTGGCCGTGGGAGTGCCCGCCACAGAAAACCGTGATCTTTCCGGTCGGGTGGACGCGGACGACGGCGCTGTCCCAGCTCGCGACCCGCCGCCCGAGCCGCGCGGCGAGCCGGCTGGGCGATCCGCCGGAGGAATCGATGAACCCGGCAAGACCGATCCCCATGAGCTTGTGCTCGGCCCGCAACCGCCGCTGCTCCTCCCTAAGGGCGGCGTAATCCACAGCTTCGTCCAGCTTGTGGAGGAGCCCCTCGTAATTTCCCGAGTCGTAGCGCATGCCGAGGGGCGAGACGTAGGGAAAGTCGCTCGCCCGCAGAAAATTCCGCCGCCGGATCTCCCTCACGTCGATCCCTAGTTCCCGTGCGCCCGATTCGACGAGTCGCTCGACGACGTAGGTCGCCTCCGGCCGACCCGCGCCTCGATACGCGTCAACCGGGACCGTATTGGTGTACACCCCGCGCACCCGGGCGTGAATGACCGGTGTCCGGTACATGCCGGCCAAGAGCGGAGCGTAGAAGTAGCCCGGGATGGCCGCGCCGAACGCGCTGACGTAAGCACCGATCGCGGCGACCGTATCGACCTCGATGGCGAGGATCACGCCTTCGCGATCGAACGCCATGCGGCAGCGCGTCACGTGGTCGCGCGCCTGCGTATCCTCCATCAGATTCTCCGAGCGAGTACCAGTCCAGCAGATCGGCCGCCCGAAGCGCTTCGCCGCCCAGAGGACGATCGGCTCCTCGGGGTAGTGCGCGATCTTCTGCCCGAAGCCTCCCCCGACGTCCGGAGAGACGACGCGGATGCGGTGCTCCGGGATATGCAGCGAGTCCTCGGCAAGCCATCGACGCACGAGGTGCGGGTTCTGGCTGGAGGTCCATAGCGTGTAACGGTCGTCGGGCGCATCGTGCATGCCGACGGTCGCTCGCGGCTCGAGCGGACTCGGCGCAACGCGGTTGTTAATGAGCTCGAGCGAGGTCACGTGATGCGCAAGCTCGATCGCGCGCGTGACCTCGTTGCGGTCCCCGAACTCGATGTCAAAGCACAGATTGGTGCGAAGGTCCTCGTGGACGAGGGGCGCTCCCGGAGCGAGCGCCGATGCTGTCTCGATCACCGGCACAAGCGGTTCGTAGTCCGCGTTCACCGCCTCCGCAGCATCGACGGCCTCGCTCGCACTCGCTGCCACGACCGCCGCCACAATCTCCCCCACGTGCCGGACCCTTCCCCGTCCTCCGGCGAACGGCGCGAGAGCTAGCCGCGGCGCCTCGTTCATCGCGCTTCCGTCGCGCGAGTCGACCTGCCAGATGCACGGAAGCTTCCCGAATCCGGCCGCCGTCCAGTCATCGCCCGTCAGCACACCCAGAACGCCCGGCATTCCGGATGCCTGGCGGACGTCGATCGCGAGAATTCGCGCAGAAGCGTGAGAGCTTCGGACGAGCGCAAGGTGGGCCGCGCCCTCCGGCATGCGATCGGCGACATACTGGCCGCGACCGCGAACGAGTCGCTCGTCCTCGCGACGCCGGACCGGCTTTCCGATCATTGCGGCGGGATCATCCCTGCGCGGTGATGTTGGCGCGCGGCGGCTCGACGTCCAGGGCACGGAAGCCTTCGCGTTTCCGGTCAACGATCCGACCGTCCTTGATCACCGCGCTGAGCCTCTCCGGGCGCTGCAGGACCGTGATGTCGGCGACCGGGTCCTCGTCCCAGATGATGATGTCGGCGAGCATGCCAGCTGCGATGACGCCGACCCTGCCGTCGAGTCCAATCGTCTTGGCGTTCAGACGAGTGCAGGCATGAATCGCCTCCATCGGGCTGAAGCCGATCTTTTTCACCAGCAGCTCCGCTTCGCGGCCATGGTATTTCCCGTGGGCGAACGCGGCCGCATTTCCGGAGTCCGTGCCTGCTAGGATCTCTATGCCTCGCGCCCGGGCCTTGCGGATCGCCTCGTAGTTGATGTCGAGCTGCCTCTGCACGCGCGCTCGCATCGCCGACGCGAAGCCCAGTTTCTCGTCCTGCTCGGTGATGAGCTGGCACTGCGTGAACACCGGCATGATCGGGATCCCCTTCTTCGCGACGACGTCAAGGTCCTCCTCGGTCGCATAGTCGGCATGAAAGATCCAGTCGACGCCCGCAAGCGCCGCGTCGCGCGTGGAGCCGGAGCCACGCGAATGCGTGGTGACCCGTACGTTCCGCCGGTGAGCCTCCTCGGCCACGGCGCGCAACTCGTCGAGCGAGATCGTCTGCGTATCCCCCCAGTACGAGTCCGCCACCTTGATCATGTCGACGCCGCGCTGGCACTGCCGGCGCGTCTCGCGGATGTAGTCGTCGACGGTGTTGCACAGGATGCCAACCGAATCATCGGTTCCACCAGGGGTGGACGGGTTCGAGTTATCGAAGATGCCACCGTACGGTGTGAGTGCGCGTCCCGCGCAAAAGATCCGCGGGCCTTCGATCAGGCCGCCGTTGACGGCCTCGCGCACCGTCGCATCGACGAACCACTTGCCGCCCGGGACGGAGATGCCGGTGACGCCGGCGTTCAGAATCTTCCCGACGACCCGCGCAGTCCAGAGCGTCGCGTATTCGGGTGTCGACGTGAACCGAACGCCGGGCAACGCGCCCTGGTGGGAGGAGAGATGCACGTGGCCGTCGATCAGGCCGGGCATGATGTACTTGCCCGCCGCGTTGATCACGGTGTCGCCGGGCTGCGCACGCCCTCCCCCTCCAACCCGGGCGATCTTGTTACCCTCGACCACGATCGCCTCGTTCGCGACGAGCGCGCTGCTCCGCCCATCGAGCAAGGTGCCGCTCTCGATGATCAACCGCTTCGCTGCCATACCATCTCCCGACTCTGGTTCATCTCAGAAAATTGAAAGCGATGGTCTCACCGCGCCGATGACGATCCTCTCGTCCCTGCTCACGCGTCTGCCGATGAGTTCGAGATCGCCGCTGTCCCGGGCCTTGCACTCGACGGTCCCTATTTTGAATACAAAATCCAAATTTTCGCAAGCTTGAAGATGCCGGGGAGCAAGGGACCGCGGCGCGACGGTGGTTGCGCGCAGGCCGGATCAGTTTGAGCAGCGTAGTCGCGGGAGACTTCGCGCGATGGAGGAAGGGAATCAAAGAGTCGAACGTTACCATTCGGTAGTGCACCTGCCGGCATGACTGCATCCCCTCGAGACCGGCGCGGATCCCCGCGCCGGAGCATCAGGCCCCGCGAAGCAGCGCGCGCAGGTAGTCGGGGCTGAGCGGCTGACGGTCGGCAACCACGCCGAAGGGAGCGAGCGCGTCGTTCACCGCGCTCATGATGACGCCCACGGCGCCCATGACGCCGCCTTCGGCCATGCCCTTGGTGCCCACCGGGTTGCCGCGGCTCGGCGTGTGCATAGCGATGACTTCGAAGTTCGGCAGATCGGCGGAGGTGGCGACGAGGTAGTCGGCGAGCGAGCCGGTGACGTTGTTGCCGTGCTCGTCGTAGCGCATATGCTCGAGCAGCGCGCCGGAGAGGCCCATGGCGATCGCGCCGTGCTGCTGGCCTTCGACGACGATCGGGTTGAGCACGGTGCCGCAATCCTCGGCCACTACATAGCGCAGGATCTTCAGCGCACCGGTTTCGACGTCGACCTCGACCTCGCAGGCGTGCGCCGCGTTCGAGTAGGTCATGGGCGGCGGATCGTAGGTGCGCGAGAAGTCGAGGCCCGGCGCCATGCCCGCCGGGAGCGCGGTCGGATCGAGATAGGCGGTGCGCGCGAGCTGCGCCAGCGTAATGTCGGTCTTCACCCGCTCGCCTAGGATGTCGCGCTCCACGCGGCCGTCGACGAGGTGCAGGCCCTCGGCGGAGTCGAAGCCGAGCATGCTTGCGGCGATGGCGAGCACTTTCTCGTTCGCGTCGCGCGCGCTCAGGAACAGCGCCGTCCCGCCGGCGGTGCCGCCGCGCGCGCCGCGGCTGCCCATGCCGTAGGGCGCAACATCGGTGTTCCCCATTTGCACGCGCACCTGGGCGGGCTCGACGCCGAGCCCGTCCGCCACGACCTGCGCGAAGACGGTCTCGTAGCCCTGCCCGCTCGCGCCGAGACCCACCGACGCGTTGACCGCGCCGCTCGGCTCGATGCGCAGCCATGCCGCCTCGTGCCCCGAACCCGGGATGCCGGCGGCCTTGTAGAACTTCGAGCCGTACGTGGTGGACTCCACCACCGAGCAGAAGCCGAGACCCAGATAACGTCCCGCACGCCGTGCCGCCGCCTGGCGGTCGCGAAAGCCTTTGTAGTCGATTGCCTTGACCGCGGCTTCCAGCGTCTCGCGCGGCGTGATGTCGGCGATCACCTCGCCGGTCGGCATGGTGTACGGAAGCTCGCGCGCCTCCACCATGTTCACGCGCCGCACTTCGAGCGGGTCGAGCTCGAGCTCGCGCGCGATCGCGTCCATCGTGCCCTCGATCACCCAGCTCGTGATCGCCATCGGCGCCCGCATCGGCCCGTTGCCGCACTTGTTGGTGAGCGCGACCTTCACCTCGAAGGCGTAGTCGCGGACCTTGTAGGGGCCGGTGAGAATCATCGCCACCACCCGGGCGAGGTAGTTCGCGGGGTAGAAACAGTAGGCGCCGAAGTCCTCGAGGATCTCGAGCTCGAGGCCGAGCAGGCGCCCTTCCTTCGTCACTGCCGCGCGCGTGCGGCAGCTGTCCTCGCGCGCGTGGCTCGAGGCGAGCAGGTTCTCCATGCGGTCCTCGCGCCAGCGCACCGGGCGCCCGAGCTGCCGGCTCGCCGCGCACACCGTCAGCTCCTCGCGGTAGAGCGCGATCTTCTGGCCGAAGCCGCCGCCGACGTCCGGCGAGACGACGGTGACCTGCGACTCCGAGAGCCGCATGCGCGCTGCGACCTGTGTGCGCAGCGGATGCGGCACCTGGTTGCCGATGTGCAACGTCAGGTGCTGGCGCCCCTCGTCCCAGACCGCCGCGCAGCCGCGCGTCTCGATCGGCAGGTGCGTCAGGCGGTTCTGGTGGAAGGCGCAATCGACGACGCGGTGCGCCTCGCGCTTGCGCGCGGCGACGTCGCCGGTGGAGAACCGCTGCACGGAGACGAGGTTGGAGGGCAGCGACTCGTCCACCCGCGGCGCGCCATCGGCGAGCGCCTGCGCGGCGGCGGCGACCGCGGGCAGCGGCTCGTATGCCACCTCGACGCGCTCGGCGGCGTCCTCGGCGAGATAGCGGCTCTCGGCGATGACGCAGGCGACCGGGTCGCCGTGGAAGCGCACCTTGTCGATCGGCAGCGTCGTCATCTCCACCGGCAGGAGTCCCTCGATCGGCGGCGCCATGCGAAGGGGCGTCGTCCACTGCGCGAGGTCCAAGCCGGTATAGACCGCCACGACCCCCCCCGATTGCCGCGCGGCATCCGTCCTTATCGACCCGATCCTCGCGTGCGGATGCGGCGAGCGCACGAAGCACGCGTGCAGCGCACCGGGGATCTCGAGGTCCTCGACGTACCGCCCGTGCCCGGTCAGGAAGCGCATGTCTTCCTTGCGCGCGAGCCGGGCGCCGATATGGCGGAACCTAGGCATGGGCATCGATCGCTCGGAGGATTGCCGCGACGATGTTGTGGTAGCCGGTGCAGCGGCAGAGGTTGCCCGAGAGCACCTCACGCACTTCCGCCTCGCTCGGGCGCGGGTTCTCCTTCAGGTACGCCTCGAAGGTCATGACGATGCCGGCGGTGCAGAAGCCGCACTGCAGCCCGTGCGCCTCGTGCAGCGCCCGCTGCAGCCGGCTCAGCTTCCCGCCCTTCGCCACGGCCTCGATCGTGGTGATCTCGTGGTCCTGCATCTGCACCGCGTAGATGAGGCAGGCGCGCGAGGGCCGGCCGTCGACGAGCACGGTGCACGCGCCGCAGACGCCGTGCTCGCAGCCGACGTGCGTCCCGGTAAGGCGACAGTCCTCGCGCAAGACGTCGGAAAGAAGCTTCCTCGCCTCGGCCCGCACCGCACGGCGCTCGCCGTTGACGTTCAGTTCGAACTCAAGCATTTCTGCAGTGCCCTGCGGGTAAGTACCTCGACAAGCTCGCGGCGATAGACCGCGGGCACGCGTGGATCCTCGACCGGATGGACGGCCTCACGCGCTTTGCGCGCCAGGGCGGCGGGATCCGGCCCCCCTCCCGCGACCGTATCGGTCAGCAAGACCGGCTTGTCCTCCGCGCCCCCGATACCGAGCCGCAGCGCCCTCGAGCTCAAAGTCGCCGCGACCGCGACGAGCGCGAAATCCCCCCGCCGGCGGCTGAACTGCGCGTACGCATGGCGCTCGCCGGGAGCGGTTTTCGGGAAGCGCGCGGAGACGAGGATCTCGTCGGGTTCCAGCGCGGTGGTCATGAGCGAGACGAAGAACTCGCCCGCGGCGATGCGCCGCTCGCCGCGCGGGCCGACGACCGCGATCTCCGCGCCGAGGGTCGCGGCGACCAGCGGAAGCTGCGCCGCCGGGTCGGCGTGCGCCAGCGACCCGCCGAGCGTGCCGCGGCTGCGGATCGCGTAGTGGCCGATCGTCTGCGCCGCTTCGGCGAGCAGCGGGCAGCACTTGCGCACGACCGGCGAGCTCGCCACGGTGTGGTGGCACGCGAGCGCGCCGATTTCGAGCGAATCGGGGTGATCGCGAATGCCGTCGAGGCCGGGGAGCGCGTTGAGATCGATCAGCTCCGCCGGCTGCGCGAGGCGCATGTTCATCATCGGCCCGAGGCTCTGGCCGCCGGCGATGAGCTTGGCGTCGGCGCCGAGCCCGGCAAGGAGCGCGAGCGCCTCGTCGAGCGACTGCGGCCGGTGGTAGCGGAACGGTGCGGGTTTCACTGCCAGAGCAAACTCGTTCCGGAGGACGAGTCGAAGAGCTGCGCGCGGTTCATGTTCACCGAGAGCGCCATGTTCTCGCCTTCGCGAGCGCGCAGCTCGCGGTCGACGCGGACGAAGACCGTCGCGCCCTCCACCTCGAGGCCGAGGTACTGATCGGAGCCGACCGGCAGCACCGACGAGACGCGCCCCTGCAGCGTCTCGCCGGCACGCGGGGCGCCGCGCGCCTCCACGTCCTCAGCGCGCAGGCCAAGCTTTACCTCCGTGCCGCCCCGCCCGGTCAGCCGCTGCGCGAGCCGCGGTGGCAGCGCGAGCGAAAGCGTGCCACGCTCGAAGCGCCTTCCCGCGCCGTCACCGCCAAGCGTACCGTCGAGGTAGTTGATCGGCGGGTTGCCGAGAAAGGAGGCGACGAAGGTGTTGCGCGGCCGGTCGTAGATCTCCTCGGGCGCGCCGATCTGCTGGATCACGCCCTCGCGCATGACGACGATGCGATCGGCCAGGGTGAGCGCCTCGGCCTGGTCGTGCGTCACGTAGACGAAGGTGGTGCGCATCGTCTGGTGCAGCTTCTTGATCTCGGCCCGCATCGCGATGCGCAGCGCGGCGTCGAGGTTGGAGAGCGGCTCGTCCATGAGGAACGCCGCCGGCCGGCGCACGAGCGCCCGGCCAAGGGCCACGCGCTGACGCTGGCCGCCGGAGAGCTGGTGCGGGCGGCGCTCGAGCAGCGGCTCGATGTCCAGCATACGCGCCGCGTCGCGCACGCGCTTCTCGATCTCCGCCGCGGCATGGCCGCGCATGCGCAGGCCGAAGGCGATGTTCTCGTACACCGACTTGTGCGGGTAGAGCGCGTAGCTCTGGAACACCATCGCGACGTCGCGCCGGTGCGCGGGCACGACGTTCATCAGCGTGCGGTCGAAGTAGAGCGAGCCGGCGGTGACGTCCTCGAGCCCAGCGATCAGGTTGAGCGTGGTCGATTTGCCGCAGCCCGAGGGGCCGAGCAGCACCACGAACTCCTTGTCTGCGATCTCGAGCGACAGGTTCTCCAGCGCGACGAAGCCGTTGGGATACTGCTTGCCGACCGACTCGAAGCGGATCGTCGCCATCGGCTAGCCCTTGACCGCGCCCGCGGTGAGACCGGAGACGATGTAGCGCTCGAAGATGATCGCCATCACCACCGGCGGGATCACCGCGAGCACGCCGGCGGCGTTGATGAAGGCGAAACTGATGGTGAAGTCCGAGGCGAAGGAGGCGACGACGATCGGCATCGTCTGCGACTTCGGCGTCTGCGTGAACATGAGCGCAAGCAGGAACTCGTTCCAGCTCGTGAGGAACGTGAACAGCACCACCGCCACCAGCGCCGGCAGGGCGAGCGGTACGTACACGCGCAACAGCGTCTGCAGCCGCGAGCAACCGTCCACCCGCGCCGCCTTGTCGAGCTCGTCGGGCAGCGACTCGAAGTAGCTCACCAGGATAAAGATGCTGAACGGCACGCTGATGGCGAGGTAGGTGATGACGAGCGACCCGAGGTGGTCGAGCAGGCCGAAGGTGCGGATGAACAGGAAGAACGGCACGACCAGGGCGATGTCCGGGATCACCCGCGTGGTGAGCATGAAGTAGATCGAGGTGGAGCGCCCGATGAAGCGGATCTTCGCCATTGCGTAGGCGGCCGGCACGGCGACGAGCAGGTTCAGCGCCACCACCGAGAGCGCGACGACCAGGCTGTTCCACATCGACGGGATGAGGTTGCGCGCGGTCGACGGGATGTACCCCCCGGTCGCCGGGTCGCCGGCGCGGCGCGTCTCGTAGGTAACCTTCTTGTCGCGCGCCTGGAAGATCGCCGCGAAATTCTCCAGTGTCGGCTCGTGCGGAATCCAATGCGGCGGGCGCGAGGTGATCTCCGCGTCCCGCTGCAGCGACGAGGAGACGAGCCAGGCCACCGGCGCGAGCACATAGGCGAGGAACAACGCCGACGCGGCGAAGAGGAAGATGCCCCGACCGCGGCCGTGCGCGCGGCTCACAGCTTGCGCCCAAGTGTGCGGATCAGCCAGAAGGCCAGGAAAAACGTCACGAGCGCCATGATGTAGGCGAGCGCGGAGCCGGTGCCGAAGGAGAGCTTGCGGAAGGTCTCGACGTACACGTGCCAGGCGAGCACGTGCGAGGCCTCCGCCGGTCCGCCCTCGGTAAGAATGAAGAAAAGGTCGAAGTGGCGGATCGCCATCATCGTCTCGTAGATGACCACCAGCATGAAGGAGGGCCGCAGCGCGGGCAGCGTGATGTGCACGAAGCGGCGCCACGTGTTCGCGCCGTCGACGCGAGCCGCGGAGTAGAGGTCAGCCGGGATCGACTTGAGGCCGACGAGCAGCAGAATGGTGGCGAGCGGCACCTCCTTCCAGACGAATGCGTTCGCGATGAGCGCGAGCGTCTTGCGCGAGTCGCCGAGCCACACCATGTACTTGTCGATGAAATCGAGCTGGAAGAGGATGCCGTTCAGCGCGCCGTAGCCGGAGTCGTAGATCCACTTCCACATCAGTCCGTTGGCGACGTACGGGATCGCCCAGGGCACGAGCAGCATCGCCGAGAGGAAGCGCCGCCCGCGGAACTCCTCGTTCAGGAGCAGCGCCATCGCGAGCGCGATCAGCATGATCGCCGCCACTGACATCAGCGTGAACGAGGCGGTCCGCCAGACGGAGGACCAGAAGAGTTCGTCCTGGAAGATCTCGGCGTAGTTCTCGAACCAGACGAACGGCACCCGGTGCGGCCGGGTCAGCTTCAGGTCGAAGAGGCTGATCCAGAACGAGTACAGGACCGGGAACACCGCCACGACGAGCAGGACGACCAGCATCGGCGCGAGCAGCCCCAGGGCGCTCGCCTGGTCGTAACGGCTCACCGGGGCCCCGAACACGCCCCGCAGGGCGCCGGCCCGCGCGCTCATGACGCCAGCAGCTCTAAGCGCGCTTGCGCAGTTTGTCCCAGGTGTCGGCCGAGCGCTTCAGCGCGTCGTCGATCGAGCTCTTGCCGACCACCGCCGCCTGCCACGCCGTGCCGTTCACCTCGTCCCACTCGCCGAACCAGGGGCTGATCACGTCCTTCTTCTGCGCGAGCGCCTGCTGCTTCTCGTACATCTTGATGTCCGAGTACTGCGCGTACGTCTTGATGATCTCCGGGTCCTGGAAGAGCGGCTTCACCGCGAAGCCCGAGCCCACGTCCATGAACATCAACTTCTGGAAGGCGTACTTGCCGTCCGCCTTGCCGCCGAACCACTCGATGAACTTCACCGCGTCGGCCGCCTTCGCCTTGTCCTTGGCCGCGGTGGTGGTGAGGCCGTAGAAGCGGTTCCAGCCCACGGTGGCGTTCTTGCCGTTCGGGCCGGCGGGCATCAGCCCCTGCTTCACGTGGCCGGCGACCGACGACTGCTTCGGATCGTTCAGCGTGCGGACGCGGTAGCGGCCGAGCATGGCGAAGGCGTGCTGGCCCGAGGTGAAGGCCTTGAGGCCGTTCAGCTCGCCGATCTCCACGCAGGCCGGCGAGACGATCTTGTGGTTGTTGACGGCGTTGACGATCCAGGTGAGCGCCTCGTACGCGCCCTTCTTCTTGTCCTGCATCACCGCCGCGCCGCCGTCGTCGACGAACCGCCCGCCGTGCGAGAACACGAGCGCCGACAGGAACTCGATGAGCCAGGTCTCGCGCGCCATCGAAAGCATCAGCGGGTACTCGGAGAGCTTGGCCTGCTTGATCTTCAGCGACTGCTGCACTACCTCGTCCCAGGTGTTGGGTGGCGCCGAGATGCCGGCCTTTTTCAGCATCTCCTCGTCGTAGAAGAACGCCATGTAGTCGGTGTAGTAGGTGAGGCCGTACTGCTTGCCCTTCCACATCATCGACTTGGTGCTGAAGTCGTCGACGTCGGCGTTGTACTTGAGGAGCTGCGGGTAGCCGTCGATCGGCGCGAGCCAGCCCGCTTCGGCCCACTCGGGCAGCCAGCTGTCGGACACCCACAGGACGTCGAGCGGTGCCTTGCCGACGAACTTCGTGACCAGCGTGTCGCGGTACTGTGCCCACGGCGCGTTGCCGTAGGCAACCTTCAGCCCGGTCTTCGCCTCGAAGGCGGTGATGTGGCTCTTCACCTGGTCGACGCCCGCCGACCAGGCAAAAAACTGGATCGGATCGGCGGCAAGTACGCGGCTCACGGCGCCGAAGGTGCCGCTTGCCGCGAGCGCAGCCGCGGCCGATGACTTGAGAAAGTCGCGTCTGTCGAACTGCTTCATGGAGCCCCCCTCGCTTGGAATCGGCGCGGCCGCGGACGGCGGCGAATGGCCACCATAGCAAAGCGGGTTTTCGTCGTCAATCGACGACTTGCACCGCAGGCGGGACGCGCGCCGGCAGGACCGCCTCGACCCCGGCGAGGAACAGCTCGACATGCATCGCGATCACCTCCTCGACCGGTGTCGGGTTAGTGTTGGCGTAGATGTGGCGACGGATCGCCAGGTGCGAGACCGCCCCGTGGAGGAACCAGCCCAGCTCGTGCCTGGTCTCGCGCCGCGCCGGCGCGCGCACACCCCGCTCGGCGCACGCCTCCGACACGATCGTCTCCAGCATGCGCGTAATCACCTCCGCGATGTAAGTGGGCGCCATGTCGATCTCGGCGAGCGAGGCGTAGAGGAACAGCCGCAGCCAGCGGCGCGTCAGCACCGCGCCGTAATACTCGCGGTAGAACTCCTTCAGGCGCTCGGCCACCGACCGGCTGCGGTCCTCCAACCGGGCGAGCCAGGTGGCCTGGAACGGCCCGGCGATGTCGCGCCGGTACATCTCCTGGATGAGCGCTCCCTTGCTCGGGAAGCAGCGATACAGGAGCCGCTGGGAGATGCCGCAGGCGTCGGCGAGCGCCCGGGTCTGCGCGGTGAGTCCGTACTCGGCGAAGAAGTCACTCGCCATTGCCAGGATGCGCTCGCGCCGCTCGCGGAGCGGGATGCGGCCCTTCGCCTTGCCGCGGGGACTGAGCTTGCCGTGGCGCCGCCGCTCGGCGAGTGCCGCGGACTTCGCCTTGATGAGCCTCGGATTTCGCATGGGGTGCCCGGGCAGCATGCTAGCATGTCGTCGTACGACGACTTATCCGACAAGACAAGTCTGTGGCGGCTCGATTCGCCTTGGAATTCAATCCCGGGGTATGCGGGTTCCGGCGGATGCAGCACTCCGACCCCTCCATTTCCCGCGCGCGCCCGTCATTTCCCGCGCGCGCCCGTGCAGCTCTGCTCACGCCCCAGGAAGCTCGCACCGCCACTCTTGATTGAAACCACGGCCGAGTCATACTGACAATACGTCCAGTATACGCAACCGCTCCGGGCAACGACCACTCGCGGTTGTTCAATGCAGCCCCTCCGCTCTAGCCCGGCCAGCGACGGCGGGCGTCGATCCTTGACGTTGTGCGTCACCCGAGGCGACCGGACGTCGAGCGCGCATGGTGGGC
>Ga0335084_10000228_pt1 | contig 43971 bp, 50 predicted proteins | sample Lox_Sample_44_FD_206721 | JGI IMG/M metagenome (GOLD analysis project Ga0335084, IMG submission 206721) | Soil microbial communities from Loxahatchee National Wildlife Refuge, Florida, United States - Lox_Sample_4.4 | ecosystem: Environmental > Terrestrial > Soil > Wetlands | place: USA...
CTTCGCACAAGTGAGGAACGGCTGCGGTTGGCACTTCAAGCCGCTCGTATAGGAACCTTTGAATGGAATCTTCGAACGGGAGTGAATACTTGGACACCGGAACTGGAGTCACTATATGGATTGCCACCGGGAGGGTTTGGCGGGACGCGGACGGCTTTCGAAAATCTGGTTCATCCCGAAGACCGGGCTAGAATCCGCGAATTGGTTGACATGGCGTTGAAATCAGGACCGCCGACGAGGGGAGAATGGCGCGTGGTTTTCCCGGACGGCAGTGTTCATTGGATAGCTGGACGCTGGCAGGTCTTTATGAATGAATCTGGTGAGCCGTCACGAATGATTGGCATCAATACCGACATCACCGATCAGAAGCTGGCGGAAGAGTCGCTCTCCGGCATGACCCGAAAGCTGGTTGAAGCACAGGAGCAGGAACGCGCTCGGATCGCGAGAGAGCTTCACGATGACATCAACCAACGGCTTGCTATGTTGGCAATCGAACTCGAACAACTCAAAGAAAATCCGTCTGACATCGGGAGCCGTTTACAAGAACTCCGGCAACGGACGAGCGAAATTTCAAACGACGTTCAAGCCTTGTCGCACGATCTGCACTCCTCACAACTGGAATATCTGGGTGTTGTTGCGGGCATGAAAAGCTGGTGCAAGGAATTTGCCAGGCGGCAGAAAATGGAGATCGACTGTAGACACGATGTGCGCAGCACTTTGCCGCCCGAAATCGGGCTTTGTCTTTTTAGAGTTCTCCAAGAAGCTCTGCACAACGCTGTCAAGCACAGTGGGGTGAATCGGATTGAAGTGCAACTCCGCGAACAGTCAGGTGAGATTCATCTGATCGTCAGCGATTCAGGCAGAGGCTTTGACATGGAAGCAATAAAGCAGGGTAGAGGTCTGGGTCTCATCAGCATGCGCGAGCGAGTTCGGCTGGTCAACGGAACGATTGAAATTGAGTCGAAGCCGTTGGGTGGAACGACCATCCATGCCCGCGTGCCTTTTGGGTCGGAACACGGTTCTCTACGGGCTACGGGATGATCGACTCGAACTGAAGGAATGGTCTCGTTCGATGTCCCTGACTGTCTGCTAGTCCGTTCAGCGGGAATAAACGGCTGAATGCTCTGCACAGATTCGTTCGAAGACGCGGCTGTCCATCCCGCCTTGAACGCTACTCAGAGAATATCCGCATAGTATGTCCACGTCGTATGTCTTGACTAGCTGGTTGCCGAGTTTTTCGACCTGAATCGCTGCCTCCGCGTTACGTTGTGCCCACAGGAGATGGCACATTTCTCCGAAGATTGCCACGCGGGCCTGTTCTCCCTGCGCAGCCTTTGCCGCTGTCCCAATGAGATCACCCAACAGTTTCAAAAATAGAACTGAATCCGGCATGCCTCGGAGCATGAATGTCGGGAGCGCGTCAGCAGCATCCAACGCGGTATATCTGCCCTGCTCAATCGCAGCACCGACATCCAAGCCGTATGCCTGCAATCGTGGAAGAAGACTGTCCCGGTGTGACTCGGTCGCGACAACGATAGCTGCGTTCCCGGCTTTGAGAGCAGCCCCGATGAACCGCGTAAGGTCATCTAGGACAAATCGATCATGAGAATAAAACCCTGCCTCGTGGCGGGCGATCCACACGTTCTGTGGTGGGAACGGCAGGACGACCCCACGAGTGGAATCGGCAGTGTCCTCATCGTTAGGGTGGGCGAGATCGTTACCAGACAAGCTGGCACTGACAAACGGCTTACCCCCAAGGACGGCGTTTACAGCAGGCAATAGTTCACCTACGGCATCCGACTTGACGACATAGCCTCCCGCGCCCGTGCGCAAAGCTTCTTCTGCGATATCCCAAGACCGATTTTCGCTTACGAAGAGGATTCTGGACTTGGGGGAAAGTTCTCGGATTCGGCGTGCGGCTTCGATTCCGTTCAGGGTCGGAAGTCCGATGTCCAGCAAGATTAGGTCTGGTTGTAGATGCTGGGCTTTCTGAACCGCTTCCAATCCGTCCACTGCTTCGCCGATCACCTGCAATCTCGGCTGCTTCTGGAGCGTCGTTAAGACGAAACGACGCCAAGGCTCGTAATCATCTACTACAAGAATCCGGGTGATTGATCCTTCCAAGGCAGCCCCCCTCGCAGTTCAGCCCCCGGTCTCCGAGGAAAGTTGCTGAACAGGCTGTTGTCGGTCTCGCAAGGAACCGTCGCCGTGAGGCTCTACGGATTGGGGGCGGAAGGATGCGAAGAAAACGATTTAACTGCGCCGACGCTCCGAAATTCTACCAGAGAACTCTTGTTTGGCTAGAGACCTCATGACCATCTTTCCTGCAATGAAGGGGCGGTAGCAGGAGAGGCGGGTGCCTCTCCAAGAGCCGTCCTTGCACAGGGAGGCAGAGGGAGGTCATGAATCGAGATTGGGCTGCCTCTGCCTCGTCTAGCCTGCGGGCTAACCGCTCCTGATGGGGAAGGGATGCTCTTTCCGATCAGGTATTTTTGTACATCACTTTCCTGATTGCGATGCAATGTTCACTGAAATTCTTCGCAGGGCGATACCTCAGAGATATCGTTCAGCTGTCTCTCCTTGCTTCCTGCTTAGTGCTCTTGGGCAACGACAGGCCAATCGCCCGGTTGCAAGAATGAAGGGTTATGAAGAACGAGAAACTCAAGTCTACGACTGTTCGCTTTACGGACTCAGACCTGTATCTCATTGACTGCCTCCAACAAAAGCTCGGACTTGGTATGATTCACATCATTCGACTGGCCATTAGGCGCTTGGCCGAAAGCGAGAATTTACTGCTTTCCCCGTCCACCCCTAAGAAGCGTTAGGAACGTGCAAGGTGTGCCAACACCAATCCGGAATTCGAGTGGATTGACCGCATCTTCGCGGTGACGGACATTAGACCACTCAGCGCCAGCGACATCCCTGCTGCCAATCGAAGGCACGACGAGATGCTCGTGCAGAGCCCTTGGTTCCGGTTGTGGCAGCATTTTGGCGTCTGCTGCCGACCTGAGACTGCCGAATTCCGATTAGGCGAAGCTGAAGGATAATCCGAAGAACTTAGGGCAGCAGGACGGTTCGCCCCGTCCGGGCTGCATTTGGCTGCTCATCTTTTCTTCGTGGGCGCGGAGGCGGCGTGACACGAATTCCTCAGCTAATCGTTTTCATTCTGAGGCTGCAAGCCCATGTCGTATCGCCGCTTCAAGCGTATCGAGGTTTATGTCCGCTAGAGCTTTAAACCGAATGCAATATCCGGTCACGCTCGCCCTGCCTATTTTGTTTCCATACGCTTTGGCTAAGTACTCCTTATCTTTGAGACCAAGAATATAGACAGAGATTCCAGTCTTGTTTCCGCTCACGCCAATCTGAAAAGACTCTCTGCTTTTTCCATTGGCATACTTTATTGTGTGAAATCCATATCCAATCGTAGGGTTGGAAACGATATGATCTTCGCTGTCTTTGCCATCGAAGAACCATAGTTTGCATTCTGGTAACACTCGGAGTGTGAGCCGATGCAACTCTTGCATGTCGCTGCGTTTTGGCTCCGGTTGGCTGGCAATATACTTCTTGATTTGTTCTTGTACATTCATCTCTTCCGCTCCCGACCGGGTCAATTTTAGGCGAAAAGCCGATTCGGCGTGTCGGCAATCGCCACAGGTCGCGAGCATTCCTCGTCGTCGTTCGCGACGTGGTTGATCCGAGTGCTGATGGGATAACACCGCATCAGCCGAGCATCGTAGGGTTTCAACAGTTCGGACGCCGCAGCCACATTCTGCATTCCCGGATCAAGCCACAGATCGTAAGAATCAGGTTCGAGGATCACGGGCGTTCGGTCATGCACGGCTGAGGTTACAGCATTAGGAGTCGTGGTAAAAATCGAGCAGGTTCTTATCCAATTTCCGGTCGAGTCCTTCCACCCATCCCACAGTCCGGCGAACGCAAACAACTCGCCGTCGTGGACCTCGAAGCAAAATGGCTGCTTGGATGTGCCTGCCTTTTTCCAATCGTAAAAGCCGTCAGCAGGGATTAGGCACCTACGGAACTTCAGCGGATCGCGAAAGGCAGGCTTCGTGGCGGCTGTCTCTGACTTCGCGTTGATCGTGTTCGTCGCGATAGAAGGCGTCTTTGCCCAATTTGGAATAAGACCCCACCGCATCATCGAGATTTGACGGATTGATTCCTTCGGATGCTGGCGAATGACTGGGACTGGCTGCGTTGGGGCGATGTTGTATCTAGGCGACCAATCGTCCTGCCAATCGGCAGTCTCGAAGTATTCCTCGATGACCTGCTTTCGCCGCGACAATCGGTAGCGTCCGCACATGGGCAAAGATTATGACAGAAGGGCGGCCCTTGCGTGGATTCACTAAAATCCTCTTTATGAAAGCAGAAGTTCACAACATTCGAACAGCCCGCGAGGAATTAACCAAAGTTCGTTCAGAACTGCTCGCACTTGAGCAACGGTTTCAGACGGTACAGACGACACTCCGGGAGGCGATAGAGGCACTACCTCTTGAGGAGCAACTGCCAGCTTATCCCTCACGAGCTGCTCCAATGCCTCCACTTCGTTCGAAGGGTCAGCCTCTGAAGGTCGGTGCGGAGCTTGCGGCAAAGGTTCAGCAGGCCCTGCGACTTGAGACGAAAAAGGAAGCCGAGATTGCCGTGGGAGCCGTAATTGCTGCTTTGGAGGAGACTCTGCTGAATAACCTCGGCACTGAAGGCTTCTCGTTAAAGCTCGGCGGGTTCGGAAAGTTCAAGGTACGGCATCTCAAGCCTGTAGAAAAGCGAGTCGGATTCTCCGGCGAGACCGTGATGACCAAGGGGTGAAGGAAGGTGAAGTTCGTGCCACTCGGGATGCTTCGGGCGAATGAGACCTTCGGATGACGGCACCGGAGGGAGATGGTGACCGGGGGGCGTAAGCTTATCCAGCCGCTCGTCGAGAGTTCCAGTTGCTAAAGCTACGCATGAGGTAGCGCAGAGGTATCGAACCCGGTTTTTGTCCCAATTTGTCCCAAAATTTCTTCCAAAATGAACTTGAATTTCACCAGTTTTTGTGCAAAAAAGGATGGCTCGAAAAATCGGGGTGTTTGCTGCTCCGGCTAAGTTGAAGGTGGAAAAGCATTAAGAATTCCCCATTTTTACGGGCAAAATTCAATGGGTCACAACTTCGATTCCCGACATCGCCCCCATGGCCGTCATCGAGACGGAAGAGAAACCGCGCAGGATCAGCAACGGCTCCGACGAGCCATTGAAGCCGAAGTCTGTACTCACCCCGGAAACATTGCGTGTCGCAGCGTCGAGCGTGAGTACTTTCTGGTCCTGAAGCACCGCGCGCGGAACCACCTCAACCGACTGCGGTGTCAGCAGTATGGGCAGGTTGATCTTGCTGGTGGTTGAGCTTTCCTGGACTTCATACTCAGCATCGCGCGCGCTCGCCGAGACGGATACCGACGAAGTAGCTTTTCGGATTTCAAGCGATAACGTAAGCGGCACAGTGGCATTGCCCGTGACCTCAACCGAGCGGGACAGTGTTTCGAAATCAGGGCTGCTGACTTCGATCTTGTAGTTGCCCGGCCCAGGAATTGCCGCGCGAAATCTGCCCTGACTGTCCGTGCGAAGCCGAGCCACCACGGAGCCCTTCGGTTGGATCAGAGTGATTTCCGCATTTGGGACCACCGCATGAGAGGGATCCATCACCGTTCCGGTAAGGAAAAATGTCCCACTTGCTTTGGCACCTTCTGCCTGTTGCGCATACGCTGGCGTGTGGCTTAAGAAGGCGATGCTTACGAGGAAAAGCTGGAAGACCAGCAGCACGTTTCCTGCAAAAATAGGGACGACTCGGGTGTAAGAAAGACCTGCTCCGGATCGTGCTAGTTCCGCGCAGTTGTCAGATCTCGATTGCTTTTTCTTGGCTTTCATTGCTTCCCCTCTTTCCAGATGAACTGTTCTTTTTGCGCGAAGCCGCGTTCTTGCATCACCGCGGCTGACAATGCCCAACGAAACCCGCTTGTTGCCGAAATCAGGTCCAGGCCGCGCACGGATCAGAAATGCAGCCTTACGCCTCCCGATATCTGTCGCGGCGCCGCCAGTGTCTGACCGAAGCCATCGGCGATGTACTGCCGGTTGAGCAGGTTTTCCGCGACGAACAGCAAGTCGAGATGTTTTTGGATGGGATAGGCAGCGAACAGATCCATCACGAAGTGATCGCCCATCACGCCTTCATTGCTGATGTCCTGAAACGCCTTGTCCACCCAGCGACCGCGAATATCGAACTTCGCACCCCGCGGAGCCAGATAGCTAAGTCCCAGGCTGGCGACGTGACGGGGCGCGCCCTCAACATCGTTGCCCGCAAGTTCACCGTCGATCACTTTGGCGTCGGTATAGGTGTAGTCGGCGGTGGCGGTTAGCCAATTGGTGAGCCGCACATTGCCGATGAACTCCGTACCGCGGCTGCGGATGGTGCCTACGTTGCTGTTGATTACCGTAAACTTTCCGCCTACGTCGCCAACTTCAGCGCTACCTATAAAATCTTCGAGACGGTTGTAGAAGAAGTTGATTTGGCCGAAGAACCGTCCAACGCTGATGTCAACTCCTGTCTCGCCGCCGTGGAGATGTTCTTCTTTTAAATTCGGGTTGGAGAGTCCACGAAAGGTTGGCGTCTCAAAACTGCGGTAGCGCTCCGCCAGGGTTGGCGCTCGAAATCCCTGGTAGTAAGCGGCCCGTAACGCAACTGGCTTGCTGAACTGGTATCGCACCGCTACCCGGGGACTGACTACGTTAAACGTGCGTTCCGGGAAGAGGTCAGGTGTGCCATCGGTGACAATGCGTCCGTCGGTCTCGGAAAAATGATCGAGGCGAAGGCTGCCCAACAGTTCGACCTTGTCCGTCGGACGCAGACTCGCTTCGCCGAAGAGCCCGACGGATGTCTGGGTTCCCGCTCCGACAATTACGGAGTCCAGGCTGTTTGGCGAGTTAAAGACGTCCTGATTATTCTGACCATCCACGTGGCGGAAATCAACTCCACCGGATACATGCGCGAGGGGTCCTTTGAAGGCCTTAGACCACTGAGTCGAGAATCCGAACAGATTTGAGTTGGTGTGGTGCCGGTTCGAAACAAAGGTATTGTTGTCATCCACCACCCGCACGTTGTCGATTTTGAAATTCTCGTGGGCGTAAAAGCCTTTTAAATCTGCCAGACCCGCCGATCCCAGATCGAAGGCCGCGCCGCCGGCGACATCGGGAACATCAATATTGGTTTTCTCCAGACGGATCCCGCCGCCTCTGTCCTGATCGTCGTACCCGGCGCGGAAAAACCCCTTGGCCGTGTTCGAGAACCTGACATCCGCCCGGCCTTGAAAACTCGTCATGTCAGCGTTAATGCGCTCATCAATAGGCCGCAACTGGTCTTTGGGATATTGAAAGTAGCCGTTGGTCTGGTAGTAGTTGGCCGTCAGGCTGTACGCCAAAGCGCCGTTCATGAGCGCATCGCCATACTGTGCCGTACCTTGAAAGCGGTCGTTCTGGCCATCCGTAGCGTCAAGCGTGACTTCCCTCTTCTCCGGAACATGGGTGATGATGTTGACGACGCCGCCCTCGGCGTAGGAACCAAACAGACTGGAAGACGCTCCTCGCACCACCTCGATCTGCTCGACCGAATATTTCGGTATGCGGTTCCAGAACACCGTCCCGAACAAGCCTCCGTTGATGGGCAATTCATCCAGCAATACCAGCGTGCGTGTCGCGGTGTCTCCGACTCCAATACCCCGCATAGCAATGGAGGGATTCAACGGGAACATGACGTCGGAGTTATCACGCTGCAAATTGACTCCGGCGACATAGCGCAGCGATTCCTCGATAGAACGACCGGCAGAATTGATCAACTCCTCGCGGGGAACCACGGTCGCGCTCACCGGCAGATCGGCCAGACTTCGCGCGTAACTGGCAGCGGCGCTGACCTGGATCTGTTGCTCCAGTCTCAGGATCGCGAGATGGAAATCGCGCGTGGCAACTGCATTCGGTCGGACTTCTACATCCTGTATGGCGGTGCCGAATCCATTGGCCTCTGCCTCGACCACGTAAGATCCCGGCGCCACGTTTTGAAACTGGTAGCTGCCCGATGCGTTGGTATGGGTTTCCGCTGCGGCACCCGAAACTTTGTTGCGCAGCGTAACTTTTGTCTCGGGGACCGCCGCATCGCTGGGATCGGACACGCTTCCTCTAACCGAACCGCCTTCCTGAGCCTGGGCAATGTCGATTTCGAGCGCACTGAAACCAAACATCGACACCACGAGACACAACACGCGCATGTAGCTGTTCATGACAGCCTCCTTGCAGGATCTGGTGGTCAAACTTTTTGGAATAGATCAGAGCAAAAAGCTAGGTGGGCTACGTCCGGTCGTGCGGGTTACGCGATGGCAGGCTTCGAAGATCGATGGAGCTGACTCGAGAACTTCAGTCCGCAGGAAGACGCTCACTACGTGCTGTAGCGGAATGCCTTGCGTACGGTTTGTCTGGCTGGCCTGTGAGCGATAAGGGCAGTCAGGCGCTTGGGATTGAACTGTCGGCCCGTTTTCCGTCGCCGCCACGTGCATCGCACAGTGATGTTTGCCGTCACGCCGGCAGCACGCGGGTACATCCTGGGATGGCTGCGCCAACAAGGAGGGTGCGGCGACGCCAAAGACTATCAGGCACACTTGCAGCAGTGCCGTTGCAGGGAACAACTTAGAGACAGCGGGCTTTGAATCGCGCCTGGATCGCTTTGTTATCGCAACGAGGGCTGCCAGATAGCTGCATCCCCCTACTAGAAGCACAAATCTGAATCCCAGGGACATTCCAAGGATCAGCGCGAGCACAGTCCCAATCACCGTGAAGAATCCATTCACTCCCCAGGCCCAGGGGACGAGTATCGAGGCTTCGTCCGAAACAATACGAAGCCCGGTCGGAAATGGCATGCCAAGCAGAATTCCAAGGGGCGCAAGAACGGCGACTGAAAGGACGACGCGGACTGCCAACGGCAATCCTAGAGCCAGAAAGAATATCGAAGGTATAAGCAGTGCGGTTGCGGCAAGTGTGAGCAAAATGAGCGGAATAACTCGCGACAACCCACGGCGGGGGTCGCCGCCAAAGCGCCCGGCCAAGCTTGAGCCGATGCCGGTGAACACCAGCAGGCTGGCAAGAACCACTGCGTAGGTGTAGACGGGCTGGCCCAGGAACAGGGCAAACTGACTGAGCAGCGCCATCTCGATGGCGATGAAGCCGAACCCGAGTGCGGCAAAATAAATCAGAAACCGCCAGCGCGAGGGTGCCGATAAACCCACGCGTGACCAGCGCGCCAGCGGCAGCAGTATCAGAATGGCGGCAATCACAATGCTTTGGGCGAGCAGGACGAGCAGCGAAACTTCCGCAATCGGGCGGTCCCCCAGCAACATCTGCCCCATGCGCTTCTGGGAGAATATCTCGCCGACTACTTCGCGGGTCAAGCCAGACCAACGTGTGTTGTGATTGAAAAATGGACGATCGTCTGTCGCCGGCTCGATCTGCCTCACACCTGACCGGTAGACTTCTTGAAGATTTGAAGTGGTCAGCAGCGTCTGATAAATGCTGGGCTGCGCCGCCAGAAACGGCGAATAGAGGACTTCGGGAGCAGGTTCGGAAGCGTCTCTTGGCGGCTGCCCCACACCCAGTAAGTTCTCAATCTGGTGAACTTCGTCGGCTGTGAAGGGCGACTTTTTCACCAGAAGGCCGGCGTCGAACGATGGCCGATTCGCTCCGAACGCTTTCTTTTCTCGCTCATCAGGCGGGAGGTGATAGGCATAGAAGTGGGAACGAAAGTCTTGCACACCGCGTTTCGACAAGGCTTCGCGGGCCGTGGCGAACAGTCGAGCAATCTGTGCCTCTGGACGCGTAAAGTAAATCACTCCGTCGGAGGACAGGTGGTCCAGGTAGTCCTCAAAAGCTTCGCGAGTCAGCACGTAATTCTCGGAGAGCGCGAGCGCGCCGGATGCGACTGCAGCATTGCTGATGGTGTGGACCGAGATGATGGCGTCGAAATGTTCCAGCGACCTGCGGACGAAATTGCGCCCTTCCGCCGTCACCAGGCGAACGCGGGGATGGTTGAACAATCCACCCCAGAAATCATTCATGCGGCGGGAGACCACGTCGGTGATGATGGGGTTGACTTCCACCGCTGTGATTTCGCTAGCCCCAAAATGAAGCGCGTCGAGAACCTGGGACCCGCCTCCACTGCCGATGACGAGCACGCTCGGGTGTTGCTTGCCGATATAAGCGATGCCGGAGTCATAGTCCGTATCGTCTTTGTGATGCGCCAGATATTCGTCGACTCCGGGACGCAGGTCATGCATTCCCGTGGCAGCTGTCCCCAGATCAAAGACGAAGCGGCGCATGGCGGGCGTCTTTTGTTCCGGATTTGCGGGCCGCTCGAAGAGATCGATCCGCGAGAATGTGTTCCACGCCGTATAAATGGGCATGAAGGGAGGCTTGACTTTTAGCACCGTCACCGCAATCGGCAAAATGCGTTCCGCGTAGAGCGCCAGCCCGAACGTCGCAGCACACAACATCAATGCGAGAGCCACAAACTTACGTGCGCCCGAGAATGCAAAGACCGCAGCCGCAGCCATCCCCAGAGCAGCCGCTACAACCACCGACCCCGACCCTCCGAAGCGAGGCATCACCAGGGCTATCGCGGCACATCCAGCGCCCGCTCCTACCAGGTCGAACGCATACAAGGTATGAATACGCGCGGTAGCGCGAGTGAACAGCAGGCCCAACGCCAAGCCAGAGCAGAAGAACGGTACCGCTAGCACGACGTAATAAAGCGGGATAAAGAGCCACTGCCGCCAGTCGATGAACAGGCTGAATGGATCAAACGGAACATGCTGCATCAGCCAGAAGCACAGAATGGTCAGTACCCCAAATAGCAACGTGATCCACGCCAGCGCAGTGTCGAGAGGTATTTGTTCCCGCAACTTCGTCCACAGTGCGACCACAACACCCGAGACGCCGAAGCCCAGCAGCGCGGTGGAAATTACCAAAAAGCCGAAGTGATACCACAATGCGACAGACAACACCCGCGTCAGCGACAGTTCGAGCAGCAGTGTCGCCATGGAGAGCAGAAAAATCTCGGCATAGTGACGCGTGCTCGGTCGTTCGATGATGGGTTCCCGGCTCATACGCAAGATCGAAAGCTGTTTCTAAAAACCCTGCTGCCTTTCCCGGCAGGGTGTTATTGGCGGATGAAAGGCATGTTGAACCTTGAAAGGCGCCAGCTACGCTGGTTATGGGTCGAGTGTCCCGCGTAGTCAAAACTATTTCAGCCGCTGTTCAGTGCTGATCCTTGGGCGGCGGTGCGTCTCCGATCTTGACCTCTGTCGCATGGAGCATGTCTCCCATCGGCATGGCGTGAATGACAACCCGGTCACCAACTTTCAGATCCTTCTGGGTTGCCGCCGCCGTGCCCTTCGTGAACTTGGTGCTGGGCATGACCATGACGGTCCTGTCACCCTCTTTGCTCTTTACGACGATCGAGCCTTCCTCGATTTTTGTGACTGTACCCATGATGTGCGTTTCATTGCCGTGAGCGAAAACGAGCGTGGACAGGAACAGCAGAATGCAGATTGCCGATACAACAGTTTTCATAACTCCTCCCTATTCACTAAGAGTTGTCATTCACTAAGAGTTGTCGCCATGGCTCCTTCATCTGGTTCGCAACAGAGCCGTATTAACCTTCTTCGATTCTCCCGCGCCGCCCCATGACAGCAGCGCATCCTTCCCGATTAGCTGCATTCGCGGATATCCCAGGCTGTCGGTATTTCCTTGGGAGAGTTCCTCACGCTGGCGCTCGCTACCTTGGGAATTCACTTGTGCGGCCACCAAATGTGAGGTTCCGTTCTCGTGTGTAATCCAGGTGATCAGCGCGTTTCCTGAACTCAACAGAGCGATCGCCGGCCGTCCCAGCGGCTGCGAGTTCTCGCGCGACGAATCGATTGTCCTGACTACCGGGAACGTAGCTCCGCCATCTTTGGAAAACGCTACCTGGAGCGATGCTTTTTCCTCGATGCCGGTGTACCAGACGGCGGCCACCTCATTTTGCCGTTGGGCGAGCGCGCCACCGTTCACCGGACAGCCATTGATGTGCCATCCGTCCTTTTCATTTATGGCTTTGCCCGCCTGCCATTTTCCGGACTCCTGCCGCACCGTATAGATATCCCGGATCTCTTCCTTGGTGTGATTCCGATAGGCGGCCACAAGCCCGGTCTCGGTTTTCACCAGCCCGGTGGGGCAACAGGTACAGACATCGTCGTCCACCGTCTGTTCATCGCTGACTGTGCCGGACGACGAAATCACCGCTGACATGAGGCGGTATGTGTGGCGGACGTCATAATCCCGCGAATCGAGCCACACAATCGCAGCGTGGCTGCTGTCCTGGACTGCGAGGGAGGCGAAGCTATGTTCCCCATTTGTCCGGTCGGAATGCACGATCACTGGCTGTGTCCAGGTTTTTCCGTCGTCTGACGAAGCGGAGGTGTAGAGATAATTTCCCTCCCACTTCGATTTTCCTTTTGGAAGCTTCTCCGCCCAGACCGAGAGCAGCGAATGGTCGGGCAAAGACAGCACCCAGGGAGGCGCTTCAGCATATTTGTCGAAATTGTTCCGCGCCACAACAGTTCGCGGCTCCGACCACCCATCAGCGCCGCGAACCGCATAACGCAAGGCCAGGCCGTCATTTGCCGGCTCCAGCCAACTCAATAGGACTTGGCCGGTTGCAATCTGGGTTTCATTGGGAGTTATGCTGCCCGGTGCGGCGGGATTCGCCAGCGGCGAGATAACAACTTTGTCTTTGTGCGTGCATGCCGTCAAACACACGACCGCACACAGAAGTGCAGACTTGGTCTTCCAACTGAATTGCGAGCATCGTCTCATTTCAAAACCTCACTTCCAGGCGGCTCAAGACGTTGACCGGTGAGCCAGGAAAGATCACGCTCGGCGTGTTGCCAGACTCGAAGTAGCGGCGGTCGGTCACGTTCTGCACGTTAACACTCAACTTGAACGGCCTCTCGCTCTTGCGTATGCGCCCGAACGCATAGCTCGCCATCGCATCCAGCCGGCCGTAGCCGGGCAGCACGACGTCGTTGGATGGATCCACAAAACGGTAGCTGAGTGCCCGCACGCCGCCTCCAAAACTCAGGCCGCGAAGCGGCCCGCGCTGTACCTCGTACACAGTCCAGAGGCTGCCACTGTGGCGCGGCGCGTTTTGAAAAATATTCCCCACCGGATAAACGGGGTCCTCCACGATATTCGCCTGGTTATAGGCATAAGAGAAGGTCACGTCCCACCCCGAGCGGATGCGTCCGGCTGTCTCGAACTCAATGCCCTTCGATTCGGTTGTTCCAATTTGAATCGAGGCCAGAGGATTGCCGGGATTGGTGATCAACAAGTTCGCAGCACGAATGCGGTAGAACGACAGCGACGAGGAAAGCCTCCCGTGAAACTCAGTTGTACGAACACCGGCTTCGTACTGATGACCACGTTCGGGCTCGAACGGCTGGCCGCCTGGCGTGAACTGCGCAGCCAGCGTAGGGCTGAAGCTGCGACTCCAGCTCGCATAGATCGTAATCGGTTGGATTGGCTGATAGGTAACGCCGATACGCGGGAGTGCAGCCAGATTGTCCTGGCGGTTGTGAGTTCCGTAGATGATTTCGTCGTAACGTTGCGTGAAGCCTTCAAACCGTGCTCCCGCAAGAACCTTCAGACCGGGCAACAACGTGATCTGGTCCTGAATGTAGCCGCCATGCGTGAAGAGCTTCGTGGTGCCGTTGAGGGGGAAATAATCCGGCGACGAAGGGTTGAAAAAGTTAGCGATCAGGGTTGCATTGTCAGGGCGCGCCTGGCTGAAAGGAACCGGATCGAACAGATCAATGGGCGGCGCGTCGCCGAAAATTGCGTCCTGTACGACCTGCTGCCTGCCGTATTCAAATCCGATCAAGACGTTGTGTTCAATCGGACCGGTCTTGAAGATACCCGTCAGGTCGGTTTGCCAGTCGTAGAAGCGCAGCGGGTATGCAGCGTCTTCAGAGAAACGGATTATAGTTCGGTTATCAGCGTCGATGAAGCCACTGCTTACGTCCAGGTAGTCCCAGTTGGTGAGCGCGGCGCGAAAGCGGCTGCGTACAGCCCAGCGCTGAGCGAACGTATGGGACACATCGATGCTTCCAGTGCGGTTTTGCAGCAGCGAATACTGCCAGGGCTCTCCGTAGAAGTTGCTGATGGGCACTGTCGCCGGACGATCTCCCAGCGCAGGAATGCCATAGTCAGTCGTGTTTCGAGCATGAAGATACTCGAACTGTAAGCGGACAGTCGTCGCTTGTTCGGGCTTCCAAGTGAGCGCCGGGGTTAGAAAATACCGGCGATCATGGAACGCATCGCGGAAGTTAGAAGAGTCCGCGAACTCCGCGTTGAGACGGTAGAAGAGTTTGTCGCCACTTCCGATAGGGCCTGTTACATCAAAGGTCGGGCGCACGCTGCCATAGCGATCTGCCTGCAAAGAGAAAACGCCATGCGTAACCGGCAGCGGTTCCTTGGTAATCAGATTGACGATTCCACCCGATGCCGCCCGGCCATAGAGAACGGACGATGGCCCTTTCAAGACTTCAACGCGGTCCACATTCGTGGTATCCGAAGGCACCATGCCATCAAATACAAAACCATCGCGATAGTAGTTGCTGAACACCCCCAGTGGCAGGCCTCGAATCGTCAGTGCATCGCCGACGCTCCCTGCGGCCAGCACGTCACGATTCACTCCACTGATATTTTCGGCGGCATCCGCAAAGCGAATGTCCTGCTGGCTCTGGATGAGAGCCTGATTCGCGACCCCGATCCCCTGCGGAATTTCGTTAATAGGAATATTTGCCTTGGTTGCAGTGGAAGACTCTTCGGTACGAAGAGAACCGAGTTCAGCAGTTACCGTGATTTGCTGTCCGGGGCCGACCACCCTCATCTCGATTGCGACACGGGCAGGTGCTGACTGAACGGAAACCTTCTCATCCGCGCGGGCGAAGCCCGATCGCTGAACTTCCACAACATATTCACCGGGTGCGACGTTATGAAACGCGAAGCCACCGCTTGGCCCTGATTTTGTTTCCTGCAGACGCACCGCCGCCCGCAGCAGAACGACGCTCGCATCCGGCAACACCGCCCCCTGCTGATCGGTTACGGTACCGGAAATCTCAAATCCTTTTGTAGTCTGGGCAGCGCCGGTTGCGCTCAGCATGGCGAGAACAATCATCACTCGTGCCAATCCCCGCGGCATCGTCACTCTGACGATTTCCATGACTCATCTCCAAGTCGAATGCTACTGGTGTTTTTCGCGACGCAATGGCCGTTGCACTATCCAAGTTCGAGGCCATGGGTCACCCCTATTTGCGTTCACAAACACTCGCGCGAATGTGGCCAAATTAGGAGAAATCGCCTTCGATTAACTGACGGAAACGCTAGGAGAGAACGGCTGCAGGGGGACCACGCTTCTGGTGCGAGCGTGCCAAAGAAATACGATAGGAGGTCTCTGTTTGCGGCGACAAGGCCGGGTGCGAAACGATTTCGGCAAAGACCGATGCCGAGAGGCTCAGACCGAGTTGACTATGAACCGTTGGGCTCAAAGCTCGCGGGCATTGTGGACATTTGGTTTCAATCCGTGTGAAGGAGGGCTGCTCCCCAGTATCAGTGGAAGCTTCCGTCTTCATGCAATGGTGCTTTCCATCCCGGCGGCAACACCCGGGAACAGACGCGGCATTGGCATTGACATTGGCAAGAAGCGGCGCGCCGAGAGGCATTCCCAGGACAATCAGCAACAGGATGGCAGACGCCGTTTTCATAGAACTCGGTCAGAACGCAAAAGTGTAGCACAGGCCAGTGAATCCGATCAGCGTTCGAACTGAGAATCCTTATTCAACAATAATTGTCCGCGCAGTGCGGAAGTATTCGCTGGAGAAGCAGAGACACTCGTAACGGATGCGGTTCGCAAACCAACTGCAGTGGATCATCTCCGAAAATCGGGCCTTGAGTCACCACTTTTCAATTCCCTTTGCGACTACACACAGTACGCGCCATCGATCGATCGCTCACGTCGGGTAAAAAACATCATTTTTTTCGAGTTCGAGCCATACTGGCCACGATTGTCTCTGAGCCTTTCGACGAATCCGGATTGGTTTCAGAGCCGAGCACCCTGGCGCATATTAGCCTGCTTTTGTCATTTACGCCAAACGCTTACATGCAGAGAATTGGGTCCTTATCTGCATGGGTCGTTAAGACCGGTGAAATGCAACTCGTCGCCGCATTTAAGATAGAGTCGAAACGATGGCGGCAAAGAGGACGTCACGTGATTGCTGAGAACTTTCAATCCAAGGTGACGCACGCAGGAGCCCTCGTCGCCATGACCGCATCGCTGCTGATGTCGGCATGCGGTGGCTCGCGCAATACTGCGTCACCACAGACGCCCACGCAAAGTGGCGCGACCTCCGCTGGGGCCAGCGCACAGACGGCCTGTGCGACACTGTCCGGAAAAATTATCGGGGGCGCAATACTCACTACGGCTGTGATCCCGGCCAGTCGAACTGCCCCAACGTACTGCAAGGTCAAAGGGACTCTCGCGCCTTCGCTGAACTTTGAAATTCGCCTTCTCGCCGCATAAACTTGACTCAACTACAACAAAATTCGAAATCCAAGATTTCTAGCGAGAACCGCCAGCAGATCCTCGGCGATCGCAACGGCCGTGCAACTCCCGAAACAGCATAGGAGTCATACCAAAGCGGCGATCAAAAGCCTTCGATAGTTGGGCGCCGGTTCGATAGCCAACTTTCGTAGCAATCTCCTTGAGTGACAGGCCCGCCGCCAGATAAACGCGAGTCTGATCGAGCCGCAAGGTTTCGACAAAGCGTGCCGGCGGCACGCCGATGTTGCGGGTGAAATTTCTTTGGAACGTACGCTCCGACATTGAAACGCGCACGGCGAGCCTCGGCACTTCTAACGGCCCAGCCAAATTCTCCCGAATCCAGTCGATCAGGTCTGCAAACGGCGCCTCCGCATGACTTTGAGCATTCAAGACGGGACTGAACTGAGATTGGTACCCCGGACGTCGCGCATACAAAACAAGGCGTTTAGCGATGGCATTGGCGACCGTGTCTCCCAGGTCCGCGGCCACCATTGCCAGACTCATGTCGATTCCAGTGGTAACTCCAGCCGATGTCCACAACCGGCCATCATTAACAAATAACGCGTTAGCGTCCACCTCGGCCTCGGGGCAGAGTTCCGCCAGCTCCGAGCAAACTGACCAGTGAGTGGCTACCCGCTTGCCACGCAGCAGATCGAAGTGCGCCAGGGCGAATGTGCCCGTGCAGACGGAACCGTAGCGGCGTGCCTTCGTGCTTGCCTGGACGGCCCACTTGCGAACCGACCTGTCGGCCACCAACCTCGTCAGCCCGGATGCGTCGCCTCCGGCGATCAGCAAGGTATCGATCGCACGCGGCGGTAGCTCCCGCAGCGGTTTGGTCACAAGGGCCACCGCGCTGTTGGTCTGTATCGTGCCGCCCTTGGAGGAAAGGATGTGGACGTTGTAGTGCGCTTTTCCCGAAGCAACATTGCCTGCATCGAACACCATCGCTGGCCCGGTGACGTCGAGTACCTGACAGCCCGGGAAGGCGAGTATGGCGATGTTGAGAGACTTTGACATTGGCGGATATTAGCCTACTAATGGCATTTACGCCAACTGGCCAGACTGCCACAATCGGCAAACCGATCGCTGCTTTTCTATAAGAGGTTGTGCGTTTATGGACGAGAACGGTATTTCCCGGCGTTCTTTTGCCAAGGGAATTGGTCCAGCATTGGCTGCGTCGGCTTTCTTTAAGCCTGGTCTTGCGCAGGAACAGCACTCGACACGTACGGAGGCCGAACGTGATGCCGATGTTGCAGCTCATGCTAAATCGCGCCTTCAAATTGGCATGCTCTTATATCCTGGTCTGAGCGCTCTCGATCTGGTCGGACCGCACCCTTTCTTTGCGGAATTATCGAACAGCCAGGTCCATTTGCTTTGGAAAGACAAAGCCCCCGTCGTCTCGTCACTGGGATACAGCATTGTTCCGACCACCTCGATCAGGGATTGTCCCCGCGATCTTGATGTCGTGTTTGTGCCTGGCGGTACGTCGGGCACATTCGCGATGATGGATGACGACGAGATTCTGTCGTTCCTTGCAGATCGAGGCAACCGCGCCCGTTACGTGACAAGTGTCTGCACCGGGTCGCTGATTCTTGGGGCAGCCGGACTCATCAAAGGCTACCAGGCGACATCGCATTGGAGGTTTCGCGACCTTCTCTCTCTGTTCGGTGCCACGCCTGTCGAGGAGCGTGTGGTCACCGACCGCAATCGCATAACCGGCGGTGGCGTGACAGCCGGAATTGATTTCGGACTGGTAATCGCGGCGCGCCTTCGCGGTCGTCAGGCGGCGGAAGTATTGCAACTCTATAACGAATACGATCCACATCCACCATTCGCAGCGGGGACGCCAGCCGTCGCCCCCTTGGCGACCAAGGATGCTGCCTATCGCGCGCTGGCCTCGGCGCACGATCAGGGTCGCACGGCGGCTGCGCGTGCGCGCGAGCGTCGGCATCTGGACTAAGGCCTCTGGGGGTTCACAGTCGGGACGGCAACCGCTGACTACTCCAGGAAGTCACGACGCGGCTGCCCGGTCAGATAGATCCCACAACGACAAAACTTCGTCTCGGTCACGGATCTGACGAGCGCGCTGCGGCTGCGCACGGTCAACATGAAGAGTGGATCGGGCAAACTGATAAGAACAGCACTGGTACGCCGAATACATGGTGCGCGAGCAGACAGGTCAAGAGTTGCCGCAATAGATCACCTTGACGCAGTCAAATGGCAAAAAGAGAACGCCCGTGCTAATTGAATCTGGATGCTTCTCTTCTGGGGACGATAAGGGGACGATATCAGATGCTGTCCGGTATCATTCCGAGTCAAACGACGTCCGCCGACACCGTTTGATATCAGTTAGTTACATCTCGTGGTTGCCCTGTCACGGCAGAGGTCGCGGGTTCGAGTCCCGTCGTCCCCGCCATTGCTTTGAATGGTTTACGAAGAACCCTCAAAAACAATCTGGGTCCGTTTGGGTCCAATAGGCGTTCCGGTCCCCGCCGATTATGCCCCGCGTCCAGACAATCGAAAGGAACGAGCTCCTCGGGACCTACTGGATTAGGTTTGACTTGCTTGCCGACAACACACCCCCGGGCAGGATGGCATCCACCAGCTTTTCCTGCGCCAAGCGCTTGCTCTTCGTCGTTGCCTGAAGATACTTGTTGGTTACGTGCAGATTGCTGTGACGCAAGTAGTCGCGGATCATGAGTTGGTGTTCGCCCATGTCCGCCAGCATGGACCCGACCGTGTGCCGAAAAGTATGCCAGCCCACGCCGCTGATGCCGATCTTCCTGAAGGCCGGTTGGATCTTCTTCTTCAACACCGAAGCCAGGTCGAGCGGTTTGCTCCCCTTCAGTCTCTCCGAAGGGAAGACGAAATCGTTCGGCTGGTTGTAGAGACTTTGTGACCTCCACTCCAGCAAGGCCTGCCTCAGACTCGGATGCATCGGCAAAAGCTTTGCAGACGCCTCCGTTTTTGTGCTCTTCAGGTGCCCACCCCGACGCCAGTAGTATGAATGTTGCACGTTGGTGGTGCTCGACAGGCTAGCCCCCGCCGAGCGGCTGGCATTCGTGCTGCATGATATGTTCTCCGTCTCGTTCGACGAAATTGGCAGCATCATTGGGCGCTCGCCTACCGCCGCGAGGCAACTTGCGAGCAGAGCACGCCGTCGCGTGCTGGGAAAGGGCGCGGCCGCAAATCCCGACCTTACCCGGCAGCGAGAAGTCGCGGAGGCCTTTCGGCCTTGCGTGGGGGCAACTTCGAGGGACTCCTCGCGGTGCTCGATCCGGACGTTGTAGTTCGTTTGGACGCGGCTGCCGCCGGCCCGGGAGGACCCCGAGAAATCCGTGGCGCCGATAATTGGGCGAAGAGAACAGTGATTCTCTCGAGCATGTTCACGTCCGTACAGCCTGCCCTTGTAAACGGGGAGGTCGGACTAGTCTTGGCTCCGCGAGGGCATCTGGGCCGTGCGATCCGCTTCACGACGCAGGATCGGAAGATCGTTCAGGTCGATGTGATCGCCGATCCGGCCCGTCTTCGCGGATTGGAGGTCGCGACCCTCGATGCCTAGTCTTAACCTTGGCAGTCTCGACAAAAGGCTGGCATGGTTTCTACTCGATATCGGCGTCGCGGCCGGCGGGCTCCACAGATCGCAGACCCCGTCTCAATGCTTCTTCGCCTCGGCAATTTCCCAGAAATCCTCTAGAGTTTTGTCCAGCCAGGCATGAAGGTCCGCTTTTGACTGCATGGTCCAAATCAGCAGGGTCCCGAGAACGTTGCGCTGGAGAGTCATGGCGAGATCGGCCGCTTTCCGGTCTCGGCGAATCTCGCCCCGTTTCTGCGCGATCTCACAAATTCTTGCGAGGCCTTCACGGCCTTGAGACAGGGTGTTTCCCATCAGCGTGCGCACATCTTCCTGGGAAACAAAAATCGTGAGCAGACTGCGGGCGAGAGCCTGGCTTCTCGCGAGCTCCTCAACAATGTCGTGGATAAAGCGGTGAAAGACCTCATATACAGGGATGCCGGGTTTCGTAGCCTCCTGTGCGGCTGCCCGAACTTTGCCTAGCTGCTTCTCGGACAAAGCGAGCAACACGTGGGATTTCGTCGGGAAATAGTTAAAAAACGTTCCTTGGCCTACGTCTGCTGCCTCCGTGATGTCCTCCGTCGTGGTCTCGAAATAGCCACGTTTCGCAAAAAGCTCCATAGCGGTTCTGTACAGCTTTTCCCGTGTCTCCATGCGTCGACGCTCCCGACGGCCTAGAGGAGCCTCTGGTCCCTGTTGTCTTGTTTTCATTGGGTTTTGTGAGTCTGCCTTTTTTGTGCATCCTGTCAATCTGATGAGTACTCATATATGAGTAATACTCATATTGTTAGATTGAGAAATCCTTTGTCAAGTGAGTGGTCATCAAAATCTGTGAGGAGGACAAAATGAAAATCTTTTTGGCAGGTGCAACTGGGGCTATCGGCAAGCGGCTTCTCCCCATGCTGGTCAGCGCGGGACACAATGTGACTGCGACTACACAGCATGCGGACAAGATGATGTCGATTCATTCGGCAGGAGCGACGCCATTGCGGGTTGACGCGCTTAATAAAGAAGAGGTCCTTGCCGCCGTGCGCAAGGCGCAGCCCGAAATCATCATTCATCAGCTCACGGCAATACCTCCGACTTTAGACTTGCGTCATTTTGATCAGGCGTTCGAATTAACAAACCGGCTTCGCACTGAGGGGACAGACTACCTGTTAGCGGCCGCTCGAGCCGTTGGCGCCCGTAGGTTCATCGCGCAGAGCTACGCCGGATGGTACGCGAGGACTGGGGGTTGGATTAAAACCGAGACCGATCCTCTCATCTCCAGTGGAATCTCAAATGGTCGCCAAACCCTGGAGGCCACAGTTCACGTTGAAGAGGCGGTTCTCAAAGAGAAGGCGATTGAAGGATTTGTGTTGCGCTACGGATCCTTCTACGGACCGGGAACGTCGTTGGCACCACAGGCATGGTTCTTCGAAGGCATTCGTCAACGAAAGGTGCCAGTTGTCGGAGGAGGCACAGGATATTGGTCTTTCATCCATATTGACGATGCAGCTGCCGCCACTCTTGCGGCTGCTGTTCACTCCACGCCCGCCGGACTCTACAACATCACGGATGACGAGCCGGCGCCAGTGTCGGTTTGGCTGCCGTATCTCGCAGAGGTCTTGGGCGCCAAGGCACCAAGGAGCGTACCAAAATGGCTCGCCCGATTCGCAGTCGGTGAATACGGAGTGGCGGTCATGACCGAGCTTCGAGGATCGTCAAACCGTAAGGCGAAGTCATTGCTTCCCTGGACGCTCAAATGGCCCAGTTGGCGACAAGGGTTCTTCTGCAACATGGAAATGAATTAGAGCAGCAAATTGCATCGAATCTCCTTTATTCCGACCCTCGTTGTTCCGCTCTTACTGATCACGCACGGGCTCGGGGTCATGAGCGAGGGATGTGAGGGGCTCGCCAGCCATTGGGTCAGGCCGACGATATGTTCGAGGCGCGCTTCCTTCGCAGCGATCGCGAATGCAACCGCGCCCTGAATCATGTACGGATCTAAAGGCGGGCAAAAATAGGCGCGCTGGACGTCCCTCAGCGCGTCGGTCAGGCGATCGACATCGCTTATGTCGGCGATCGCAATTTCCGCCCCCTGCGCCCTCAGCCACACGCTGCGAGCGTCTTCACGGTGCACCAGGGCGCGGACGGGATAGCCAGCCTTCAGTAGTTCGGTAGTAACGACGCTGCCGGTCTTTCCAGTCGCGCCGGTCACAATGATCCTGGTTTTGCGCCCCCTGGCGAAGCGTGGAAGGCAATTGTGAAAACCTACCTGCGGCCGGAAATGTGCGAGCATCCCGAGCGCGGCTGTCCCCTGGCGGCACTTGCGCCCGAATTGGCGCGGGCGGATAAGAGGATGAGGCCTCAGATCGTCGCGGAGCTTGTGGACTACAAGAGCCGCATGCTGCCGTTCATGCCTGGCCGGCGAACCGCGGACAAAGAGCGTGCTTTTTTTGCGATTTTTTCGACGATGATCGGGGCAGTTGAAATTGCCCGCATGCTACCGGATCCCGCGATGCAAGAGAAAGTGTTGGGGAGCGCGCGAGATTTTCTTTTGCGCAGTTTCTGACCTCCTCAATTGATGAGGACCAAGAACATCTCTGGGGCGTGGTGCCAGTTCCGGGAACATCCGCCTGGCGGCCTACGAGTCTTCCTCGTTCTCGCCCATCTGCTGCGTCAGGTAGCGCTCATAGCCTAGTTCCTGAATCTGGTGAAGCTGGGCTTCGAGCCAATCCACATGGCTCTCCTCGTCCTTGAGGAGTCGCACGAACAGATCGCGCGAACCATTGTCGCCTTCCTTGGTGGCGATCTGGATGGCGTCGTTATACTGCTTCACCGCCGCGACCTCGAGCGACAGATCGCTTTCCAACATGCCTTTGACCGTCGCCGACACTTTCAGATCCAGCGGTTGCATGGAAGGAGTGCCATCGAGAAACAGGATTCTCTCGATCAGGGATTCGGCATGCTTCATCTCGCCGATGGATTGTTTCTTGATATATTCCGAAAGCCGCTGATATTTCCAGTTTTCACACATTTCCGCGTGCAGGAAATACTGGTTGATGGCCGTTAGCTCCTCGCGGAGAGCTTTGTTCAGTTCTGCGATGACTTTAGGGTTTCCCTTCATGGCGCACCGAGTATGCCAAAAATCGGGTCAGCGGGCAAACACTTTGGACGAATCACTCAAGAAGGAACTGTGCGGGCTTGTCTCGTCGAACAACTTGAAGGAGCACAGCGGTTGATCTGCCTCGTCCAAATCCCTCCGCTGGCCAGGTACTGGTTCGGGTTACATGAGATGGTCTCCTCGAGACGATGGATGACCCGGACTCTCAAAAGTGAAATGTAATATTCTCGCCGCCCGCTAAACCCGTAGAACTGGATTCAGCATCCAATCTACGAAGTGGCCATACGCGGAAAACAAAATGCCGACAACCGGTCCCCGGCGGAAGCCCCTCCGAACCGCGCAATCGCAGCCCCGACGATTCTGCGGCCGCGTTCGTCGCGCCTGCCGGAACTCGATGCGCTGCGCGGGTTGATGCTGATTGGAATGACGCTCACCCATTTGCCGACCCAGGCGAGCCCCTATTCCAACCAGTTGCTGGGCTTCGTTTCCTGGGCCGAGGGCTTCGTGCTGCTGTCGGCATTGCTTTCCGGCCGGGTCTATGGCTCGATGTTGCTACAAAGGTCCTGGCACGAGGTTTTTGAAAGGTTGCGGCTGCGTTGTGCGAAGCTGTACGGCTATCATCTGGGCTTACTGGCCGTAGCATTCACCGTGGTTGCCGCCATCGCGGTGCATACCCAGAAGCCGGCTTTGCTGGGACTGCTGGATTTCTATCTGGCGCATCATGCTGTGGCTGCTGCCAGTTCCTTGCTGCTCCTGTATTGCCCACCGTTGCTGGATATCTTGCCCATGTACATTGTGTTTCTGCTGCTCACGCCCATTCTTCTGGCTGCAGGACAGCGCTGGGGCTGGAAGTTTGTTCTCGCACCATCGGGGCTGCTGTGGCTGGCCGCACAATTCGGGCTCCGGGCGTGGGTGCACGGGTTGCTGGTAAGGCACGCCGCCTTTCCCATTCCGCTGCAGGATTTGGGCGCTTTCAATTTATTGGCATGGCAGTTTCTGTGGGTACTCGGGCTATGGATGGGTGCAGGAGGCGCGACCCGATTGCTAGAATGGCTTGAGTCGCGCTGGGTGATTGTTCTGGCCGCACTGCTGGCGGTGACGTTCTTGATCCTGCGTTATCAGTGTCTGCCCGATTACCTCTCCCATCCCGTGGACCAGGGTAACGACTGGGTGCTCTTCGACAAGTGGCAACTCGGGGGATTGCGGTTACTGAACTTCGCCGCCCTGGGTGTGCTGTTTAGCGCGATCCGGCCTTACATCGCACACCGGCTGGCGTGGCGTCCTCTGGTGCTGCTAGGCAAGTCCTCTCTGGAAGTCTTCTGCACCCAAGTGCTTTTCTCCTTTGCGGCGTTGTCGCTGGTCGGCGATGGAGCCGGAGTCCACTGGCTTTACCAGTCCGCGATTATAGCGGCCACCCTTTCGGGGATGTACGGGTTGGCCTGGTGGCGGGTCCGGCCCCGAGATGAGTATGCCCCACTCCTCTGGACTTTGGGCCTGGAATGGCCTCCGAATGGGAAGCAGTTTAGCGCTCGCTAGCCAGCCAGAGTGACCTTCAGACGGAAGAGAAAACAACGAAGAACGCTGGGCAGCGCGTGATTCGAACACGGGGTCTCCTGCTTGCAAGGATAGACTCGCACAAAGAATCAACAGGAGCTTATAGTCGATACAGAGCTTGAGGTCGCGGCCTGATTTCGGTGCTTTTGCGGTGTACGATGGGCTGGCGTTTCCCGGTAACCGACAATTGGCTGCGAACACGTTCGAACTCGAGATTGTCACGCCAGAAAAACTGCTGGTTCGGAAGAGGGTCCAGGAAATACAGATTCCTGGAAGGGACGGGTATCTGGGAATACTGCCCGGTCACGCTCCCCTGATTACCGAACTGGGAATCGGCGAGATCAGCTACCGGGACAATGGTGAGTCGCACTATCTGGCGGTTGCGTGGGGCTTTGCCGAGGTACTGCCTGACCGGGTACGCGTTTTGGCGGAGACGGGGGAGCGGGCTGAAGAAATTGACGTGGATCGCGCAGAGGAAGCCAGGAAACGCGCCAGGCAACGCCTCAACAGCGCTGACCCGAAAGTCGATTTCGCCCGTGCACAATGTGCTCTCGCACGCGCCGAAACCCGGTTGGAGGTAGCGGCCCAGACCGACCGCCTCCGGCCCGAATAGTGTGCAACCCTCTTGACCCTGCTCTCAGCAGCAAGGTTGCGCCATCGTCTGCCGAATCATGCCTTCCAGCAGGGCAATCACCTTTGGGAGAGCGGCCTCCACAGTCGAAGAAAGAGTTGCGCCATGCTCGAAAGATTCGCCGCACAAAGAAACCGTGAAGGCGCGGGGAGTTGCGCCATAGAGTTGTTGAGCCAGGGCCAGAAGGTGAGACGGAGACAGCTGGTGTGAACGGATGATCCCTGGCTGCAGAGTCACAGGCTCGCAGCTCACTTCTCCGGGCTGACCATGGTGAGCGGCATCAATAAAGAAGGCGATATCAACGGAGCTCAAGCTATCAGCCAGTTCCGGAGTAAGTTGATGGCAGACGACAATTTCAATTCCCGACAACGGCAGGCTTCGTGACAACCCTTCCGCCGCACTCCAACCTAGGCCGTCGTCGCAGCGCAGCGGGTTACCGTAGCCGACAATAAGGACTTGCGCCATAGCAGGTGATCGGATTCTCGTACGCTCCTTCTCAGGAACGAGCCAGTTCATCCAGCACTTCCCCCACGGGGCTCAGCAGCTGAATACGCAATGCCATCTGTCCCAGCGCATGCGTCGAGCAGCTCAGGCAGGGATCGTAGGCCCGGATGACTGCTTCCACTCGATTCAGCGCGCCGGGCGTCAAGCGGTCTCCGTGCACGAAGTGCTTGGCGACCTGCAGCACGCTTCGGTTCATGGCCTGATTATTCTGACCGGTGGCGATGATGAGGTTGGCCCAACGGACCAGTCCCTGTTCGTCAATCTTGTAGTGATGAAACAGGGTGCCCCGCGGCGCCTCAGCCACCCCCACCCCCTCCGACGCATTGGGACGCGCGATGGCGCGCACATGCTTGTCGAGGATTTCAGGATGGGTCAGCAGTTGCTCCATGCGCTCGATGCAGTAGAGAATTTCGATCAGCCGGGCGTGATGATAGTGGAATGAACTGAGTACCGCGGTGCGCTGCAGTTCGTGGAATTCCGCCAGTTCCTGGTCGGCGCGGGGGGTGCCGCATCGATCCGCTACGTTCAGGCGGGCCAGCGGCCCTACGCGATAGATTCCATCCGGGAATCCTCGGGGTTTGTAATAGGCCGATTTCAGGTAGCTCCAGGATTCAACCTTTTCCCCGATGTAATCGGAATAGCGCGCCGGATCAAGGCCATCAGCGACCACTTTGACAGAGGCGTCGGTGATTCGGATGTCGCCATCATAGAAAGTCAGTCCGCCACCTTTTTTCACGATGCCCATGAAAAGTGTCGGGAAGTTGCCGAAGGTGGCGATCTCTTCGCGGAAGCGCTCCATGGTCCCCTTGAACCATTCGATGGTGCGAACCGCGATCGCGAGTGCCTCGGGGACCGAGTGCAGAATGGCATCGCGGTCCTGCCCGCTCAGTGGCTCGCTCACACCGCCGGGCACGACCCAGGCGGGGTGAATACGTTTTCCTCCCAGGCGCTCGATGATCTGCTGGCCAAATTTACGCAACCCGATGCCGTCGCGGGCTAAGGCTGGATCCTTTTCCAGAACGCCGACCAGATTGCTCTTCGCCGGATCGGCATCCATGCCCAGTAGCAGGTCAGGCGAAGACAGATGAAAGAGGCTCAAGGCATGCGATTGCACCACCTGGGCGAGGCCGAAGATGCGACGCAATTGGTCTGCCGTGGGCGGGATTCTCACCGCCAGGAGAGCGTCGCAGGCCTTTGCCGACGCGATGAGGTGGCTCACCGGACAGATTCCGCAGATGCGCGCCATCAGAGATGGCATTTCGGAAAAAGGACGACCCTCGCAGAATTTCTCGAAGCCGCGAAACTGGGTCACGTGAAAACGGGCGTCTTCCACCCGGCCCTGATCGTCAAGATGCAACGTAATCTTGGAGTGCCCCTCGATGCGGGTTACCGGGTCGATGACGATGGTTCTTCGCTGTTCCAATGCGGCTCCTAGGCTCCAAATCGCGTCATAGCACCCAAAGCCGGTTGACGGCCATCCAGCAGTTCAGTCACGGCGTAAAAAATTACTTCAGCAGAGGGCGGACAGCCCGGAACATAAACATCCACGGCCACAACCTCGTGGACAGGACGGGCATAGGGCAAGAGGCGGGGCACCACCTGATCGGGAACCCCAGGATCGAGCGTCACGTTTTGACAGTACGACCGCTCATAAACCGATCTTGTACCGAAAGGATTGCGCATGGCAGGCACATTTGCGGTCACCGCACAGTCACCCAGCGAAACCAGAATCTTGGTGCGCGCTCGCACCGTCTGAATCTTGTGCAAGTCTTCCTCACTGCTGACCGCGCCCTCCACCAGGGTGATGTCCACGTTCTCGGGGAAGATTTTTGCGTCCACCAGCGGGCTATACACGAGGTCTGCCTTGGCGAAGAGAGCGATCAGACGCTCGTCCATGTCGAGAAACGACATGTGACATCCGGAACAGCCATCGAGCCAGACAGTCGCGAGACGTTTCTTGCTCACTCGTGTTCCCCGCGCATCAGGGTCAGGTAAGGCAGGAAGTTGCGGCGTTTTTCCATCTCGGCTACGGAACGGCCCTGCTCAACCAACGCGCCTGTGGGACAAACCTGGACGCACTTGCCGCAACCGGTACAGGTTTCCGACGATCCCCAGGGCTGGTTGAGATCCGTGATCACCCGCGACTCGATCCCGCGGCCCATGATGTCCAAGGTATGCGCGCCCTCGATTTCATCGCACACCCGAACGCAGCGCGTACACAGGATGCAGCGGTTGTGGTCAATCACGAAACGGTCATGCGAAGCATCCACTTCCGCCTGCGGGTAGCGATAGGGAAAGCGAACGTGAGTGATATCCAGCTTCTGCGCCATGGTCTGCAGTTCGCAATGGCCGTTGGAAACGCAGACCGAGCAGATGTGATTCCGTTCCGTAAACATGAGCTCGACGATCATCTTGCGATACTGATCGAGCCGTTCTGACGTAGTTGTGACATCCATGCCCTCTTCCACGTGAGTCACACACGAGGGCAGCAGTTTGTTGGATCCTTTTACTTCCACCAGGCACAGCCGGCACGCCCCCACAGTAGAAAGACCTTCGAGTTGACACATACGGGGAATAAAAATCTTATTCTCGCGGGCAACATCCAGAATGGTCTCATCGGGACGTGCGCTGCAATCGCGGCCATCAATCTTGAGCGTCTTTACCCCAGCGGCCAGGGTCATAGGCTGGCTCCCACGGGCTGTTTGCCGCAAACTCCGGCGGGGCAGTTGTGATCTTCGATGTGAGCCTGGTATTCCGCCGCAAAGGACTTCAGTGTGCTCACGACCGGGTTGGGCGCGGACTGTCCCAGGCCGCACAGGCTGGTGTGCTTCAGCAGATCGCACAATTGTTCCAGCATGGCCAAGTCCTGGGGTGTGGCCGTCATATTGGTAATGGCGCTCAGAATGCGATGCATCTGGTAGGTGCCAACGCGACAAGGGACGCACTTGCCGCAGGATTCGGTCATGCAGAAATCCATGAAGTATTTGGCTACATCGACCATGCAGGAACTCTCATCCATGACGATCATGCCACCCGATCCCATAATCGATCCCAGGCGTGCCAGGGACTCGTAGTCCACGGGTATGTCCAGAGCATCCGATGGCAGGCAGCCGCCCGAGGGGCCGCCGGTCTGCACCGCTTTGAACTTCCTGCCTTCAGGAATTCCTCCGCCGATTTCGAAAACCATTTCACGCAAGGTGATCCCCATGGGCACTTCGACAAGTCCGGTATTTTGCACCCGGCCGGCCAGGGCAAACACTTTCGTGCCCTTGCTGGTCTCGGTGCCGATACCGGCGTGCCAATCGCCGCCCTTGCGGATGATGGGTGGAACGTTGGCGAAGGTCTCGACGTTGTTGATCAGAGTCGGCTCTCCCAGAAGTCCTTCCATCGCGGGATAAGGAGGCCGCGGACGCGGCGTGCCGCGTTTTCCTTCGACCGACGCGATCAGCGCCGTCTCCTCGCCACAGACGAATGCCCCGGCCCCCAGCCTCAAGTCGATCTTGAAATTGAAACGGGTTCCGCAGATATCCGCGCCCAGCAGCCCGGCCCGCTCCGCTTGACGAATCGCCCCCCGCAAGCGCTTGATGGCGAGTGGGTATTCGGCGCGAATATAGATGTAGCCCTCGGAGGAACCCACGGCGTAGGCCGCAATCAACATGCCTTCGAGCACGCGATGGGGATCGCTCTCCAGTACGCTGCGGTCCATAAAGGCGCCGGGATCACCTTCGTCGGCGTTGCAAATTACAAACTTCTGCGTGCCCACTGATTTTGCCACGGTGCTCCACTTCAAGCCGGTGGGATATCCCGCGCCGCCCCGTCCTCGCAGACCGCTCTTCATCACTTCTTCGACGACTTCCCGGGGCGTCATTTCGGTCACGGCCCGGATCAGGGCCTGGTATCCCTCCGCGGCGATGTATTCCTCCATCCGCTCGGGGTCGATCACGCCGGAATTTTCCAGCACAATCTTTTTCTGGCGCTGGAAGAATGGAACATCTGTCGGACAATGCAGACGAGGCACCGGCGGACCGTCCAGGCTATCGAGGATTTCAGCGGCATCCGAGTCGGCAACGCTTTTGTACAACCTCTCGCTTCCGGCAGAAACCAGCGGCCCCTCGGCGCACAACCCCATGCAGCCCGCGCCCTTCACTTGGCATTGATCTCCCCAGCCGCGCCGCGCGACGTCCTTCTCAAGCGCTTCCTTGACGGCCTGACTCTGGCAGGAAAGGCACCCGGCGGCGACGCAAACGTTCACCCGATGGCGGAACCGTCCCAGAGACTGCTGTTCCGTCTCTGCGATTTGTTTCAGTTCGTCAGGAGTCATGGCGAGTCCACTGCAAAAGGTGTTGGCGCAGGGCTTGAGGGTTCACTTTGCCGGCAACCTCCTGGTCATAGACCACGGCGGGAGCGAGTCCACAGGAACCCAGACAGCGCGCGGTCAACAAGGAAACTGTTCCATCGCTTGTCGTCTCACCCGGAGATACGTCCAAGTCCTGGTGAACCACCTCGAGCAGTTGAGCAGCGCCCTTGATGTAGCAAGCCGTTCCCATGCAGATCACACAGGTATGCTCCCCGGCCGGCTTGAGGGTAAAGAAATGATAGAAGGTGGCAACTCCGTAGGCGCGGCTGAGAGGAACCCGCAGCGAGGTCGCCACGTAGCGCAGCGCCTGCTCATCAAGGTAGCCAAACGCTTCCTGCACCGTATGCAGCACCTCAATCAGGCCGCGGGACTGTTGACCCTGGCGGCGCATGGTGGCATCCACCAACCGCCAGCGTTTGTCCTCATTGGGAGGCGCGGATTTGGCAACAGTCACCACTGCTTTCCTCCTTGCAGGGTCGGCCGCGGATTTTGTTCCGCACACCGCCCGTTTAAGAGAACGCTGCTAACATAACAGGTTATCGACCTGGCTATATAGTCTGGCGCGCTCGAAGTTGTGGAAAATCGCCCCAGACCTGTGCAGGAACAGGCCAGGTTCCCGACGAGGCATCGTCAGCCTAGCCCAGTGCCCAAGCGTAACTAACCTCTGCATTCCCCTGGCTAGCGATTTGCGAGCGATGCCGCCGGTTTTTGTGCACTCTGATAAATCAGAAAGGCCCTCGCGTGGCCTGGTGTCGCCCTCCCCGGCCTTGGTGTTATGCGAGAGATTCGTCGGCCATAGTCTGGCGGAGTACGTGCCAGTCCAAGCGTCATCCAGCAATATTCAGCGGACGCGAATGGAAGAGCAGTGACTGAAGGTACCCGTAGCCGTGATTGCAGTCACCGAAATTACCGGAGGAATCCTTTAATTTTTATGCTGTGCGAGATCGCGCCTGAATGGTTACGAACGTCGAATCGATTCGGTCCGCCTCCTTCCCTGCTCGTACCATTCGGGCTGTCTGAGATTGGTGTTTGTTCTTAGACTGGAAAGGATTGTATGGCGCGTCGCAAGCTCATTACGCGCAGCCTCGGTGTCCTTGAGTTGCTGGTAGGCGTCGGCGCAGTTGTTGGCGGCGCGGCCCTGGCGCTAGCTCCGAGCGGGGCGTTACTGCGAATGCCTCTCGATTTGCTCGATGGAACCCCTTTTCACACCTACTTGATTCCGGGCCTGGTGCTGTGCCTGGTCGTGGGCGGCAGCAACCTCATGGGGGGATGGTTGGCCCTGCACCAGAGCTGGTCGACGGCTGTTTCCGCGGTTGTGGGCGGATTGATTCTTTTGGGTTGGATTACAAGCGAGATCGTTTTGATCGGCTACCGTCATCCTATCCAATTGGTTTATCTGCTCTGCGGTGCTCTGATTCTAATGGTAGGAGCGGCACTGCCTGTCTCCGATCGGCCCGCCTGAGCCCACGCACAGATTTGGAGGGCGGAACAGGACCAGAACTTCAAGCGTTCGCGTTCAAGACACGGTGCGGAGGATCATTGAAACCTGGAAACGAACAGGAAGCCTCGGCTAATGGCGAGACTCCCGTCTCCGGCTTGAGCGGTTTGTGTTGGACCGGCGGGATCGCCGCGCTGATTCTGATCGTTTACTCGCTCGCGACGATGGTTCAGCTCATCGCCCTCGGCGGCCAGCCCGCGACGGCCGCCGAAGCCTTCAGTCTGCTCCAGAACCACAGAATTGTCGGACTGTTGCGTCTCGATCTGCCTACCGTGGTGGTGATGCCACTGTACTACTTTCTGTTTCTCGGCCTGTTTGCTGCCCTGAGGCAAACCGATCGCGCGAACGTGATTCTCTCCACGGTTCTTGCCTTGCTTGGGATCACACTCCTGCTCGCCACACCCACAGCCCTCTCGATGATCTCGCTCAGCCAAAAGTATGCGGCCGCGACCACAGAGGCTGCCAGGTCTCAACTCCTGGCTGCCGGAGAGGCCCTGTTGGCCTCGGACATCTGGCACGGGACAGGCGCCATCATGGGTGGAGTTCTGGTGCAGTGTGGAGCTGTGCTGATATCGGTCGTCATGCTTCGCAGCAGCGTCTTCAGCAGAACAACTGCCTACCTGGGTATCGTGATGCATGGGCTCGATCTGGCCCACATCGTGTTCGGGCTATTCCTCCCGCGTTCCGCGGTTGTCCTCATGGCCATGGCGGGCCCTTTGTACCCGGTATGGTTCTTCCTGGTCGGTCGAAGACTTCTTCAACTGGCAGACGCAGGTTCCACGCACTCCGGTTGCGCCGGCGCCGATCCGGAACATTGATGGGGTGAGCCAAGAAGGAAATCGAAATGTTGACGGCGATCAAATTGTTTCACACGCTGATTTGGGCGTTTCTGGCAGGCTGTATCCTGGCGTTGCCCGTCTTGGGGATGCTGCGTCGCTTCCGCTGGGCAGCGATCCTGTCCGGACTCATTCTGCTGGAGTGCATCGTGGTGGCCGTCAATGGAGGCAGATGCCCCTTGTCGGACGTAGCTGCCAGGTTCACCACCGACCACTCTTACAACTTCGATATCTACTTGCCGGATTGGTTAGCTCATTACAACAAAGTAATTTTTGGCGCGCTCCTGGTGGCTGGCGAATTCGTCGTAGTCGGACGCTGGCTCAGGGAGCGGCATGCCGCGTCGCCTCGACAGGCGAAAGCTGGCATATCATGAGGGGCGGCGGCGCCGAGTGCTTTGCTGTTCGGGATCCGCTTGGCAGAATTGTCGAAGTAAAGTTCGGGTTTCCACCCTTGCCTGAAAAATTGCGCACCCGAACTATAGTGAGGGCCCAATGAAACCATGCAGGGAGTGCGGCCACATCATTTCAGAGCAAGCCCCCCTTTGTCCCAGCTGCGGTGTGGCGTATCCGGCGAGAGAGCGGTGGGACGGATGGGGATTTGAGTATAAATCGGAGGCGACGCTTTTCGGACTGCCCATCCTGCACGTGTGTTTCAAATACCGCCCCAATCGGGTGCCCGTACCCGCGAAAGGAATAATCGCCATCGGGCAATTTGCCTGCGGCGGGCTGACCATCTCGCAATTTGGGGTGGGGGTGTTCAGCGTCAGCCAGTTCACTATCGCCGGATTCGCCTTGGCCCAGTTTGCGGTCGCCTATTCTTTGATCGCGCAGTTCGGGATATTCCTTCATCAGGGCCGAGGCCTGCTGGTCTGGAGTCTGGCTGATCTCATCCACCGCTTACAGTAAACGCGCTCCTGGATTTGGGAACAACGGGAAAGATGTTCTTCATGAACTATGCTCGCGCCTTTTCTTTCAGATCAGCCCTTCCTTGACTCGACGCAGAAATTCTTCGGCATCAGCTCGCGTCTTCTCGATGAACTCGGGATTCTCCTGGTGCTCAAGCATCATGAAAAAATCGTCTTCTCCGCCAGCAGCCGCTTCAACTGCCGGTTTTGCTGGCGCAGTTTGGGTGTGCTGGGAACCGGTTCTCCATGGTCCACCGGTTCCAGCTGCTCTTGCCACTTGTACAGAAGCCGCCGATGTACACCCAGTTCTTGCGCCAGCGCCACGATGTTGTCGCAGCTCTTCAAGCGCGCCACTGCCATTCGGCGAAATTCCTTGGGATACCGCCCCACTCGTCTCTTTGCCACTCGCAGTTCCTTTCCCTGCAAAGTGTGCCCATAACGAGTGTCTCACTTTAGGGGTTCAGTCCAAACCAAATAGCAAACTTGGTAAGTAGTTGATTTATATGGTGGGCAGTGCGTGATTCGAACACGCGACCTCCTGCTTGTAAGGTAACCTTCACTGGACTAGACAAAGTGTCGTCTGCCTAAATGAATCAATGGCTTACCCCCAACATCAGCTCGCACGGAAGGTCCCGAGGTGGCCTCAAAAACCTCGAAAACCTCATTGCTTTAGACCACTCGCGGCACATTTACGGCACAGTAACTTGGAGTGGAGTAAGGACGTGGAATCTGTCCGAAGAGCGGGCTGAGCGCGACCGCTCAATATCGTCGCATTCTGTCGGCACGCAGGGTTAAGTGATTGCAGACTGGTTGCAGATCCCGACGAGCAGCTCCGCACTCAGATGCTCATGGATGCGTCGCTGAAATGGTTCGAGGATTAATGGCTTCGATATCTGTGTAACGAGCGAAGTCCTTTTCGTTGAACGTCAGAATCTTGCCGACGCCGTGTACTCGCATTGCAGCCACCAATCGCGCATCGTGAACCTGAACCCCGGAGACGTTACTCACAACAAGCAGTTTGCGCCATTCGTGGTGTACGGCCAAACTGTCCGGCAGCAGCCGCAACTTGTCTTCAAAACATCGCGCCCGACGATCAGCTTCCTGGGGAGACAGCCCGTACCCATTGCGGTCAAGTGGACGAGTACAAGTGTTCCAGAATTCCGCAACGTTCTGTGACGTGTAGCAGAACACAGCACCGCCCTTCAGAGTCGCATCAATCGCCGAAACCACGAGGGGATAGTCACGATCATCTGGCTTTACCCAGCGAAGAAGGACGTTGCTGTCAACTAGGTATGCCGTGCCCACCATTTAGGCGCGGTCCTCATAGAAACTCTCGCGGGTGAAGCTCTCAGTCGGCAGCTTGGGCAATCCCTCGGAACCTACTGACAGCGCATTGAGCATCGCATGGAACTCTGCCACAGTCAGATTCCCTTGAGGCAGAGAGCGAGAAGCCAGAGCTTCCTGCAAGAGACGTTCCGCTACTTTTTCCAGAGGTATGCCCTGGACGCGGGCTTCGGCCACGAGTTGCGCTTCTATTTCCGCGTTGAGTTCGACCTGGATCGTCATTGTGTTTGCCCCTGTACAATAGATTAACTGTGTTCTGAATCGAATACTAGTTGTCCCTGGTTCGGGACGGTTCCGAGCGATCACGATCAACGCGTTCCGACACCGCCGCACGCGCCTACGCGCTGCAGGGCGATACCACCAAGAGCCGCATCAAATGCCAAGACTTCTTTGCCCTCTGGAAAGACGCCGCCCCCCGGCGTTCCCCTGATCCTCTCGTAACTAGTTGCGTTAGAGGCTGTCCTACCAGTGCTGCCTTGAGAGGGGACTTTACCCGCGTGGTCTGTCGGGTCTGCAAATCATGGTGGTCCTGCCATTGTGGGTTCTCCTTGTCCAGCCGCTTCAAAAATGGATGTTGTTTGGCATGTAGAACATGTATGGATCTCACTTCCCTCAAGGGCGGGAGCGACCCCCGTAGCGAGGATACGAGCGAAGCGGGTTTGTGGCGGCTCGACCGCCCACAAACCGGGGTCGCTCCCGCCCTTTTCATGACCCCGCGGGCTGTACTTTGCAGACGGCGGCTCCTTGTGGAAGTCGTTTTTTCGCCTCTGCTTACCGACGACAATCGGCGGACCGTTCCCCGGACCGCATCCCGGAACAAACCAACTATTGGAATGGTCCGCTGATCCGGCACGTTTTCATGCTGGTGTCATTGGCCAGAGGTCTCCGAGGAGCCTTTGGTCAGCAGTCAGCAGTTAGGTGTGTGAACGAGCCCGACAGTCGTCCTCCGAGGCCCATTGCGTTGAGAACAGCCCCTCGCCCTGCTGCCGCCAATGGCGGAACAGAACCTCGTACTTCGGGCCTCGGACTCCCTTAACTCATCGCTGAGCCGGTCCAGTCGGTGCTTGTCGAACGAGGCCGTTGCCGTCGTTCTAACAGATCACGTTTGTGAAAATGATGCAGCAGTCGCCGCACTTCCGGATCGAGGAGCATGCCGTTCGCTCCTCTGCCGGACCCACGCACAGGCGCGAGAAAATCCCTCTCAGCCAGCAAACATGGACTCGTCCGCCGCGACGTACACAACCCGGAACCAATCCAGCCGAGCGAACAGATCTGTGTACGGCAGCAAGGAAGTGTCGAAGCCCGATGGCTTTCTAACCGCCCCGTCGATGTAGCAAAACAGACCACAGGAGGCGCCGCGCCAGGCGCGCCCGAGAGGAAGAGCGGGAACTTGTCCAGGAAGTACCGAGCGGTCTTGATTTGACCGTCCTTCGAGCGATAGATGCGCCCAGGTAAATAGCTGCGATCGATTCCCAGGGTGCCTGAAAAGTAGTCCAGTTTCTCGGTTTCCATGGCCAGGTACTGGTGCTCGCGATGGGCAAGGACGTAGTCGAAACCCATGAGTTTGATCTTGATGGGGCATAGTTGTTGCCTTCACCGGTTGCGATTGTCCTGCTCTCCGATTGCTTCGAAGAAGGGCCTGGCACCGATGTGATAGATGACGGTGCGATTGGCCGATTCATGCGCCCGAACCTGACCTTTGCGAATGGCCCTTTCGATGAAACGGCCCGCATTCCCGCGCACTCCTGGGCCCAAAAAGAAGGCGTATTGGCGGCGCAGGAAATATCTGCCGTCAAGAGTAACAAGGCACAGGAATCAGACTTGCCGCTCGCTGTAACCGAGGTTCCGGATCGAGGTGATGCGCTCGTCGTTGGTCATAAGGAAAGAACGACAACGGTCTCGCTTTCCCTATTGTTCGTACTGGAACCGCCCTCAGAGGTTAGCGTGCTCCCAAACTGCTCTTGTTGGCGTTCTTCGTCCTGCGAGCGTAGCCGGAAAGAACCTTCACATTCTTTCGAAACGTAACGGAAATATCGAATTCCACCGAAAAGTGGGATTGTCTTAGGCCGGGACACCGTTCTTGTGCACGAGGCCACGCTCGGAGGGTACTCGACCCAAAGATCATGAAGGGCTGAGCTGGAGAACCTCTAAGCTCTCCAACGGAACGCAGTTCGGCACGATTTCTTCAGGCGTTCGGCCGCCCAGTGGCCGTCACGCGGCAGCTGTGGGATTTCGGCAGAATCCGACACTTCTGATAGGAATTGGAAAGAAACCGAACTCTGTTGCACGTACGCTCAGCCTAGCCAGCGTCACCGGCAGGCGGTGCGGATGGCGGGCGAATCAAACACGATAAATCGATGAGCAGCGAGTAGTTTTTCTGCCCGCGATGCTAAAGCTGGAAAAATGTGCGTGCGGCGTACGTTGTCGCAACGGAATTTGCCGAGTTTGATGGGCCCTCCCCGCGGAGAAGAGTTCCGTGAGGTATCTGACAGGGATCCAATGTCAACCGAGCAGGGGCCGGCAGTCCGACCCCTACCACCAACACACCGGATTTCGAACCTTACGTTGATGCCGCCGTTGCTGCTCAATTCCTTCAGCTAGCCAGGCGCCGAGCCTAGATCCGAATGACTCGGCAGAGTAGCAACGCCGGGCAGCCGGTTCGACTAGGGAGCCGATTTGAGGCTAACTGCCGGATTTCAATCTTGGAGTTTATGCATGTCCAGCCAGTCTTCGACCCAGCCCGTGATCAGAGATGAACAACAAAGACAATCGATCGCGGCAACAGAGCCGCCACCACCGGCAAGAATGCAGGTCACCACGATGTTAACCACCAAGGAAGCCGCCGCACTCCTAGGTCGACCATCATCGACACTCGAGCGCTGGCGCTGTGAAGGCCGAGGGCCCGATTACGTGAAAGAAGAGGGAGGAGTGCGATACCATCAGGAGCATCTGCGGGAATACATCCGTAGAAACACGCGGACATCTTCCGTGCGAGCGCTCGTGGAGACCAAGCGTGGACCTTTTTAAGAGACCTGGCCACCCTTACTGGTGGTATGACTTCACGATCCGCGGGGAACGTTTTCGCGGATCAACCAAAGAAACCCGCAAAACTGCCGCTTCTGAGAGGGCAGCAAGGCTTTTGGCAGCAGTTGCTGAAGGCAAAACACAAACTAGCAAAAGACCCCCGGTGCTGTCGGTGTTCGTTGTGCGATTCATGTCTTATGTTGACAATGCGAAGCTTGCGGCCAAGTCCAAGAGCTACCTCCGCAGCGGATGGCGTCTCTTGGAGCAGACAGGCATTGCGAGCATGAAGATGGATCGCATCACTGCAGAAGACGTTGACGCGCTGGCCTTCCCTGGCGGCCCGTATAACATCAACTGTGCCCTGAAGACCCTACGCCGGATGCTGCACAAGGCAGAAGAATGGGGGTTGATTGCGAAGGCCCCCAAACTGAAGTTGATGAAAGAACTCGGCCGCACTCTCAGGCTGGATCAAGAGGCGGAACGCAAGCTGTTGGCTGCTGCCGACCGTTTGCTAGAGAGCGGCAAGTGGACTCCCAAAATGCACGCCACTTTCCGCGATGTGGTTGTGCTCGTCCGGGATACCGGGATGCGCAACAAGAAAGAGCTCTTTTGTGCGCGCATCGAGGACGTGGATTGGAACAACCGTGTGTTTTTCGTTCGCGATAGCAAAACCGAAAACGGCCGGAGGTTCGTTCCACTCAGTGATCGCGTTCTGGATTTGTTGAAGGGTCGCTGCGGGGAACGGCGCGAGGGCTGGGTCTTCCCGGCCTTCTCAGCTTCGGGACATTTGACAACCGTGGACAAGAAATTCCGGGACGCCAGACGCGAGGCCGAACTTCCGGAAAAGCTGGTCCTATACTGTGGGCGCCACGATTATGGAACCAGAGTGCTGCAGGGTACCGGCAATCTTGCGGTCGTCATGCGCACGATGGGGCATGGCAGTCCGACAACCGCAATGAAGTATCAACACCCCGAACTAGAGCAGGTGAGACGCGTCTTGAACGGGACAAACAGCAACCACGATCCAGACCGTTGAAGTTATGGCACATTTACGGCACAGTAACCAAATAGCAAACTTGGTAAGTAGTTGATTTATATGGTGGGCAGTGCGTGATTCGAACACGCGACCTCCTGCTTGTAAGGCAGGCGCTCTAACCAGCTGAGCTAACCGCCCATCTTGTTTTCGCCCCGCAGCCCGGAATCAGATCGACCCGGCGGTCAGCGGCCTTGAGTAGCAATGCGGTTATCTTACCAAGAAACACCTCAGGGATGATCCACCCAGCGGTCAACCCACGGTATTGGCCAGCGTTCCAATGCCGGTGATGGCAATTCGGATCTCATCCCCTCGCGCCAGAGTGAACGAGTCCGCGGGGACGATCCCGGTGCCGGTCAGGAGAAAGCAGCCGGCGGGGAAGCTGTTGTTGCGGTACAGATATCCCGCCAGCGTCACCGGATCGCGTTTCATGCTGGCGAGCGTGGTGGTGGCCGCGAATTCGCTTTTGGCCCCGCGCACAATCTCCAGGCTGATCTCCGTGGATGAGGGCAGTGGTTCGGGCGCAACCAGGATGCATGGGCCCAGGGCGCAACTTCGGTCGTACACCTTGGCCTGGGGTAGATACAGCGGGTTTTCTCCTTCGATACTGCGTGAGCTCATGTCGTTGCCCACGGTGTAGCCGACGATCTTTCCCTTGGGCGATATGAGCAAGGCCAGCTCGGGCTCGGGCACCGACCAGGAAGAGTCGTCGCGAATGGCAACTTTTCCGTTAGGGCCGACTACGCGATGCGGCGTGGCTTTGAAGAAAAGCTCAGGGCGCTCGGCGTCGTAAACCCGGTCATAGAAATCGCCGCCTCCGGCCGACTTGGATTCCTGGATGCGCGCCTCCCGGCTGCGATAGTAGGTGACCCCGGCCGCCCACACTTCCTGATTGCCTATGGGAGCTTGCAGGTCCTGGAGCGCGGGGCGGGCTCCTTCAATCCAATCTCCACGCTCGATCTGGCGCTGAAGGTAGCCATGCAAGTCGTCTTTCGTGGTCAATGATTCCCAGGGCTCGCCGCGCCCGCGGTCTTTCTCCGGCAAATAAAAGCGGTCGTGCTCTTCTACTACGTATCCGGAAGTGGTGCGGTAGAGTTTCATGATTTGTTTTGGCTTCGCCTCGCGCCAAAATCCTACCATTGATCGTGAGCCTCTGAGTCCACTCAACAAACGAAAAAAAAGCCGCCGATCGAAACCGGCGGCCCGCAAGGCAAACAGCCATTGCGTCAGAAATTCAGCTTCAGCGAAAACTCGACCACCCGCGGTGAACCCAGGGCGTTCACGCCGGAACCGAGGCCAAGCCGCAAGTCGTTGGGTTGCGGATTGGTGGTTCCGTTGGGTGAACCCGGCGTTCCGTCCAGGATGCTGCTGAAGGGAGCGGCCGGGCCGTCGAAGTTGGCGAAGTTGAACAAGTTGAAGATGGAGACTCCCGGCCGCAGTTCGAGACGGTCTCGGAACTTGTAGGCCCAGCTCAGGCTCAGGTCAAAGGTCTTGAGCCAGGCCTGACCGACGGCGCCGGCGGGTGCCAGAGGCAGCCCGGTGAATCCTCCAGTTGACTGGCCACCGATCACTCCTCCCAGTTCCTGCAACTGGGCCAAGGTGAACAGACCGTTGCTGATCAGCACCTAACCGGCAGGAGTCGGCTGGCCCACCATGGTGCTGTTGAAGCTGCTGATTTTCCGGTGCAGACCGTTTACACCAAAGGAGCGGCCAAAGCCACCAATGTTGGTGGCGGGCAGAAGATCGCCCAGGCCTCCGTTGGAGCCGAAGGTCCCGTCGCCCGTACCGTCGCCGGTGATGTCGGTCTGGAACAGGCCACCGGGATTTCCGCTGACCGGCAAAGTGACGCTGGCTGGAAGCGGGCTGTCAAAGTGCGAGATCAGGCTTAAGCGAAAGCGAGCCGGCAGTTCCATCGTGCCGCCGAAGGAGAGCTGATGGGTGCGATCCAGACCGTTGGGGCCGATGTATTGAGTGGGGTTCGCATTGTCGGTTGAGAAGTTAATGAAGTCGTTGTCCCGCGCGGTCGAAACATAGCGGGAGAACGCATAGGAGATTTGCAGATTCACAGCTCTGAGCCCGGGCAGAGGATGTGGCACATCCTGGCGCAGGGAGGTTTGGAATACCCGGAGTCAAGTCCGTTCGAGGCGTAGTCCGTAATCCGCGCTCCGGCGGCAAAGGCGCAGTCCACGTCAGCACAACCGAAGGCGGCGTTGGTGATTGCAATCGCCGCCTGGGCGTTGGCGAGATTGAAGAAGCGGGAGTCGCCGATGTGGTTGGTGTCCACGCTGAGCAGATTGTGGGTAGAGACATTGCGCAGGTAGTCAGCCGTGAATACCGTGCCATGCCGGATCTCGTGCTGGATGCCTATGTTCATCTGCACCGAACGGGGAGACACATATTGAGGAGCAAACATCGAGGTGCCCGTGATGTCGATCCCGTCGGCCAACACGTTCCCGATGAACGAGCCGTTGGCGGCTGGACCGGCAGCCAGCGTGGCGGCCTGATATTGCTGTTGCAGTTGCACGATCTGGGTCGCCACGCTGCCGATAGGCTGGTTGCAGATGTTGAGCGCACCAGGACCCGTGCCGCCCGGATTCACAGTCGTGGTTGTGCCGGGCAGTGTGTAATTGGCCGGACTGCCATTACTGCACACTGCCTGCGAGCCCAGAAACAGGCCTTGTTCGAGACGGGCGGGCCGGTCGAACAGATTGTTGTTCCAGATTGAGTTCTCGTAGAACAATCCGATGCCGCCCCGGATCACGGTTCTCCCATCGCTCTTCGGGTCCCAGGCAAATCCCAGCTGCGGAGCAAAATTCTGGTTGGGCTGAGCCACGCGATTTCCCAGGCCGGAATAGAACTGATTGTTGAATTGATCCAGAGCCGGAATTGGACCAAGGTCGCTGTCTGTCCTGCCGGTATCACGCACGTAGCGCAGACCCAGACTCAGAGTGAAATTCGGTTTTATTTTCCAGGAATCTCCCACGTACCAGGAGAAACGATGGTCAGGACCCAAACCGCCGCCGGGAAATCCGAACGATGGGTTCTCAGAGGAGAAACCCTGACCGTTGCCCAGGCTGACGTTGGCAGCCGGATAATTCAGAGGACTAGAAGCCCCGCCGGGAAAAACGTTAAAGGCAGTCGCGGTGCTGGGCGAGCCGACAGCGGGGGCGAGACCCAGAAATTCGGCGAAGCCTCCACCCAGAATGCGGTTGAAGCCGGCGCCGAAGCGGAACACGTGGTTTCTCCAGGCCCAGCTGCCGTCGTACTTGATCTGATGATCAGACTGCACGGTAGCCTGGGGAGCGAGAAAGTTTGGACCGGAGCAGAAATCATCAAGTCCAGCGGTCAGGCAGTTGGGATCGCCGCCGATGGCCAACTCGATGCCCGGGGCGGGATCGAAGATGCTGGAACCGGTAACCGCGTCCGTGATTCCATTCTGGAACTTGGTGTAGCTAAAGCGGATGCTGTGCGTGAGATTGCCGGTGTTGAAGTCAGCCCCGGCTACGTGATCGCGGGCGTGGTTCACGTTAGCGAAGGGCTGGAAGGAATTGGGAATGAACGGAAGCACGCTCCGATTCTGGTCAAACGAAAAACGGTAGAAGAGTTTGTACCGGCCGGTCTGCCAGTCCAGACGCCCAACCGTTTGAGTTTCTCGAAAAGGAGAATCGAAATCTCCCGTGAGATTGGCGAACGCGCCTCCGGGAAGCACGGGATCGATCAGGTCCTGCTTGTTGCGTTCGGCGTTGATGAAGAAGAAGAACTTGTTCTTGATGATGGGACCGCCGAGGCTGCCTCCGAACTGGTTGCGCTGAAACGGATTGGTGGAATCCCCGGGCAAGGCGGCGTTGAGCGACTGGTCACGAAAGAAATAGAACGCGTCGCCGTGCAAGCCATTGCTGCCTGATTTTGTGGTGACGTTCACTGAACCGGATGAAGTCAGCTCAGTGGAGAGATCCAGCGAAGATTGCTGCAACGCGGACTCCTGGATGGCGCCCAGGGGAATGTTTTGGCTAGTGGTACCCACGGTTTCGTCGCTGATATCGATCCCGTCAACTTCGATGCGAGCGGTCCGCCCGAAACGGCCGCCGAACGAGACCGAAGAAAATCCGTTCTTGGTGGGATCGAAAGTACCTCCATCCTGAATTTGAACGCCCGGCTCCAGTTGGGCCAGGTCGAGAAAGTTTCGACCGTTGATCGGCAGATTCTCAATCTGCTCGCTGGTAAGGACGCCCTGTACCGTTCGGTATTGACGGCCACCTCGTTGGCCTGTACCTCCACCACTTGTGCGCTCTCACCCAGGATGAGCCTGGCGTTTGCTGTTGAGGTCACGTTGACCTGCAGGGTAAGAGGAATCACAACTGTCCTGAATCCGCTGGCTTCAACACGAACTTCATCACTGCCGGGGATCAACGCTCCGGAAGCATAAGTGCCAGAAAAATTGGTAGTGGTTGCACTGGTTTGATTGGTTCCCTTGTTGCGGATAGTCACCTTCGCGCCACTGACCACTGCACCGGAAGGATCGGTAACCGTCCCCTGAATGCTGCCGGTTGAGATTGTGGTCTGAGCCAAAGCTGTACCGGCAAGTAACCACAGAAATAAGGACAACACAGATAGGATGTATCGTTTCGCCGTTGGGTGTGACTTACAGGTATTCACAAACTTCCTTCTCCTCGGATTCATCGTTTGACTGTTGGCGTACCAACCCCAGAGAACAACGGAAGAGTGAGTCGAGGAGCGGAGAGGGAGAAACGGTAGGTTTCGAAAGCTAAGGAGACTCTGATTAAGCTCTCTGCTTTCCACAACCGGTCAAGTTAGAGTGTCTGAGAAATGAAACAGAGGACTCTGGCGATGATAACTGGCTTTGAGCAGTACACAAGGAAGACGCGGC